>Ga0070734_10001910_pt1 | contig 27815 bp, 22 predicted proteins | sample Coa_R1_8_FD_66444 | JGI IMG/M metagenome (GOLD analysis project Ga0070734, IMG submission 66444) | Surface soil microbial communities from Centralia Pennsylvania, which are recovering from an underground coalmine fire - Coalmine... | ecosystem: Environmental > Terrestrial > Soil > Unclassified ... | reverse complement strand
AACGTGGACAAAATCACCATTGTCTCTACCGGCAACGGTCATTCGGCGGGCATGAGCAAAATCACCGGCGATATGGCGGAGATTGCCGCGCAGGTGCCGGCTTTGTTTGAGTCGCTTTCCGGCATGAGCATGGCGGAGTTGTTCTCCAAGGTCAAGCAGATTGGCGACAAAGGCCCAAAGCCCTCGCCTGAACTGCCTGGTGGAGATGAGCCTCCCGCAGGCAAAGCCAGGGCCGCGGCAAAGTAAATGGCACTTGCCGGGATTTTTCCCGCGCGGTGACGGACCGGCAGGTTGGTAAGCGCAGTCAGCCTGCCGGCGGTTTTAAAGAATTGTCCACCGTAATGGAGAAGGCGATGAAGAAGAAAATTTCGCTACTCGGTGTTGTATTAGGTTTGATCGCGGGTGCGTTGGCTGTGCTGCTGGCCGGCAGTTGGATTTTCTGGCTGGCGGCGGGAATCGCCATCGGCGTGATGTTGGGTTCTTTCGGAAAGCGGGTGGCGCGCGGCTCGAACTCCCGTACCGCGAACGCAGGCGGAGCAAGTCTGTGATCGCGACATTCGCCATTGCCGTTATCTGGATGCTGGCTGCCGCGCTGTTGTTTCGTTTGCTCAGCGTGTGGGACGAGCTGCCGGAACGTGTGGCTGTGCATTTCGGTCTCACGCTGCGGCCGGATGGCTGGGCCAGCAGATCAACGATGGCTGTGCTTATATTTTTGGCGGTCATCGGACACGCCGCACTTTCAACCTGGCTTGTTTTTACGCGTGTCTCGGCGGATCCAATGGTAGCGGCTATCCAGTTGGCTACAGCCACCGTTTTGTTTTCAGTTTTATGGCAGGTGATTACCTTCAACATTTCAGGCAAGCCGTTGAAAGCAATCTGGATTGTTTTGCCGGCGTTGTTGGTTGCGGGTTCCGTCGGCGTGCTTGTGATAGGAGCTTTGGGCCATCATTCGATGCGTTGAGAATGAAAGGGAAGCAAGAGATCGGAATTCTTGAATTTTTGTGGAGGCGTTATGGCATTACTAGAAAGAGTTTCAACCTTGATCCGGGCAAACTTAAATGAACTGATAGACAAAGCTGAGCATCCGGAAATCATGATCAAGCAGGTCATTCTGGACATGGAAAACCAGTTGCTCCAGGTAAAAACGCAAGTGGCCATCGCCATGGCGGACCAGCATCTGCTGGAAAAAAAGCAGAAAGAGAACGAAGACAAGATTGCCGATTGGGGCCGCAAAGCGGAAATGGCCGTAGGCAAGAAGCAGGACGACCTGGCCCGCGCCGCCATTGAACGCTCGCTCCATTACAAGCAGATGTCGGAAAATTTCCGCCAACAGGTGGCCGACCAGACAGCGCAAGTGGAGACGCTGAAGAATGCTCTCAACAAGCTCACGCAGAAACTGGAAGAAGCGCGTGCCCGCAGCGAGCTGCTGATTTCGCAGAACCGCCGCGCCCGCACCCTGAGCAAGGCCGCTGATGCGCATTCCAGCGTCTCCGGCCCGGACCACGGCGCGACGTTTGATCGCATGAAGCATAAAGTGATGCGGCAGGAAGCCATTGGCCAGGCCAAGACGGAGCTGCTGTCCTCTGACGCGGCCAGCGTGGAAGACCGCTTTGCCCAGATGGAAAAGGAAGATGAAATCAGCCGCATTCTGAATGAGTTGAAAGCGAAGCGGGCTTAGTTTACACGCCCGCTTTCGCTGTTACGCTCCATCCGGCATCGAATGGTAGGATTGTGTTTACCTGATCCAATGATGAGACGAACACTCTTCGCCATTCTGTTCCTGAGTTTCTTTTTGACCAGTTACTCCGCTTACGCTGGGCCGTCTCGGCGTGAGCAGCAGCTCTTTGACCTGGTGAATCATGAGCGCGAGAAGGCGGGCCTGAATAAGTTGGAGTGGAGTGACAGTTTGGCTGAAGCCGCACTGGCCCATTCCAAACTTCTGGCTGAGAACCTCGATCTCTCGCATCAGTTTTCCGGAGAGCCGATCTTACAGGAACGCGTGGGCGCGACCCGGCTGCGTTTCAATGCCGTGGCGGAAAACGTTGCCGCCGCGCCCGACGTCGATACCGCGCACACCGCGCTGATGAAATCGCCGGGCCACCGCGCCAACATTCTTCATCAGGACTACAACGCCATCGGCATCTCTATCGTGGAGCGCGACCATGAACTGTTCATTACGCAGGACTTCGCGCACACGCTGGCTTCATACACGGAAAAGCAATTTCGCGATTCTTTGGTTGCCAATTTCAATCAGGCCAGGCGCGCTCGAAAAATGTCTCCCGTGGACGTGATCAGTGATCAGCACCTGAGAAAAGCGGCTTGTTCCCAGGACATGCACACTGACAAGATGATCCAGAATATGCCCGGCGTCTCGGGCTTGCTGGTCTTCTCCTTGTCAGAACCCGGCTCTCTGCCCGACGATATGCGGAAGTACGCTTCCGACAAAACCGTTCAGCGCATGAATATCGGTGTATGCCTGCAAACGGGAGGCTCTACGGGATTCTCCAAGTTCTGGGTGGTAGCTGCCTTTTATCGCTCTGCCGAGTAATGTAGCCAAGGAAAGATCTTGAAACTCACAAGATGAAGACTCCTCTTCAATGCGTTTTCATTTTTCTGCTGACCGCCGCACAGGCAGCCCACGCGGGCGCATCGATCTCCTCGGCTGAAAAACGCATCTTTGAAGAACTGAACCATGAGCGTGCCAGCCACGGCCTAAGCGAACTGCAGTGGGACGATCATGCCGCCGACGCCGCCCGTGCCCACGCGCAACTGCTGGCAGAAAATGGCAAACTATCACACCAGTTTCCCGGCGAAACCTCACTGCCGGAGCGTCTTGGCGCCACCGGCGCGCGCTTTACCGTTTCCGCAGAAAATGTTGCGCGCACTGAATTTACTGAAGACGTTCATCCGGCGCTGATGGGCTCAAGCGGGCATCGCGCCAACATTCTGAGCACCAGCTACAACGCAGTCGGCATCGGAGTGGTGGAGGAAAAAGGCAAAATTTACGTCGCGCAGGATTTTCTTTTCCTCGTTCCTGACTACTCGGAGCGGCAGTTCAACTCCGCATTTGCTGAAGCATTCAATCTGGCACGAAAAGCCAGGGGCATCAGGCCAATTGACGCCCGCGAAGATGCGGCGCTCCATCAACTGGCCTGCACAACGAATGGCGACGCCGTGAAGCTGTCGGATAATCTTTCTGGCGTGTCAGCCGTTGTTGTATTCACTTCTTCAGATCCGCATCACCTGCCTCCGGAAATGAACCCTCGGGTCGCCAACGCTGATTTCCATCTCATGAAATATGGCGTGTGCTTCCGCCCCGACCAGGAGCACGGCTACGCCAACTTCTGGGTCGTGGCTACGTTCGCAAATTGATTCGTCCGCCGAAGAAAATCAACGTTGCGATTTTTGTAGCAACTGCGCCAGATAATCTCCCCAGATCGCCGGCCAAGAGTGCGTCCCGTGACCGCGCGTCTGGTCGGTGATCGGCAGCAGGACGTACTGGCCATTTTTCACGCGCTGAATATCGCGATCAAGAATCTTAAGCTCGGGCGGATTGATCTGGTCATCGGCTGAGTTCACGGCGATGAGCGGCGCCGTTATCTTTTCCAGTTGCGGCTCAGGATTGTAATTCCGCGACGCGTCAAAGTAATAAATCATGTCATTCGCGTCCGTGGCTTTCATGCGGCTTGTGATGAAATCCTCCAGCACCTTGTCGGCTTGTTCGCGGGTGGGCTCGTCTTTTTGCATGCGCAAAGGCGCGCTGCCCATGATCAACAGCACATCAAGCGCGGCAGCAAGGCCATGAGGTTGCTGTGTGTACTCGCCATTGTTCCAGTCCGGTGAGGTGCGAATTGCGTCCAGGATCATGCGGCGAAACATGCGGTTCCGCCCGCCGATCTCCACCGGCAGGCTTGCCAGCGGCATGGCCGCGTCGATGAAGTCCGGATGCTGCTCCGCCCACAGCCAGCTATGCATCCCGCCCATTGATGTGCCCATCACCAGCCGCAAATGGTTCACGCCCAGTCCCTGCGTCAGCAGCCGGTATTGCAGCTCGATCATGTCGTCATATTCATAGTGCGGAAAGCGCATGTGCAGGCCGTCGCTCGGCTTGCTGGATTCGCCGTGGCCCACGTTGTCCGGCAGGATGATGAAGTACTTCGCCGCATCCAGCAACTGGCCCGGCCCAAAGACTACGCCGCCGAAATTCGGCGTTAGGAACTGGCGCCCTGTGCCACCTGTGCCATGCAGGATCAACACCGCATTGCGAATTTTGCCGCTCGCATCCTTCTGCGGCGTGCCCAGCGTGTAGTAATGCAGCTTGACCTCCGGCAGCTTCTCTCCGGACTTGAACTGAAAGTCTTTTACGACGAACGTGCCGGATTGAGGCGCGGGATAGTCGGCGGCGCGAAGCACCAGAGCTGCAAAGCTGATGAACAGGACTGACAGTGTGCGACAGAGCTTCATTGATGATCTCCTTGCGACCGGAAAGATTAAATCATGGAAGCAAACAAGAAAAGGACATTCAAGGCATGAGCTTAGGGCAAGGGTGAGTCTGATTCTGTTAATTCGTTACACGATATATTTATTTTTTTTCGCGTAACCAAGGTCCGGTCAGCTGCTCCATACCAGCGTCACAGGGCCCCCAAAAAATTCCAAACTCCAGTTTCCCGCTTCCGGGAGAAAAGGTTCGCAATGAAAGAACACCGTGCCTTCAGAATAATTGCGTACGCGTCGATGGTGTTGCTGCTAACACTCGGCGCTTTTGCACAATCAAGCAATGAGAATAACGCCAGACCACTGGCCGTCAACCAAACCGAAGGGTTTGCCCAGGGTCAACTATTGGTATTCACCTATTTCCAGAATTTTGATTGCATCCACGAACCGTTTGATGACCTTGACAACAACGGGCAGGTGGCTGCGGTGGACGCAAACGAATTTCAGCGCCCCATCTGTACCGTAGGCCACGGCCCGACCATCGATCCAACAGGAAGGCCCACGCAAAACACTTTGAAGCTGTATGTGATTGCGCCTTTCTTCGGCAATGACCTGAATCCCAATGATGCGTTCACTCCGGCATTAGGGCAGGCATTACTGAGTTTGTTTGGCTTCATTCCTGAAGCGTTCAAGACGCATCCCACGGTCCCGGTGCAGTGTCCGGAACCAGGCCTGCCGGTCACGCAGCACATGGGCATGCCGAGCACCTGCACCATGCATACCAACCAGACTGACCTGGGTCCAGTGCTTGCCAAACTGGGCAAGGTACCGCCAAACACCAGCGTGCTGGTGCCCACGTTGAATCACAGCCACATCATTGATGGAAAAAATTTCGGACCAGTGTGGTGGGAAGTGATCTCCGTCCTGGTAACGGATCCCAGCGCATGGCCCAGCGCTGATGGGACCACTGGAATCAATTCACTCGATGCTCTGCGTGCGGCGCAGGCCGCTGGCAAAGCCGCGCCGGACCAACCAACTAACTTCTTCCTGTTCTTTGATTCGCAACCGGAAGCTCACAACTAATCTTCTCCCTAATCCTCCATGGGCGCGGAATCAAGCGCTCATGGAGTTTTTCTTTGGGGCACTAGAGCCACTTCGTCATCAAGTTCCGTTCATCCACTATAAAGCCGGTGGCCTGATACAAAGCCTGCGCGCCCTGGTTTTCCCGTCCCACTTCAAGGCGCAACGCTTTAACGCCAGCTTTTCTGCATAAATCTTCCGTAAAGGCGACCACGGCCTTGCCCAGCTTTTGACGGCGGTATGGCTCGCGAAGATAAATTTCGTCGAGCAGGGCAAAGCGCCCATGAAATTCCAGGCTAAAGCAAAATGTCAGCGCGAAATACCCTGCCAACTCTGTGCCGCGAAAGATCAGATAGATCTGCGCCAGCTCAGGATTGCCCAAAGCCCGTGTCACGGCGCTGGATGCGGTGGGTTCATCGAACTGCATCTGCTGCTGCGAATAAAATTCGCGCATCATCTCCAGCAGCGTGGGAATTTCCTGATCAGAGAGAAGCTGGAAGAGAGCATTCACAATCGCGATTTTAACTGAACGGCATCGCAGGCGACCCTCTTTGGCTATAATGGCCAGCCGTCTTTTTATTCATTGGAGAACCCATGCTTGATCGCAGATCCTTTCTTACTGTGTGTTCGCGTTTTGGCATCACCGCAACGCTGCTGCCTGGAGTGCTCTGGGCCATGGCCGACGAAAAAGGCAAAGTCACGCGGGAGATGATTGACAATGCCGCCGCCATCGCCGATGTCCATATAGCCGATGAATACAAGGACATGATGCTGGAAGACCTCAACAGCTATACCGAGGGCTTTGATGCTATTTACAAGCTGCATATCAAGAATGAAGTTGCTCCCGCCGTGATCTTTGATCCCGTGCTGCCCGGAATCAAGTTTGAGACCGAGCGGCGTCCCATCAAGATTTCCGCCGCGCCCGCTGTCTCCGGGGCCGCACCAAAAAATCTTGAAGACGTGGCGTTTTATTCGGTCCGCCAGTTGTCGGAGCTTGTGCGAACAAAGAAAGTTTCTTCCGTTGCGCTCACGGAAATGTACATTGCGCGGCTCAAGCGTTATGACCCAACGTTGAAATTTGTAATCACCCTGACGGAAGAGCGAGCGCTGGCGCAGGCGAAAGATGCCGATCGCGAAATTGCGGCTGGGAAGCACCGCGGCCCGCTGCATGGATTACCCTGGGGCGCAAAAGATCTTCTGGCTGTGAAGGGATATCGCACCACATGGGGTGCGGGCGGATTTGAAGACCAGAAGATTGATGAAGATGCAACCGTCGTCAAGCGGCTTGACGCCGCCGGTGCGGTTCTCGTCGCCAAACTAACTCTGGGCGCGCTGGCGCAGGGTGACAAATGGTTTGGCGGCATGACGCGCAATCCCTGGAACATGAAGCAAGGATCAAGCGGATCGTCGGCAGGATCGGCTTCAGCCACCGCTGCTGGTTGCGTGGCTTTTGCCATTGGATCGGAAACGCTCGGTTCGATTTCCTCTCCATCCACCCGCTGCGGCACAACCGGCTTGCGTCCGACGTTTGGATTCGTCCCACGCACCGGCGCCATGGCGCTTTCCTGGACCATGGACAAACTTGGCCCGCTCTGTCGCGCTGTGGAAGATACGGCCATCGTGCTGAGCGCAATCCACGGGCCTGACGGCCATGACCGCACCGTTCACAACGCCGCATTTAATTGGGACGCGAACCTTGATTGGCGCAAGCTGCGCGTCGGCTATTTGAAGTCCGATTTTGAATTGCAACCGCCGCCGCAACAAACGGCGCCGCCAAAAGAAGAAAAAGAACTTTCAGAAGATGAAAGGAAAAAGCAGGCGGAAGAAAAAGCCAATCGGGCGGAGGCCATGGCGCGCCGTGAATACGATCACAAATTCGATGAAGCCGCTCTGGCCAAGCTACGATCAATGGGCGTGAACCTTATTCCTGTCGAGTTCCCCAAATATCCTTACGGAGCTATGCGCAGCATTCTGCTGGCGGAAGCCGCCGCCGCTTTTGACGACCTTACGCGCAGCGGCCGCGACAAGTTGCTGACGCAACAGACCAAAGACGACTGGCCGAACACGTTTCGTGCAGCGCGTTTCATCCCGGCGGTGGAATACATACAGGCCAACCGTGCCCGCACCACGGCGATGGAACTGGCGGCAAAAGTGTTTGGTCAGGTGGATGTCATCGTCGCGCCAACATTCAGCACGCAACTGCTGATCACAAATCTAACGGGGCATCCAGCACTCATCCTGCCTAACGGCTTTCGTGGGGACGATGCGCCGAAAGCGCGTGTCCGCGAAAATGGCGAGGTGGAAGGTGGCGGCCCGGGTACGCCAGTCAGCCTCACTTTCCTTGGGCAGCTTTACGGCGAAGCCAAAATGCTTGCGCTCGCCAAGGCCTATCAGGATGCTACAGACTTTCATCGGAAGCACCCGCAACTGGAAGCGGAAGATAAGAAATAGCGGCCAAATGACGGCTCCGCGCCGGCGATCATGCCGTGCTGAAGCAGTCAAAAAGTGGGACGAAATGCCTTTATGGCATTCAAAAGATGTAATTTCTTTAATAACGCATTGAAATGTGGGCGGTGGCTTGGTTCGCCAAAGGCGATTCTGGGCTCTCTGCAGGCCTGCGGCAGCTTTGGCTTGATCTCCTCTAAATCCTTGAATCTGAACCATTTTGGCCCGGATGTTGGCGAAATTGACCATTTGTATGCAATTCATTGCTGTGGCCTATGCGAAGCATAGGTGAATTCGAAAAATAGCATGCATTGTTGATTGTTGTGGCACGTTTGGGGTTTTCATGTAGTCTATTCGCAACTTTCGGGGCATGGGATTCTGAAGAAAAGCAAATATTGGAGGAAATTAATCATGAAGATCGTAATCCGTATGTTGGTTATTACGTTGATTTTGGCCGGAAGTGCCTTGGCGAGAGCGGCAGAAACAAGCTTTTCCGGACCTGGCCCTGAGCCAGCGCCGCCAGTTGCCGTTAATTTTTAGTCAGTTCATTCACCATCGGAAGGCGTTACCCACAGATTTGTTTTGTGCTTTTGTGGCGGCTGGTTTAGGCTGGCCGCCAGGATGCAAAATTGGGCGAATATTTTAATCGATTGGTTCGCATTGCCAAGCTTGGCTTTGCTGGCTTGCATTTTGCTGTACCGCAAATTACACCGCGAGTATCCTCTCTTCTTTTGTTATCTGGTTGTGACTGAGGCGGTGGGTCTCATTCGCTACGCAGCTTCCAGCGCTTCGTCAAGTGTTTACTCTTATGTTTATTGGGTTTCAGACCTTATTTTGGTTTCGTTTGCCTGCCTGGCGAGTTATGAGCTGTTTGTAGGCCGACTTTTCCCCCGTTTTTACAAGGTCCGCTTTTTTCGCATTCTCTTTCCACTCGCTGCAATTCTAGTTAACGTTGTGATAGTCATCGCGGCTATCTACGGAAATCACAAGAGAATGCTCCTTCTGTCTGCGCGGATTGTGGAATTCCTGCGTGCAGCAGTGATTTTTTTCTTCGTGGCGCTCATGACGGTAATGGGAAGAAAGTGGGAGAAGAAGGAATTTGGCATTGCTTTTGGATTTGGCTTGGAAGTGTCGGTATCACTCGCCTCAGTTGCATTGTGGACCCATGAGACGAGGAGGAGCCCATTCGTGAGTCGTATTCCCGTGATCGCTTACGACATAGCCTGCATTGTCTGGCTGTACTGTTTCTTGACTGCATCCAAAGCTCAAACTCTCCCTCCGGCGCTCTCAACAGAAACACTCCAAGCAGCCAGGAAGTGGGAAGATTCGCTAAAGGACTTCATGTCCCAGGGCAAACGCTGATTCTTCCAAAGCAACTGTGGGAATATGAAGTTTTTACAGGCTCTGGGCCAGCGATTCATGCAGGCTGGAGAACTTCAGGCATGTAAGATGGTCGGCTTTGTCTTTGAGCAGGGCATAGGAAGGCAGCAGACTTTGAGCAACAATGCCGCGAACATCTCCAATGTTGACGGCTGAAAACAGCGGCAGCACTTGCAGGGAACTCCGGAACTGCAGAACCACCAACGCCATAAATGTATAGACCCGGACATGGACGCCGGCATCCACCATCTCCTGCGCCAGCGAAGCAATCAACTGGTTGCCGCTATGCAATTGCGCATAACCAACCTGTTGCAGCAAGGCGGCATTGTGTGACATGCGGCGCATGCATTCCACAGTCAGGCTTACCTGTTCCCGGTAGATCCTCAGCAGTTCATCGCGGCCAAACGTCTCCTGCAAATACCGCTGCTGGGCCGGATCCATGATTTCTGAAAGCACTTCCACGTTCACCGGGAGAAATGAATTCATCAAGTCACCCAGTTCCACGTCCGGCGCCTGTCTCCGCCGCAGGTTCAAAAATGCTGCATACAGAAACAGCAGGAGAATGCCTGCTGATAATCCGATCCAGATCGCGAACATGGCGTTAGACATTGGTTTGCTCTCGTTGGTACACGCAAACTCTAACCCTGTCCGCATCCGTGGTCAATGGAAATTGGGTCTGGGAGCGGACACTTTGGTAATTCCGAAAATGTACCAAAATGGAACAGGCCGCAACCATCCTAAATACGTGTGTTTATGCGGTTTTTGTCGCTTTTAGAGACTGATTTAGCGGTCCCCCGGTTTGGCCAGGATGATGGCTGGGACCTCCTGTTTTTTTACGACTTCGTTAAATGCCGGTATGTCTGTGCCCAGAATCTGCTTCCATTTGGCCAATTGCTCGTCCAGTTGTTTGCTGAGCATGTCAAAAACTTCATAGGAAACCTGGGTCGGAGCCGAGTCCGCGCTTTCCACCACGCCGCCCAGCGCGACAAGATAGTTATTGAGCCGGATGGGATAGTTGAGCACATCCTGCCCGCTTTTTGCCTTGGTCTGGATCAGCACTTCTTCCACTTCAATCATCTTCTTGTCCAGTTGTTTTCCGGCGTCAGCCACGGCTTTTGCCTGTGGCTGTTTTTCCAGGCGCTTGTTTAGCTCCGTGATCTGGGCCCGGATATCGCGAATCTGGTTCACCGTTTCATGCGCCTGGGTAACCCGCTCGCGGATCTTGATGAGCAGATCGAACTGCTTTTCCAGGTCCTGCTGTGTGACCTTTAGCCGCGGATCGGGAACGATCTCCAGCGGCGCCGTGTATGGCTTGCCATTTATCGTCAGCCGCACCTGATATTTGCCGGGAACTGCCTTCGGGCCGTCCGTACCGCCGGCCCATAGCGGTGAATGCGGTACTTTGGTCGCGCCTTCATAGCGCATGTCCCAGACAAATCTGTTGAGCCCGGCTTCGGTAGGCAGTCCGCGTTCGGCCGGGCGCGGTCCAAAACCTTCATCATCGCCGCCTTCAGTTCCAGGCTGCGGCTTAGGCGGATATTTGCGGATGACCTGGCCATTCTGGTCCAGAATCTCAAGCGTGATGGGCGAGGCTTTTGTGGTGTCAGCGGCCTCGGCGGCGACTGCTTCAGTCTTTGGCGGAACTGGAGCGTTCGCGGGATGCGTCTGTCCTGGCTCTTTGGCTTCTGTCGGCGACTCTTTGGCTGGAGTTGCGGCCGCCGCCGTCGCGCCGCCTTCTTTCTTTTCTTCCGGCTTCTTCTCACCCGGTTTCTTCAACGCCGTCTTCAAAGAGTAATAGATCACAGCGCCCGCAGGAGGATTCTGTCCGCGATCGCCACCGCCGCCAAAGAAGCCGCCGCCAAATGCCGTATGGTTGGCCGCGCTGGGCGTGTAAAGATGGACTTCTTCATTCGCCATGTCAGGCTTGTATTGCTGCAACGGAGAAAGATCGTCCAGCGCCCAGAATGCACGTCCATGGGTTGCCACGAGCAGATCATTGCCGTGCACCAGCAGATCGTAAATGGGAGATATCGGCAGATTGCCCTGAAACGTTTCCCAATGCGCACCGTCATCCCAGGAGAAGAACACCCCGCGTTCCGTGCCGGCATAGAGCAGCCCTTTGCGTTTCTTGTCTTCACGCACCGCATGGACAAACGCGTCGGCGGGGAGACCGCCGTTGATGCTGGTCCACGTCTTGCCAAAATCCGTGGTCTTGAAGATATACGGAGCAACATCATCCATCTTGTGGCGCTGCACGGAAACATAAGCAGTGCCGGCGTTATATATGGAAGCTTCAATCATGCTCACCGTGCCCCATTCCGGCATGGCTTTGGGCGTGACATTGGCCCAGTTCTTTCCGCCATCAGTCGTCACATGCACCAGGCCATCGTCAGAGCCCGCCCAGATCAGGTCTTTTTGCACCGGCGACTCCACCACGGAAAAAATGGTGTCATAGACTTCCACGCCGGTGTTGTCTTTTGTGATCGGCCCGCCCGACGCCACCTGCTTGCTCTTGTCGTTGCGCGTCAGGTCCGGACTGATGATCTGCCAGCTTGTGCCTTCGTCAGTGGATTTGAAAAGGACCTGCGCCGCGAAGTAGAGCGCTTTGGGATCGTGCGGAGAAAACACGATGGGCTCGGTCCATTGGAAGCGGTATTTCTGGTCGGCTGCCGCTGCGCCAATGGGATTGATTGGCCATGGCGTCACGTTCTTTGTCTGCTCCGTTCGATGGTCGTAGCGTGTGATTTCGCCGCCGTAAGAACCGGCGTAAACAATTTCCGGATCACGCGGATCAGGAGCAATGTAGCCGCTCTCTCCGCCACCGACTGGATACCAGTTGGTGCTATCAATGCCGCCCGGCGCCGCGCTGGCAATCGCCACAGAAGAATTGTCCTGCTGCGATCCGTAGAGGTAATAAGGGAAACGATTGTCGGTGACCACGTGATAGAACTGCGCCGTTGGCTGATTGGCCTGGTTGGTCCAGCTTGCGCCGCCATTCGTGCTTACATTGGCTCCGCCGTCATTGGATTCAATCATGCGGTTCGGATCATTGGGATCGATCCACAAGCCGTGATTATCGCCGTGAGGCACCCGGATCGGACGGAAAGTTTTTCCGCCGTCGTTGGAGCGATACATTCCCGTGTTCAACACATAGACGCCATCTGCGTTGCGTGGATCGGCAAACACATGCGTGTAATAAAACGCGCGCTGGCGATATTGGCGGTCACTGTTGGTGAGCGTCCATGAATCGCCGCCATCGTCAGAGCGAAAGAGGCCGCCTTTATCGGCTTCCACCAGCGCCCAAACGCGGTTGCCGCTGTAAGCCACAGCCAGCCCAATGCGGCCGAGAATTCCATCCGGCAGCCCGTGGCCGGTAAGATGTTTCCACGTTGTGCCGCCATCGGTGCTGCGATAAAGTCCGCTGCCCGGCCCGCCGCTGTCCATGCCCCAGGGCGTGCGCCGCGCCTGCCACAATGAAGCAAAAATCACATTCGGGTTCGTGGGATCCATGGAGATATCGATCCCGCCGGAGTTGTCGTCTTTATAGAGGACTTTCGTCCACGTCTTGCCGCCATCAGTCGTGCGATAGATACCGCGTTCCGGGTTCGCGCCAAACACGTGTCCCAGCGCGGCCACATAAGCTATGTCAGGATTCTTCGGATTCACCGCGATGCGGCCTATCGAGCGCGTTTCGCGCAATCCTGAGTATGTCCAGGTCTTACCTGCATCCACAGATTTATAAACGCCATTCCCATTGATGATGTCGCCGCGAATACACGCTTCACCGGTTCCGGCATAGATCACGTTTGCATCGGAAGGCGCAACTGCAATCGCTCCAATGGAAGGCGCCATGTCTTTTACTTTGTCAGTTAAAGGACGCCAAGTCAGTCCGCCGTCAGTGGTTTTCCATACACCGCCGCCCGTGCCGCCGAAATAATATGTGTGCTTGTCACCCACCACGCCGCTTACCGCCAGTACGCGTCCGCCACGGTATGGCCCGATCAGCCGCCACGTTAGACCATGCCACGGACCTTTTGTTTCTTCCTGATCGGCATCGTCTGTGCCCGCCGGTTTTTCTGTGGCAGTTGGTTGCGTTTCAGCTTTTTTCTCCTCGCCCTTTGCGCTGGACTGCTTTTTGCTTTTGCCGCTTGCAGTCTTCTTGCTTCCTGCATTGCCTTGCGATGTGTTGGCATCCGTCTGCGCAGCCGAGCACAGAGAAAACAGGACCATGATGATCAGTATCGGGAGGAGGCGGTGGCGCGTGATTCTTTTCGCGGAAGCGGCGCAAGACATTTTCGATTTTCTCCAGGCGAACCGTAGTATTGCGAACCGCACATCCTAAATTCCCCAAACGGCAAATAGCAATTCCGGCGGTTACAAACTGTTGCGTCCATTGCCTCAGCGCCTTTCTAAGAAAAATCTTCATTTTGCTTGACACCATTTCTGAGTTGCTGTATTTTTCCTCTGCCTTTGGCCTTGTCATTTGTCAGGGCAGCGTTTCAAATAGCTCCACTTCAAGATTCAAACCCGTCACCTATTGGCAGACCGCTTCCAATTGTCTGCAGTCACGGCAAAGGGTTCCCAAACAGTTCAACAGAATTTCACTGGATTTCGAGGGAGGAACTCGGAATTGGCGAGCGTGGATGGCTCATTCGTGGGCATGGTCGAACCTCGTCTACAAAAAGGGACCGGTGCGATGAACGTTTCCCATTATGGAACTGCTAGTCCATTGTTATCAAGGCTTTATCAAGAATTTGTGTTGACTCTGAAATCGGAGTTGCTGTATGTTTGGCCGCGTTCCTACGGCTTGGCTTTATGCCCGCAATGAGCAAGCGGAGGAACGCCTGAATTTTCCCACCCGTTCACCTTTGGCAGACAAGCCCTAATCGTCTGCAGTACGGCAGAGTTCTCGCTACAAAAGTGCACTTCCAAAAATCTAGGAGGAACTCGCAATGACGAGGCGGAATATCTCTGTTTTAAAACTTACAATCGCAGCGCTTTTCCTGGTTGCAGGAGCGGCGTTTGCCCAAGTCAACGATCCCGGTGTTCGGAGCACGACAGGAGTCAATGCCGGCCAGCCACTGGCATCTGTTTCGGGTAATTCCAGCGATCTGGCCTTTTTCAACACCGGACTCGCCCAGTTCAACGAACATCAAACAGTAACGGGAGACAATCCCGGCCTGGGACCACGGTTCAATCTGGACGGTTGCGGTGGATGCCACTCTCAGCCGGCCCCCGGCGGAACCAGCCCCAGCGCCAATATTTTTCCCAACGTGGGACCAAACCCGCAGAGTCAGGTGATTGCAAATGGAGTAGTAAGCAGCTCCACCAACACCATCCCATCTTTCATTACATCCACCGGCCCGGTGCGCGAGGCGCGTTTCCCCTTCTTCTTTAATGCCAACGGCACCGCCAACACCGCAAATCCGAACGGCGGAGTGGAGGACTTATTCACGGTTAGCGGTCGTGCTGATGCCGGCGCTTGCAGCTTGCAACAGCCTGGTTTTGCCGCGGCGCAGGCCGCCAACAACCTCATCTTCCGAATCCCCACGCCGGTGTTTGGCTCGGGGCTGATCTCGAACATTGACGATTCAACCCTGCTGAAAAATCAGGCGGCCCAGGCGGGCAACGCTTTTGGCGTTGCCGGGGCCTTCAACCATAACGGCAATGATGGCACGATCAGCCGCTTTGGCTGGAAGGCGCAGAATAAATCGCTGCTGCTCTTTGCCGGTGAGGCTTATAACGTCGAGATGGGCATCACAAACGAAATCTTCATGCAGGACCGTCCGCTGCCGGGTGAAGATGGCAACGGTGGAACCGGCCAAACCGGACTTCCGGCGAACTGCCTGAACCTGGCCGGGGTCGGCTACCCTGAAGACATTACTCACTCTAACGGCACGGACGCCTCGAGCAGCGCCAGTGACATTACGCTGTTCAAGGTGTTCATGGAAGACCTGGCTCCGCCTACGCCTTCCACTTCCGTTCCCGGCGGTTCGACTTCGATTGCCCGCGGCCGTTCACTTTTCACGTCCGTTGGATGCGCCGTCTGCCATACACCATCACTCACCACTCAGCCTTCGCACTTGACGGCGGGTCTGGGCAACGCCACCGCCAACCTGTTCTCCGATCTTGAGGTCCATCACATGGGCACCGGATTGGCGGACAACGTTTCACAGGGCGGAGCAGGCGGAGACCAGTTCCGCACAGCGCCGTTGTGGGGTCTGGGACAGCGGATCTTCTTCCTGCACGATGGCCGCACCAATAACCTGGTCACGGTCGTCAATGCCCACGGCAGCAACGGATCGGAAGCGAATGCGTCGCTCAACGCCGCCGCCGCCCTGAGCTTGACCGACCAACAAAACCTGATCAATTTCTTGCGGTCGCTATAAACCGCAATTTGATCACAAACACTCCGGGCGAGATCGAACCTGGTCTCGCCCCGGTTTTCTAAGGAAAACAGCAACGGTGTTTTAGGAGGTAGAGAAGTATGCAGTCCAGATGTTCGGGTTCCCTGATCGCTATTTGCCTGTTGATGCCATTCATGGCTTGGGGTCAAAGCATTCAACCCGCGCCGATTTCCAACAAGCCACTCCAGAATGCCCCGGCCCAAAATGCCTCAGTGCAGCCTGCATCATCGCGGAATGGAGGGGATTTTTCCAACGTCACCAATCCTCAGCCTGAGGGAATCGTGCCCAAAGACACCATCATCGTTAAGGGCGCATGGTCAAGCGCCAGCGATTCAATAACTCCGTTGCCTGAAGCCGCAGCCCTCACCAACAATGTCTTCTCCGACCAATATTTTGGCATCAGTTATCCGCTGCCGTCCGGTTGGCTACAGAAGTTCACGCCGCCGCCTCCATCGGAAACCGGCAGCTACGTGCTGGCGGAGCTAACCGGGAGCGGCAGTTTGCAGTTTGGCCAGAGCGCCGGCAAAGGAGAAGCAAGAGGCAGCATCATGTTCACCGCTCAGGACATGTTTTTTACGCCGCTGCCGGTCACCAATGCGCGGCAATTTGTGAACTACTCCAAAAACCATCTGCCGGAATATTATCAACTGGAGCTCAAGCCAACGCAGACCACGGTTGACGGCCAACCTTTCATGTTCTTTGCCTACTGGTCACCGGATGCAGAACTGCACTGGTACGTGCTGGCCACCCAGCTTCGCTGTCACACCGTGGAAATCGTCCTGATGAACCACGATCCGAAGGCGCTGGAAGCGTTGGTCCAGGACTTGAATAGCAAAATGAAATTTCCGGTTGAGGGAGGCACGGGCGGGGGCAATGTTCCCGTATGCATTAAGGACTACGCAGCCGGTGAAAACGTGCTGGAGCGGGTTGAACCCGTGCTTACGCAGCAACGATATAACACGATTCCCGTGCGCATCATCATCGATAAAGAAGGCAAGGTCAAACACATCCACTTTCTGAGCGCGTATCCTGACCAGCAAAAAGTGATCAGCGAGGCGTTGAAGCAATGGAAGTTCAGGCCTTACGAACAAAACGGGCAGCGATTGGAGGTTGAAACCGGCATCATGTTTGGCAGGGCCCCTCGGACTGTTCCGTTAGCCGACGCGACGACAGACTGAGCTGGGCTGAAGACATGTGCCGGGGTTCAAAGGCCGTAAGGCCACGGCGCCGCGCCCCGTTTTTAAGATCGAGCGTACGTCTTTCCAAAGAGGAGTTGTTGGAAAAGCATCCATGGGTGAAGTTCTTATGAATATCAGTTCTGGAATCAAGAGCGCTCTCTTGTTTATGTGCTTCTCATGCGCGTTATCGGCTTATGCCGCCAATGACATTCAAGGTGCCGTGCGCAACCAGACTTCCGGCAAAGCATCCGCCGGTGATGAGGTCATCCTGCTGCGTTTGCAAAATGGCATGGAAGTGGAAGCCAAAACGCGAGTCGATGCCGCAGGCGCCTTTAGCTTGCCTCTGGCCGCCCCTGATGTCCCGCACATTGTCCGGGTAGTGCATCAGGGAGTGAACTATGACCAGACCACGAACGGGAAAGGGCCGCTGAGCATCGCGGTTTTCGATGCCGTTCCGCACATCAGCGGCCTGCAGGGGACTCTTGGCATTGCCCAGGTGGAATCAGATGGAGAAACGCTGAAGGTTACGGAGATGTATAGCATCGCGAATGATTCCGTTCCGCCGGTCACGCAAGCGGGGCCGCGCAACTTTGAAATTTCTATCGCACCCAAAGCTACGCTGGATTCGCTTGTCGTGAAGAAAGGCGGCGGTGTCTGGGTAAATCTTGTGCCTGTTCCCATCACAGGGCAGCAAGGGCACTACGCTGTGGATTTCCCCATCAGGCCCGGCGATACGCTGTTCAAATTTGTTTACCACCTTCCTTACAGCGAACCGACGAGGTTGCAGGTAAAGCTCCCGTATCCGATCAGGAATTTTGCCGTCATGCATCCACCCTCTATGTTATTCAAGCCGTCGTCGGTCGCGGCTTTCACCAGCCCCGGCGTGGCGCAGGGACTCCGTGTGGAACAGGCAGTTGGCAAGCCTGTGGTGCGTGACGTAGCTGCGTTTGAGATCTCTGGGATTGGCTTGGCGGCATCGACGCAGACAGCAAGAGATCCATCGGCGATGAGTTCTCCTGCTGGTGTTAACTCAATGAAGCCTGAGACGCCTGCCGCGGTCGCGCTTCCTACTGTTTCCGGCTGGCAAGAGAATCCAATGTGGATAATTCTTAGCGGGATTGCCGCGCTTCTTACAGCACTCGTGTATGTGATCTGGAAAAAACGGAAAAGAACCGTCTAGGTCTGCTCAAAACAGGTAAGGCGGTCTTCGCGAAGGATGCAGGGGTTTGGTAATTTCTTCTACATAGTTTGAGGGCCGAACCCAAACCGTTATCGCTAATGGCCAGGTGATTCAGGACACTGGTTTTCATTTACCAAGTTACGCTGTTACTCAATTACCAAGACCCTTGACCTTGCCTGCCACTCTCATATAAGTTTTCTTCCGTCTGGTAATGGGAAGCGCGGTGAGAATCCGCCACTGCCCCGCAACTGTAAGCGCTGAGAACCTGAGCAACATGCCACTGGGAAGGTCCCGGGAAGGCGCTTCAGGTTTATTTGAGGCGTAAGTCAGGAGACCGGCCAGATGCCCGTCAATTGGGCGTTTCCGGCTGCGCAGGGAGAGCCGGAGAGCTTTCTTGCGATTCTGGATCCGATTTTACTGTTGCAAATAGTTACTACCGTCAAGTCTCTTGCGTGCTCAGGTTTTTGCAATCGTTTTATCGATCCTCATTTCAACGTGCTGATCTCTGATTTGCGCGCAAGAATGCCCTCCACTCCATTGCCAACTGGCTCGTCCATTGACTACTTCCGCGGGAGGAGTCTTACTGATGAAATCGCTTTTTTATGCCGGTCTTGTGCTGGCGCTTGTACTCACGGCCATCTCAGCCATCGCTGAGGGCGGCATCATTCACGGAACAGTCACGGACCCTCTGGGCGCCGTTGTTTCCCGCGCTCAAGTCGAGTTGCTTCGCCAAGGCAAACAAGTTTCGGTAACCACAACAGATTCTGAAGGGAAGTATCGGTTCCTGCCGCTTCCGGCTGGACGGTACCAGGTAAGAACCACCGCGCCATCCTTCGCGACGCAACAGAGTGATGCCATCTACATTGGCGGCAGCAGCAATGCTGCCGTTGACATCGCGCTGAAGGTCGGCACCGTGTCCCAGCAGGTGGTGGTTTCCGCCACGGGGACCAGCCTGCCGGAAACGCAGACAGGCGCTTCCGTGTCCGTGGTGAGCTCAGATCAATTTCAGTACAAACCGGAAGTGCTGGAGACGCTGCGGCCAGTACCGGGCGTTCAGGTCCTGGAAAATGGCCAGCGCGGGATCAATGAATCTCTTTTCATACGCGGCGGTGAGAGCAAGTTCAACAAAGTTTTGCTGGATGGCGTGCCCCTGAATGAAATCGGCGGGACGGTTGATTTTGGCGGAATCTTCACCACCGGGATCGACCAGGTTGAAATCCTTCGCGGCCCCAACAGCGTGCTATATGGCGCTGACGCGCTTTCAGGCGTAGTGAACCTGACGACCTCACAAGGCTCAACCTTCACCCCGCAGTTGAGTTACGCGTTTGACGCCGGGAACTTCAACAGCCTGCATAACGATCTTTCTTTTGGCGGGATCTTCCGCCAGATCGATTACTTCTCAGAGTTTGCGCGATACGATGGCGGTAATACTGCCAGCAATCCGCATTTCCACAATGGCACGTATGCCGGAAATTTTGGCTGGTCGCCCGGCGCTTCCACCAGCCTGCGCCTGACGGTACGACGCGTGGCAGCCAAGGTTGATGTTCCCAACGCAATTGATTTCTTCGGCATCCCTGACGATTCTTTTCAGACTGAAGACAATACATACATTGGCGCGACCCTTCAGAACCAGACTACGTCGCACTGGCATAACTTATTGCGTTACGGCGCAACGCGCCAGAACTCGGAGTTTGTGAATCCGTCGCCCACTGGCATACCAGATCCCTCTGGAAACTTTCTTGGGAATGTACTGACGATTCACGGCGCTAACGGATTCAGCACCACCGGCCAGGCGATCCTGGATTTTGCGGGTGACTATCCCCAGCATTTTTTTATCCTGAACAATAGTGACCTGCTCACGTTTCAATCTGATTATTCATTCGGTACGCGCCTGACGGCGCTTTTTGCTTTCCACTTTGAAAATGAACGTGGACCCAAGCCGGTGGAGCGTACCAATTACAGCTACACCGGCGAAGTGCACGGCAATCTGTGGAATCGCCTTTATGCCACGCTTGGCATTGGTGTGGAAAAGAATGCGGTGTTCGGTCTGGCCGCGACGCCCCGGGCTTCACTGGCCTACTATGTTGTTCGGCCGCGCGCCAGCGGCACGCTTGCAGGCACCAAACTCAAATTCAATTACGGGCAGGGAATTCAGGAGCCGGACATTTTCTCTGCCAGCAATTCTTTGTTCGCGCTGCTCTCGCAACTGCCCGACGGGCCGCAGCTGATCTCGCAGTTTCACGTCGGGCCGATAGGAGCAGTACGGTCGCGCAGCTTTGATGGCGGCATTGAACAGCTCTTCTGGGATGGCCGCGCAAAACTCGCTCTCACCTTTTTCGATAATCACTTCTCTGACGAGATCGAGTTCGTGAGCCAGGACGGGCTCGGCTTGCTTGGTGTCCCTGCCCAGGTGATTGCGCAAGCGCCTTTCGGCGCCAGTGTGAATTCGCTGGCCACGCGTTCACTCGGTGCGGAAAGCGAACTCGAACTCAGTTTGGGCCACGGCTTTACCGCGCGCGCTGCTTACACGTATCTCGATGGAGTGGTCCGCCGGTCTTTCTCCAGTGATGAACTTCTCCCTTCGTTCAATCCGCTCTTTCCAACGATTCCTATCGGAGCATTTTCTCCGCTGGTAGGAAACCGGCCTTTCAATCGCGCTCCACACGTTGCCAGTGTTTATCTAGGCTATGCGCGACACAAGCTGGCGCTTGCGCTGAGCGGCAACTTTGTTGGCCGCCGGGACAGCAGCACGTTTCTCTTCGATTCCTCGTTTGGTTCGACGATGCTCCTTCCCAATCGCAACCTGGCCGAGGCCTACCAGAAGATCGACGTCAGCGGCAGTTACCGTCTGAACCGTTACATTCAGATTTACTCGGCCATCGAAAACCTCGCCAGCCAGCACTATGATCCGGCTCCAGGCTTTCCTGCGCTGCCGTTCAATTTCCGAAGTGGAATCAAGGTCACGCTTGGCGGAGAGGCGTCACACAAGCCTTGAGGGAAAGCTAGTTGCGTTCTATGGAGTACCACATCACGTGCCGATTCTTGCGCTCGCAATGACCGGGCACGGTCATGCGCGTATGGCTCTGGGCGGTGACCAAAGGCCATCTACCAACGACCTCATGCCAGCAAGCCATTGTTGACCCTATGATATGTGGGTGGAAGGGCCGTTTGGACCGTACTCCCCATGGAACTTGCAGCCGAGACTAAACTGAACACCGCACAACACTACTCGCCGACGTCCACGCCTGTGCTGGATGTCTTCCGCCCTTTGCCGCCACAGACCAAAGAGAGCCTGAGCGCGGGCGAATACTTTCTTGCCAGCAGCCTGGCGATTCTCATTCTGGTTGCGCTGCCCAGCCTTCGCTCCGTCGTTGAAATTGCGCCGGGATATTGGGCGGCGCTGATTCCGGTGATCGCTGCCCTGAGCGCCGGTTTTACTCATGAGACGGGCCACATCATGGCAGGTTGGCTTTGTGGCTTTCGGCTCAAGCAGATCAAAATTGGCGCGTTACATTTGGGCAGGCACGCGCGCTGCGGTGAACCGTATTGCGGAGACGTGATTACTCTGGGAGCCGCTGTCCTTGAGCCGCGTGTGAGCGGTCAAGATGACGCTGCATTGCGCCGCCGCTTATTGTTTTTGATGTCGGGAGGCCCGCTCGCCAGCCTATTGCTGGCAGGAGCACTGGAAGCCATTTACTACATCTCTGGCCCCGGCTTCCTTGTTGGTTTCAGCCTGCATGTAGGAGCAGCATTTTCCGGGCTGATTGCGATTGCCGCCTCTCTGCCTGACGTGAATCGCCGCGGGAACTTTTCTGACGGTGCACGTCTTCTGATGCTGCTGCGCAAAGACGCCAAGGCCGAGCGCTGGCTTTCCAATATTCGCTGCCAGATGGCACTGAATCAGGGCCGCCATCCGCGCGACTGGGACCAGGGTTGCGTTTCCCGCGCCGCGGCGGTCTCTGACGACTCTTGCGACGCTTATCTCTCACGCTGGCTCGCCTACTTGTGGGCCGCGGAGCGCCAGGACATTACCTGTGCTACCAAATATCTTGAAGGCGCGCTGGAAGTTCTTTCATACTCGACGCCGAAAATGCGCGATCATCTTTTTCTTGAGGCCGCAGTTTTTCAGGCATGGTTCCGCGACAATCCTTCTAAAGCCCTGTTCTGGGTTTACCGCATCCGGAATAACAAACTCACGCGCCTGCAGAAGCAGCGGCTGGATATAGCGTTGCTCTGGGCTGAAGGCCGCCTGTTCGATGCCTGGGAAAAGCTGGGTACGGGATATCTTGCTGAACTGCGCGGGCTGCCGGTCTCTCCGGGACGCACGCTGGTGGAAGAAAGCGCCGCGGAGTGGAAACGCCAGATGGAGTCGCGCATGTTGACCCGCGCGTGGCGCAGCATGTTTTCAATCTCAAGCCAGTTGGAGCCCTCAGCTTTGCAGGCAGCCTTTGAAGCGCCGGAAAAACACAAAATGGCTTCGTGGTAAAATTTTCCTGTGTCCCCTTCCCGCAAACTGCAAGGCGGACGTGTAAAATCGCGGCCACGCCAAAGCGCTACTCATCTCGTCATTATTACCGGCATGTCAGGTTCCGGAAAAGCTTCAGTGCTCAAGGCATTTGAAGACCTTGATTATTACTGCGTCGACAACCTGCCCATTGACCTGATTCCGCGTTTCGCCGATCTGGCCAAGCAGTCCGCGGAAATCGAAAAAGCCGCGCTGGTGGCGGATATCCGCGAAGGCGAGCAGCTCAAGCGCCTACCTAAGATCATCCAATCGCTGCGCAAGCAGATCAAGACAACGGTGCTTTTTCTTGAGGCGTCTGACGAAGCGCTGTTGCGGCGATTCAGTGAGACGCGGCGTCCGCATCCGCTGGGCAAGGATTCCACGGTAAAGAAAGCGCTGGAGCAGGAGCGCCGCCTGTTGCAGCCCATCCGCACGCTGGCGGACATTGTGGTGGACAGCTCAAAGTTCAACGTGCATGAACTGCGGTCGCACATCACGGCCAAATTTACCGCCGGAAGTACGGACAAGGACATTATGGTTTCGGTCGTTAGCTTTGGCTACAAGGCCGGCGTCCCCAATGATGCTGATCTGTTGTTTGATGTGCGCTTTTTGCCGAATCCACACTTCATCCCCGCGTTTCGCCCTTATACCGGACGACATCCGCAGGTCGCGAAGTATATTCGGTCTTTCCCACAGACACAGGAATTTATTGACCGCATCTCCGCGCTGCTGGTCTATCTGATCCCGCATTATGTGCGCGAAGGCAAGAGCTATCTGACCATTGGCTTTGGCTGCACTGGAGGCCAGCATCGCTCCGTCTTTATTGCGGAAGAAGTAAAAAAGCTGCTGGCTAGGGCAGGTTATCCGGTGAAGGTTATCCACCGCGACTCGCCCCGGTAACTGACAATACTTTACATTCATTCAGTTGGCCGAATTTCAACCACACTCCTTTAGAATGGGAACGATGTTCTCCGCCGCCAAGGGTGTCGTATGCGACAACTGACAAGACTGCTCGCGTACCTGCGTCCTTACGCACCGCATTTTATCGGTTCGGTGCTGTTGATGGCTGTTGTGGGCGCGATGGAAAGCTTCCGCATTATTTTGATGGGGCCGATCATTGATAAGGTCTTGAACCCCAAGAGCCCAGGGCGTTCACTCACGCTGCTGCCCAACCTTCCCGGCACACATCACGTGGTTTATCTGCAGGATTTTGTTCCCCAGCACTTCCGCAATCCTCTTACGGTGGTCGCCGTGGCCCTGGTGGGGACGGCACTGATTAAGGGTGTTTGCGACTACATTGGCACTTACCTGGTGAATCATGCCGGCTTTGGCTTGATCACCGATTTGCGTAACCGTTTGTATGACACGATTCTCCATCGCTCGATCTCCTTTTTCTCCCGCCATTCGACTGGCATGTTGGTTTCAACCGTTGTAAATGACGTGGAAAAAGTGCAGGTCACGCTCACCATAGCGCTGGCCGAGTTCCTGCAGCAATTGTTCACCCTGCTCTTTCTTGTTGGCGCGGTGATTGTGCTGGGACATAAGCTGGCGTGGGTGCTCCTGATCTTTGTTCCGTTTGTGATCGTTTCCGCGGGCAAGATTGGGCGGCGCGTGCGCACCACCACGCGCAAAGGCCAGGACAAACTGGCCGATATACAGAACATTTTGCATGAGAGCATTGCCGGCAACCGAATCGTAAAAGCCTTTGGCATGGAAAAGTGGGAAAGCAGCCGATTTCACACCGCGGCCAGAAAGCTTTTCCGCGCCAACCTGAAATCGGTTGCGGTGCAGGCTGTGAGTTCGCCGCTGATGGATATAGTGGGCGTGCTGGCCATCGCCCTGCTGCTTTGGGTGGGCCGCAACCAGATCAATAGCGGCGCCATGACTCCCGGCGTTTTTATCGCGTTTATTATCGCGGTCTTCCGGCTCTATGATCCGGTGCGCAAAATGGCGTTTTTCAATAATAGTTTTCAGCAGGCGCTTGGCGCGTCGCAGGAAATCTTCCGGTTTATTGACGAGGAGGACGACATCCAGGAGCGGCCTGACGCGATTGCGCTGCCCGCTTTCCGTGAGCGCGTGCGCTTTGAAAATGTCTGCTTCTCTTACGGTGGCGCGAACGGTCCGGAAACGGAAATTCTGCACAATGTGAACCTGGAAACGCGCGCCGGAGAAGTGGTTGCCATTGTTGGTTCCAGCGGCGCGGGCAAGACCACGCTGGTCAATCTGATTCCGCGCTTTTTTGACGTAACTTCAGGGGCTGTCAAGATTGATGGACACGATATTCGCGACGTTACGCTGGCTTCACTGCGCGCCCAGATCGGCGTAGTGACGCAGGAAACCATCCTTTTCAACGATACGGTACGCAACAACGTGGCTTACGGGCAGCCGCACGTTACGGAAGAAGCTGTGATTGAAGCCGCCAAAGCGGCGCTGGCGCATGATTTTATCCTTCGCCTGCCTGAGGGGTATGACACCATGATCGGCGAGCGCGGATTGCGGCTTTCTGGTGGTGAGCGACAGCGCATTGCCATTGCCCGCGCACTGCTCAAGAACGCGCCAATCCTGATCCTGGATGAAGCTACATCGTCTCTTGATACCGAATCTGAAGCACTGGTGCAAGGCGCACTGCAGAACCTGATTTCCGGCCGAACCGTGTTCGTGATTGCGCACCGGCTGACTACGGTGCGCCATGCTGACCGCATTGTGGTGCTTGAAGGCGGACGTATTGCCGATTCCGGCACACATGAGGACCTGCTGACCCGCCTGGGAACCTACCGCAAATTATATGAATTGCAGTTTATGGAGATAGACCCCAAAATGGTTGACGAGCCCGGCATTATCGTCCGTGAAACCCAGATCAAAAATTAGTTCCGGAAATTAAAAGGTCCAAGAAAATAACTATGTCCATCCGATCCATGACCGGATTCGCGCAGGTAAAGTCTCAGGCAGGCGAAGGCACTTCATTTACCCTGTCGTTGAAGTCCGTGAATCATCGCTTTCTTGATCCCCAGCTACGCATGCCGCTTGAGATGGACGAACTGGAGATGAAGATCCGCCGGGTGCTAAAAGAACGGCTGGCGCGTGGGCACATTGACGTAACGCTGGGCGTTGAGCGGCGCGGCGGCGCGGGCTATGAGTTCAATCGCGAACTCGTGGGCGGTTACGTTGAGGCGTTCCGCAAGGCCGCGCGTGAATTTGGCACCACCGGCGAGCCCGATCTGAATAATATATTCCGCATGCCCGGCGCGCTGGGAGCGATGACCCCGGTGGACGGCAATTTTGAAACGTCTGTCTTGGCCGCACTGGAGCAGGCGATCCAGAAACTGAATGCTATGCGCGAGCAGGAAGGCCGCGGCATGGAAACCGAACTACGCCGCCGGCTGGATTCGCTGGAGAAGGCGACGAATGAAGTGGACAAGCTCCGCGCCGCGGTCTCAAAGGCTTACATGGAAAAAGTGCGATCGCGCATGCTGGAGTTAATTGAAAATGCCGATGAAGATCGCGTGCTGCAGGAAGCCGCCATCCTGGCCGAGCGCAGTGACATTCAGGAAGAGCTGGTCCGCCTGAACACTCACATTGATCACTTCCGCAAGCTGCTGGAACAGGGCGGCGAAGTGGGGAAAAAGCTGGACTTTCTTTTGCAAGAGCTGAACCGCGAGGCCAACACGCTGCTTTCAAAGACTTCCGGCGTGGCAGGCGAGGGACTGCGCATTACCGAACTGGGATTGCTGATGAAATCGGAGATTGAGAAATGCCGCGAGCAGGTACAAAACCTGGAATGAGCAGCATTCGATACATCATCTCCGCGCCTTCCGGTTCCGGCAAAACCACGCTGGTGAATGAGCTGCGCCAGTACGTGCCGAACCTGGAATTTTCCATCTCTTACACCACGCGCCTGCCGCGCGGCAGCGAGCAGGATGGCCGCGAATATCACTTTATTACGCGCGAAGAATTTGAAGCGATGATTGCGCGCGACGCCTTCCTTGAGTACGCGCAGGTGTTTGACAAATACTATGGGACCGCGCGATCAGTGATGCAGCACGCGGAAGAAGTTGGCCATGATTTGCTGCTCGATATCGACGTCCAAGGCGAGCGCCAGGTGAAGAAGAAGATGCCGGACGCGGTCAGCATCTTTGTTCTGCCGCCCAGCAGGGCAGAGCTGGAATCGCGCCTGAGAAAACGCAGCCAGAGCGAAAACGTTCTGGCGGAAGACGTCATCCGTCGCCGGCTGGATGAGGCCCGCCGCGAGATTGAGAACTATCCCAACTATGACTACATCCTGATCAACGACCGTCTTGAGCAGTCAGTAGACCAGTTACAGGCCATTGTCCTGGGGGAACGCATAAGGCGTTCAGGGAAACCGCCTTCTGCGACGGAAAAACAATATCTGGCCACGGCCCAGAAATGCCTGAAGGCCAACATGGAAGATAAAATCAAGGGGATATTGGCCACCTTTTGAGCGTCATTGGTTTTGCCTGGAAGGATGCAGCCTCGCTTGTATTGGTCCCTCCCCTTCGGCGAGCTCAGGGTCGGAAAAAAGAAAAAAAGCGTCCCAATCCTGCCACTATGACTCTATTTCTAAGCAGGCTACAATTTCTACTTATGAAGGTCGCGCTGGGAGTTACGGGAGGAATTGCCGCGTATAAGGCGGCTGAACTGGTGCGTATGCTGCAGGACCGCGGCATCCGTGTGCAGGTGGTGATGACCCGCGCGGCGCAGGAGTTTGTCCGGCCGCTGACGTTTGCCGCGCTGAGCGGCGAAAAAGTAATTACCGATCTGTTTGGCGCAGGCGCAGAAGAACCCAATATTGATTCCGCCGTGGAACATATTGCGGTGGCGCAGGCAATTGATGCGCTGGTGGTTGCGCCCGCAACTGCCGACGTGATCGCCAGGTTCGCCCATGGCGAAGCCAACGACTTTCTTACGACCTTGTTTCTTGCCACTACTGCTCCTGTCGTTGTGGCGCCGGCCATGAACGTAAACATGTGGGAGAACGCGGCCACGCAGGCCAATCTGCAAATTTTGAAGGGCCGCGGCGTCGCGATCGTGGAGCCCGACAGCGGTTATCTGGCTTGCGGCATGGTTGGTGCAGGCAGGCTGGCTGCGAATGAAACGATTGTGCAAGCGGCGCTCAAGGCCTTGAAAGCCGAGCAGGACCTTGTGGGCGAGACTGTATTAGTCACGGCTGGGCCTACGCGCGAGCCGAT
>Ga0070734_10001908_pt1 | contig 27822 bp, 22 predicted proteins | sample Coa_R1_8_FD_66444 | JGI IMG/M metagenome (GOLD analysis project Ga0070734, IMG submission 66444) | Surface soil microbial communities from Centralia Pennsylvania, which are recovering from an underground coalmine fire - Coalmine... | ecosystem: Environmental > Terrestrial > Soil > Unclassified ... | reverse complement strand
ACAGTCGCCGATTCCCAGCCGCCTGTCGGAGTCGCCGGGGAAGGTCCAAAGGCGCAGATTTCGCCGTAGGTCGACATGCCAATGCCCATCAGCTTGCCGTTCTTGCGCGCCTGCTGCTGCTCGCCGCGAAGGTTGGAGTAATCCACCGTATCGAGCGCGGTCTTCAAAGGGAGCGCGTAGTTTCCGCTATCGTACGTCAGGCCTGTGGGCATCGCGAACGGAAACTCCTCGGGCGCCGGGAAGTTTTTGAGGCGCAGTTCGGCGGGATCCATCTTCAATTCGGCCGCGAGAATGTCCACCATGCGCTCGATGCCGTGCGTCGCCTCCGGACGTCCGGCGCCACGGTAGGCGTCGGTCGGGAAACAATTCGTGAACGCGCCGATGACGTCCGCCGAGATGTGCTTGAACTTGTACAGTCCCGGCATCATGAGCACGGAGAGGGTGGGAATGGCGGGGGTCAAAAGCTGCAGATAAGCGCCGAGATCCTGGATGATCTTCAGCTTCAGACCGAGCATCGTCCCATCGCGCTTGGCCGCCAGTTCGTAGTAATCGACGTGACCGCGGCCATGAATCGTGCCGAGAAAATTCTCGCGGCGCGATTCGATCCACTTCACCGGCTTGTTGATGCGCTGGCTCACAAACGTCATCAACATGTCTTCCGGGTAGATATCGATCTTGGAACCAAAGCCGCCGCCGACTTCGGGAGCGATCACGCGCAGCCGGTTCTCCGGGATGCCGAAAATGTTCGAGAGGAGGCTGCGCAGCAAGTGCGGCGCCTGGGATGACGAATAGAGCGTGAGCGATTTTTCGGCCGCGTGCCAATCGGCGACTACACCGCGGGTCTCCATCGCCATGGGGATCAGCCGCTGGCTGGTGATGCGCTGCTTGACCACAACCTCGGCCTCGCGAAAGGCCTGCTCGATATTGCCGCCTTCCTGATGAAACGTGAACGCGACATTATCCGGCCATTGCGGGTGGACCGGCGGGGCTCCGGGAGCAATCGCTTTTTCCGGATCGGCCACCGCGGGCACCACGTCGTACTCGACTTCTACCGCATCGGCCGCGTCGGCGGCTACGTAGCGGTCGGTGGCAACCACGACCGCGATCGGGTGACCCAGGTAGTAGACGCGATCCTGCGCCAGCACATGATGAACCGGCTGCCGCAATCCCGGCAATTGCACGACGCAGGGCACCGAGCCGAGATCCTTCACATCGGCGCCTGTGAACACAGCTACCACGCCTGACCGTTCCAGCGCCGGCTTCACGTTGACACTCTTGATACGCGCCGCGGCGTGGGTGCTGCGCACAATGCAGGCATGGTGCATACCCGGCATCTTGACGTCGTCGACGTAAGTCGCGGTCCCGGTGATCAGGCGCGGGTCTTCGCGGCGGCGGATCTTCTTCCCAACCAGGGTTTCGGTCTTGGTGGTGGTTGCCATGGGCTATGCTCCTGCCTTCGCCGCCGCGGCTTTCACCGCGTTGACGATGTGCTGATAGCCGGTACACCGGCACACATTTCCTTCTATGCCCTTGCGGATCTCCGCCTCGGTCGGGCTCGGATTATCGGCCAGCAGTTGCTTGATCGTCATGATCATTCCGGGCGTGCAGAACCCGCATTGCAGACCGTGCTCGTTCCAGAACGCCTCCTGGACCGGGTCCAGCTTGCCGTTGACAGCCAGCCCTTCAATCGTCGTAACGTGGCGGCCATCGGCCTGGACCGTGAAAATCGCGCACGACTTCACAGCCTTACCGTCCAGCAGCACGGTGCAGGCGCCGCAGGTGGAGGTTTCGCAGCCGATGTGCGGACCGGTCAGGCCCGCTACTTCGCGCAGGTAGTGGATGAGAAGGAGCCGCGGCTCAACTTCTTCGGCACGGGATTTGCCATTGATGGTGAGAGAAATTTTCCGTTTCATCGCGACAGACTTTGCCGTTGTATCAAGAAAAAAGCAGGAATGCAAAGGCGAGCGGGCCGATGACGCCCCACGCTCCGGTCCAGCTGAAGGGTCATACGGCAGTTCAAGTTTGTAAAGCCGCGGGGCACGCTCCGTTTTTGACCAATTCTTGACCGCGCAAATCAGGAGCAAAGCTTGACAATGTAGAAGCGAAAGGGATAGAATCAACCCACTTTTGCCGGTGTCACAAACATCGGGTCTTTTGCTGAAACACTTTGATTTTAGAGGAGGGATAGTTGTGCGCGTGAGTTGGCCTCTACGGCTGATTGGAGTTTTTGGGTTGTTAGCGCAGTTGGCGTTTAGCCAAGGCGGGAACGGTACTTTAACCGGAACCATTACGGACCCGTCGGGATCGGTAATCGCCGGCGCGACGGTGGAAGCGAAGAACACGGAAACCGGAGTGAGCTATACCGGGGCATCGACAGCGGCCGGAAATTACGCAATTCCCAATTTGCCGGTCGGCACCTATACCCTGAGTGCGACGGTTCCCGGATTCAAGACCTACACGCACTCGAACCTGGCCTTGGCCGCGACTCAGGTGCTGCGGGAAGACATCCGGATGGAAGTCGGCACCGCCGCCGAGTCGGTCACCGTCGAAGCGGAAGCCACGCTGCTGAAGACCGAGACCGGCGATCTATCGCACAACGTCACGTTGGAGCAAATGCAGGATCTACCGATGCTCGGCATCGGCACGGTCAACGCGGGCACCTCCGGCGTCCGCAATCCGTACAACGTGCTGCAGACGCTCCCGGGAGTCAGCAGTTACGCCACCAGCGGCGTTTTCGCGATTAACGGCCTGGGCGGACAGAACGGCTTTAGCGTCGCGCTTAGCGAAACGATGCGCATTGAAGGGCAGGACGCCACTTCCCGCATTTTCGGCAACTACGACTACACGCAAATGGCGCAGCCGAATGCCGACGCCATTCAGGAAGTCGCGTATCAGACCAGCAATTACGCGCCCGAGTACGGACAGGCCGGCAACGTCGTCATCAACATGACCATGAAGTCCGGCACCAACCAATATCACGGTACCGGCTTCGATTACTTCGTGAACGAAGACTTGAACGCCGGAAATCCATTCAGCTTCAGTAGCGGCAACGGCGGCAAGTTCCGCCCCCGCAATCGCCGCAACGATTTCGGAGGCACACTGGGCGGCCCGATCAGCATCCCGAAAATTTATAACGGCAAGGACAAGACATTTTTCTTTTTTGCGTATGAGCAGTACCTGGAAAATAACACGTACAACTTCAACGACACAGTGCCCACCGCGGACTATTTGAACGGTAACTTCTCTCATATTTCTCCGAACGGCGATTGCGCCCTGTGCGCGGCGCTAGGCATTCCGACCGGACCTTTGGGCGGCCCCACGTACACCGACGCCAAGGGCCGCCCGATGTACGCGAACGAAATCTACGATCCAACCACTCGCGGCGTCACCGCCGGGAACCTCGGATTTGCCGATCCGTTCACCAACAACGTCATTCCGCCGAGCATGTTTAATGCGACCGCCAAAGCCATGCAAAAGCTGTTTCCGGCGGCTCAGAATTCGAACGTGATCAACAACTATGCCGGCACGGTAGGCGGAAACCGATATACGGCAATTCCATCGATCAAGGCCGACCACATCATCACATCCAGGGACAAGCTGTCGTTCTATTGGTCCAGAATCAATACCGAAAGCCAGATCTCTTCTCCGTTGGGCAACGCCGACGGTCTTCCTCTCGAGATCGGCGCCTACCGCGGCACGTTCATTCCCACCTGGACAACGCGGTTGAACTATGACCGCACCATGACTCCGACATTGCTGCTGCACCTGGGCGGGGGCTACTATCACACCAGTTTCAGCGACCGCGCGCCTTTCCTGAACTTTGATCCTACGCAGTTTGGACTGAACGGCTTTATCCAGCACCGTCAGTTTCCGAGCGTTACGGGAATGTGCGGCCAACTCTCCGGCCCTCCCGGAACTCCCACGAGTTGCATCCAGGGTACCCAAACCAACGCCGTGGGCCAGGTATTTTCCGGCTTCGGCGGCATGCAAAACATCGGCACCTCCGGTCAGATTCAGTCGCAGAATTATGAAGAAAAACCGAGCTTCAATGCCAACGCAACCTGGGTGAAAGGCAACCACACCTTCAAAACGGGTGCGGAATTGTATCTCGAGCAAACCTACACCGGATCATTTTCGGGCGTGACTCTCGCACTGCAGTCATCGCTCGGCGTTCCGGTCGGCACCGCGCAGCCGTTCACTCCCACAGTCAGCTTTGGAGGATTCACACAGGGCTTCAGTTACGCCAGTTTTCTGCTCGGTGATTACGCGTCTACCACACAGACTCCGGGCGAATTTACCCGTGAAGGATCGCAGGCGTGGGGATTGTTCCTGCAAGATTCCTGGAAGGTCACCCGCAAGCTCACGGTCGACTACGGCTTGCGCTGGGACTACGCTACCCCCGAGCACGAGCAACACGGGCGGTTGGCACAGTTGGACCCGACCGCGCCCAATGCCAATGCCGGCGGCCACCCGGGAGCCGTCCGCTACGCGAACACCTGTAACTGCCCCTTCTACATGCCTGCATATCCCTACGGAATCGGGCCGCGCCTCGGCGTGGCGTACCAGATCACTCCCAAGACGGTATTTCGCGGCGGGTGGGGAATCAATTACCAGTTCATCGCCAACGCCGCGGGCACGACCATCGGCACCAATGCCGTAGTGCTCCCGGCCGGAGTGAATCCCTACGTCGACATCACGGCTCCCGGCTCGATTTTGCAACCGACGTGGCCCGTTACCGATCCCAACATTTATCCGACGAAAGGATCGGTGGGAAATCCGCTGGTACCAAACACGACCCCGAACGTGCCCGACCGCAACGAGAACCGGCCGCCGCGTATCAACCAGTTCAGTATCGGCTTCCAGCGCGAGATCACTCGGAACCTCGTGATCGAAGCATCGTACGTCGGCAACCGCGCGGTTTGGCTGAGCGCCGGCGTGTTTGGGCCGCTCGGCTACCTGAGCCAGATCTCACCGCAGCGATATGCCAGCTTTGGCTTGTATCCGTATCCCGGAACCGGTCCCTGCGCCAGCGGAGGCAGCGTCTGCGCCAGCACCACATATAACAACTATGCCGATTATCTGTTGATGCTTCAGCCAATCAACAGCGCTCCTGTAGTCAGCGCCATGGCCGCTCGCGGCATCACGAACCTTTCACCGTACCCCGGCTTTCCCGCAAACAACTCTCTGCAGAGCACCCTTTACCCATTCCCGCAGTACGGGAATCTGGCCGTCTCCAACTCAGCCACCGGCAACTCCAAATATGACTCGTTGCAAGCCAAGCTGACCAAGCGGCTCTCGCATGGCATTCAGGCCGGCGGTTCTTTCACCTGGGGACAAGGGTTCGTGCGACCCACGCGGCAGGATTTCTTCAACCCCAATAGCAATCCCTGGCAGCTGCAGCAGATTCCGCCGTTCGATCTGAACTTCAATATCGTTTACACTGTGCCGAAACTAGCGATCTTACCCAAATACGCCAACGCGATCGTGAAGGATTGGCAGATTGGCTGGTTCGCGAACTATCAGAGCGGGCAATTTCTAACACCTCCAACCAGCCCGAATAACATCGTTAATCTTCTACCGAGCGAGGATATCCGTGTTCCGAATCAACCTCTGTATACGCCGGGCGTGAACATCAACGATCACAGTACCTACAACCCGTATTACACGCAGGTATTGAATCCGAAAGCATGGGCTCCTTGTCCGACGAATGCAGTCTGTGCCGCCACATCCACGTTCTATAAAGATTTTCGCGGCCCGCGGACCCCGATTGAGAATGCCAACATCGGGCGCCACTTCCGGTTCGGGAAAGAGGGCAAGTATGACTTCTATCTTCGGGGTGAGTTCGTAAACATCTTCAATCGGACGCTGATGCCGAACCCGATTACCACGGGAAATCCGGCCAATCCGCCGATTCGGGGCGCCGGCGGCGGCACCATCTTCAACGGCGGCTTCGGCGTAATTAATGCGTACCTGCCGGCGAACACCGTGTTCCAGCCTCCCACGGGCGGCAGCCAGCTTCTGGGCCGCACCGGGACCCTGATCGCCCGTTTCTCGTTCTGATGTAGTGACTGCGCAGTTCTTAATTCAAAGGCCGCCAGGACGCATCGCCGTGCTGGGCGGCCTTTGTTTTTTTGCGGCTTTCCGCCTGCTCGCAGCCGCGCCGGCGTATTCTTCGCTTGCGGACGTACGGCCGGTTCTCGAACAGCCAGCCGAGCGGCTGCCGACCGAGCTGCACAATGCCGATGCTCCGAAATGGAGCGCGTTTGCCCGGCAGCGCGATCGGGCAATCCGTTCCCGGCTCGAGCAGGGCGACCTGGATTCGATGGTCAATCTGTTGCTGTATGGCACATCATTTACCAATCAGCCCCGCGTTCTGATGGAACATCTCACCGAAGCCTCCAAGAGCGGAGTCTTGCGGGCGCGAGTGGATGCCTTAGTCGCGGGTCTGCGCAATCCCGGGAACAATCAGCGGCTTGTGTTTCTCCAACACTTGCTGCGCAACCGGGGGATCGATCCGAATGACGCGCGGGAATCCGGCACGTTCCTGTACACCAATCTGCTGCGGATTGTGCAGGAGAGAAAGATGCTCGCGGATCGCGCTGCAGCAGCCAGCCCTGTTGCCCGCGCTGATGATCCGGCGTCGCTGCTGGACCGCGCTTCATTATTCGAGCAACGCGGCGTTTCGCTCGACACCGGCATTTTCCCCGAGTTCACCGTGGAACAGACTTTGCGCGACCTGAAGCAACGCGGCGTGTTGCGCGAGGGGCAGGTGGCGCGTGTCGCAGTCATCGGGCCCGGCTTGGACTTCATCGACAAAAATGAAGAATCGGCTTACGATTACTATCCGCAACAAACTGTGCAGCCGTTCGCGTTGTACGACTCCCTCGTTCGCCTGGGCCTCGCCAAAAATAACGCCATGTCAGTCTCGATTCTCGATATCAGCACACGGGTGCTCCAGCATGTCCGGCAGGCGCGCATACTGGCTGCAAAGAAGAGCGGGTATGTGATTCAGCTGCCGCGTGACGTAGCGCGCCCGTGGCCGGAGGGATTAATCGCTTATTGGCGCGCGTTCGGCGATCAGGTCGGCGCGGCGGTTGCGCCGATTCGGCCGCCCGCGATCTTTCCCGGCCTGGAGACGCGCGCCGTGCGCGTGCGCCCTGACGTGGTCCTGGCTTGCGAACCCGCGGATCTCGATATCATCGTCCAACATCTAAATCTCGCAGCCACCGAACGCTTCGACCTCATCGTCGGCACGAACGTTTTCGTGTACTACGATTCGTTCGAGCAGAGCCTCGCCCTGGAAAATACCGGAGCCATGTTGAAGCCCGGAGGCTTGCTGTTGACCAACGACCGGCTGCCTGAGGTGCGCGGCGGGTCGATGCGGCTGGCGGGCGTAACGGTTGTTCCCTTTGAAGCTCCGGGCGTAAGTGCGCGCCAGGCGATCGGCTGGTACCGAAAACAATAACTAGCGGATTGGCTCCGCCGGCAGCGTGCCGCGACCGTCCAATGCAAAAACCAGCAGTCTGGGCGCGACCGCCGGAGCGGCAGCCCGGCGCGCCGGCCCATCGGCAGCTTGTGCGCCGGCTGCCGTTGGCTCAGGCGATGCCACACTGCGCGGACGGACTCGGCCCGTGCCTCCCATCAGCGCGACGTATTGTTTGCCATCGATCTGATATGTAATCGGCGGCCCCATCCCTGCCCGCAAGCCCGTCTGGAGTTCGAAAACCTTTTCGCCCTTATCGGCGCTATAGGCAAGGAGCCGGCCGTCATTAACAACTTGGAATACCAGGTTGCCGGCGGTGGTCAGCGCGCCGCCGCCGATTCCCCCGCCGCCCGGCATGCGCCAGCGCATCTGCTGCGCAACCGGGTCCCACGCCACCAGCGCGCCGCGATTTCCCTGCCCTTCGAGCGGCGCCGGCCCGATCGCAGGCGGAGCCGGCCGTGTCGACTTCGGCCGCGAGTTGAGTCCAATCGCTCCTCCCACTCCGCCGTTCGGATTAGCCGCGAATGTTTCCTGTGCGGCGTAGGTGAACGTGTTCGCCGTGGAAGTCGGAATGTAGACCAGACCGGTGTTCGGATTGAAGGCCATTGGCGACCAGTTATGCGCTCCGCCACCGCCCGGCGAGATCGGAATCCCTTCCAGGCCGTAGTGTGCTGCTTCGTTCACGAACGGCCGGCCGGTCTTCTCGTCGAGTCCCTTGGCCCACGTCACCATCGAGAACGGTTGCGCCGAGATGAATTCGCCGCTGAGCCGGTCGATAACGTAATAAAACGCGTTCTTGTTGGCCTGCATGATGACTTTGCGCGTTCGGCCCGTGATGGTGAGGTCGGCCAGGATCATTTGCTGTACGCTATCGTAGTCCCAGGAGTCACCGGGCACCATCTGGAAGTACCACTTTAAGTCGCCGCTGTCCGGGCGCACGGCCAGAATCGAGCACACATACAGGTTGTCCTTGCCTTTGGAATAGCGCAGCTGTTCCGGCCATGGCTCGGCATTACCGGTGCCGATGTAAATGAGGTCGGCCTCGGGATCGTAGGCCATGCCATCCCACACCGCGCCGCCTCCGCCCTGTTTCCAGAATTCGCCGTCCCAGGTTGCAGCCGCCTTGCGCATGGCGGCGTTTTCCGGGGCCTTAGAAGGACCGCCGGGAACGGTGTAAAAGCGCCAGGCCCGCCGCCCGGTCAGAGCATCGTAGGCGTCGAAGAAACCGCGTGTGGGTCGGTCGCCGCCGCTGGCGCCGATGATCACTTTCCCTTTCGCGATGCGCGGCGCCATCGTAATGGTGTACTGATCCTGCGGGTAAGCAACCCGTGCCTCCCACACCGGCTTGCCCGTTTCGGCATCCAGAGCTTGCAGACGGCCATCGTTGATTCCCGCGATGACGAGGCCCTGATAGAGAGCGAGGCCGCGGTTCACAACGCCGCAGCACAGCTTGGAAAAGACCTTGTCCTGATTGACCTCGGGATCCCAGCGCCATTTTTCCTGGCCGGTGCGCGCATCGACCGCAAAAACCATGCTCCAATTCGTGATGCCGAAGATCGCGCCATTCCAGACCAGCGGAGTGGCTTCCTGCGAACCGCCGCCGGCGCCGAGATCGTACGACCAGGCCAGGCCCAGGCGGTTGACGTTGCTGGTGTCGATCTGCCGCAAGGGACTATAACGCGTCTCCGCCTGAGTCAGCCCATAGGTCAACCACTCTTCGCCAGTCTTGCCGGCGTTTCGGAGCGCCGCGTCATCCACCTTGGCGGATGGCTGGGCCGCGGCAAACCAAACCGCGGCGAAGAGGATGGGGATTCGGCTTGGCATAAGCGAAACCAAGAATAGCAAAAAACAGTGGGCCGGGCCGCCGGGATCTTATAAACTGAGCTACGGTCCGTCAGAAGACGGGCGGAGCGGATATGAAGATTTTCCATTCGGCGGTTCTGCTGTTGGTCGGGTGCGTTCTGGCGCAAGCGCAGGTCGATTTTGTCGGCGAATGGGCTGCCCGTTACCACGAAGATCAGCCCGAGCGCATTCCCGGCCCCGAGCTCGGAGACTATATCGGGCTGCCGATCAATGATGCGGCGCGCTTTCGCGCGGAGAGCTGGGACGCATCGATCCAAACGCTGCCCGAATGGCAGTGCCGGCCGCATCCTTCCGATTATGGCAGCCGTGGCCCGGCGGATTTGCGAGTTTGGAAAGACGTGGATCCCGTTACGCAGCGAGTCGTCGCCTATCATACCCACGTGCAATGGCAGGCGCAGGAACGCACCATCTGGATGGATGGCCGCGCGCATCCCCCGGCTGACGCGGTGCATACCTGGCAAGGGTTTTCCACGGGAAAGTGGGAAGGCCCCCAGCTCACTGTCGTCACTACCCATTTGAAAGAAGGGTACGTGCGGCGCAACGGTGTGCCTCGCAGCGATCGCGCCACGCTCGTCGAGCATTGGATCCGGCACGGAAATTTTCTGACGCTGGTCAGCATCATCGATGATCCGGTCTATCTCACCGATCCGTTGATCCGCACCACAAATTGGGAATTTGCTCCGGAGCAATCAATCGACCCCTATCCCTGTGAAGTGGCTGAAGAAGTGGAGCGGAAGGCCGGCGTGGTGCCGCATCATCTGCCCGGAACCAATGCCTTTCTGGCAGAATTCCGCGCAAAATATCACCTCCCGGAGACAGCGGCCCGCGGGGGCCGCGAGACGATGTATCCCGAATTCCGCGCGGTCTTGAAGCAAGGGGCGACACCCGCGTATCCGTCTCCCGCCGGCCATTTCCCTTCGCCCGAAACGCCGCTGGCGGCCGGCGCACTGCATGTACAGAAGGTGCGGGGCAGCGTCTACATGCTCTCCGGCGCCGGCGGCAATGTAACGATCCAGACCGGTCGCGATGGCGTACTGCTGGTGGATTCGGGGCTGGCGGCGAACTCCGACGGCGTGCTCGCGGAACTCGCCCGCCTCTCCGGCCAGCCGGTCCGATACATCCTCAACACGCACTTCCACGCGGACCATACCGGTGGCAACGAGAAGATATCCAAAGCCGGTGAAACTGCGACTGGTGGAGATGTGGCGCGGCTGGCCACCGACGTGAAGGAGGGCGCCGCCATCCTCGCGCACGAGAATGTCCTCAAGCGGATGGCGCAGCTTCCCTACGGATCCTTTCCGACCGATACGTATCTCGGCGCTCGCAAGGACCTGTTTGTGAATGACGAAGGCATCCGCATCGTCCATCTTCCGGCGGCCCACACCGATGGTGATAGTCTCGTGTTCTTTCGCCGCTCCGACGTCATCAGCACTGGCGACGTGTTTATCACGACGGGGTATCCATTTCTCGATCTTGCCCACGGAGGCGGCATTCAGGGCGAGCTGGATGCATTGAATCGTATCCTCGGCCTGGTAATCGCCGGACCGAAGGAAGAAGGCGGCACGTATATTGTGCCCGGACACGGACGGCTGTGCGATGCCGCCGACGTCGCCTACTACCGCGACATGCTGACCATCATTCGTGACCGCGTAGCGGATCTGAAGAAGAAAGGCATGACGGCCGCGCAGGTGATCGCCGCCCGGCCCACTCGCGATTATGATCCGCGCTGGGGCTCGTCGAACGGACCCTGGACGACGGACCAGTTTGTGGAAGCGGTGTATCAGAGCCTGGAAAGGTAGGCCCCTGGTCTCGACGGTCGTCGTGAAGAGCTGACTCGCTGCTCTCGGTTGTTATCACGTATCCGGTGGACGTGATACGCTGGCAGGTGATTTCCAGAATCGGCACTTACACAAGGAGAACAGAGAAACCATGCGTTGCTTAAAATTGTTTGTCATGGCAGGGGCGGTGTTCGCGCTGGCGGCAGCCGGCGGCGCCCAGGAAAAGAAAGGCGGCAAGAAGGGTGGCGGCATCCAGCTCCCGCCGATGATTCACATCACCGTCGCCGATTTCAAAGACGGCGGCATGATCCCGAGCAGGTACACGTGCGCGGCGGGTCCGATGAGCCCGTCTCCGGCCATCAACTGGACTGGAGCGCCGGCGAATACGCAGAGTTATACGCTGATCATGCACGATCCGGACCCCGTATTGGGCGGCTCCGCCACCAATGACGTGCTGCATTGGGCCATCTTCGATATTCCTGGGGACGCGAAAGGACTCCCGGAAGGCGTGAAGCCCGGCGACCAGGCCGACGGCGCCAAACAGATCAAGAACATCGCACAGAACAACGGCTACCTCGGGCCGTGCCCGCCGGCGGGCCACGGCGATCACCACTATACGTTCGAACTATACGCGCTGAATGCGAAGCTTAACTTACCCGACTCCACATCCCGCGCGGATTTGATGAACGCGATGAACGGAAAGGTGATTGCCAAAGGCGTGTACATCGGGATATTCGGGCAAAAGTAGCGGAAACGACTGCGGCCGGCGCGGGCGTTACAATATTAACCGCGATGAAATTCGAACGGCGTGAATTCCTGCGCGTGGCTGCCGGAGGCGCGGCGGCGCTCGGACTTTCGCGCACGGGGATCGCTCAAACCGCGCCTGCCGCGACGAAGCTTACCGAAAACGTAACGCTGATTACAGGCGCGGGAAACAACATCGTGGCGCTGGCAGGTGATGGCGGTAGTCTGCTGGTGGACTGCGGCGAGGCGGCGCACGCGCCCGATGTTTTGAAACTGGCCGGCGGCGTGAAGAAGGTGATCAACACGCACTGGCACCTCGAATCGACCGGCGCCAACGACGCCATGGCCCAGGCCGGGGCGAAGCTGGTTTCGAGCGTGAATACGGAACTGTGGATGACGCAGGAGATCCCGCACGATTGGGAGAAGAAGGTCTATCCACCGCGCGCCAAAGCTGCGCTGCCGACCGAAACCTTCTACACCACCGCCAAGACTACGTTTGGCGCCGAGAGCGTGGAATACGGGATCATGCCCATGGCGCATACCGACGGCGATATCTACGTCTACCTCCCGCAGGCGAATGTGCTCGCGACGGGCGATGCGGTGCAACCGGGGCGGCTGCCAATCCTCGACTGGCGGTGCGACGGTTGGATCGGCGGGATGCAAGACGCGCACAGGGCGCTTCTGAAGATGGCCAACGACCGCACCAAGATTATTCCCGGAAGCGGGCCGGTCATGACCAAGGCCGACCTGCAGGCGAATCTCGATACCGTTACCAAGATCCGCGAGCACCTGATTCAGCTCATGAAGATGGGGATGGGTCCCAAGGACATGATTGATGCGAAGGCCATGAAAGATTTCCCGGGACTCGCAGGCGACCCGGAGGTCTTCTTGTATATCGCCTATCGCGGCCTGTGGGCCCACGCTCGCGAGTTGGGCGGGATCGTGTAACGCAGGAGGAACGGGCCCTTGCCAAACTGCCTTCGTTGTTTCGCGGGCCTCCTGATTGCGTCTCTGGCGCTCACTGGCATCGCGGATGCAAGGTCGCGCCGTAAGAAGGTCTCGCAGTCTTCCGATTTCTCTTATTACATGCTGGTGCTGTCATATGCACCGGATTTTTGCGACCAGCCGGAAGGCGCCAAGGATGCGCGGGAATGCGGGGCCGGACGGCGCATCGGCTTCGTGGTTCACGGGCTCTGGCCGCAAGGCGACATTTCGCGAGGGCCGGAGTTCTGCGGCCCCGCCAGCCCGGTTTCGCAGGCGATTATCCAGGCGACCTTGCGATATATTCCGACCGACTCGCTGATTCAGCATGAGTGGGCGGCTCACGGGACCTGTAGCGGACTAAGCGCGGCGGATTACTTTGCGACGCTGCGGAAAGGTCGGGATTCCGTTACACTGCCGCCGGATCTGAACCAGCCGGCCCGCCAGGTACGACTCAGCCCTGAGGAGATCGAAACAAAGCTTGCGGCGGCCAATCCCGCATTCCCAAAAAGCGCCTTTCGCACATCTTGCTACCGGAACCAGGAACTCGAGGAGATTCGCGTGTGTCTGAATAAGGATCTCTCTCCGCGAGCCTGTGGGCCGAGCGCAGGCGAGTGCCGGGCGTCGCTGGTGACTGTACTACCGGTGCGCTAATGCGTGAGCGACCGGTTCAGCCCGGGTCGGCGGCTTGTTTGCTTTCCTGGAAAGCCGGCATCACCTCGCGCGCCAATAGTTCCGCCGTTCCCAGCGAGACCGACAGCGCAAGCGTGCCGAATGCGACCCCGCATGCCAAATAGTTGATTCCCGCGGCCGCAGCCAGTTCGCGAATGAAATCGCGGGCCCCGGCCGCGGTTCCGGCGAATGCGAATCCGGCGCGCTGGTAATCGTCGAACTCCATCGGCAGCGGCAGCGTAAACGGGACTCCCCGCTGTTTCCATAACAGTTCCATGTTGGCGCGCCAGGACGAATAGGCGTGGCGCGCCTCGGCACGAGCTTCCGACTCGGATTCCGCAACAACCATGTGACGCATGGCTCCGAGTTTCGGCAGAGCCGCTTCGGGCTTGTCGAGAGATCGCCATTCTCTCCGATACCGGTCCGTAATGTTCCGCAGGCGCGCGGCGGCTGACAGACCGACGACATTTACGTCATGAGCCGCAGCCCATGTGCTGGTATCCGGATTGGAGATTCCATACCAGAGCGGCGGGTGGGGACGTTGCACCGGTTTCATGACAATCGGCACGCGGTCCAGATGATAGAACCTCCCCTGGTGGGTCAGGATATCGGAGCACAGGCCTTGGAGAATAACCTGGAGCGCCTCCTGGTATCGCGGCATGGTCTCGGAAGCATCGACGCCGAACAAACTCACCTCGATGGGCGAAATTCCGCGGCCGACGCCCAGATCGAAGCGTCCGCCGCTCATCTGGTCGAGCATGCAGATCTCTTCGATCAGACGAAGCGGATGATAGAGAGGCAGCAGAAAGACCAAAGGGCCCAAGCGCAGGCGGCGGCTGCGCTGGGCAACCGCGGATAGGAAGACGGCGGGCGAAGGAGCGAATCCAAGCGGAGTTCCGTGATGCTCGGCTATGTGGTACGACTCGAAACCGCATCGGTCGTATTGTTCAACCAGCCGGAGGCGGTTCTCGAAGTGCTCAGCCACGGGTACCCCGCTGTCATCTAAATGATCGAAAATTCCAAAACGCATAAACTTCGAATCTCCCCTGCCCCACAGGCTCGAGTTGGATTGATCCCGGCCGGCAGCAAATCAGTCTACCCCATGCGCGGCCGGCATCCGCTCGCTGCTCGCAACCCCAGCCAACATCCCGTGATCGGGCCGTGATATGATCGGCGCGGTTGAGCGGCAATCCGGGAGGTTTTCATGAAGGCATTTTTCTTGATCACGACGGGTCTATTTCTGGCCGGCGGGCCATTGCTGACGCTAACGGGAGCGCAGGAAGTCACAAAGGAAAACGTTGACGGCATCGTCAATCTCCGCCGGCTGGAGACTACGGTGGCGTGCTCGGGTGCGATCAAGCCAGGATCTATCTCCAATATCAAAAAGATGGGCTTCGCTTCAATTATCAATTTGCGCGAGCCGAACGAACCCGGCGCAAATCTCGAAGACGAGCAGGCTGCGGCCAAGGCCGCGGGCATCCGGTATTACAGCATCCCCTTCAACGGGAATTCTCCGGATCCGGCGGCCGTAGATCAGTTTCTGGAGGCCATCACCCAAAACGGCAGCGAGCCCGCGTTCATCCATTGCTCCGGCGGAGGGCGGGCCGCCACCATGTGGTTTATCAAACGCATGGCCGTGGATCATTGGGACGTCGATCGCGCGGCCAAGGAAGCCACTGACCTGGGAATGAACAATCCCAAGTTGAAACAATTCGCGATTGACTATGCGCAGAATCACAAGCGTTAGGCACGGCAGTTTAACGCCCGCGGCGTAACCGGTGCGCCGCCATTGCCGCTCACCGCTGGTACACCCCCCAATATTCGCGACGTGCTCCGGAACGTTAAGGCGCGCGTAACCATACGTCGGCGAATCCCGCCAAAGATATATAATGAGGAGCGGTCGTTGTTGATAATGCGGAACTTATTGCTCGTCACACTGGTGGCCGGGGGGTTAACGGCGACGGCGCAAACCGCTGAAAAACAAGCATCAGCCGCGGTTGCTGCGAACCAGGCACTGATCAAGCGCTACTGCGCGACTTGTCATAACGAAAAACTCCGGACCGCGAAACTCGCGCTCGATGTGCTCGATCTGACCCATCCCGAAAACGATGCGCTGATTTGGGAACGGGCCATACGCAAATTGCGCGGCGGTATGATGCCGCCTCCGGGAATGCCGCGGCCGCCCGCGGACGCGGTGAATGCCTTGGCGACTTACCTGGAGACTTCGCTGGACCAGGCGGCGGCAGCGCATCCCAATCCGGGCAGCGTCCGGATTCACAGGCTGAATCGCGCCGAGTACGCCAATGCGATGCGCGACCTGTTCGGGATTCCGGTGGATGCGGCGGCGCTGCTTCCAACCGACGATATCAGCGATGGTTTCGATAACATCGCCGATGTGCTGAAGGTGTCGCCGTCGTTCCTGGATCAGTACATCATGGCGGCGCGAGCGGTGGTCAAACAGGCGATCGGAAAACCGCTGAGCAGCCAGAAGGTGAAAACGACCTTCCGCGGGATCGACCCGGATGTGCCGCTGCCTCCAGGGGCCCGCGCCGGCATCACGGCGGAGTTTGTGGCGCCGTATGAGGGCGATTACGAAATCCGGGCGGCCGGGAATCCGGTGGTGTTCACGATCGATGGGAACACGGTCGATACCAAGGCGCGGACGCACCTGAAGGCCGGAAAACACATCCTTGTTTCGGCGCTCCCCGCGCACAGTTTCACTGAAAGCGAGGGCGCGCTGTTCGGATTCATTCCCGGCGCCGCCGGAACCGGGTACGCCAGCACCGGGACCGTGCCGGGAGGCGCGCTGCTTGTGAATGGCGGCGCTCAGAACCGCGTGCGTGGGCCCGAAGTGAATATCACGGTGGACGGCCCGTTTAATCCTGTCGGTGATCCGGTCGACACGGTGAGCCGGACGCGTATTTTCGTGTGCCGCGCATCGGATCCGAAAGAAGAGACGGCGTGCGCGTCCCGCATTTTGTCGAACCTGGCCCGAAAGGCGTTCCGGCGGCCGGCTACGCCGCAGGATATGGCGCCGCTCATGCAGTTCTACAACGAAGGTCGCAAAGCAGGCACGTTCGAAGGCGGGATTGAAAACGCCTTGGTCGCGATGCTGGCGAGCGCGAAGTTTTTGTATCGTGTGGAGCCGCCGCCAGCGGGCGGCAATCCGGGCAGCGTGTACCGTCTTAACGATACGGAACTCGCGTCGCGGCTTTCGTTCTTTCTGTGGAGCAGCATTCCCGACGACGAATTGCTGGCGGCCGCCGAGCAAGGCAAGCTCAGTGATCCGAACGTGTTGGATCACGAAGTACGGCGCATGCTGGCCGATCCCCGGGCGGAAACGCTGACGACGAACTTCGCGTTCGAGTGGCTCAAGATCCGCGATATGGACGCGATGGAGCCCGACCCGTACGTATATCCCTCGTTCGACCGGCCGCTGCGAATAGCGCTGAAGCGTGAAATCGAGCTGTTCATCGACAGCGTGTTTCGCGAGGACCGTAGCGTGGTCGATCTGCTCGACGCCAATTACACGTTCGTGAACGAGCGGCTGGCGGCGCACTACGGAATTCCGAATATTCGCGGCGGCGAATTCCGGCGGGTGACCCTGGCCGACCCGGCGCGTTTCGGGTTGCTGGGCAAAGGCGCGGTCATGATGGTGACGGCGTATCCGAACCGCACGTCGCCGGTGTTGCGCGGGGCATACATTCTGGAGAGCATTTTGGGCACGCCGCCCTCGCCGCCCCCGCCGAATGTGCCGCCCTTCAAAGAAAACAAGGACGGTGAGAAGGCCAAGACGGTTCGGGAAATCCTGGAAGAACACCGCGCGAATCCAACCTGCAATGCCTGCCACGGCGTAATGGATCCGTTGGGATTCGCTTTGGAGAATTTCGATACTATCGGCAGCTACCGCACGATGGACCGGTTCACTCGCACCAAGATCGATACCGGCGGCAAGCTGGTGGACGGAACCGTGATCAGCGGGCCGAATGATCTGCACGCGGCCTTGATGAAGCGGCATGACCAGTTCGTGCAAACGTTGACGGAAAAGCTGATGACCTACGCGCTGGGGCGCGGCGTGCAGTATTATGACATGCCCAACGTGCGCAAGATCGTGAAGGATGCGGCGCGGGACAATTACCGGTTCTCGACAATCGTCAAGGGCATCATTATGACGCCGGAGTTTCAATCGAACGCGGTGGAATCGGTGCAAGCGCAGCAACCGGGGCCGAAGCAAATCGCCCGCCGGTAAAGGAGCGATCTCGATGTTCGTGACCAAGAAATACTTGACGCGGCGGACGGTATTGAGGGGCGCAGGCGTGGCCCTCGGCCTGCCTCTGCTGGATGCGATGATTCCGGCTGGTACGGCGCTGGCGGACACCGCGGCGAAGCCGACACCGCACCTCGGCTTCATCTACTTTCCGCATGGCGCGGTGCAGGATAAGTGGACGCCGAACGGGACGGGTAAGATCGAATCGTTTAATGACATCCTGAAGCCGCTTGAACCGTACAAGGCGATGACTACGGTGGTCAGCAACATCGAGAACCAGGCCCCCGTAGGCCCGGTGCACGCGCTCTCACCGGGAACGTGGCTTAACTGCGTACACCCGGCGATCAGCCAGGATCCGCATGCCGGAACCACGATCGACCAGATTGCCGCCCAACACATCGGGCAGGATACGCCCCTGCCATCGCTCGAGGTGGCGACCGAGAACCACGGCGGCGGCGGGTTCTGCGATCGCGACTACGGCTGCTCCTACGCTGCCACCATCGCGTTCCGGACGCCCACCACACCGCTGCCGATGGAGACCGATCCGCGCAAGCTGTTCATGCGGCTCTTCGGGCAGGGCGACAATGCGGCGGACCGGGCACGGCTGTCCAAGCAATATGTTTCGCTGCTCGACATGGTCGGCGGTGAAGCCAAGCAGCTGCAGGCCGTGGTAGGGCCATCGGATAAGGCGATGCTGTCAGATTACCTGGAGAGCGTGCGCGAGATCGAGCGGCGCATCCAGAAGATGGAAGCGCGAGATCTCTCGAAGGTCAACGTTCCGGATGCACCGAAGGAAGGAACCCTGCCGTTCAATCAGCGGATTGAGCTGATGTTCGATCTGGTGTCGCTGGCGCTGCAAGCCAACATGACCCGGATCTTTACTTTCATGGTGGCGGCGGAGGTGAGCGGCCAGACCTACAACTTTATCGGCGTGCCGGATGCGTTTCATCCGCTCTCGCATCATAATAACGAAGCGGCCAAGATGGAGCGGCTGGCAAAGGTGCAGACGTTCCACACGCAAGTCTTCGCAAAATTCTTGGACAAGCTGGCGAAGATGCCGGACGGGGATGGCACGATGCTCGACCACGCGCTCTTCCTCTACGGCAGTAACATGGCGAACAGCAACGCCCATAACCACTACCCGCTGCCCACTTCCATCGTGGGCGGATGGAAGTCGGTGAAGGGCGGCCAGCATATCGTGCCGCCGGAGCACACGCCGCTGGCGAACGTGCTGCTCACGTTCCTGGACCGGGCAGGAATCCCACAGGACAAGCTGGGCGACAGTACCGGCAAATTGCTGGAGGTCTAGCCACCATGAAAATGCTGCTTGTGGCGGCACTCGCCGGCCTGCCGGTGTTCGCGGCGGAGATCGCCGGTTCGAGCCACGCGCTTGTGAATGCGATCCGAGAGGGCCGGCGGACGGCGGCGCTCGATATGATCGACAAGAAAACCGCGGATGTGAACGCAGCGGAGGCCGATGGCTCGACACCTTTGCTATGGGCAGCGCACGCCAACGACGCGGATCTGGTCGCGCGGCTGTTAAAGGCAGGTGCGCAGCCGAACACGCGAAACCAGTTGGGGTCGACGCCGCTGGAGGAAGCGGCGTTCAACGCGAACACTCAAGCGATTCGCGCCCTGCTCGAGGCAGGGGCGGATCCTGACACCTTCGGCGCCGACGGGCAGACGCCCCTTATGCTGGTGGCGCGGACGGCGAATGTCGAAGCGGCGAAGCTTCTGCTGGACAAAGGTGCGAATCCCAACGTACGCGAAAAGCAGCGCGGACAGACCGCGTTGATGTGGGCCGCCGCCAACAGCCAGGGCGCCATCGTGCGCGAGTTGTTGGCGCGCGGGGCGGAGCCGGATACGGCTTCCGACACGGATCTGATGACGCCGCTGGTGAGCGGCGAGCCGCGCGCGCAGCCGCGTCCCCCGGGCGGTATGACCGCCCTTCTGTTTTCGGCCCGTGAAGGCTGCATGGAATGCGTGAAGGCCCTCGTCGACCAAGGCGCGAAGCTCGACTTGGCCGATCCCGAGGGCGTCACGCCCCTCATTTTGGCCGTGTTCAACACGCATTTCGATGTGGCCAGGTTCCTCGTGGACCAGGGTGCCAACGTCAACAAGTGGGACTGGTGGGGTCGAACGCCGTTGTACCTGGCGGTGGACTACAATACCCTGCCGCATGGCGGTCGGGCGGATCAACCGTCGCTGGATGAAACGCTGCCCATCGACCTGATCCGGCTTCTGCTGGAGAAGGGTGCCAATCCAAATGCACAATTGAAGCTGTTTCCGCCGTACCGCGCCACAGGGAACGATCGTGGGTTAGACACCATGATCCAGGTAGGAACCACTCCTTTGCTCCGCGCGGCAAAGGCGCTGGACGCGCCGGCCATCCAGCTGCTTCTGGAGCACGGGGCAATCGTCGATTTGCCAAACAGCCAGGGCTGGACGCCGATGGTGGCCGCCGCCGGCGCGGGGTCGGTTGACGCCGACACGCGCGGCTACTTCACGACCTCGGATGTCCAGGAGCGCGCGATTGCTTCCTTGGAGCTGTTGCTGGCGCATGGCGGCGCGCTGAACGGCCGCGCGGGCCGCCTTGGCCAGACTCCGCTGCACGGCGCGGCCTTTTGGGGCTGGAATAAAGTAGTCGAATACCTGTTGAGCAAGGGCGCCGACATCAACGAAACCGATACGCGCGGGTATACGGCCATCGATTACGCGATGGGGCGCGCGGCCGGCAACAGCCGCGGCGGGCAGCGGAAAGACGTCCACGAAGATACCGCCGAGTTGCTGGCCAAGCGCGGAGCGGTTCCCGGGACTCCCGCCCCCGAACCTGCGCGCGGCGGCAATCGGGGCGGGGCCGGACGCTAACATGAGCCGCCGAACAGTTTTTTGGATCGGCCTGTGCGCGGCCCTGGCTGCGGTTTGCTCGGCCCAGCAAGGACATCCTCTCACCGGCACTTGGTCGGGAGACTGGGGTCCGACGGCCACGCAGCGGAATCCAATCACTCTGGTCATGAACTGGGACGGCAAGAACGTCACCGGGCTGATCAATCCCGGTCCGGACGCCATTCCGATTACGAGCATCTTTGTGGACGTATCCACGTGGACAGTGCGTATCGAAGCCGATACCAAAGATGCCAAACCGGCGCACATCTCGGCGGAAGGCAAGCTGGAAGACTTGGGATCCTATCACCGCACCATCACTGGGACCTGGCAGCAAGGGGCTGCGAAGGGCGATTTCAAGATCACGCGGGATTAAGCGATGAAGCACACTACTCTCTTCATCCTGTTCGCGATCGGGGCCCTCGCGCAGCACGCGGCCACTTACGATTCCGAACGGAGGGTCACGTTGCAGGGTCCCGTCACGCGGATCGAATGGGTCAATCCGCGCGCTTATTTGTTTGTCGATGTCAGGGACAACACCGGCACAATCGAAAACTGGGCGGTGGAGTTCGGCAATCCGCTCGAACTGGAACGGGTTGGGTGGAAACCGAATGCGGTGAAAGTTGGCGACGTGGTCGCGGTCGAAGGCATTCCCGCGCGCGGCCCTGCCAGGCAGGCGCTGGCGACATCTCTAGTGCTGGCCGGCAGCGGGAAGAAACTGTCTCTCTCGTCTTCGCCGCGCCGCGCCGCGCCGCGTTCCCAACCGGCGCCGCGCTGGCCCGATGGGCGTGTCCGGCTCGGGCCGCCGCCCGGCAAGACGGGATATTGGGGCGCGCCGAGCGCGACGGTGCTGGTTGAAAACACGGCCGCCAAAATCCCCATGAGCGCGGAGGGGCTTTTGAAGAACATCGCCGACGCGGATAAGGTGGCGCCGTTCCTGCCCTGGGCGAAAGCGGTTTACGAATATCGCCAGCGGACCCTGCTGAAGGACGATCCGGTGGAGCGCTGCCTGCCGCCCGGCGGACCGCGCGCATTCCAGACGCCCAACGGGTTCCAATTTCTCGAACAGCGGGAACTCGGACGAATCCTGGTGATGTTCGGAGGTGGCGACCGCAATTGGCGCGTGATTTACACCGACGGCCGGAAGCAGGGCGAACCCGATGAGGTCGTACGCGGCTATTACGGAAACTCGGTGGGCCGATGGGAAGGCGATCGCCTGATGGTCGATGTCATCGGATTCAACGAACACTTCTGGATGACCGCCGGCGGCCTGCCCCACACCGAGGCCCTGCACCTGACGGAACGGTTTTCGCGGCCGGACTTCAATACCCTCAAGTACGAGGTGACAGTGGATGATCCCCGGACATATACTAGACCCTGGACCGGGGCCTGGACGGTCCAGTGGGTCCCCGATCAGGATATTCAGGAATATTTCTGCGAGGAGAGTGCGGAAGCGACTTTTACCCGCTGACTCGCCGGGAGAAATGCGTATGAGACTCAATCCCTTCGCTTACGTCGCGGCGCTAGGTCTGACGATGCTGGCTGTCACGCCGGCTGCCGCCCATCACTCCTTTGACGTCGATTACGACACGACCAAGGTGGCGAACCTGACGGGAGTGGTGACGAAGCTCGACTGGACCAATCCGCACGCCTATCTATCGATCAGCTTCAAGGACGAAAGCGGCGCGGCCAAGACCGTGGCCATCGAACTCGGCCCCCCATATGCCTTGACACGCGGCGGCTGGAAGCGGGATACCGTCAAGATCGGCGACAAAGTCACCGTGGAAGAAGCGGCCCTTTCCAAAGACGGGAGCCCGCGCGCCGGGGCGACGCAGAATACGAAGCTCGTGTTGAGTAGCGGCGAAAAGCTGCCGATGCGTTGACATGCGCACGTCCGTCCATCGTTGGCCCATTCGCGCGGCGCTGTGCTGCCTGATTGCGGCGGCAGGAGCCCAAGAGAAGAAGCCTTCGGCGAGTGGTGCTGCGGTCCAACCATCGGAGCCGGCGCCGCGCGGCCCCGATGGGCATGTGAACCTCGGCTCGACTCCCGAGACAAAAGGTTACTGGGAAGTGCGGCCGGGCTTGGGCGGGTTTCCCCGCGCCGCCGATGTGCCCTTTCAGCCTTGGGCCCGCGCGGTCTATGCTTACCGTCAGCGAACGAACGGAAAGGACTCGCCGTTAGTGGCTTGCAAAGCGGCGACCGGTCCCGCCTTCTTTAATGCGCCGGGGTTCGAGATTGTCGACGCGCCGGAGCAGAAGAAGATTTTCATCCTCAATATTGCGGGGCCTCATTCCTGGCGCGTCATATTCATGGACGGTCGGCCCCATCCCACCGGCGAAGCCCTGCGGCCCACCTTTTTGGGCCACTCAGTCGGGCACTGGGAGAGCGACACCCTGGTGATCGATACGGTCGGCCTCAACGAAAAGCAGTGGCCGGTGGGATCGTACCCAACCACCTCGCAACTGCACCTGACCGAGCGAATCGCGCGGCCCAACTTACGCACTCTGAGCTACGAAGCGACCATTGACGACCCGGGCGCTTATACGAAACCCTGGACGGTCCGCTGGACCATCAATGAGAAGACCGCTTCGTCGTGGATTGCCGGCGGTGAGATCTTCGAATACATCTGCGAGGACGCCGGACGGTAGCGCGTTCGGACAGTCGCAGAGCTGGTCAGCGTAAATTTTCGTCCGAAATATCCAATTTCTGCATAGGGGCCGTGCAGAACTTGGACGTCCCGCCTTTAGCTCGCAGACGCAGTCATAGTACGTGTGGAACTCAGATCCTCAGCAGGAGCTTCAGCGGCAACCGGCTCCGTGTGCGCGCGGAATTCATGCCGGAGTATGCTGATCGTGGTGAAATTCCCGTCGGCACGAATCGTCCTACCAAGCACATGCAGATCCATTTCCACCCGGTTCTTCACGCGGATCGGCCAGGTAATGTCCAACTCGACAACCATGCCGATCGGGAGGCGCGCTTCGGATTCCAGCAGCACGGCACTAGTGGATATGCTCTTAGTGCGGCCACTGCCAGTCAGCAGGGCGCGTTCACCATTTCTCAGGCGATATGCAACCGGGGTTGTAATCGGGTATGAGCGATCTTCTAAGGATGCTCCAGCGCCAGCTTCATTGTGAACGGTGAGCGACATGCCGCAAGCTTAGCAATTCTGCTGCCCATTAGTGGGAAAGATCTGCGCTGACGACTGTCAACGCAAAAGGTCATTCGCCTCAGTGTACGGGACAGCACCACCAAGCATCCGCGTATAGGTCCCGGCGTCGCGCAGTTCTTCGGCGATAGCACGCATCAACGACATCGAAGCGCGCATCGGTCCGGAGCCAAGACTGACCCGTGCCACGCCGAGTTGCTCCAGCCGGGAGATCGGCGGGGTCCCCGGCCCGGCGAGCACGTTCACGGGGGCTTTTACCGCCTCTACCAGTCTTCGGATGGTCTCTTCATCGCGAACCGCCGGGACAAACACACAGTCCGCGCCGGCATTCCTGTACGCAAGAACGCGCTCGACGGTGCGATCGAAGCGGGTGGCGGCGTCGCCGATCTGCTCGAGGTAAATGTCGCAGCGAGCATTGAGCACGACGGGTACGCCCAGGCGCTCACCGGCGCGGCCAACCGCCCGGATCTTTTCAATCTGCTCGGCAAGATTCACGAGCTTGCCGGACTGAAAATCTTCGAGGTTCATTCCGACACCCCCGGCCGCAACCAGACCGGCCACGGTCTCCTCGATGTCGCTAAAGCCCGCCATGACGTCGGCGCTCACAGGCACCGAGGTGACGCGGGTGATGCGCCGCACTTGGCCGAGCATTTCGCCGAGGGGCATGGCTTCGGTATCCGGATATCCCAGCGAGAAAGCCACTCCCGCGCTGCTGGTCGCGATGGCCGGAAAACCGGCGCGTTCGACCATGCGGGCGCTCGCTGCGTCCCACACGTTGGCGATCCGCAAAATCGATGGACCGCGATGCAGGTCCCTCAGCAGTACCGCTTTGTCCGCTTGAGTCATCGAGCCTATCATAGCTGGCTCGGAACATACGATCGAAACGCACACGAGTGTGCGAATGCCGGTTTATGTGCGCGCCCGATGAGTTCCTGGGGAAGAACGTGCTCGGCAAGGAGAGGGCGCGGCGCGCCTTGATGTTTGAAAATCTACGGGAGTAACTGGATGAATTGGCAACGCTCGATCATATCTGCCGTAACAACACTAAGCTTCGGATTTCTACTTATCACTTCCAACACATTCGGCCAGGACCCAAACCAGGGTCAGATTCCATTCCCCAACCGGCCGCTTTCCGGCGACCCGTTTGACGCGGTTTTGCAAGGCAGCGGCTATCCGGAGGCGCCGGCGTGGTCGGGCCCGCTCAGCGAAATTGAAAAAGCGCAGCAGCAGATGCAGAGGGACAGCGTACCGTCCTTTGTGCCTGAGGCCGGGCGGCCGGCGCCGGAAGTCGGCGGCTCAGACGCGGTTTCCGTGGCGCAACTCCGCCATCCGCTCACCGGCAAGGGGCTGAAGCTGATCAAGAAGGTGGAGTCATATCTAAAGCTCGGGCAGCGCGCCAAGGCCAACGAGCAGTTGGTCGAGGCATTCAAAGTGCCCTCGGCCGCGCCGTACGCGCACGCAATCCTGGGAACCGAATATCTGCAGGACGGTCGTCCGGGCGCGGCCGTGCCGGAGTTGGAAGACGCCGCCCGGGTTCTGCCGCTTGCCAGCGTCCATTCGAATCTCGGCTATGCTCTGTGCTTGACCGGTCATGCAGAGCGCGGCCGGGAGGAGTTGAAACAGGCCTTGCGCCTCGACGGCGATTCGGCGCCGGCGCGTTTTTTGCTGGGAGTCGCGCTGCTCAATGAGAAGTCCCAGCACAAGGAAGCGGAGTACAACCTGAACCTCGCGCAGAAAAAGGTTGCTCCGGCGCACTTGGCGTTGGCGGTTTGCCGCCTCCGCGACGGAGACAAGGATGCCGCGGAGAAACACGTCCGCGAGTTTCTTGGGCCCAACCAGGACCTGTATTTCAATGTCGTGTGGAACTGGGCCACGGCCGCGGCGGCGAATTCGCATCCCGCCCGCGCCTTTGGATTCCGCGACGCGGATTCGGATTGACCGAGCGCCGGAACTGCGAGTCTGCGGCGCGATCGCTAATCCGCCTTGGCCGGTCGCGCCACGAAGCGGTAGCCCACCCCGCGCACCGTCTGCAGGTGACTCGGCCGGCGGGGATCGTCTTCTATATATCGGCGCAACCGCACCACGAAGTTGTCGATCGCGCGCGTATCGGTGTCCTCATGCAGGCCCCAGACCTCCTCGAGCATCGCTTTTCGAGACACGGGCTTGTTTTCGTGTTGAATCAGATAGCGCAACAGGTTCGCCTCCATCAGCGTCAGCGGAAAGACCTGGTCGCGGACACGCAGCTCCAATAAATCGAAGTGGACCGACTTGTCGCCGAACGTAAACGTCTCGCGCTGGGGCTCGGGCGGCCGCGGTTGCGTCGCGTCGGCGCGCAGCCATTCGCGCCGGCGCAGGAGACCCTGAATGCGCGCCATCAGGATGGCCAGATCGAACGGTTTGGTGAGATAGTCGTCCGCTCCGGCGGCGAACCCTTTCAACACGTCGCCCGGGTGCCCGCGCGCCGTCAAGATGAGTGTCGGGATGAATTGGCCAGCCTGCCTCATCTCGGACATGATGGTGAAGCCGTCTTTGCCGGGCAGCATCACGTCGAGCACCACAATGTCAACCGGAGGCGATTGCGCCGTCAGCACCTGTTGCGCAGCCTCGCCCGTCGCGACGACCTGCACCTCATATCCTTCGGCCTCGAGATTGAAACGCAGTCCATCGGCCAGATGCTGCTCGTCTTCCACAATCAGGATGCGGCTCATTTGACGATCGGGAATTGAAGCAGGAACGTGCTGCCGCGGCCCGGGCCTTCGCTCTCCGCCCAAACGCGGCCGCCATGACGTTTGGCCACCGACCGGACAATGAACAGGCCGAGACCGGTGCCTTTCACGCGTGTCGCCAGCGGCCCCGGCACTCGATGGAAGCGTTTGAAAATGCGCTTCAGCTCGGTTCGCGGAATGCCGGCCCCTTCATCCTTTACGCGCAGCGACACATACTTGCCCGCCACCGTATCGATTTCCACAATCACATGCACCTGGTCCCCGGAATATTTGACGGCGTTCTCGATGAGATTGGAAACTGCTGCTTCGACTTCACCAGGGTCGCCAAGAATGGGGGCCGTCGGACCGGGCCGGAATTCGAGCGCGCTTTCCGGCACATGGTGCGCCGTCCGGATGCGCGCCAGGCATTGTTCTACCACCGCGCTCAATTCGATGGGAACCCGCTGTAACTTGCGCCGCGCGGAACCGGCGCGGCCGGTCCGCAGGACCTGCTCGATGGTGGCCAGCAGCCGGTCGCTATCCTCGAGCATGATGCGGTAGAACTCGTTCCGCTTCGCCTCCTCGACCGGATGCGTCTGCAGCGTCTCCAGGAACAGGCGGATGGAGGCCACTGGTGTCTTCAGCTCATGCGTGACGGCGTTGATGAAGGCGTCGTGCTGCTCGTTTCGCCGGATTTCCCGAACCAGGAAAATCGTATTGAGGACCACGCCGGCGATGATGATCGCCAGCAGCAGCACTCCCAGCAGGAGCAGAATACCGGTGCGCCAGTTGAGCAGCACCCAACCGATGTACAGGAGAAGGATGATGAAGATCAGCGCCGCACCCAGCGCGATAAAGAGGGCGATCGACCTTTTCCGGCCGCTGACCATGTTTCCAGCTTAGCCCAGCGGCAACGCGCACCGCCGAGAACACCGCTGGTCGTTAGGCGGCTTCGGTTTCGGGAACCGGGGCGGTGACGCGGGCTACCTTGACCCCTCTGGCGATCCGCAAAAAGCGCAGAAGTTTGATCGTCAGCCAGGAGATATCAAACTCGTACCATGCCAGGCCGTGCCGGGCCGAGGTCGGGTGGGCGTGATGGTTGTTGTGCCAGCCTTCGCCAAACGTGAGCAGCGCCACCAACCAGTTGTTGCGCGAGTCGTCCCGCGTCGCGAAACGGCGCGAGCCCCACATGTGCGTGATCGAGTTGACTGCCCAGGTAAAGTGAAGCCCGGCGACGATGCGCAGGCAGCCGGCCCATAAGAAGGTGGAAACCCCGCCG
>Ga0070734_10001906_pt1 | contig 27867 bp, 26 predicted proteins | sample Coa_R1_8_FD_66444 | JGI IMG/M metagenome (GOLD analysis project Ga0070734, IMG submission 66444) | Surface soil microbial communities from Centralia Pennsylvania, which are recovering from an underground coalmine fire - Coalmine... | ecosystem: Environmental > Terrestrial > Soil > Unclassified ... | reverse complement strand
CGGATTTTCGGGCTACGGCGAATTCCGGGGCGCGCGTGACAGCGAATGCCGGCGGCGGCACTCCCGTCGACCAGATGAGCGATCCGAGGCAAATCGATTCCGCGGCGTTGGTCGATAATGCCGGGCAGACGCTCGGACGCGTCGTCAGTGTCCGCACGGCGCCTGACGGACGGGCGTTGCAGGTCCGGGTTGAACTTCTTTCGCCTGGAAAGTCGCGCGCGGCCATTATCCGGGCCGACAAGCTGCGCTACGAGCCACAGAAGAATGTCGTGGTCGCGGACGTGACGTCTGCGCAACTCAACCCGGCCGCCGGGACGGGCCCGTCTTTTGGCGGCGCAAAGCCCTTCACGCAGCCGGCGAGCGCTCATCCCAGCAGCTATTGAAGCGCTACTAGCTTAAGGTGTCGTCCCGGACGCGCATAGCGCGATCCGGAACCTATCCGGCGCGCGTCTGCGCTCGCTATCGCTCGCGCAATGGGTCCCCGCCGCTAAGCGGCGGGCCGGGATGACAACCTCAAATTTCGAGCGGGCTCGCTTGCGCCACGCGTTGCGGTTCTCTCCGCCAGGCATCTGACGCGTCGACGTAAAGCTCGACGCCGTTTCCATCCGGGTCATGGAAGTAGAGCGACTTCGTCACTTCGTGGTCCACCGGCCGGAGGAGGAGTCCCGCCTTTTCCAGCTTCGCTTTCGCGTCGCGCAGCTCCTCCAGTTTCGTGCCGATCTTGAAGGCGACGTGATCGAGGCCGACAGCGGTTTCGGCGCCGCTGCTGCCTTCGCCGCTGACTTCGGAAATGGCGAAATCGTGGTGATTGCCAAGCGTGAAAAACGTCATCTTCATGCCGTTCTCGTCGTATCGCGCGATGATCGGGAGGCCGAGAAGGCCCCCATAAAATTTTTCGGACTTCGCGAGATCGCGAACGCGCACAACGACGTGCCCCAATGACTGGATCTTCATGAAACTGTCCCCTCGAATTCCCGTGATCCTAGCCCGCGGCCGCTTCCGTCGCGAGCCGAAAGCTTCAAACCGCGCGTTGGGCCTTGTCCTTCTCGTTGGCCGAGCGGATCTGATTGCGGATCGCGTCCCATTGCTCGTCGCCAAGGCGCGACAACGCCGCGAAATTGCCGGTGCCGCCGAGATGCGAGGCGCCGTCGATCGCGATCGTCTGGCCGGTCAGGTACTCGCATCCGTCCGCCATCAGGAAGACGGCGAGATTGGCGAGTTCGAACATTTCGCCATTGCGTCCCATCGGAATGCGATCGGAAGCGTCGCTGCGCTGGCCGGACACCGCCTGTGGATTGAGGCGCTCCCAGGCGCCTTTGGTCGGAAACGGTCCCGGCGCAATCGCGTTCAGGCGAATGCCGTTCGGGCCCCATTCGGTTGCAAGAGACTTCGTCATGATGTTGAGCCCGGCCTTGGACATGGCCGAAGGCACGGTGAACGGACCGCCGTTCCAGATCCAGGTGGTGAGGATCGAGATCACGCTCGCTTTCTTCTTTTCCTCGATCCAGCGTTTGCCGCAGGCGAGCGTCACGTAAAACGAGCCGCGGAAGACGATATCGGCGATCGCATTGAAGCCTCGCGGCGAAAGATCTTTCGTCCGGCTGATGAAATTGCCCGCCGCGTTGTTGACGAGACCGCTCAGTGCGCCGCCGTCAGACCAGATCTGGGAAATCATGTCCTCGACGGCTTCCGAAACGCGGATATCGCAGGCGATCGCTTTGACCGAAGAGCGTGTCTTGTCCGAGAGCTTCTTTGCCGTCTCCTCGAGCACGCTCGCCCTGCGCCCGCAGATGTAAACCGTTGCGCCCAATTGCGCGTAAGCCTCGCTCATGACTTCGCCAAGTCCGGTTCCGCCGCCGGTCACGAGGATGCGTTTTCCCTTGAGCAGTCCGTCGCGAAACATGAGATTTTCCAAGACCCGTTCTCCCTTGCCGAGCTATGGGCGGAGTAGGGCACGCGCGGGGGCTGCGCGAAAGTGGTTTCCGTTTTGTTCCTGCCGCCGCTATGGTCTGCCCGAACGCTTCGGGTCCGATCTTGCCACCCATGACTCTCGCGGCCATCGAACCCGCAACATCGCTGTTGCCGGAACGCTTTGAACGCTGGTTCGCCGTGCGCGGCTGGACGCCGAGACCGCACCAACTCGAATTGCTCGCGCATGCAGGGGCCGGGCGCTCGGTTCTCCTCGTCGCGCCGACGGGCGGCGGCAAGACGCTCGCCGGATTTCTGCCGAGCCTGATCGCGCTTTCGGATCTTCCGGAGCGCAGGGCGCATGCGTTGCACACGCTCTATATCTCGCCGTTGAAGGCTCTGGCGATCGATGTGGCGCGCAATCTTTCGGCGCCTGCCGAAGAGATGGCGCTCAAAATCCGGATCGAGACGCGGACCGGAGACACGCCGCCTTCCCGGCGCCTGCGTCAACGCCATCTGCCACCGGACATTCTGCTGACGACGCCCGAACAGCTCGCTCTTCTCCTTGCCCAGCATGATGCGAAAAGATTGTTCGCAAATCTACGCACCGTGGTGCTCGATGAACTTCACGCGCTCTTCAACTCCAAGCGCGGCGATCTTCTGGCGCTCGGCCTCGCGCGGCTGTCGACACTCGCGCCGCAACATCGGCGCGTCGGCCTTTCGGCCACGGTCGCAGACCCCGCGCCTCTGCAACGTTACCTCGTGCCGCAAACATCAGAAGATGCAAGAGCTGCCGTCGTAATCGCCAAGGGCGGGGCGAGGCCGGTGATTTCGATCTCTGCCTCGGACGCTTACGTGCCCTGGGCGGGCCATCTCGCCCGCCATGCGATGGCAGATGTGATGGCCGCAATCAAAAACGCAAAGACGGCGCTCGTGTTCGTCAACACCCGCGCGCAGGCCGAACGCACCTTTCAGGATCTCTGGCGGATCAACGACGACCATCTCGCGATAGCCCTCCATCATGGCTCGCTCTCGCCCGGCCAGCGGCGCAAGGTCGAGGCAGCGATGACAAAAGGCGCGCTGCGCGCTGTCGTCTGCACCTCGACGCTCGATCTCGGCATCGACTGGGGTGCGGTCGACCGCGTCATCTGCATTGGCGCACCCAAGGGTGCGGCGCGGCTGGTTCAGCGCATCGGCCGTGCCAATCACAGGCTCGATGAGCCATCGGAAGCGATTCTCGTCCCGGCCAATCGCTTCGAGGTCCTCGAATGCGAAGCGGCGCGCGATGCCGTGATGGCCGGCGAACTCGACGGCGAGCGCATCAAGAAGGGGAGCCTCGACGTCCTCGCCCAGCACGTGCTCGGCAGCGCCTGCGCCGCTCCGTTCGATGCCAATGCACTTTTTGCGGAGATCCGGACAGCTTCGCCTTACGTGGATCTGAGCCGCGACGATTTTGATCGCGTGCTCGATTTCGTTGCCACCGGCGGCTACGCGCTCCGGCGCTATGACCGCTATGCGCGCCTGAGGAAAACTTCCGACGGCCTCTGGCGCGTGGCCCATCCGAGGATCGCACAGCAATACCGGCTCAATGCTGGCGTCATCGTCGAAGAACCGATGATCGACATCGTGCTGCAGGCAAAGGGAAGGCCAGCGGGCGCCGGCGGGCGCAAGCTCGGTCACCTCGAGGAATATTTCGTCGAGCAGCTTTCGCCGGGCGACACCTTCGTATTTTCGGGTGATGTGCTGCGCTTCGAAGGCATGCGCGAGGATGCGGCCTATGTCACGCGCACGAGCGATCCCGAAGCAGAAGTCCCCTCCTATATGGGCGGCAAGTTTCCGCTTTCGACGTTCCTGGCCGCGCGCGTGCGCGAAATGGTTTCCGACCGCTCCTACTGGAACGGACTTCCTTCACCGGTCGGAGAATGGCTGCGGATCCAGGAATGGCGGAGCGTCATTCCGCTCCCCGGACAGCTTCTCGTCGAAACCTTTCCGCGCGGTTCGAAATCCTATCTCGTCTGCTATCCGTTCGAAGGCCGGCTCGCTCACCAGACGCTTGGAATGCTGCTCACGCGCAGGCTCGAACGGCTTTCCTTGAGGCCGCTCGGTTTCGTCGCCAATGAATATGCGCTCGCGATCTGGGCCCTTAAGGACATGAGCGGCGCCGACATGGACCGGCTCTTCGATGCCGACATGCTGGGCGACGATCTTGATTCCTGGCTCGCCGAATCGAGCCTCTACCGGCGCACCTTCCGCAATTGCGCGATCATCGCTGGGCTGATCGAGCGCCGCTATCCGGGGAAGGAGAAAACCGGCCGGCAGGTCACCTTCTCGTCCGATCTCATCTATGACGTGCTCCGCAGCCACGAGCCTGACCACATCCTTTTGCGTGCGACCTACGAGGACGCTGCAACCGGACTTCTCGATATCGCGCGTCTTGCCGGCATGCTATCGCGCGTGAAGGGCTGTGTGATCACGCGGCGGCTCGATCGCGTCTCGCCGCTCGCCGTTCCGGCCCTGCTCGAGATCAGCAAGGAGATGGTGGCGGGGGAGGCGCATGAAGATATGCTGAAGGAAATCGAGGCCGATCTCGTCGCGGAGGCGATGCGCCTTGGATGAGATGTGCCTTTCGCTGAACGGCGAACGCCTGGTGCTCGATCAATCGGGCGCACTCTTCTGGCCTTCGCAGGAGACCCTTGTCGTTGCCGATCTGCATTTCGAAAAGGGATCGGCCTATGCGCGCTCCGGAAGTTTGTTGCCGCCTTACGACACACGCGAAACCCTGGCGCGGCTCTCCTCGGCGGTCGGACGGCGCCGCCCAAATCGCGTTATCGCGCTCGGCGATTCCTTTCATGATTCGGGCGCGGGCGCGCGTTTGGGAGATATAGAACGCCAAATCCTCGAGCACCTTTCCGACGTGGCGCGATTTACCTGGATAACCGGCAATCACGATCCTGAGCCGCCGGCCTGGCTTTCCGGCGAGATCGCCGCCGAGGCGAGGATTGGGGGATTGGTCTTTCGCCATGAGCCTTCGCGCGTGTTCGACATGGGCGAGGTCGCAGGTCATCTCCATCCGTGCGCGACGGTGGTCCGGCGCGGGCACGGGCTTCGGCGCCGCTGCTTTGTTTCCGATGGCATGCGGCTCGTGCTTCCGGCGTTTGGCGCCTACGCAGGCGGGCTCGATGTTCGCGACGCGGCGATCGCCGGATTGTTCGCCCGATCTTCAATCGCGTACTTGCTCGGCGCGCGGCGTGTCTATGCGGCACCGGTCGATCGCCGGTCGGCTGAACTCTTTTCCAACCTCCTTCCAACCGCACTTTGACGGGACTTGGCACAGGTGCGTTGATGAGAGCCGGGCTTGAAACGCAACGCCTTTTCCTGCGCGCGTTCACCAGAAACGATGTCGACAACCTCGTTGAACTCGACAGCGATCCGGAAGTGCTGCGCTTCATCAATGGCGGCACGCCCACACCGCGTTCGGAGATCGAGGAACGGATTCTTCCGTGGTTCCTGAGCTTCAACGCGCGACCCGAAGGTCCGGGATTCTTGGCAGCCATCGAAAAGGCCACAGGTGAATTTGTCGGGTGGGTTTCGCTCCGCGCCGAGGAAGGCCGCGATGCGCATGATCTTGCGCTCGGCTATCGGCTGAAAAAGAAATTCTGGCGCAAGGGCTACGGAACGGAAATGGCGAGCGCGCTGATCGACAAGGCTTTTACCGAACACGCCGCCGAACGTGTGTTTGCCTGCACCTATTCGGACAATCTCGCATCCCGCGGCGTCATGGAAAAATGCGGAATGACGCTTGTCAGAACCTACCGAATGACGGCCGCGGAGCTCGCCGAGGCCAGGACGTATGTCGCGACGGATGCCGCGTGGCCGAACGGCGATGTCGAATATGCGCTCGATCGGGCCACGTGGAGCCTATCCCGCGAGGCTCACAGGTGACGGCGGTACGTTGGCCCTTAGGTCGGGTGTTTTGGGCTTGAACTCGGCGGCCGAGCGCTCCGCGGCCGCGCGATCGTCCGCGCTCAGTTCCGCCGCGATTGCCGACGCGCGGATCTTCGACTCTCCGTCGCCCTGCTGTGCCGCGATCGTGTACCATTTGTATGCATCGAGCAGGCTCTGCGGCACACCTTCGCCCCGCTCGTAGAGCACGGCGAGATTGAATTCTGAATCGGCGAGGCCCAAAGCCGCTGCCTTCGAGAACCAGCGCGCCGCCTCGGGAAGATCTTTCGTTACGCCGGAACCTTGTGCGTATGCGACCGCAAGATTGTGCATGGCCTTGCAGTTGCCCGCGGCGGCGGCGGCCTGATACCAGCGCACCGCCTGCGCCCTGTCGGCCTTGAGGCCCTTTCCGCTTTCGTAGAGCGTGGCCAGCCGATATTGCGCGACAGGCTCGCCGTGTCCCGCCGCGCGCTCCAGCCACTGAGCGCCTGTCGTGTCGTTCCGGGTTACGCCGGCGCCGTCGAGATAGCGCAAACCAAGCACGGTCTCGGCTCTGGCGTCTCCTTTTGCTGCGAGAAGCGCAACGCGATCGGTCGCGGCGGCCGTTTTCGGCAGCGCAGCGGGTGATGGTGCTGAAAGCGCCGGTGCGGCGAGTCTCGAAGACGGATGGAAGACGATGTGGCGCTCTGCGCCGGCGGATTGTCCGGTGCCAGCCGGCCAGAGAGCCGGGAAAAGCACTTGCCTCTGTCCGAAGGCGATGACCGCAAGTGCGAGGATGACGATGGCAGCGACCGCGCCAAACACGAGCCTGAGGCGGCGCGGTTCTTCGTCATCGCGGGGGGCCTCGCGTCCCCAGCCAAAGCCGATGCCGCTCTTCGCGGCACTGGCTTCCGCTTCGGCCGCGGCGACTTGTGCCGACCGGCGGGCTGCGGCGAGAAACGACTCCATCGTTGGCGGAGCCGCAGGGGCCGGAGTCTCGGATTCGGCCACTTCTGGCGGAATCGCATCGTTGAGTTCGAGCGTCGGCAGCATCGAGGCCGGGACGAAGGCCTGGTCATCGAGACGGCGCGGCGCATTCTCGGGCAACGCGCCCTCGGCGGAAAAACCCGGTTCCGGGGGCGGCTCGTGCGCCTCCTCGCGAGCCGTCTCCGCGAAAGCTGTTGCAGGCAATTCCGGCGCGGGGGCCGGATCGACGGCGGGCGCTAATGCGTGCTCCTCGGCGGGCGACGGCCCGGCGTCCACAGGCGCTTTCACGAGCTTGAGAGCTTTGAGTTCTTCAGCGAGAGCTTCCTGCTCTCTCTCTTTGGCTTCGAGACGCTTCCCCAGCGCCTCCAACCGCGCGTCGAGTGTTCTGTCGATGACGGGCGGTGGCTCCGGCCGAGCCTGCAGGTCCTGGATGCGGCGTTCTGTTCCGGCGAGCCTTCGCTCGACGGACGGGTCGGTCACCGGCCGCGCCTCGAGCCGGGCGAGGCCTTCCTCGAGCCGCGCGATCGCGGCGGACGCGGCGGCAAGGCGCGCGGTGTCCCGCGCGTTCTGATCGAAGAGTTTTTCCTGTCCCCGGAGCCGTTCTTCGAATTGGGCGTGGCGATTCTCGAGCGCGCGAAGCTGAGCCTCGCTTTCGCTTCTCACCTGGCGAAGCCGGCCGGAAAGCGATTCAAGCTGGTCGCTGACGCCGGCGATTTGCGTCGCCGTCCGGCTCGCGCCTTCGCTTGCCTGCTCTGAAAGGCGCGAGAGCCCCTGATGCAGGACCCTGATCGCTTCCCGCAGATTTTCACCTTGGGCGTTGCGCTCGACCTTCTCGAGACGTTGCACGCCCGCGCTTACGCTCTGTTCCAGGCGATCGAGACGCTCGGAGACTGCGCCCAGATTCGAACCGAACTGGTCGGCGACCTGCTTCCGCTCTCGCGTCGCCTCGGTCATCTCCGAGGCCGCACGGCTGATAGCGCGCAGGTTTTCGGTTTGGAGCCGCTCAGCTGCCTCGATGCGCCGCATGAAGGCGCGCAGTTCCGCCTCCAGATGCGAGGTCGCGGCGAATGCCTGTGCGGGTTGGTCGTGGTGCTCCGGAATGGCGGCCTCTTGGGGCGCGAAGCTCTCCGCTGGCTGCGCATGGTCGTCGGCGGATGATGGCTCGGCGAAGCGCGCAATAATGCGCCGCGTCAGCCATTCGCCAAGGGTAAGTCCTTCCCGCCGCGCTGCCGCCCGGGCCGCTTCGCGGGCCTCTGGGGGTATGCCGGCAACACTCCAGGGCAGGTCAGGCCGCATCTCGAATCACTGGGCGTGGCAGCCGCTAGGCAAAGTACTGGCCGCTACATCTGGTGTAAAGAAACCACGCCTGCGGGCAGGCTTGGCGGCGCAGATGATGTTCTTTCTCGCCAGAACGGCATCGTCTGCCGTTACGGTTGACGCTGCGTTACCCGTCTCGGCAACAATCAATGTGCGTCCGACGGGACATTCCTGGTCCCGTTCGCACGCTGTTGAAGGACCGCGGTCGCGAAGAGCTGCGTCACAAAAATCGTGTCGCCACTCAGAGCAACGCCGACGCCGGTTCGCCTGTAGTCGGCGTAGTCGAGATTTTCCCTGTGGCTCTGGCTTTTGAGCCAGCTTCCCACGATGGCTTTGGCAGAATTCTCGACGTCGATGCCGCGTCCTTTTGTGTAACCCTCCGAGGCAACATTTTCGCCGAGCAGGCCCTGGAATTTCGCGTCCGCTGCCATCAATCGCGTGGCAGAAACCTGGCGTTCGGCAGCGTTGGTGACGAAGCCATCCCGCGCGGCCATGTCCGCGCTCTTCTGACGAGCAATGGCCACCAGTTCCGAGTCGAGCATCAGATCGCTAGCGCCCTTTGCTTCCGTTCGGCGCTGCTCGTTTACAAGCTCGAAAATTCGTCCCTCGAGCGCATCGATTTGGGTGGCCGGATCGGGAGGCGGGGGAGGGCTTGTGGCGCAAGCACCTAGGGCGATCACCATGAGCGGCACAATGAGGATGTTCCGGGGAGCGCGCGTTCGCCCGCGAACCTGTCTGTCTTCGCGCGGGACCGCGGACCGCGCCCTGCCCAAAGCCATTCTTATTGCACGATCTCGAACAGGCCTGCCGCGCCCATGCCGCCGCCGATGCACATCGTCACGACGCCGAACTTAGCCTTCCGGCGACGGCCTTCGATGAGAAGGTGACCGGTCATCCGCGCGCCGGACATTCCGTAAGGATGGCCGATCGAGATCGCTCCGCCATCGACGTTCAGCTTCTCATGCGGAATGCCGATCCGGTCCGCGCAATAGAGCACCTGGCTCGCGAAGGCTTCATTGAGCTCCCAGAGATCGATGTCGTCCGGCTTTAGCCCGTGTCGTTCGAGCAGCCGCGGCACGGCGAAGACCGGTCCGATTCCCATTTCGTCCGGCTCGCATCCGGCAACTGCGAAACCGCGGAATATGCCAAGCGGCTTCAATCCCTTTTTGGCCGCAACGTCGGCGCCCATCACGACACAGGCCGAGGCACCGTCCGAGAACTGCGACGCATTTCCTGCCGTGACGTACTTGCCCGCCTTGATTTCCTGGCCGCCCTGGAACACCGGCTTCAGCGATGCGAGGCCCTCGAGCGTCGTGTCGGGGCGATTGCACTCGTCGCGGTCCACCGTCACGTCGATGATCGACTCCTGGCCGCTCGCCTTGTCGATGGTCTTCATCCTGGTCTTGAGCGGAACGATCTCGTCCTTGAATTTCTGTGCCTGCTGCGCGGCCGCGGTGCGGCGCTGGCTTTCGAGTGCGTATTGGTCCTGCCGTTCACGGCTAACCTTGTATCGCTCGGCGACGACTTCCGCCGTTTCGATCATCGACATCCAGAGCGCGGGTTTCACCTCCATCAGGTGCTCTTCGGTGATGTTCTTGACGTTCATTCCGCCCATCTGAACGAGCGAGATCGATTCCACGCCGGAGCCAATCGCAACCGGCGTGCCCTCTGTCATCACCTGCTGTGCCGCCATGGCAATCGCCTGCAGGCCAGACGAACAAAACCGGTTGATCGTCGTTCCAGCGGTCGTAACAGGGCAGCCTGCCCATATCGCTGCGTTGCGCGCGACGTTCATGCCGGTGGCACCCTCAGGCTGGGCGCAGCCCATGTAGACGTCTTCTATTTCCTTGGGATCAAGCCCCGCCTTGGCGATGGCGTGCTTCACGGCATGGCCGCCGAGCACCGCACCGTGAGTCATGTTGAAGCCGCCGCGCACTGATTTTGCGAGCCCAGTGCGTGCTGTCGAGACGATCACCGCTTCGCGCATGAGGAACTCCCACTTTCTCTGACGGTTACGCTACCGTGCGGCGCGCGGCCTTGCAAAAATGCCTGCGAGAACAGCGTGCGGGTTTGGCTTTCGCCTAGGCAGTACCTTGCTGTTTGGGCTTATCGAGTTGGCGCGCGACGGCAACGATCACCGCGAGGCCCAGAAAGGCCCAGCCCTCCGCCAATGCGACCGACTTCAGCAGGCCCGCCTGCAGCAGAGCCGCGCCGAAATCCGTGAACATGTGGAGCAGAATCGCGACACCGACGAGCCATGTGCGTTTCGTCTCGACGGCATTCCAGACGAGGAACGAGAGGCCGATCTGGGCGGTGAGCGCAATCAGCCGCTCGAAGCCGGCAACCAGGCTCAAGCCGGGCGTGAGATTCAGCAGACCCTCGCGCAGCCGGGTGGCAGTGGCGGACGGGAGGTGAAGAGCTGAAAGCGTGGAATCCAGCTTTCCCGCATTTAGAAGAAGTGCAAAGGCGATGCCCTGTGCGATCGCAAGACCGCCGATGATGATCGACTCCGCGCCTCCGTGGCCGATGCCGTAGGCAAGCGCGGTGCCGGGATTGCCGGCGGGTCTCACAGCGTAGCGAAGGCCAAGATAGCGGCCGGTCTCTTCGAACAAACCGGCGGCTAGCGACCCATAGACAGCAAAGGCGAGATGGTGAACGCGGAAAAAGGCTGCGCTCGCAGGATTTGCTTTCAGCAAGAACACGTGCAGCACCGGTTCGAGCACTAACGCGAAGAGCACGAAGACAGCTGCACCGACTGCGGCATTCCGGGCCAGCATAGTCGTTCGCCGCCGCCACAACAGGAAAATGGCTAGCGGTGTGAAAAGCGCGATCGCAAGGGAAACGCTTTGTCCCGCGATGACGCTGGACGGAACCACGCCTATCTCCGCCGCTGAACGCGCGCCATCGCGCGTAGCGGGTAGCGCCATGTGAAGAGGAGCGCGCCGGCGAGAGAAACGACGCCCGCAGCTACGGCACCCGTGAGCGGCACGCGCGGATCGAAGGTGGCGGCACCGTCGGCCAGCGCCATCAGCGCGAAGGCGGCTGCCCAGACGGCAGTGACGAGATAATTCGCCCGCACGAAGCGCGACGAGCGTCTGATGTCATCCTCGAGGGCGCCCTTCGCATATTGAAGCGTCAGCGGATCGCGCGCGACGAGGGAGGCAATCGCAATCGCAAGCAGACTCGCGTCGACGATCAGCCGGATGGCCGCAGTGTCCAGACTTGGCGCGACGAAACCACCGAACAGTGCGAGGAAGCCAAAGACCGCTGCGCTTCCCGCGTCCAGCATGCGAAGCGCGCGCGTTTCCAGGAAGCCGCGCAGCCCGAGCGCAAATCCAGCCGCGAACGCTGCCCACAATGCGAGATCCAGCGAGAGCCGCGTCAGCACCGAAAACAGGACGAACGGAATGAAGCCCAGCAAGAGATCGTAAGAGGGGCTCAATTTGCCTTTGCGGCGCGGCAGCGAAAAGCTGGTCATCAGAAATGACGCTCGACTTGCCTGCCACGGGGCAACGCGCGGACTTGCCCGATGTGCATCGCCGCGTTCCTCCCGAAAAATGTGATCCGATTTTGCCCCTTCCTTCGCCCCGCGGGAGCGGGGTCGAAGGAAAAGACTGTGCTTAACTCGTTGAACTAGTGAGTGGCCGGGGCGGCCGCCGCAGCAGGCGGATTGGCCTTGCGCTGCGCGTAAAGTGCCCAGAGATGTGCACCGACCTTCATTTCGGGGTCGCCGTTCACTTGCTGAAAAGTGCCTACTGCGTCGGCGAATTTGCCCTGACCAGCTTGTGACATGCCGATGACCATGTTTGCCTCGCCTGCCGGTCCACCTTTCGCCAGCGCAGCGCGCGCAAGCTCCTCCGCTTCGGCATAACGTCCGTAGCCATAAAGGTCCTGTGCGAGCACGATATTGTGCTTCGCGTCCTGGTTCTTCGCGGCCGCGATCAGGCCCGGAAGCTCCTTGCGGTCGGCGGCGACTTTCGCAGCCACGCCGGGCGCCTTGCCGCCATGGCGTGCAGCCGTCTCGGCGTCACCATAAAAGGCCGCGCGCATCGCGATGTCGCCCATCAGGTTATAGTCGCTCGCATCCAGAGAAGCGCCTGTCACGACGCCGAGCCGCAGAAGATTCAGCGCGTCCGTCGGCGTGCCCTTCTGCGCCAGCGAAATATCGATCACGCGCGCCCAGTCGCTCGGCACATTATAGTCGACGGCAAGCTGTTCGGAGACGTCGAACGCTCCCTGTTTGTCGCCGGCATCGAGATCCGCGTTCATCACCATCTGTAGGATTCCTTCGGGCGGGATCGTGCCCCTGCTTTTCGATTCGGCGAGGACCTGAGCGCCGATCTGGCGCACATGGGCGTAGTCTTTTGTGAAGTAATACGCTTCGCAAAGCGAGGCGAGCTGCTTGTCATCGAGCGGCTGGATTGCCTGGAGTTTCTGTCCGTAGGCAATCGTTTTGGCGTAATTCTTCGAGACGTTCTCGACGATCATGACATTGGCGAGAACCGTGACCTTCGCGGGATCCTGGTCGAGCAGCGGCGAGTTCGCCATGCCTTCGAATGCGGCGGTCGCGGTCGCCATGTCGTTCGCGCGGATTGCCGCCGCGGCCATCAGTTCGTCGATCAAATAATCGTCGTCAGGTGTCCGCTTGGGTAACGCCTGCGCGCCCTTGAGCTGGTCGAGCGCGGTGCGAAAATCGCCCGCCGCGGTCAGCTTTTGCGCAGCTTCGAGCGCCTTGCAGACGTCGGGCGAGCATTTGAGCTGGCTAGGCTTGCTGTCATCCTTCGCGCCTGCTGGCGCAAGACCGAAAGCAGCGACGGACAGGGCCGCGACCGCGGCGATCAGAGTAATCTTCTTCATTGTTTCCCTCAAAAAGACGTGACTGGTGTCGTCCCAACGCGGTTTTTCTTTGGCCGACGCTTCCCCGCGTCCCCCGCGATCGGCCTTGCTCCGCATATTACGGAAAAGGACCCGCTCTTGCATAACGGCACGAGCAGGCGGCGATGTTGCGGTGCAGCGCCGACCCGAATAGAGGGTTCGCATTGCCGCGCACACGAATCAAGCCGGAACGAAAATGGCTGAGCCGGAATACCCACAACTGCCTGCGAATGCCGAAAACATCTCTGCTCGCGGGTTCAATTTTCATGCCGGGCCGTTTTACCGGCTGACGGCGGACCCCGACGGCATGGGCGCTCGCTATGCCTTCAAGGCACTCGAGAAGCACATGAACAGTGCGGGAACGGTTCATGGGGGGCTCCTGATGACGTTCGCGGATGTGGCGATGAGCCGGACGGCGCGTCTGGTGGTGGGAGAAGGTCCGTCGAGCACAGTCTCATTCTCGTTTGATTTCGTTGGTCCTGGACGGCTGGGCGATGTCATAGAAGCCAGTGTGCGCATCCGGCGCCGGACGCGTTCGGTCCTGTTTCAGGGAGCGGAGCTCACAGCCGGCGAGAGGCTCATAGCGCTCGCAAGCGGAGTCTGGAGGATCGGCGGGTGAGTACAATTCCGGCCGGCTATGTCGAGACCAGGCTCATCGATCCCTTCGAAATACATGTAGGCCCGGTGCATGAGCGGAGCGTCCATGGCGGACAGCGTTACGCACTCCTGGTCGACAAGCGACATGTCAACGGCCGCGGGGTGGTTCACGGAGGGATGCTTCTGACATTTGCCGATGCCGCTTTCGGGCAGGCGGCATGGCGTGCCACCGACTTTGCCAATACGGTGACGCTCGGCATGCAGGCCCAGTTCATCAAAGGCGTGCGGGAGGGCGCGCTGATCGAGGTCGAGCCCGAGGTGGTCCGTCAGACACGGACCCTTCTTTTCATCAAGGGCGATTTCAAGGTGCGGTCAGAAACCATCCTGATCGTGCAGAGCCTGTGGAAGCTGCTCGAAAGCAAATAGGGCCCCGTCCGAAGTCGCGCGCCGACGATAGGATTTGACGAGCAACGACACTCCCGACTCTGACGTTTAGGGTCTGGTTTCTGTATCCTCGCCCCATGGCTCTGTTGTCCTCATTCATGGCTGCCCGGGAGACCGCCTATCCCGATGAGCTCCGCGAACGCCTGAAGGCGTTCCCGATTCTCAAGGATGTGAGCGATGCCGCGCTGAAGCTGCTTCTCTCGGAAGCTGTCTGGTTCGGCCTTCCCGGCGGCACGCTGCTGAAACGCGAGGGCGAGAACAACCAGGCGCTCTTTCTCGTGGTGACCGGTTCGCTCGGCGTGTTCGCCGCCGATGAGCGTGGGCATCGCCGCCTCGTGGCGCATGTGCCGGCGGGCGAAACGGTGGGCGAGATGTCGTTGATCTCCGGCGAAGCACACTCCGCCCAGCTGGTTGCGTTGCGCGATACCGAACTCCTGCGCGTGAGCCCAACGACCTTCGACGCGCTTATCGCGCGCTATCCGCGCGTGATGATGAATCTCATGCGCATTCTTGTGCATCGGCTGAGCGATACGACACGTTCGTCCTCGGACGGCGCGCGGCCCAAGACGTTTGCGATCGTGCCGATCCAGGACGGACTTGAGAACGCGGTCGTCGCGGACCGCATTGCCGCCGTACTGACGGACATGGGTTCGCGTGCTGCGGTGCTCGATGCTACGGCCGCCGATCAATCGGCCGAGTGGTTCTCGAATTTCGAGTCGGCTCACGACATTGTTTTCTACCGCGGAGACGGGCCGGACAGTTCCTGGACGAGCCTTTGCCTCCGTCAGGCCGATCGCATTTTCCTGCTTGCGCGTTCGGATCAACCTCTGCCGCTCCGGCCGCTGGACATGCCCGCGTTCAAGGAACGCGCGAGCGGATTGCCCGAGCTTCTTCTCCTCCATCCGTCCGGAAGCAGGCGCGCACTGCCCGAGCATTTTGCCTTGCGGACCGGCCTTTTTGAATCCCACCATCATGTGCGCCAGGGCAATATCGATGATGTGCGCCGGCTCGCGCGGTTCATCGCAGGCCGTGCCGTCGGCATCGTGCTCGCGGGCGGCGGCGCGCGCGGATTTGCTCACATCGGAGTCGCCAAAGCGCTTCGCGAAGCCAACGTCCCGTTCGATCATCTCGGCGGTACCAGCATGGGTGCGATCATTGCCGCGGGGCTCGCCGACGAATGGAGCCTCGAGGAACTGACGGAGCGCGTTCGCGAGGCTTTCGTGCGGGAAAATCCGCTGTCCGACTACACGCTTCCGCTGATTGCGATCGTGCGCGGCAAAAAGGTCAGCGACCTTTTGAAGAAGAACTTCGGCGAGCGCCGCATTGAAGAGATGGTGAAGCCCTTCTTCTGCGTTTCATCGGATTTGACCACCGGGCGCATTCACGAACACCGTTCCGGCCTCGTCTGGCGCGCGCTCCGCGCCAGTGTCGCTCTGCCCGGAATCCTGCCGCCCGTCACGCACCATGGGCACCTTCTCGTCGATGGCGGTGTGATGAACAATCTTCCGGTTGATGTCATGCGCGCCTCCTCGCAAGGTCCGATCATCGCGTCGGACGTCACTGGCGAAATCGATCTGAAGGCTCTCGATGACCGTTATGGCGAGCGCTCGGTATGGTCGCTCATCTGGCAACGTATGCGCGGCACGCCTTCGATCCTCTCGATCCTGATGCGTTCGGGCACGGTTGGCTCCGAAGCCCAGCGGCGGCTGGTGCGCGAACAGGCGGATTATTTGTTCGAGCCGCCGCTGCTCGGCATCGGTCTTCGGGACTGGAAGGCATTCGACCGCTGTGTTCAGGAAGGCTACGACCACGCGCTGCAGATGATCGAGCGACACGGCGTTCCGCTCACGGACGTATGGAGCGAGGGTCCCGCTGTCGCGATTCCCCATCGCGCATCCGGAAATGAGGCGATGCTTGCCGATGTTACGGGAGATGGCGATCCGCTGGCTGCACCGGCGTCGGACAGCGTGCCCGTTCCCACGGCTCCATGATCGCCCCGGCCTCATGTCGGCTGGCTATCCAGCAGCGCTCACGCTGTGGACCCGCGCTCCGCTTCGGCCGGATAGATCAATATCCCATCGGCTCGCACGATGGCAGCCGGTGTGACGCTCAGATGCTGTTCGCCGGCGCTGCCTGTTGCTCAGCGTCGATGGTGTAACGCTCATCGTCCGGGCCGGTCAGCACCACGGAGACGATCTTCATGTCTCCCCCGTCCGAATGGAGCATCACGTGCACGCTGCCTTCGGCACGCGCGCCCTTGAGTTTGACGGTATAGGAAACAGTCTTGCCGGTCCCGGTCGTGGTCGTGAAGGCCTCGCTTTCCATGTCTTCGACGTCGATTGGGGCACCCAGTACGCTTTGCGCGACGGGACTGGCCCGCACCATCGCGATCGCGCTCTTCAGATGCGGATCGTTGCGGTAGGCTTGGGTCATCGTCCAGCTGGCGTAAAAGGCGAGGCCCGCCAGGACCACGAGGGCCAGAGCCCCGAAACCGAAGCAGCCGAGGACGAAGCGGCGGCCGGCGTGGCGCGGCGGAACAGGGCGGGGATCGCTTTCGGCCACGGAACCTCTGGAATCGCGCGGGAGAAACACCAATCTCGCGGTTCAGTTTGGCGAAAAAGCGGCGTCGCGTCCAAGGAAAGTCGATGACACGCAGTAAACCGATTAGGCTGGAACCGGACTTGGTGGACGCGGCTCGTCAAGCGCTCGCAGAGGGAAGGGCTGCCGATGCCGCAACCCTGCTCGAGAAGAACCTTGCCTCCGGACGCGGCGGCATTTTCGCCCGCCTGTTGCTCATCCGCGCCTATCTTGCGCTCGAACAGAGTGAACGCGCGCTCGCACTCGCGCGAGAGGTCGCGTTGGCAAATCCATACGTCGCAGAAGCCGCCCTCGCACTCGGCGCGGCGCTGCGCATGACGGGCGCCCTCCCACTCGCCATTGCTGAATTCCAGCGCGCACTGCGGCTTGATCCTGATCTCTGCGCCGCGCGCGAGGCACTTGCCGAAGCATGGCTCGACGCCGGCGAGCCTGAGAAGGCGGAAGCCGAGCTCGCCAACTGCGACACCCCTGCTCCTGCGCTTCTCGCGCGCTCGTCGGCCATGCGCGGGCGTCCGCGCGCAGACGAAGGCTATGTGCGTCACCTCTTTGATCAGTTTTCCCGAGACTATGACCGGCGGATGCTCGCCGAACTTGGCTATTCGGCGCCATCGATCCTTCGCGCACTCGCCGATCTCGTCCTAGGCCACGAAACGAACCTCGCAGTGCTCGATCTCGGGTGCGGTACCGGTCTCGCCGGCGCTGCATTCAGGCCGCTCGCGCGGCGGCTCGTGGGCGTCGACCTCAGTCCGAAGATGCTTGAAAAATCGCGAGAGCGGGGAGTCTACGATGCACTCTTTGAAAGCGATCTCGAAGCATTCGACGATGGCGCTCACTACGATCTCGTTCTGGCAGCCGATACGCTGGTTTATCTCGGGGATCTCTCCGCGGCGTATGCCAGCAGCTTCCGGCGACTCGCGCCCGGCGGCCATTTTCTCTTTACCGTCGAGAGGTATGCGGGTGCGGGATACCACCTTGGCGAAAAGCGCCGCTGGCAGCATTCGGAATCCTATCTGCGCCGGCAGGCATCGGAACGCGATTTTCTGGTAGCGGGTCTCGTCGAGTGCGTGCCCAGGAGTGAACGCGGCGTTCCCGTTGAAGGTTTGGCCTGCGCGCTGCAGAAGCTGCGCTAACGTATCCGCCCCGCTGTGCGCCAACCAAGCCGATTGGCCACTGCATTGCAGCCGCGCGTTCGCCGCCGTTCCTGAAAACCGTGTTCGTCCGTAGCATTGGTGCGGCAACGTTAGGGAAACAACGACCATGAAGATCGGCATTCTCGTTTTTGACGACGCCGAAGAGCTTGATTTCGTCGGTCCCTGGGAAGTGTTCAAAGTTGCACGCGAAATGATGCCTGACACCTTCGAACTGGTGCTGGTTGCCGATAAGAATCAGGCCGTCCGCTGCCGCGGCGGACTACGCGTGCTTCCGGATGCGACAACCGGCGACACGAAGGCGCTCGATGTTTTGCTTGTCCCTGGCGGACAGGGGACCCGCCGCGAGGTCAAGAACGAGCCATTGCTCGCCTGGATCGCTGCAATCGCCCGTGATGCTAAATGGGTGACGAGCGTATGCACCGGAGCGTTGCTTCTGACGGCAGCAGGCCCGGCTAAAGGAAAACGCGTGACCACGCATTGGAATTTCGTGAAGACACTTCGCGAGCGTGGTGAGGCGGCCGAAGTCCTCGACAATTACCGCTATGTGCGGGACGGCAATCTTGTCACTGCGGCCGGGGTGTCAGCCGGCATCGACATGGCATTGTGGCTTGTCGGCGAGTGGCAGGGACCCGATTTTGCGCGCTCCGTTCAGCGATACATGGAATACGATCCCGCGCCGCCCTATGGCGGCCTTACCTGACAGCACTGACTTTTATCGTCGTTTTCGGGCCTTTGTTCCGCCGCAAAGGATGTGCTTCACTTGTGACAGAACCATCCGAAAACGGGAGTCGCTTCGCGTCATGTTGAAGGTCTTTGCCTTGGCCAGTGTCATGGCCATCCTCGCTGCGGCACCTGCTCTGGCGCAATCCTGCTCCGAGCCGATCCCGCCCCAGACGCCGAGCGGCGCGACTGCCACGCAGAAACAAATCCAGGAAGCGACCCAGGATGTGAAGCTCTTTATCAAGCAATCAGACGACTATGCTGAATGCCTGATCGGCGATCTCAAGGCGAAACAGGCGCAGGCCGCGAAGGAAAAGAAGGATTTCGATCAGTCGATCACCGATGCCGTGCAGGCCAAGCTCGATGACGTTCAGCGGACAAAAGTGCGGATCGGAGGCGAACTCAATGCCGCGGTGCGCGGCTTCTGCCAGCACAACCCGACCGTTCAGGGCTGTGACAAGGTCCTGGCGCCGCCGCCCTCCGCTCAATAGCGGAATTAAACCCGCCCGGTTCGCCTTGTCGGCTGGCGTGCGCAATCGCGAATCGCACTAACCTCAGCGCATGTCCGATGTCCAACTCGCCCGGCGAAGCGAGAGGCGTGAACGCGAACATGCTCATGCACGGGCGGCTATTCTAGCAGCAGCGCGCACGGTAGCTGCCCGCGATGGTGCCGATGCGCTGACGCTGCGCGGCGTTGCGCAGGAGGCGGGCTACGCTCCCGCCGCGCTCTATGGCTACTTCAAAGGCCGGAGCGATCTCGTGCTTGCGCTTGCGGCGGAGGATCTTGCAGCACTGGCGCGCAGCTTGCGCGCCACGAATGGCCAGACCGATTTTGCCTCTGCAGCCAGAACGGTGCTTGCGCAGCTCGGTGCATCCCGAGCGCTTGCCGATGCGGTTGCTGCGCTTGCTTCACGTGACGCCGGCGCCGAAAGCGAGCGTCTCTTGAACGGCCGGATGATCGCCGCTCTGCGTGCTTTGTCGGTTGCGATCGGCCGCCCGAGCGATGACCGGGCGGCGCAACGCGACACGCTTGTGATCGCCGCGACGTTGACGGGCCTTGCGCTATTCTCACGGTCCGCCCGGCTGGATGCGCTGGGCTTCTCGCAGGACGAACTTGTGGACCACCTCGAGCTGCGGTTCGCAAATTCATGAAAACCGGGATTTTTCTTTTCGAATCGCCGTCATCTTTCAAGGGTTAATGTGAATTTCCGCCTTGCTTTTCAGAAGGGGCGGGTTGCGTTAGCATTCAGCTACAAGTGGGGGCTTGTGGGATGCTTAAGCAAAATAAGGGCGGCAGACGCCGCATCATAGGGCTGTCCGCCGTTTTGGCGTCGGCCGCATTTCTTTCCGCTTGCAGCGCGCTCGGGATCGGGGTGGCCAATACCGACTTTCTTCCCGACGAAGATACGGTCGCGAGCTCGTTTGCTTCCTACGATGCGGTCCAGGCGGCCTATGTCAGCGTCAAGGCCGGCGAAACGGACGGGCCGCAACTCGCAAGACTCGGTTTCGACGAGCAAACCGCGCCAAACGTGGAGAAGCTGTCCTACCTCGGTGTCATGGACCGTTTTCTGCCAGGAAGCTCGGTGCGTTTCGACACACTGCCCCCCGTCGTGCAGTCCTGTATCGAGTCGCAGGAGCGCTGCTCGGCGGTGATTTTCCGGCCCGAGCATATCCATGCACAGCGGACCGGAAGCCTGCTGCTCGATCTTCTCGGCTTCGAGCGCGTGACTGTCGACAGCGGCTGGTCAGCGGAAGTGATATTCCTCATGCAGGACGAACGCGTCGTCTACAAGGTGCTGCAGGGAAAGCCGCGCATCTCCGCGATTCATGATCGTGTGCAGCCTTTGGGACCCTTGCAGGATCTCGGCGGCACGGCCTTTGGCCTCGGGATGCACGCTGCCAAGCTTTGATTTGAAGTCCTCCCCTTGAGGGAGAGCTGAAATCGCGCGGCAATTTCGGGGAGGAGCCATACGAAGAGGCTCCCTACCTGCGAGCGATCCGTTCGATTTCTTCGCGGACAATCTCGGGCCGCTCCATCGGTACGAAGTGCGTTCCTCCGGGAACGCGAACGAGTCTGGTGTCGGGCTTGAGCCGCAAAATCGTCGCGAGTTCGCGCGGGCTTGCGGTACCGTTGTCACCGACGATCACGGTCATGGGCGACCGTACTTTGCGCGCCAGTCGCGCAATCCCAGGAGGCGACATCCGGAAATTCGACGCTTCCCATTTCGGTGAACAGGCAAGGCGCACTTCTGTCCCGTTCCCGGTCGGGACGAGCCCGCCATTCAGATAGTCGCGCAGTACGGATTCGGGCCAGGTTTTGAATGCGCCGCGGCCACGATAGGCGAAGAACGCCTCTTCGTGGGAAGGGAAGGTCTCGCGCCGACGCTCGGCGCGCGCGGCAAGATCGGGTACAGGCGGGCTCATTCCGGTAAGGCGCGCAAGCCGCATCAGCGACAGTGCCATGGCGGGAACGAGAACCGGTTCGACCAGCACGAGTGCGCGCACCCGCTCTGGGCGTTGTGCCGCAACCATGAGGCTTGCAATTGCGCCCATCGAATGGCCGGCGAGCACGAACGTTCCCGGATGTATGCCGGTGAGAAACACATTCAGGTCTGTGCCGTGAACCGACCAGTTGAGCGGAAGATCCGGATCCGCAGGAAGCTGCGTGAATCCGTGGCCGCGCAAATCACTCGCAAAGATCTGGAAATGGCGGCTGAGCGGAGAAAGCAGGGTTTTGTAAGTCTCGGCGTTGAAACCGTTTGCATGTGCGAAATGAAGTGCGGGATGTGCGCTGTCCCACTCGAGGTAGGAGACTGTCCCGCTGTCGCGGGCAAACTGCTTGCGCAGGGCTTCAGGCATTCGATGGAAAATCGCGAAAGAGAAGGATGCATTCTGACGGGAAGCGCCCGCGGGCGCGACACATTAAACGTCGCGCCGGCTCGCTTTACGGCTTTCAAGCGCTTGCGTATGAAGAAAGGAACGCCCGAAGGTTTACCGATGCATCCCGCAGAGATCGCCAAAAAGACGCCGGATAAGCCCGCCATCATCATGGCCGCGAGCGGCGCACGATTGAGTTTTTCCGAACTCGACTCCCGGTCGAACCGGGGCGCTCACCTTTTCCGCAAGTTGGGCCTCAAGGCCGGCGACGGCATCGCGATCTTCATGGAGAACGAACTCCGGTTCCTCGAGATTTGCTGGGCCGCGCAGCGCGCTGGCCTCTATTTCACCTGCATTTCATCGCGGCTGACCGCGGGCGAGGTCGAGTACATCGTCAAGGATTGCGGTGCGAAGATCTTCATCGCCGGCCATTCACTCGGGAAGGTGGCCGAAGAGGTGGCGCCGCTCATTCCCGGTGTGAAACGTTACGTGGTCGGTGGCGCGATCGGTGGTTACGAGAGCTATGAAGATGCCGTTGCAGAGATGCCTGCGACACCGATCGCGGACGAAACCGCAGGCGCGGCGATGCTTTATTCATCGGGCACAACGGGAAGGCCCAAGGGCGTAAGACAGCCCCTCTCGGGGCTCGCGATCGACGCGCCGCAGCCGTTGCTGGGCGTCGTCTCGATGCTTTACGGGATCAATGAGAACTCGGTCTATCTTTCCCCTGCGCCGCTTTATCACGCGGCACCGCTTCACTACAGCATGACGGTGCAGCGGCTCGGCGGCAGCGTGGTCGTGATGGAGTCATTTGAAGCCGAGCAAGCCCTTGCGGCTATCGAACGTTATCGCGCGAGTGCGAGCCAGTGGGTGCCCACCATGTTCGTCCGCATGCTAAAGCTGCCTGAAGAGGTGCGCCGGCGATACGACGTGTCCTCGATGAAATCGGCGATCCACGCCGCTGCGCCCTGTCCGATCGAAGTGAAGCGCAAGATGATCGAGTGGTGGGGGCCTGTTCTCTACGAGTACTACGCCGGCACCGAAGGCAACGGCATGTGCTACGTCAACAGCCAGGATTGGCTCGCTCATCCAGGGACGGTCGGAAAATCGCTGCTCAGTCCGATCCACATTTGCGACGAGAACGGCGATGAAGTTCCGGTCGGCCAGGAAGGCACGATCTATTTCGCATCCGCCGCGCAGTTCACCTATCACAACGACCCGAAGAAAACGGCCGAGTCACGCCACCCACGCAATCCCGAATGGTCCACGCTTGGCGATGTCGGCCGGCTCGACGATGAGGGCTATCTTTATCTCACCGATCGCAAGGCTTTCATGATCATTTCCGGGGGCGTGAATATCTACCCGCAGGAAGCCGAGAATCTTCTCGTCACGCATCCGAAAGTCGCCGATGTCGCGGTGATCGGCGTACCCAACGAGGATTTTGGAGAAGAGGTGAAAGCGGTCGTCCAGCCGATGGACTGGAAAGACGCGACTCCGGAGTTCGCAGCCGAACTCATCGCCTGGTGCCGGGATCGGCTGTCCCCGATCAAATGTCCCCGGACGGTTGATTTCGAACGCGAGCTGCCGCGCCATCCGACAGGCAAACTCTACAAGCGTCTGATCCGCGACCGCTATTGGGGTAAACGCGAGTCCCGCATCGTCTGAGCTTTGTCGCTCGCTAAGAATCGTCCCATTTCGACGCGACAAAGCGCACGATGTTTGCGATCGCGCGGCGCGACTCCGGAATCAGGTTTCCCGCGACCTGCCAGACGTGGAACACTCTAGGCCAGACCTCCAGAGAGACGTCCACGCCGGCCGCCTTCAGTCGCTCCGCCATCAGCACGCCGTCATCGCGCAGCATCTCATCGCGCGAGCACTGAATGAGCGTCGGCGGCAGTCCGCGCAGATCGCCGCGGATCGGCGATATCAGAGGGTTGGCCGGATCCTCGCCAGGGCAATAGTGCTTGACCACGCTCGGGAACATCCGAGCATCGAACATCGCATCGGATCGCGCATTGCTCACATGCGACGGCGGGGCGGCCGCAAGATCTGTTGCCGGCGACAGGGCCACGAGCGCAGCCGGCAGCGGCACCGTCTCGCTCTTGAGCTTGAGTCCAAGCGCGAGGGTGAGGTTACCGCCGGCGGAGTCTCCGCCAACAGCGAGATTCTTGGGCGCGATGCCGCTCGCGATCAGGGCGCGATAGGCGCTCGCGCAATCTTCGAGGGCCGCAGGAAAAGCATGTTCGGGCGCGAGACGATAATCGACCGCATAGACCGTCGCGTTCAGCTTCCCGGCGAGAAGAGACGTAAGCGTCCGGTGATTGGCGGGATGTCCAGCGACGAATCCGCCGCCATGAATGTAAAGGATCGCGTGTTTGCTTTCCCGGCCATTGGGGCGCAGCCGTTCCGTCTGCACTCCGCCAAGGCTGATTTCGTCCACTTCCACCGATTTCGAGACTCGGGGCGTCTGGGCGCGCGCCATGATCGGGCGGAGCGTCAGCACGTCGGGATCGCGCGCAAACCGCCGTTTCATGGTTAGTCGGATGAGCTTGTCGGCGACGAACAGCTGGATGGACATCGGTCGAAATCTGTCGGCTACTGGAGCGACCACTAGCAGAACCGGATGCGCATCGCACCATGACCGCTCCTCTCGGCATTATCGAAGGTTATTACGGAAAGCCGTGGAGCTGGGCCGACCGCGCGCATGTGATCGGATTTCTGGCCGCTCATGGCTACCGCTTCTATATCTACGCGCCCAAGGCTGACCGGCTTCTCAGAAAGCGCTGGCGCGAGGAGCATGCAAAGGACATCACTGAAAGTCTTCGCGGTCTCTCCGTGCATTGCCGGTCGAACAAGGTTGCCTTTGGCATCGGACTCAGCCCTTTCGAGATCTACCGCAACTTCGATTCCGAAGCCGAGACGGCGCTGGCGCGGAAGCTCGCGTGGATCGACTCCCTCGAGACGGACATTCTCGCCATCCTCTTCGACGACATGCGCGGCGATTTTCCGGATCTCGCCCGCACGCAGGTCCAGATCATGCATTGGGTGAAGGAGCGCACGAAGGCGCGCCATCTCATCGTCTGCCCCAGCTACTATTCTGATGATCCTGCGCTCGACCGTTTCTTCGGCAAGCGGCCCGAGGGCTATCTCGAAGAACTCGGCGAGACACTCGATCCGGCTATTGATGTCTTCTGGACCGGAGAGGAAGTCTGCGCGCGCGCAATCGAACCGGCTCACATCCGTCGCGTCGCCGGCCAGCTGAAGCGAAAGCCGCTTCTCTGGGACAATTATCCCGTCAATGACGGTCCGAGGATGTCGCCGTTTCTCTATCTGCGCGCTTTCACCGGGCGCAGCGCGGAGCTGGGCTCGCTCCTGTCCGCCCATGCGGTCAATCCGGCGCTCCAGCCTTATCTCAGTCTCATCCCGATGCTGACCCTCGCCGATGCTTACCGGAGCGGCGATGAATATGCTTACGGTCGCGCTTTTGAAGATGCATCTCCGCTCGTCCTTGGAGAGAGTCTCGCGCATCTGGTGCGCGAGGATCTCACATTCCTTCAGGACGTCGGCTTGGATCGTCTCGGAAAATGGGCCGATCGTCTGCGCGAGCGCTACGCGGCACTCGACCACCCCGCCGCGCGCGAGATCGTTGCCTGGCTCGATGGGGCGTATCGGGTGAGCGAGATGGCCGACTAGTTCCCGAGGCTTGGATCAATCCGCCGCCTCGGGCGTTGTTTGCCGGAACGGGGAGACATCTCATGTCGGCGCGTCGATCGAAGCTGCGGTCTCTGACAGCTAAGCCCTTCTCTATTCTGGCAGTTTCGGTGGCGCTCACGTCCATCGCATGGGCGGGAAGCCTGCCCGTGACCCTGCCGAAATTGCCGATCGGCCTGCCGGGTTCGGGCTCAGGCGGACCGGGCGGCCCAGGAGGCCCGGGAGGTTCGGGGGGCGGCTCAGGACCGGGTGGCGCCGGGCCAACGCTCAGTGGTTATGCCGGCGCTACCGGCGGCGTGGACGCCTCGGGCATCAGCGAAGCCCACGATCTCGAGCGTGAATCGAACGACCGTTTCGGCGACCCCTTGAGCGCCGATCTTCTCGGCAGCGATCGCGTGAAGGCGCATCTGCGCTATTACGGCCAGTCGAGCAGCACTGGTACCACGCAGGCCGTCGGCATCAATCTGACCATCGCGCAGTAGCAGCGGCCGCGTACGGCGTCATGTTCGCAAGATGATTCACGCGAAGACGCGAAGGGCTCCAAGCAAAACCATGTCATGGCCCGCGCATGCGGGCCACCCAGTGGGTGTCGGAACAGCGTTCATCCAGCGCGCCTACGCGCGCTGACTGGGTGGCCCGGACGCTGCGCGCCGGGCCATGACATTTGTAGGTGTTGGGGGCTCCAACTACCCTAACTTCAACCGCCCGAACGGCACGATCTTGTTCTCTATGTCGTGCCCGATGTCGGCGCGGCCGAGATAGGGGATTCCTGCGACCGCGCACCAATGGGCCGTGATCTCTTCCTCGTTCTCGCCGAACACAGGATCGTTCTCGGGTACATCGCTGACGCGGCCAAGACGGATTCCCGCGACGCGCTGAATCGAAGGTGCGCTCGTGAGATGCAGCATCGTGCGGTCGAACCGGTACATCGCTTCCGAGACCTCTTCGAGCATGAGCACGTGCCCGTTGAGATCAGGCTCCCCGGCGGTTCCCACCATGTGCGCAAGAATGGTGGCATTGAAAGCGGCGGTCACGCTCTCATCGGTGATCGTCGGCTCGAGCGCGCTTCTGTCCCCGTGCACCAGAAACGCCAGCACGTGCCGGACGGCCTTCTCGCCGCCCGGACGCTTGAGATCGGCAACCATGGGCCCATGCAGATGGCGGCCGCAGCCCTTTGCGTACATCGCTCCCATCAGCGCAGCGGTATCGCTGTAGCCGACATATGTTTTCCGGCGCGCGGCCTCCCTCAGACCGGAGAGCGCCGCTCGCGACGTCCGCGCAGCGCCATAGCCGCCACGTGCGAACCAGATGACGTCGAGCGAGTCGTCATTGGCATATTCGAGAAATGCCTGGGCGCGAGCCGCATCGGACCCGGCGAAATGCCCATCCTTAAGAAAACATTGAGGATGGATTTTCAACGCTACCGCGTCGTCATGATGCACGCGGGCGAATTCGGAAATCTGGTTCGCGAGCTCCGGGGTAATCGGGCCGCTTGGCGCAACCACGCCAATCCGTACTCGTCCCTGTTTCATTTGAGGCCCGGAAGAGTTGCTTCGCCGCGACGCGACGCTTTATAGCCTGCCGTCATGGCAGGGCGTAGGCACTATTTCTTCTGTGGCATCGGCGGCAGCGGCATGCTTCCGCTCTCGCTCATCGTGAGCGCGCGCGGCGATGAAGTCTCGGGCTCTGATCGCGCGCTTGACCAGGGCCGGACCGCTGCCAAATTCGATTTTCTGCGCGCGCGCGGGTTCAGGCTTTTCCCACAGGACGGGAGCGGCATCACGAACGGCAATCTCATCGTGGTCACCTCGGCCGCGGTCGAAGAAACTGTTCCCGATGTGATTGCCGCGCGCCGCGCGGGCGCAATTGTCATCAGACGCGCCGAATTGCTGGCCGAGCTCTTCAACGCCTCCAGTCTTCCCATCGGAGTCGCTGGAACCAGCGGCAAGTCGACCACGACGGGCATGATCGCCTGGATCCTGGAAGCTGCGGGCCGGAAGCCCACGGTCATGAACGGCGCGATCATGAAGAACTTCGTGAACGCGACGATACCCTTCGCCAGCGCGGTCGTTGGAAAGGGGGACAACTTCGTCAGCGAAATCGATGAGAGCGATGGATCGATCGCGCTCTATGCGCCCGCAATTGCTGTTCTCACCAATGTCGCCCATGATCACAAATCGCTTGCCGATCTCAGACGACTGTTTGCGGAATTCATCGGCAAGGCGCGCAGGACCATCGTCAATCGCGACAACGAAGAAGCTTTCCAGCTTGCCGGCGCACTGCCTTCCGATCGGCTCATGTCGTTCAGTCTGAAGGATGCGTCCGCCGACCTGTTTGGGCAGAATCTTGTGCCTTCGGAATTCGGGATCGCTTTCGAGGTACGTGAAGGCGGTGGCGAGCCTGTCCGTATTTCTCTGAAAGTGCCTGGACGGCACAATGTCGCCAACGCGCTTGCAGCCCTCGGGGCCGCGCGCGCAGCCGGCGTATCGCTGGCTGAAGCCGCGCATGCGCTGAGCGATTTCGCAGGCATTCGGCGTCGTCTCGAACTCGTGGGAAGCGCGAACGGCGTTACAGTTATCGATGATTTCGCGCACAATCCCGACAAGATCGCCGCCACGCTCGAGACGCTTCATGCCTTTCCGGGGCGGCTGCTGGTGATGTTCCAGCCGCATGGGTTCGGTCCGTTGAAGCTGATGCGGGAAGGTTTCGTTTCGGTCTTCGGTCGCGAGCTTGCGCCAGACGACGTGCTTGTCATGCCCGA
>Ga0070734_10001905_pt1 | contig 27884 bp, 24 predicted proteins | sample Coa_R1_8_FD_66444 | JGI IMG/M metagenome (GOLD analysis project Ga0070734, IMG submission 66444) | Surface soil microbial communities from Centralia Pennsylvania, which are recovering from an underground coalmine fire - Coalmine... | ecosystem: Environmental > Terrestrial > Soil > Unclassified ... | reverse complement strand
CTCGACTGTCCTTGCTCTGCGCCCCGCCTAAACCAAAACCAGGCGTCGCCAGGACGAGCCCCGGCAACGCTCGCATGCGATTCAATGCGATCGAAATGGCTGCTGAAATAAACTAGCCGGTGTGTCGCACAACGGACAGACGAGAGCTTCGCGCCGGTGTTCTCTCGCTCGCGATCAATACCTGCCTTCCCCCACGCCCCTCCGGCGGGTCATTGGTCATCATTGGCCCTGGCGCCGGCTGCCAGGGCCAATGGCTTTTTGCGCCACGCTTCACAGGGCCGGGCGGATTAGTGTCAGCGTAATCCGCCGACCCGCGGCGCAGTACGCCTTCGGCTACTGCGCCTACGCCGCAGGGCGGGCCGCGGTCAGCGAAATCCGCCGTCGTCGGCGCCATGCGCTTCGCCACTGCGCCCAGTTCGCAACCCTATTGATCAGAGCGGGGCGCGAATCGTGCAAACGAGGCCGGTTGGACGAAATTCCCGATTCACGGTCGCTTTCGGAATGGCGCTTTCGATCAGTGCGCTCCCGAAGCTTTGCGTTGCCGGCGGCTGGACGGGAGGGCCGTCGCGCTCTTCCCACGTAAATTGCAGAATGCGCTGATCGCTCTGCGCATTTACGCTCCAACTTGCCAGGATCGTGCCACCCGGCTGCGACAGCGCACCGTATTTTGCGGCGTTGGTCGCAAGCTCATGCAGTACCAAGCCAAAGGGCGTTGCAAGATCTGCAGGCAGCGTAACTGGTTCGCCTTGGACGCGATATCGCGGCGAGCCTTCCGGTGCATAAGCGGCAAGCAACCTGCGGATCAGCGCCGCAAGATCGGCGCCTTCCCATCTCGACTGACTGAGCAGCGTGTGTGCGCTGGCTAGCGCCGAAAGCCGCCCGTCAAAGCGCGGAATGAACTCGTCGGCGTTCGGATACGTGCGCATGGTCTGGTAGGCGATCGACTGCACGACCGCGAGCGTATTCTTTACCCGGTGCGTCAGCTCTCTCAGGAGCATCTGCTGACGTTCCTCCCACTGCTTGCGGTCAGTGACGTCGCGTAGGCTCTGGAGCGCAAGCAGGCGACCGTCGACCCGTTCGAGCTGCATTACAGCGTCAACGGTCAAAGTTCGTCCGGATTTGGTGCGCTGGACAAGCTCGCCGCTCCAAATCCCTTCCTCGCGCAACCTGTTTGTCAATTCCTCGATCGAGGATCCAGGTACCTCGGTGTGCAGAAGCTCTTCCTTGCGCTTGCCGAGCGCTTCCTCCCGTGTGTAACCATACAGCTCCTCGCAACCGCGATTCCATTCGAGGATCCCGCCGTTGAATTCCCATACGAAAATCGGCGCTCGCGACAATTCCACCAGGCGTTTCTGTTGGCGCAGTTGGCGTTCGCTGTCGCGCAACGCCTCCTCCACGTGGAGGCGCTCGGTGATGTCCACGAATGTGATGACGACGCCATCGATCTTGTTGTCGACGGTCCGGTACGGACGCATGCGCACGTCGTACCATCGACTGTTGCGGCTGCGGATTTCCCGCCGGACCGGCGCGAGGTCCGACAGCACTTTCCTGATGTCGCTGATCAGGTCCTCATATTCGAGTTGGTGCGAGAAATCGCTGATCGACCGGCCCTCGTCGGTCGGCGTAATACTGAAGAGTTCGGTTGCGCGCTCGGTGAAGCGCTTGATGCGCAGGCCGGAGTCGAGGAACAGCGTGCCGAAATCGGTTGCCGCCAGCAGGTTCTGCAAATCGCTGTGAGCCCGCGAAATCGCTTCCAGCTTGAGCTTCAGCTCGGTGTTGACGGTCTGCAGTTCCTCGTTGATCGACTGCAGCTCTTCCTTGCTGGTCTCCAGCTCCTCGGAAGTCGAGCGATATTCTTCATTGATGGACTGCAATTCCTCGTTGGCGGCGCGGAGCTCCTCGTTCGCCGCATCCGACTCCTCCCGCACAGTTCGCAGGCGCGCCTGCGTGAGTTCCAGCTCCTGGCGCAGCCGGCGCACGATGTCGTCAGTTGCCTGCTGCTGATCAGGTGAAACAAAGCTTTCATCGACCGCTTCGCCCTCAATGAACATCACCAGGGCGTGTGTCGTTTCGGTCGTTTCGGCTACTCCCCTGACCTGGATGTGAACGCGGTGCGGCGCACCGTTGAAACGCACCATGATCGGCAGGCTCAGTGTGGACTGGCGTTGCTCGAAGACGCGATGCAACGCCGATCTCAGCTCAAACCTCAGTTCGGGCCTCACGAGGTCGACCACGTCACCGCTCAACGAGCCTGCGGACGGCATGATGTATCGGCCGGCATTCTCGGAGAGATGGATCACCCGGTGCATATCATCGACCAGGATGCTCGGCGGCGCGACTTTTTCCAAACTGCGCCGGTGCAGAGCCGCCTCGCTGAGAGCGGCGCTTGGGCTCACGTGTCGTCCGATCAGGCCGCCTTGCTCGCGAATACTGATCGGTCCGAGCAGTCGGGGCAAAAGGCGGGGCTTGTCGCCCGTCGACACCATCGACTTGTAGATGCGGGCATTGCGGTCGAGGCTGCGGAACAGCCCCGGCGGGCTTTCGGCTGTTTCAGATGCGCCGACGAGCAGAAAGCCGCCGGGATTGAGCGCGTAGTGAAGCGTGCTGCACACCTGCTCCTGGAGATCGCGGTCAAGATAGATCAGGACATTGCGGCAGGAAATCAGGTCGACGTGCGAGAATGGCGGATCCTTGAGCAGATCATGCAGCGCGAACAGGATCAAATCTCGCAATTCCTGGCGGACCCGGTAGCCGTCGCCTTCGCGGATGAAGAATCGCCGCAAACGCTCCTCGCTCACATCCGCTTCTATCGACCCGGGATAACGTCCCTCCCGCGCCACGGCGAGTGCCCGCGCGTCGAGATCGGAGCCGAATACCTGGATGGGCGGGTGGAACTCATGTTTCGCCGCCTCCTCCGCCAACAGCATTGCAATCGAATAGGCCTCCTCCCCGGTGGCGCAGCCGGATACCCAGACGCGTATGGTGGTGCTCGGATCCCTTCCGACGAGCAGTTCGGGCACCACCTGGGTCCTGAGCGTTTCGAAAGCGTCGTGATCGCGGAAGAAGGTCGTCACGGAAATCAGCAGGTCGCCCAACAAGGCCTGGGCTTCGTCGTTTCTCTCGCGCAGAGCGTCGTAATATTCTCGCAGATTGTCCGTTCGCGTGACCTGCATGCGTCGCGCGATGCGCCTGAGCACCGTCGACCGCTTGTACTTCGAGAAATCATGCCCGGTCCGGACTCTTAAATGAGCGAGGACGCGCCGCAGCAGCTCTTCGTCAAGCTCCGGTTCCTCGGGTTGTTTGGCGGTCCGCTTGATGCGAATGAGCTCGACGAGCCTCGCCGCAAGATCGCGCACCGGGAGAACGAAGTCCGCGACGCCGGTCGCGATGGCGCTGCGCGGCATCGAAGAATATTCGGCCTCCTGAGGATCTTGCACCAGGATGATGCCGCCTGCCTCCTTGATGGCACGCACCCCGATCGCGCCGTCCGAACCGGCCCCGCTCAGCACCACGGCGAAGCCGTCGCCGACGCGGTCGGCTGCAGAACGGAAAAACAGGTCTATAGGACTCCGCTTTCCGCGCGGCTCATCGAATGCCGTGGCGGAAATCTCGTGATCGATCAACTGAACGCGACGGTCCGGCGGGATCACATAAACATGATCTGCCTCCAATTTCGCCGTCTCGTTGACCTGCAAGACGGGCATACGCGTTCGCCCCGCCAGAATTCGCGGCAGCTCGCTGCGGCGCTGCGGATCGAGATGCACCACCACAACAAAGGTGGCACCGGTCTCGTCAGGGAGCGCGTCGAAGAATCGCTGCAAGGGAACGAGTCCGCCCGCAGAGGCTCCGATCGTCACGATGACGGGTTTTCCCGAGCCCTGCCTTGGTTCAGGAGGGCTGCCATTGGCACTGCCATTGTCTGTCATTGTCCAACCACCACACGCTTTAGCGCCCCACCCGGGAGGTTCAATTGGTCGGCATGAGCCGCCCATTTGATGCCGCCTTCATGACATGCGAACCGCAAGGCGCGTTCTGGCAAGCTCGCGTCGCTGGTCAGGGTGCCGGAGCAAACGGTGGATCAACTCATGGGCACGCCGTGACCTGGGCTTCCCGCATTGCGGAGGTGATGCCGAAAAGGAACGGACCAGCGTCGTATGCAGGCGACCGCCGGAACTTATTTCGCTAACACGCGTTCCCGTCAATGGTGGCTACGAAGGAGGGCGATTATGGTAAATCGCGACATCGTAGCCATCGGCACGTCTGCCGGCGGCGTCGAGGCGCTGCTATATCTGGCGAAGCGGTTGCGGAACAGTTTCCCGGCTTCCATCCTAATAACTATACACCTTCCGATTCATTTTCGATCCTCTCTCGATGAAATATTGACCCGCAGCGGGCCGTTGCCGGCAACGTTTGCGAACGAAGGTGAGGTCCTCAAGAAAGGGCATATTTACGTTGCCCCACCGGGGCGGCATCTCCTGGTTGACGGCGAGCGGCTGTGGCTCGGGGTAGGTCCCCGCGAAAACAGTGCACGGCCGGCCATTGATGCGATGCTGCGATCCGTCGCGGTTTGCTGCGGCAACCGGGCGATCGGCGTCGTGCTGACGGGAACGCTGGGAGACGGCGCTTCCGGCCTATGGGCGCTCAGCCGTATGGGAGGCCTAACCGTGGTGCAGGATCCAAGCGATGCAGCATTCCCGGAGATGCCGCAGACAGCGCTAAAACACCTCAATCCGGATCACCTCGTGCAGCTCGCGGATATGCCGGCGTTGCTGGAGAGTCTCGTTCACCAGCCGGTCGGCGATCCAGTCCCAGTGCCGGAAAATCTCCGATACGAGGTCGAAGTCGCGAGGAATGGGCGCGTGAACATGAATGGCATGGATCGGATTGGACAGCGCTCAGTCCTGACGTGCCCGGATTGCGGCGGCGTCATGTGGGAACTCAAAGAAGGAGCCTTGTCCCGTTACCGGTGCCATCTTGGCCACGCCTACGGGGAGGAAGTGATGATGGTCGGGATTGATGACAATCTGAAATATGCCCTCTCAACCGCCCTGCGGGCGCTCAATGAGCGGGCTGCAATCATTCGTAAGCTGCGCGACCAAGCTCACGACGACGGTCGGGCCGAACTCGCCGGTTCCTGGTCCCTCAAGGCGCAAGAGTTCCAGCGGGAGGCCGACGTGATCCGCAAAGCGATCAGCCGCCTTGATCGGACCGCGGCTCAGCCCGCCGAGCCTTGAGGGTCGACCGGCCCGTCGGCGCTTCGGGCGAGCCGTTCCGAGGGCCAATTGCGCCGGCCGAGCGCCGCGCAGCAGTCGCAGGCAGCAGCACGAAGGGCTTCGCGATTGCGAATCAAGATCTTACCGCGCCGGTAACTGATGATCCCGTCCATCTGCAGGCCCTGCGCGATCAGGGTAACGGTGGTGCGACGAATTCCAAGGGCCTGCGCGATGGTCTCCTGCGTAGAGGGCACCACGTCGCCTTCAAGGCGTTCCCCCGATTGCAGAAGCCATCGGCAAAACCGCGCGTCGGCTGAGTGAACCGCGTTGCAGGCGGCCAACTGTTGCGATTGTGTCAGCAGCCAGTCATGCAAAGTCGCCGCAAGACGCTCGATTTCCTCGCTCTGCCTCACGGCATTCGCGAATTGCACTGCCGACATGTATGAGAACGTGCCGGAAATCAGCGTGATGCCCTGGGTAACGGCGCGAAGTTGGCCCGATCCGTGGCCAAGGCCAGCCGCGCCTTCGCGACCGACGGTGGCCACTTCGATCCCACAGCCGTCCTTGATCGGCAGCACAACCGATATGATGCCGGACGACGGAAAATATACCCGTTCGGTCGGCGCTCCCGCATCCCAGAGGACTGATCCCTCTGCGAAATCGCGTTGACGCAGATGAGGCTCAAGGATGGAGAAAGCGCGCGGCGAGAGTACTGCCAGCGCGGCGTTCCTGTGATGGGTACGTGGATGGCCACCAGTCACGACGGCCGGCCTGCGGAACGGACCGGGTCCTTGCAAAGACATGTTCATGAAGGTTCCCTCAGCATCCAATGCTGGAAGGCCAAGTTCAGCCGCACGGGCAGACGAAAAGTTCTTGCAATGCGAGTTGTTCCCCTGCGGGGTGGCCCCCCCTCGATCCCTCAACTTTGCTTTTCGGGTTTGGTTCCGCGAATGCGGCACCTATGTCGTGATTTACACATTACGGCGCATTTCCAGTGAGATCAGAACACCTTTTCACTTGGCGTCTGTCCCGGACGCGATCCAGATGCGCAAACTGATCCAACAAAATTATTGCGAGCATCAGCATCCGAACCGTGTTGCGACCTCGTGGTCGCCCCGCTGGCACGCCGCTCGTCAGACGCCAAGAGGGCGACCACAAGGGTCGCCCTGCATTATTCATGCGGAGGCGGTGTGTGATTGGTTCGGATGCCTGAGGATGAGGTTCCTAAAACCCCACGAATTCTCTCACAGCTGAACCCCGTGCAAGGTCGCAAGGTATGGTTTTCCTTGCGATCTGGCCATCGTTCCCTTGACCTGATACAGCGTTGTCCGCACCTCGTTGATGGCTTCCTGAAGCGAAGCCGCGTTGCGCCAAGCGGTTTCGACCGTTGAGCGAACTTCAGGCGGCAATTGCAAGATTGAATCGTCCACCGATGCGAAGAGCAGACCAAAACAGCGGGTTCCATCCGCACGGAAAACGGCAAGTTGCCAGGAACTCGTCCGCTGCTCGCGATTTCTCGTCAATTCCCGCACGACCTGGTAGGCATGGACACGCGCGGAATCATCATCCCGGAACTCAGTCCCTTCTGGATCGGTGATGATTTTTCGCCCGTCGTTGATGTTGAAAAAATATCGCGGCATTCCCTCCTCCTCCGACCGGATTTGGAGCAGCGTTCGACGTGTCCGAGCACGGCAACGCCGCAGTTTTCTTGGTTGTATCGCCGCCTGGCTTGATGGGAAACCGAGTATAGCAGGCGCTCGATAGGCATCTCCTATATTCAATTCTATCGCGACAAGAAGAATTGATTCAACAAAAATTAAACTTCCTATCTACGCGGCAAGATCTCAGCCCACTGTTGTGGTGAGCGTGCGTCGGTATCGCGGCGCTGCTCCAAAGTGCGAACGCAATGCTGACCACTACTCGCAAGGCTAGTGGCAATGCGCCATCGCTCAACCTTTGATAGGACTACCGTCGTAACGAAGACCTCGATTGCAACGCGGCACGAGGTTTTTTTTCAGCACTTCGAAATTTGCGCCTGCGCGCCGGAGAGTGTGTTTCGCCGCAGCTCCAAAGACGGCCGCATGCGAGATTGCGTCTGTCGCCAGCTTTCGAGATGCCGTGCATCGGAAGCGATCGTTGTCAGGCCTTACCGTTAGCCGTCGCGGCCGTCACGAAGTCCCGCTCCGGCGCCACTGTACTGCCGCCCCCTCCGCCACCGCCTCGAGCGAAGGCATGCGTCGCAAGCTCAGGCAAAACAAGTGCAACAACCACCGCCGATAGGACTGATCTCCGTTTCATGACGTCGTCCCACCCGGCGGGTGGGGGTGGTCCACGCCGAAACTTCTCGCGGACCCGATCACGCAGCTTTGAGGTTCACGTTCGACATCGCAATGCGCGTGAGCGCCTTATCGGCCGCCTTCTCCTCCTCAAGAGTCTCTTCGAGAACTGCTGCACAATTATTGCGACCCAATTGTTTCGCCCAGGCAATCAGGCTGCCGTACCGCGTCATTTCGTAGTGTTCGACAGCCTGGGCCGCGGCGATCAGGGCCGCATCCATCACGGATTTGTTCTCCACTTCCCCGACGATGTCGTTGGCCTCCTCGATGATTCCGTCGATTGCCGGACAGTCGACGCCGGAGGCTTCGGTGCCCACCATCCGGAACACCTCCTCGAGCCGCTCGACGTGCTGCTCGGTTTCCGCCAGATGCGACCGGAACGCGTTTTTCAAGTTCGGGTCAGATGCCTTCTCGATCATGTCGGGCAAGGCCTGCACGATCTGCTGCTCCGCATAGTAGATGTCCTGCAGCATGTGCACGAACAGGCTATCCATGTTTGTGATGTCTTTGGAAAAGAAGCCCATGAGATCCTCCGTAGCTTGATTTCAGGAAACTTCGTGAGATCATCGAAGCCATTGCGCGTCGACTGACCAACACCCTCGTTCCGTTGTCGGTTCCACAGCCGCAAGTCTGAACAGGACTGGGACGTGTCAGGAACAATCCCCGTACGGCGACGTTCGACACGGCGCGATGTGCATCACGCCAGGCCACGCGATGCGAGCGCAGTGCGCGGAATTGCCTGCCGCGCCGAGCGACCTCGGTGCAAGGTGGGTGACGGCCATGCGGAGCGGCGATTTTGCCGCCGCGTGGGCGATCAGCGACGAGGTTCTGCGCCGGCGGCTTGAAAGCAACCAAGGCTGCGAGGATTGGCCTCGACACCTGCAGTATGTCTGGCGGGGCGCCTCGTTGCGCGGCAAACGGGTGCTAGTGCGATGTTATCACGGCCTCGGCGATACCATTCAATTCCTTCGCTTCGCGGTGCCGCTTCGCAATTTGGCACAACGCACCGTGTTTTGGCTGCAGCCGGAGCTGCTCGAATTGGCAAGCGCCGCGGCCGGCGTGGATCACGCTATGCCACTGCGTCAAAGTACTCCCGACGTTGCGTACGATGTCGACGTCGAAATCATGGAGTTGCCGCATGCGCTGCGGGTCACGCCCGAAATGCTCGCGGACAATGTCCCGTACCTGTTCACCGCCAAAGCCTTTGAGATGCCTGCTACGCCAGCGTCACGGACGCGGGTGGGGCTGGTTTGGCGGGCAGGTCAATGGAACCCGTGTCGTTCCGTTCCGGTCGAACGCCTGGTGCGCCTGCGCGAGATTGCCGGTCTTGATCTGCTTTCCCTGCAGCTCGACGCAGCGCCCCGCGAACTCGCTGCATTGGGGGCGACCGACTGGCGCAGCCGGGATATTCGCGAGCTCGCCGCCCGCATCATGAGCCTCGACCTCATCGTCTCTGTCGATACCATGACGGCGCATCTTGCCGGCGCGCTGGGCAAGCCCGTATGGACCCTTTTGCCTGCCGACTGCGATTGGCGGTGGATGGAGAGCCGCAGCGACTCGCCCTGGTATCCGACGATGCGGCTCTTTCGGCAGTCACAGGCCGGCGAGTGGCGAGACGTGCTCGACAATGTTGTTGCAGAACTCGATCACCGGCGGCGATCGCGCCCTGACCGGGCTCCCGAAACGGGCGGAGTGTTCCTTCAAAGCGCCACCGGGCAGGAACCACGCGATGAAATAATCGTTTGTACGTGAACGTCATTGATTCTTGCTCTGCTGCGGAAGGCGAAACCCGCAAAGGAGAACGAACGAACGGTTACGAAAGGACATCGCCCATGGCTGACATCTCGGGAATGGATGTTCTGGTGACGGGCGGTGCAGGGTTTATCGGCTCGCATTTATGTGATCGGCTGATTCAGCGCGGGCACCGGGTTTTCTGCGTCGATAATCTTCTTACCGGCCGGATCGAAAATATTCGGCCTCTGTTCAACCATCCTCGTTTCGATTTCATCGAACATGATGTGATCCAGCCATTCAAAATTCCGGGCCAACTGCATCGCATCTACAATTTGGCCTGCCCGGCTTCGCCCGCGCACTACCAGCGTGACCCGATCGCGACCACCAGAACGTGCGTCGTCGGGGCTTACAACGCTCTTGAGATCGCGCGTGAGAAGCGGGCCGTAATTCTTCAGGCCTCAACCAGCGAAATCTACGGCGATCCCGAGGTCCATCCGCAGCCGGAGTCCTATTTCGGTAACGTGAACACGACCGGGCCGCGGGCGTGCTACGACGAGGGCAAGCGCTGCGCCGAGACGCTCTACTTCGACTATCACCGTCGCTATCGCCTGCCCATCAAGGTGGCCCGCATATTCAATACCTACGGGCCGCGCATGCTCGAAAACGACGGGCGGGTCGTCTCCAACTTCATCGTTCAGGCGCTGAGGGGCGAACCCATCACGCTCTACGGCGACGGACAACAGACGCGATCGTTCTGCTATATAGATGATTTACTTGACGGTTTGGATCTACTCATGGAGAGCCCGGCGCACGTCGCCGGCCCATTCAACCTTGGCAATCCTCATGAGGTGATGGTCCGCGACATCGCGAAACTTGTGCTCGGCCACGTCGGCTCGAAATCCCGCATCGAGCACCGGCCGCTTCCGCAAGATGATCCGAAGCGACGCAAACCGGTGATTTCACTGGCGCAGCGATGGCTCCAATGGCGTCCGCGCGTGTCGCTGGAGGAAGGGCTGCGGGCCACTATCGATTACTTTTCGTTGAGATTATTCGTACCAGCGGTCGAGGACGTCCGTTGGCGTGAACCGACCGGGGTCGACCGCCGCAACAACGGCCGGGCGGCCGGCTTGCACCCCTGCGAGAAGCCGACCGTCTCTGCAATCGGTTAACTCGTGCGGAAGGCGTGTAGCGCGTAGCAGATCAGCCCGCGGGTCCGGCCTTCGGCAGGCCCGATGATGAACTGCGCCTCATCCGCCAACCCCACGGCGGCGGCTTGCAACTTCGCGCCAATTCCACCCTGCCGCGGCAGCAGCGACCTATCACCGCTGCCCCGGCGCTGCTCCGGTCGTGCCTCCGGATTCCATGTCGCTGTTGATATCAGCCAAAAGCTGCAGGTGTTCCTTAATCAGACCCCGCGCCAGCTTAGCCACGTTGATCGCATCAAGGTTGCGTCCGGAATTGAGATACTCCTCCTGAATACGCAGCAACTGCTGGTGCCCGTTGGTTTGCGCTTCCAGATAATCGCGATCAAATTGGGAACCGGCCTGCGCGGCACGCATCTTCTGCAATTCCTCGCGGCCGTGTTGGTCAAGGTGCTGCTCCACCTCGGCTTCGCTCGGTGGCCTGATCGTTCCGCTCACTTGACCAGGGTTTTGCAGAGATTTCAGAACATCGGCAACTGCTTCCTGCTCCGCCACTTCGAACTTTGCAAACTCTTTGAGATCGTCAAATTCGGCTTTCTGCTCCGCGATCCTGCTGATTGCGAGTGATAGCGAGCCTATCTTCTGGGTTTGTTGCATCCACTGTTGTTCCGGACCACTCGCACCGACGCTGCCTTGGGCGCCGCTCGACTGGCCCTGCGCAAATGATGAAGTAGCAGTCACCGCCGCGAGGGTGACCAGAACTGTACGACGCGGTAGCATCTGGATCTCCGTTTAGTGATGCGCGTCAACGAAGGTGCGCGCTTTTGCTGCTGTGTTCCCGACCTGTGTTGTGCCGGCTGGCGACGTAGCAACGCTCGCCCTCGTGGCCAGTTCCTGTTCGCGCGCTCTCGACGCGATCGAAGCTGCAGAGCCGAAAAAGTGGCTCATCAAAGCCAATGGCGCTCGAAACACGCGAACTCGCTGGAGATTTCCGCGTTGGCGGTCGCGCGGTCAGAAATTGGTGTCATTCATGAAATGTCTGTTCTCGTTCAATCTTATGATCGCCATGGCAATGCCGGTCGTGGCGATGCTGTCATTCGAGGCGATCTTGCCGGATGCCGCCGAGTTTCAGTGTCTCGTCTTTGGCGCGACCGTCGCGGTCGCAAGTGCAGTGGCGCTTTGCCTGGTGCGTCTCGCCGAATACAGCAATCACTCCGGGCACGATGATGTCGTAGCAGGCCAGGTAGATGGATGGCGGCACGCCACCTGGCCCGGCCAGAACGCTGTCGGCTCCGCGGCCGACTGTCGCGAATAGCCCCGGTCGGGAACGCAAAGCGCCGACGTTCGATTTTGCCGTTAGCGAGGAGTCGCTCCAGAGTAACGTTCGGAACGGCTTCCGCAGGCCCCAACTCGCCCCCCACGGTGAGTTGGGGCCGCGGGGCGGGTATGGAGTTATAGGAGATCTGGCGCGGAAGATTGTGCCACGGCAAAGCTGACTTCGCCACGGCGGGTCTAACCTGCGGCCATCTCCTGTCGCGGGAAAAAGGTTAGTTTCCAGAACTGTCTTTTTTCCAGAAGTATGGATTGGCAGCCACGTCGGGCAGCGGCAACGACGCCCGAACACAGAATGCTATTTGCGCGATGCTATTTTCGCGCCGATCCCGGTGCCGCCATCCTCTTATGCTGCCTGGCCAACAGGCTGGAAGGCATCACACTGGCAATCGCCGATTGCAGTTTGTTTTTCCATCCGCTGACGGTGTCTTCGTCACCCCGCATCATCGCCTCGAAGCCGATGCGCGCGACCTCTGCTGGATCGGCCTTCTTGGCGCTCCCCATTTTCGTATCAAGCATATCGGCACGCGCGAAAAACTCGGTCTCGGTGGGGCCGGGCAGCAGGCAGGTCACGCTCACGCCCGTATCGCCGAGTTCGGAGCGCAAGGCGAATGAGAAGGAGTCGAGAAACGCCTCTGTGGCGTTGTAAACTGCCTGGTAGGTACCGGGCACGAAGCTTGCGACCGAGCCCGTAATGAGGATGCGCCCTTCTCCTCTTTCACGCATCTCGGTACCGACCCGCCAAATGAGGTAGAGCGTGCCGGTGATGTTGGTGTCCACCACCCGCCGCGCCTCCGAGAACTCCTGATCCAGGAAATCGCCCCCAAGTCCGCGGCCAGCATTCGCCAGGAGCAGATCGATGGGCCGCCCCTCGGCCGCAGCATAGAGCCGGTCGACACCGGCCATCGTGGCGAGATCCGCCTCGACGGCATGAACCTCGACGCCGTTCTTCCGCAGTTCGTCCGCTGCTTTTCTAATGCGCGCCTCGTCGGCCGCAACAATCAGCTCGAAGCCATGCTTCGCGCACTCTTCCGCGAGGAAATAGCCGATTCCCGTTGACGCACCGGTGACAAGCGCAAGCTTGTCTGAAGGTTGGGCCATGATCGAGCTCCGACGATCGTGATCGCGGCTCCCGTTTTACAATGGCCGAGGATAGATTGGGTTCCTGACAAACGACGGGCCTTCAACTACGTAGGACCAGCCCGTCAAGCCGGAAGTAGCGGCGGGGCCAAAAGAGCTCCCCTCGCGGGCCACGGCGGGACGTGGGAAGATCGCGCTTGCCCGTCACTCGGTGCGCAATGATTGTGCCCGACGGAATACTTGCGACACCGCATACCCGACATGATGGTCGGCCCGGCCGGAGTGACCGAAACTTTGCGGCAATCGATGGCGTTAACTTAGGTGTGCTGCGGGAGCATTGGGTTTGGTATCCGGCGCCTAAGGAGAGTTGCGTGGCAGCAGGCAAAACAACCATCGATCATGATGTCATCCGGAAATGGGCAGAAAAACGCGGAGCGGTTCCGGCCAGCGTTGAGGGAACTGAGCATGGCAAGGAGTCCGCGGGACTCCTGCGGTTCGACTTCGAACCAAAAGACGCCAAGCTCCATCCGGTTGATTGGGACGCTTTCTTCGGCAAATTCGAGGAGAGCAAGCTCGCGTTCCTTTTTCAGGAGAAGACGGCGGACGGCAAGCTGAGCCGCTTTCACAAGTTCATTCAGCGGGAATGAACATTATTGATCTAAGTTAATCCGCAAGATCGGCAGCCGTCGCTGCGCCGCCGAAACGCTCCTCTTGCCCTCTATACAAGCCCAGTTACGTGAGCGGGTTCCGAACCCGAGCGACACCGGGAACAAACCTGTGCATCCGACGTTGCGCTAACGAATCGTACTTACGATGACTTCTATCGGTGCACTTTTATCGGTGGAGAGGAGGCGGAAGTGGTCATCCCCTGATATTCGCAATCCCAATGCCGCCAGCGTTGCCATAAATCGATCGCCAAGAGCTCAAGATGATTTCAGCCGCAGTCGACTCGAAGAAGGTTCGTGTTGCGATCGTGGGCGTGGGCAATTGCGCATCGTCTTTCGTTCAGGGGCTTTCCTTTTACCGCCAAGCGCAAGCGAATGAGCCGGCACCGGGATTGATGAATGTTGATGTCGGCGGATACCACGTCGGCGATGTCGAAATCTCTGCGGCCTTTGATGTCAGCGCTCACAAGGTTGGCCGCGACGTCTCGGAAGCAATCTTCGCGCAGCCAAACAATACCTTTCGTTTTGCTTCTGTATCGTCCTCAGGCGTCATTGTTCGCCGTGGACCCACGCTCGACGGGATCGGCCGCTATCTGCGCGAGGAGATCGTCGAATCGGAAGCCGCGGAGGCAGACGTCTCGGAGGTTCTGTCTAAGTCCGGCACCAACGTCGTGGTATCGTATCTGCCGGTGGGCTCCGAGCGGGCGACCGAGTTCTATGTTGAACGGGCAATCGAGGCGGGCTGCGCCTTCGTCAACTGCATTCCCGTATTCATTGCCTCCAATCCCAAATGGCGGCGGCGGTTTCAGCAGGCTCATCTTCCGGTCATCGGTGACGATATCAAGAGCCAAGTTGGAGCCACGATCGTTCATCGCGCGCTCGCCGCATTATTTTGCGAGCGAGGGGTTCGGCTCGACCGCACCTACCAGCTCAATTTCGGCGGTAATTCGGATTTCAAGAACATGCTTGAACGGGAGCGGCTGGGATCCAAGAAGCTGTCCAAGACACAGGCCGTTGCAAGCCAGATCGAGGTGCCGCTTGCGGCGGACGATATCCACGTCGGCCCAAGCGATCATGTGCCGTGGCTTACGGATCGAAAAATGGCCTATATCCGGCTCGAAGGGACCACATTCGGGGGCGTGCCGCTTAACCTCGAACTCAAGCTGGAAGTATGGGATTCTCCAAATTCCGCCGGCGTCGTGATCGATGCGGTGCGATGCGCGAGATTGGCGATGGATCGCGGCCTCGGCGGCGCGTTGCTCGGCCCTTCGAGCTATTTCATGAAATCACCGCCCCGACAGTTTACCGACGGAGAAGCGCGCGCACGCACTATTGAATTCATAAGGGGCGACGGCCGGCGGACTGGAGAACATTGATCCTTGGCGACCACGATCATCCTGATCCGTCACTGTCTGCATGAGTCGATCGATCACGTGCTGGTCGGACGCGGGCCCGACGTGCTCCTAAGTGCAGCAGGGATCGAACAGGGAAAGCGCCTCGCCGCGGCGCTGGCAGATCGCGGCATTGCGGGCGTCAAATCGAGCCCCCGGGCCCGTGCCCGGCAGACGGCCGAGATGATCGCTTCGAGGCTCGGCAAGTCTGTGGAAATCCGAGCCGAATTCGACGAGACGGATTTCGGCGCGTGGAGCGGGCGGTCGTTCAATTCTCTGCAAGACGATCGCCGATGGAAGCGCTGGAATTGCGAACGCGAGGCCTGCCGCCCTCCGGGCGGAGAAAGCATACACGAGCTCCAGAATCGCGTGCTCGCCGGCCTTGGTTGTTTGGCAGCAGCTCATCCGGGCGCGTCTATCGTCGTGGTCACTCATGCCGAGCCGATCCGGGCCGCCGTCATGCACTACCGAGCAATTTCATACCGCGAATTCGCGCGTGTCCGGATCGATCCGGGCTCGTGCACAACGTTGCGGCTCCAGGACGGGCGCGGCACCATTGTTCGCGAAAACGAACACCCTGACGTGATGATGGTGGCCACATGAAGATCGTCGTGTTCGGCCTCACCATCAGTTCGTCCTGGGGTAATGGACACGCCACGCTGTGGCGTGGCCTGTGCAAGGCGCTGAGTAGGCAACAGTGTTGCGTCGTGTTCTTCGAGCGCGACGTTCCGTATTATGCGGACGCCCGCGATTTATACCATGTACCGGGCGGAAGCCTCGTACTTTATCGGGATTGGGAGAGCATCCGGCCGCGAGCATGCCGCGAGCTCAGCGATGCTGACGTAGCGGTCATCACATCCTATTGTCCGGACGCTATAGCGGCAACCGAACTTGCGGCATCACGCGGCAGCGCGGTGAACGTCTTCTATGACCTCGACACGCCCGTAACCCTCGCTGCGATCTCGCGCGGCGAGGAGGTGCCCTATATTGGGCCCCGTGGCCTTGCCGATTTCGATCTCGTGTTGAGCTACACTGGCGGCCTCGCCCTCACCGAGTTGCGCGTCCGCCTTGGAGCCAGATTTGTGGTTCCGCTTTACGGCCATGTTGACCCGGACGCGCACCGACCGGTAGCGCCGGAGCCGCGCTATCGTTGCGATGTCGGCTATCTCGGGACCTATTCGGTAGACCGCCAGAACATTCTAGAAAAGCTGCTGCTTGGCCCCGCACGGCATCGCCCGGAGCGTCGCTTTCTCATTGGTGGGGCGCAGTATCCGCGAGATTTTCCCTGGTGTCCCAACATCTATTTCGTCCACCACTTGCCGCCGTGCGAGCACGCCGCATTTTTCTCGTCCTCGCGGCTGGCGCTCAATCTGACACGCTCAGCCATGGGGCGCATGGGTTGGTGTCCGTCCGGCCGGCTGTTTGAGGCCGCAGCCTGCGGGGCACCGATCCTGACCGACCGATGGGATGGCCTCGACAGCTTCTTCACGCCGGATCGCGAAGTGCTTGTAGCCGATGATGCAGCCGACGTGATCCGGGCAGTCGACACCGATGATGGCGATCTGGCGCGCATCGGCCGCGCCGGTCGTGAGCGCGCGCTTGACGAACATACATCCGATCATCGGGCTCGAGAGTTGATCGCCGCGCTGGAGTTGGCGCGGATGTCCCCTCGAACTCGGGAAATGATGGAGGCTTGAAAATGTGGGGCGTCATTCCGGCGGCAGGACGCGGAACGCGCCTTCAGCCGCTCGCCTTTTCGAAAGAGCTGATTCCGCTCGGAAGCCGCGTTGACAACGGGATCGAGCGCCCCTGTGCGGTGGGGGAATATCTTCTTGAACGCATGATACTCGGCGGCGTCGACAAAATCTGCATGGTCATATCGCCAGATAAGTCCGACATCCTCAGCTATTTCGGCGATTCTTACGGAAGTGCGAATATCGTGTATGCGGTTCAACCGCAGCCACGCGGTTTATGCGACGCCGTGTTTCGCGCGCATTCGCTGGTAACAGGCATCGAGCCGGTGATCGTAGGACTTCCCGACACGGTCTGGTTTCCCGACTCGGCGCTCACGAGGCTGCCTGACGACGTGCTATCGTTTCTGCTGTTTCCGGTCGAGCGGCCGGAGTTCTTCGACGCGGTTGTGGTCGATGGCGCAGGCCGGGTCGCGGAAATCCAGGTCAAGTGTCAGAATGCGTCATCACATTGGATTTGGGGTGCCTTCAAAATACCGGGCCGCGTCTTCCCGGCACTGAGGCGCTTGTGGATGGCGCGCCATTGCGCCGATGAATATTTCGGCACGCTCATCAACGCCTATCTGGCTGATGGAGGTGCAGCGCTTGGGATAAGGGCGGGCGCCGCGTATGTCGACGTCGGCACGCTGAACGGCTATCGCGCTGCATTGGCGCTGCTCGCCGAGAAGGGCAACATCGGTACTTCGGCACGGGCCGTTCAGGCGATGTGTTGGCCGGCGGGCCGGCTCCCGAGGACGCTCGCCGACCACATAGGGGCGATACCGTGAGCACGTTCGATCTTTCGCCTGCGGAAATCCAAAGAAAAGTCGAGGCGCTGGGGCCGTGGTTTCACAATCTCGACCTCAACGGCATCAGCACGGCGCCATCGCATTTTCTGGGAAACTATCCGACCACCAAGTGGGAGCGATTTGCAGATGCGATTCCGCAGGACATGTCTGGTCGGGCGGTCCTGGATATCGGATGCAATGCCGGTTTCTACTCGATCGAGATGAAACGGCGCGGTGCGGCGCGCGTGTTGGGCATCGACACGGACGAAGAGTATCTCGAGCAGGCGCGGTTTGCGGCGCAAGTCAAGGCGCTCGACATCGAGTTCGCCCGCATGTCGGTGTACGAGGTCGGCTCGCTCGGTGAAAAGTTCGACATGGTCCTGTTTCTTGGGGTTCTCTATCACTTGCGCCATCCGCTCCTTGCGCTTGATCTCATCTACGAGCATGTGGCGGATGATATCCTGTTGTTTCAGTCAATGCTGCGCGGCAGCATGGAGGCCATGCCGCTGAAAGAGAATTATGACTTCTGGACGACGGAGCTATTTAACCGCGATGGTTTTCCAAAAATGCATTTTATCGAGCATAAATTTGCCGGTGACTGGACCAATTGGTGGATACCAAATCGCGCGTGCGTTGAAGCCCTGCTACGTAGCGCCGGTTTCTTGATTATAGGTCATCCGGAACAAGAGGTTTACGTCTGCCGCCGAGCCGAGCGGCCCTATGCCGTCGAAACAGTTGACCCGGCAGGGAGACGCGCAAATGATTGAAGCGGCGATGATCTGGAACGAACCCAACAACAAGTCGCACTGGGATCCGGAATTAGATCCCGGCTGGTCCAGATTCGCCGCAATGGCGATCGCCGCCGGCACGGCGATTCGCGCGGCAAACCCCGATGTGCTGCGCGTCCTCGGCGGGATCTCGCCGATCGATCCGCTCTTCATCGCAAACCTCGCGGCGCGGTCGGTTCTTGATCACGTCGATGTGGTGGCGCTGCACGGCTTTCCACTGGATTGGAACCTGTGGAGCATTGACGAGTGGCCGGCGAAGGTTGAGGAGATCAGCGCGCTGACGTCGCTGCCGATTTGGGTGACCGAGGTGGGCGCGTCCTCCTTCGGAGCGGAGGAGGTGCAGAAATGGGGCGTCCGCCGCACGGCGGAGTTGTTGATCGGCCGGGTCGAACGCGTCCATTGGTACAGCCTCTACGACCTGCCGAAGCGCTGGCCCGCGACGACACGCCACAAGGAGGCCGAGGGCTCCTCCTATTATCGGCACTTTCACATGGGACTGCTCCGCGAGGATGGCTCGACAAAGATGGGAATCGATACATTCGCGGCCTTCACGCCGGGGTTCGGAATTTGCCAATGGTTTCATTTTGGGGATCATCGGCTCAATGACGCCGTGCAATGGTTGAGACGCCTCGGCGTTCGATATGTCCGCACAGGGCTGTCATGGGCAGACAGCTTCCGTCCAAACGCGCTTGACTGGTTCGACCGGCAGATGGATGCGTTGGCCGAGTTCGATGTCACCGTCACATTCTGCTTCACGCCGGAGCACCGCGGGATCGCGCCACACCACACCAGCGCTCCGCTGGTCAATGCAGAATTTGCGGACTTCTGCGCCAGTATGATCGACCGATACAGTGACCTCGTCCGACCGGCGTCCCGACCGCCTTTTCTGGCCGAAAGCCCCTCTGTGGCGCCGTAGCCATGCGTGCGCTGGTGCTTGTTCTCGATTCCGTCGGTGTCGGCGGCGCGCCGGACGCCGCGCAGTACGGTGATGAAGGCGCGGATACGGTCGGCCACATTGCGGCCGCGTGTGCATCGGGAAATGCCGACAACGCGCAGCGGGCCGGGCCGCTGCAGCTGCCAAACCTGACGCGCCTCGGTCTTGTGGAAGCGTGTCGCCTCGCGGTCGGCCGCAAGCCGATCGGCCTTGACGGCGACACTGCTCCACTCGGCCAATTCGGCTGCGCCCAGGAAATATCGAAAGGGAAAGATACGCCGTCCGGCCATTGGGAACTGGCCGGGGTGCCGGTCCCGTTCGACTGGGGATATTTCCCACGCACACGCCCGTGTTTTCCGCCGACCCTGATCTCGGATTTGTGCGAACGGGCGGCGCTACCCGGCATCTTGGGTAACTGCCATGCCAGCGGAACCCGCATCATCGCGGAACTCGGCGATGAACACATCAGCACGGGCCGCCCTATCTGCTATACCTCTGCGGACAGTGTGTTCCAGATCGCGGCACACGAGGAGATATTCGGACTCGAGCGGTTGTATCGCGTCTGCGAGATCGCGCGCGGCCTGATGGATCCCCTGAACATCGGCCGTGTTATTGCGCGGCCGTTCATCGGGTCACCCCCCAATTTTCAACGCACCGCGAACCGGCGCGACTACGCGGTCCCGCCGCCGTCCCCTACGCTGCTCGATGTCGCAACCGCCGCCAAGCGCGACGTCGTCACGATCGGCAAGATCGCGGATATCTTTGCCAACTCTGGAACCGGTCGTGTCCTCAAGGCGGATGGCCTCGGCGCGCTGTTTGAATGCACGATGGAAGGAGCCGCTTCGCTCGCCGATGGTGGGTTGCTGTTCGCCAATTTCGTAGACTTTGATACCGCTTATGGCCATCGCCGCGATGCGGCCGGATACGCAGGCGCGTTGGAGGATTTCGACCGCCGATTGCCAGCGCTGCTTGGGCAACTCGAGGATGATGATCTTCTGATTATTACGGCCGACCACGGGTGCGATCCAACCTGGCCAGGGAGCGATCATACGCGGGAGCAGGTCCCGATCCTGAGCTGGAAACCGGCCTCGACGCCCGGCTCGATCGGCCGCCGCGCCACGTTCGCGGACGTTGGCGCAACGGTGGCCTCGTATCTGGACTTGCCTGTGCTCGGTTCGGGAACGCCATTCTTGAGTGCCGAACCCCGTTAACCCTGCGGGTACCCGTCGCGCCACCAAATGGTGGATTTCACGGGGCGCTAATCCCTGGAGACGCCGTCGATCGCATTAACCCTAAATTTCTACTCCACGCGAGATGGGGCGTGAATCGAACTCGATTTACGCTGGTCAGCGTTGACTTATAGGCGTAGCTATAACACCAGATCATTTTATACCGATTTCACCGTTAACATATTGATTAATAGGTCGCATTCCTGACGTTGCTTTTGGCAAATTTGAACAAGTCATTTTTCCAAAAGGAACAAACCTTTTTTCCCGGCGTTTGACGTGCAACATCTCTCGGGAGCTGTAATGACGATGCGCGTGTTAATAACTGGCGGCGCTGGGTTCATCGGCTCACATCTCACCGATTTGCTGCTGAGCAGCGGCTATGAGGTCCGCATACTCGATAACCTCGTGTCGCAAGTTCACGGTGCAGAAAGGTGTCGTCCGCCCTATTTGGCGGATGATGCGGAGTTGATCGTCGGTGACGTACGCAATGGTGAAGCCGTCGCCCGCGCTCTGCGAGGTGTCGGCGCCGTCGTGCACCTTGCCGCGGCAGTCGGCGTCGGCCAGAGCATGTATGACGTTGTCTCATATGTGGGCACCAATGAGCTCGGCACCGCCGTATTGCTTGAGGCGATTTCACGGTACCCGGTGGAACGTGTGGTACTCGCGTCTTCGATGAGTGTTTATGGCGAAGGTTTGGCCAGGCGGAACAATGGGGAACTGGTTTCCCCGCCGGAACGCACTCCTGAGCAACTTCGCCGCGGCGCCTGGGAGCTCACGGACGCCGGCGGCAATCATCTCGCCCCGGTCGCCACTCCCGAAGACAAGCAGCCGGCGCTCAATTCAATCTACGCGCTTAACAAATATGCTCAGGAACGAATGGCCCTCATCGTCGGCAGGGCATATCACATTCCCACCGTGGCGTTGCGGCTCTTCAACGTCTACGGCCCGCGTCAGGCGCTTTCCAATCCGTATACCGGCGTACTGGCGATATTTGCCGCGCGGATCATGAACGGAAAACCCCCGCTGGTGTTCGAAGATGGTCAACAGCAACGGGATTTCGTGCATGTACATGACGTGGCGCAGGCCTGCTTGCTTGCCCTGCAGACCACCACCGCGCAGGGCGGTGTATTCAATGTCGGCTCTGGGAAACCCCGGACCATTCTGTCCGTTGCCGAAGACCTGACCCGGATCATCGGCAAACCCTCGGTTTCGCCGCATGTCACCGGGAAATACCGCGCCGGCGACATCCGCCACTGCTTTGCGGATCTTACATTGAGCAGGAGCAGACTCGGCTATGCGCCCCAAGTCGATTTTGCCAAGGGCCTCGAGCAGCTCTCGGCGTGGCTTGAGGGCAAGATCGCCGAAGACCGCGTAGAACACGCCACCGCCGAACTTGAATCCCGAGGATTGGTCGCATGAACGCCGTTCATTCGGCGCAAGGCGAGGAGGCAGCGCCCGTTCTCGTTACCGGCGGCGGCGGTTTTATCGGATGCAACCTGGCCGACGCATTGGCGGCGCGGGGAACACCCGTGCTGGTCTTCGACAACGTGTCGCGGGACGGTGTGCAAGACAACATAACGTGGCTAAAGCAGCGCCACGGCGACCGGATCGAGATCGAAGTTGCCGATATCCGCGATCGCGATGCGGTGCGGCGGTCTGTCGTTCGCAGCTCGGCGGTTTTGCATCTAGCGGCGCAAGTCGCCGTAACGACGAGTCTCATTCGGCCGATCGATGATTTCGAGACCAATGCGCGCGGCACACTGAACGTGCTGGAGGCGCTACGTTTGTATAATCCGCGGGCCCCCGCCGTGTTTGCGTCAACCAACAAAGTCTATGGCCCGCTGCTTGGCGCCGGTGCCTTTGTTCGGCAAGGCAATCGCTACATTGCGACGGATCAACGGCTCGCACTGGGCGTCACAGAGACTGCAGTCCTTGACCTCTACAGCCCCTATGGATGCTCGAAGGGAGCTGCCGATCAATATGTCCGCGACTATGCGCGTGTGTATGGCCTGCGCACTGTGGTGCTACGCATGAGCTGCATCTACGGGCCGCGCCAATTCGGAACGGAAGATCAGGGATGGATTGCGCATTTTATGTTGCAAGCAATCAGGCGCCGCCCGATCACGATTTTCGGTGACGGATTGCAAGTCCGCGACGCCTTGCATGTCGATGATGCAGTCGCTGCCTGGATCGGAACACTCAACGACATCGACTCCGCCAGCGGCGGCATTTTCAACCTTGGCGGCGGTCCAGAAAACGCCGTGAGCCTGCTCGAACTGCTCGACCTCATTGCACGGATGCGAGGCGATACTCCGGAGGTGCGGTTCGAATCGGGGCGACCCGGTGACCAGCCTTGGTACGTCTCCGATACGAGTGCGCTTTCGTCGGCAATCGGTTGGCGGCCGCGCATCCAATTGCAGGACGGGCTGCGCACGCTCGAAACGTGGCTTTGCGGCCGGTTTGGAGCAACGGCAGTCCCGGACCGGGAGGTCGCATGAAAGTAGCGATCATCAATCCGAATTGGCGCTACGACGGCAGCATCTATTTCGGCTGCCGGTCGGCGCATCTGCCGCTTGAGCTCGGAATCACGCAACACCTTCTACAACGCCATGAGCACCGGACGCTGCTGCTTGACGCCCAACTGCTGGATGTAAGCGACAGCGCGATTAACGATGAATTGAAGACCTTTCGGCCGGACATGACAGTGATCACGACAGCGCCGACTTATCTGTTCTGGCGCTGTGCGCCGCCGGAACTGCGCGTCCCGCAGAAGTTGGCGCGCGCCCTGCGCGAGAACGCAGGTTGCCTGGTCGCGGTCGGTCCCCATGGATCCGCAACGCCTCGCGCGGCGTTGCGAAAGCTTGCCGTAGACCTCGTGGTCATGGGGGAATGCGAAGAGGTCATCCTGCAACTCGCCGGCGGAGAACGCGAGATTGCTGGCACCTGCTTCGTCCAGGACGGCGAGGTGAAGGTCATCGGAGGACCCCGCGCCGCGGCCTTCGTGGATCAGCCGGCGCTTGCCTGGCCCGATGAGATGGTCCGCCGTCACCATCACCATCATCATCGCTTTGACGCCGCGCCGATGGGGCCGGGCGCCGAAGTTGAGGCATCCCGCGGTTGCCCGTACAACTGCACGTTCTGCGCCAAGGAAAATTTCCGCAACAAATATCGTCGCAGGCCCGCAAGCGTAGTGTTGCAGGAGATCGATGCATTGCGGCGACAAGGCGTCGAATACGTCTACTTCATCGACGAGATCTTCCTGCCGAATGAGCAACTGCTGCGAGGTTTGATCGAACGCGACCTGAAATTTGGCGTGCAGACACGCATCGATCTGTGGAAACCCGAAATGCTAGAGCTGCTGGGGCAGGCGGGGTGCGTCTCGGCGGAATGCGGCGTGGAAAGCCTCACAGCCGAAGGCCGCGATGCGCTCGACAAGCATTGCCGCATGACTACCGCGCAACTCGCCGACCGACTTGCGGAGGCTAAGCGGCACATCCCGTTCGTGCAGGCCAATCTCATCGAAATGCCTCAGGATGATGACGAATTGGTCGAGCGCTGGCGCCGGCAAATGCGAGACGCCGGCGTCTGGGCCAACGATCCGGTGCCGCTGTTCCCGTATCCGGGTTCGCCGGATTACCGCCGGCTCTGGGGAGAGCCGGACGACACGGCGTGGGAACGAGCGCATGACTATTATTTGAATCAGTTCCGCGCGTTCAGCGATGTGCAAGAGCAACAGCCACATCGATTGCATGACCTTGAGGCAGCGGCATGACAACTCCCGCGAGGATACTCATGACAGCCGACGCGGTGGGCGGCGTATGGGTCTACGCTGTCGAACTCGCGCGCGCACTTTGTGAAGACGGCTACAAGGTAATGCTGGTCGCGAACGGCCCACGCCCACGCTCGGATCAAGTTCGCCCATTGCGCGGCGTTCGTGGGCTTGAGCTCAGAGTGACCGATCTGCGGCTTGAATGGATGGACCCTGAGGGCGCGGACATAGAACGTGCTGGCGACGTGCTGCTCAATACCGCCGACGAATTTCGGCCCGACATTGTTCACCTGAACAGCTTTCGCGAGGCAATCCTGGACTGGCCGGCGCCGGCTGTGGTTGTCGCCCATTCGTGCGTGCAAACCTGGTGGCGGGCCTGCCGGGGCGGCGATCTCAGTGAAGCGCGTTGGCGACTGTACTGCGATCGCGTCGCGGCCGGACTGTCCGCCGCCGATGTCTGGGTCGCCCCCACAGCGGCATTTCGCGACGCGATAGTGGCGACGTATCACCTTTCAAATCAAGGGCGCGTGATCCGGAACGGATTGAGTGTCTGCGTGCCGACACTGATGAAACGGCCTGTCATCCTGGGGGCCGGGCGGCTTTGGGATGAGGCGAAAAACCTGGCCGCCGTCGTTGCGATCGCTTCGGACCTGCCGTGGCCGATCCACCTCGCGGGCGAAACGCGCGGTCCCGATGGAGGCAGGGTGGGGACATCGGGCGGCTCCGTCAAATTTCTCGGCACACTGCCGCGCCCGGCGCTCCTCGACGAGATGGGCAGCGCTTCGATCTTCGTGGCCCCCGCTCTTTATGAGCCCTTCGGGTTGACGGTCCTCGAGGCCGGGGCGTGCGGATGCGCACTGGTGCTATCCGATCTGCCGAGCCTCCGCGAGTTGTGGGACGACGCAGCGTTATTTGTCGATCCGCACGATCGAAATGCGATACGGACCGCCTTGCAATCGCTCTGTTGGGACAAGGACCTGCGCGGTGGGCTCCAAGCCAAGGCGCGGTCGCGCGCTAGCGATTTTTCGCAGAGTGCGATGGCGGGGGCCTATGGGCGGCTCTACGGCGAGATGAGCGCCTCCCGGATGCGAGCGTCCGCCCGGCGCGGCAACTCGGTGATGGAACTGTCGGCATGAAGGTCGTCCTATTTTGTCAATCGATCCTTTCGTGCTGGAACAACGGACATGCGCATTTTCTGCGCGGCGTCGCGCGCGAATTGATGCGGCTCGGCGTCGAGGTCGTAGTCTACGAGCCCAAGGACGGCTGGAGTCGGATGAACGCCGTGAAGGATGGCGGCACCGCGGTTCTCGCGGAAGCCGCCCAGCTCGTTTCCGGCGCGGCGGTGCACACCTATGATCCGGGACATATCGACATCGATCACGCCACCGATGGTGCCGATGTGGTGATCGTGCAGGAATGGAACGCCCCGGCCGTAATCGCCGCGATCGGGCGACATCGCAGTGGCGGCGCGCGCTACGTGCTGCTGTTTCAGGACAGCCATCACCGCTCGATCACAGCGCCCGACGAGATCGACTCCTCTGATCTTGAAGGGTACGACGGCGTGCTCGCGTTCGGGGAGGTGATCCGCCAGATCTATCTGAAGCGCGGTTGGACGCGCCGCGCGTTCACGTGGCACGAGGCTGCCGACACGACGCTCTTCCGACCCATAACGGCGGAGCAGGACACCGACCTGATTTGGATCGGCAATTGGGGCGACGACGAGCGCAGCCGGGAATTAAGCACATATCTGATCGAGCCGGCGGTCGCTCTGGGGCTTCGCACACGCATCTACGGTGTCCGCTATCCGGAACAGGTGTGCGCCATGCTGGCGTCCTGCGGTATCGGGTATGCGGGCTGGCTGCCCAATCACCGCGCCCCGGAGGCCTATTCCCGCGCGCGTGCGACAGTGCACGTGCCGCGCCGGCCGTATTCGGAGGCATTGCCTGGTATCCCGACGATCCGTGTTTTCGAAGCGCTGGCATGCGGTGTTCCGCTTATCTGCTCGCCATGGCACGACGAGGAACATTTGTTTCCCGAGGGCGCCTATCTCACCGCCGCAAGCCAGACCGAAATGTCAGACGCGCTTTCGCGGGTCCTGCACGACAGAGATCTTGCGAACGATATCGCCACCACAGGGCTACGGGTGATTGTGGCCCGGCATACCTGCGCGCATCGGGTTCGGCAGCTCCTCTCGATCGTGCAGGAACTTGGAGGAAGAACAATCGCGAAAGCCCAACCTGATGCTGAGTTGGCAATCCAGCCGGTGTCCTCATGAAAATTGCATTCTTCGGCTCGAGCCTTGTCTCCTCATATTGGAACGGCGCCGCCACATACTATCGCGGAATGCTCAAGGCGCTTGCGGCGCTCGGCCACGAAATCACCTTCTATGAGCCCGACGCATTTGATCGTCAGCGGCACCGCGATATTCCCGATCCGCCGTGGGCAAGCGTCGTCGTGTATCCGGCGACATCGGATGGCTGGCAAGCAGCTCTCGCGAACGCGGGCCGCAGCTGCGACCTGCTGGTGAAGGCCAGCGGCATTGGCGTCTTCGACCGGGAACTCGAGAATGCGGTCCCGGCCTTCTGTCGGTCACATGCACTTTGCATCTACTGGGACGTCGACGCCCCGGCAACGCTTGAGTCGATCGGCGCCGATCCCACCCATCATTTGCCACGCCTCATCCCGCTTTACGATCTCGTTCTGACCTATGGAGGCGGCGATCCCGTTGTTGCGGGATACAGGCGGATCGGTGCGCGCGTGTGCCTGCCGATCTACAACGCCCTCGACCCTGTGGCACACCACCCGGTTCCTGGTTGCGACCGCTTTCGCTGCGATCTTGGCTTCTTGGGAAACCGCTTGCCCGACCGCGAGGCCCGCGTTGATGAGTTCTTTATCGGGGCGGCCGCGCTTTCACCAACTCGCAGCTTCCTGCTCGGCGGTGCCGGATGGGATGATAAGCCCGTTCCGCCGAATCTCCGATGCATCGGCCACGTGGGCACCGGCGCGCACAATGCCTTCTTCTGCTCTAGCCTCGCGACCTTGAACGTCAATCGCAGCAGCATGGCGCGATACGGATTTTCTCCGCCGACACGCATTTTTGAAGCGGCGGGTGCGGGCGCTTGCCTGATCACGGATGCATGGCAGGGTATCGAACAGTTCCTGGAACCCGGCCGCGAAGTGCTGGTCGCCACCGACGGCGAACAGGTCGCCGCGTTACTGGCGCAACTCACGCCCGATGATGCGCGGCGCATCGGCGCGGCGGCAAGGGCAAGAATTCTTGCCCATCACACGTACGAACATCGCGCCCGCCAGGTTCACGAGTTGTTGGGTGCGATGACCGAGAAAGGCGAGGCCGCAGCATGAATCTCGACATCGTCATTTTCGGACTGTCGATCACTTCATCCTGGGGAAACGGCCATGCTGTCACTTACCGGGCTCTCGCCGATGCATTGCACCGGCGCGGACACAGGGTGACGTTCCTTGAACGCAACGTTCCGTGGTACCGCGATAACCGCGACCTGAATGAAGCGAACTACTGCCGCATCGAGTTGTATGAGAACTTACGCGAAATTCCCCGGCGCTTTGGACAGCTTGTCGCCAACGCGAATCTCGTGATCCTAGGGTCCTATGTGCCGGACGGGGTGAGACTGGCTGATTGGATCACGAGCCGGGCGCGCGGGATCACGGCGTTTTATGACATTGACACCCCGGTGACGCTGGCGGGGCTTGAGTCGGGCAAGACCTTCTATATCT
>Ga0070734_10001904_pt1 | contig 27893 bp, 23 predicted proteins | sample Coa_R1_8_FD_66444 | JGI IMG/M metagenome (GOLD analysis project Ga0070734, IMG submission 66444) | Surface soil microbial communities from Centralia Pennsylvania, which are recovering from an underground coalmine fire - Coalmine... | ecosystem: Environmental > Terrestrial > Soil > Unclassified ... | reverse complement strand
CGGATTGGCTTACCCACAAGATGAAGAACCGTTTTTGATCCGTCAAAGCGTGTGATGGTCTTGCCTTCCAATTGCCGAAAGAGGTCATTGTCATCGGTAGCAATGTAGTCGACCAGATGCTGCGCAATGGCTTCGTCCGCGGTGAAGGACTTAGATTGCCGGACCGCGGTCTCAGCTACACTCACGTTGCGGCCACGCTTGCCAGTGTATGACCGCAACAGGGAAGCGGCGTAATTCTCCAGCTTTTCTTTCATGATCGGGTCCATGGTGTGTCCGTCACCCCATACCGGATGCGCCGCCCCTGTATTGGTGCTAGGAGCCATAGCGGCGACATCGGCAGCTTCCAGAATAAAAAAGCCGGCGGATGAGGCATCGCTCCCCGCTGGAGTCACGTAAATTATGGTAGGAACCTTGGCGGCGAGCAGCTTCTGAATGATTTGTTCCATTGAAGACATAAGACCGCCCGGAGTACGCAACTCGATCAGGAGCGCGTCGGCATGCGTGCGCTCCGCTTCTTGAATGGCCCAGTCAAACCTCTCAGCAATCAATGGATGTATGGTGTCATTTACCACGATCTTCAGCACGTCTGCTGAAGCAGCGCGCGAAATCAAGAACAGCGCAAATATGATCGCGATCCTGGAAATTCCGATTTTGAAAAACAGATTACGCATAGCTTTACCTCAAGGATGCGGAGATGTTGGTTTGCCTGCGGCTCCCGCTGCAATGTCGCGCTTGAGCGCAATCGCCGCAGCATTCGCAGGATCAAGAGCCAAAGCATGGTCGATATTTTGTGTGGCTGAAGCTGACTTGTTTTCCGCCAGGTCCAACCGGGCCATCACCAGATACGCGTCAGCCGTCGGCTGTAACTTTAGGGACATGCGGGCCTCATTGCGCGCGCCGGTAATGTCCTGATCGTTCTCAAGCACCGCCGCCAAACCAGCATGGGCCGCTGGACTGCTAGGATCAAGCACCACGGCTTCTCGAAACTCTTTTTCTGCTTCTCCAGGCAGGCCCGACTGCAGCAGCTCCTGGCCGTGCCGCACGTGAAAAGCAGCGTGGCTTGCTGGATCAGATTTCGCGAGGCGCGCCTCATTCGTATTCTCTATTTCAAGGGCGATTTGGCGGAAAGTGGATTCGTCATAGTTGCGCTTGATTCGCTCCAAAGGCATGCGGGCGGGTTGTGCGCCGGAAGCAACGGCCTCCAGGAAGGTCTTAGCTTCTGCGTCGGGATGAATTGCTAACAGCTCACGCAGCTCGCGCGTGGCCCCTTGCGTATCGCCTTCGCGGAACAGAGCGACTGCGAGATTGAAGCGATAATCAGGCTCGTTTGGATCCGTCTGTACGGTTCTCTCAAAGTAGCCGCGCGCACTTTTCTCGCCCCGACGTGCCGCAACAACACCAAGATTATTTAAGACCTCAGTCAATGGCAGCCGGGCGGCAAGGGTTTGAAAAGCATTCTCTGCTCTATCCATATGCCCCGCGTAGAACGTTGCCAATCCAAGATAAAACTGGGCTTCATTGGCATTGACGTCCATTTTAGGAATACGCGCCAACCAGCTTGCGGCTAACTCGTAATCCCGCGCCTTGTAATAGCTTTTCCCCAGCTGCAACATGGCAAGAGCGTGAGTCGGTTCCAACCGCACGGCTTCCTTAAAGTATTTGATCTTTTCCTGAGTGTTGGTTGCTATGATGCCGCGCACATAGTTTTCCAGGACATCTGGCCTCTCAGCAGGGAACTGGGAAACAAAACTTTCTTTAGCAGGAATGCTTGGGCTTAACGTATTCAGGATGTCCCACGCCAAGGCAGTCTGGATAGCAATGAGATTGGTCAGTGGGCCGGATTCTGTGAATTCAGGGCTGAGGCGAAGCCTTGCCATATCCATAACGCGGGCATGTGTTGTGATGTTGGCTTGATCAACGCGATAGTCGCCCATGACTAAAAAGTCGGCGTCCAGTTGCTGGCCGACCTGATAAAGAGTGGCGCGCGAAGGCTTGGCTCCCGGAGGAATGCCGAGCCGGTCGAAAGCGTTAAGCCGGTCGTCTCGCCCCATCACAAAAAATCCGCTGGGGCTTAGCCGCGAACTCAAAACTTCAGGAAAAGATTCGCCAATCCAGTCATTTCCTGCCGCGTTGGAAGTATTCTCAAAGGGTATGATCAACAACAACCGGCTCACACGGGCGGGGCCGCTTTGCTGTTGGGCCTGAAGCGGCAACTCTAGCACCGATATGGCCAGAAACAGCAGTGAGAGAACAATACCAGCTGGTTTTCTCAAGGTAAGTAAATTATATCGCTGGAATCGCCGTAATCGGCAAAGACAAATCCCAGCACTGATAAACACCGGATAACACACATCAAACCAGGTCTTAGAATTTCGATAGTATCTGCGATTGCGCACGATCAAGGCAATGCCGGCGATGCCGCAGATAATTCCCATTTCGGGCCGAAGTGCGCACTTGAAATACTTAAAACAGGCCAGAAGCTGCTGCACACCGATTAAAATGAGCGACAGGAAATTGGCTTTGCAGGAAGCAATGTCTCAACAAGCGAATGAAAGGAGCATCCAATGAAAAAACTTCTGCTCGCAACTCTTCTTACCGGAACACTTACAACCAGTCTCATCTCCGTTCATGCCCTTATGATAAAACCAAAGTCCAGCGCAACGTGCGGAACCACTTGTATTGCTCCCACGCTCAGTTGTCCCGGCGGCTGTTTCTGTGACTTGTCGCAAGGCAATGGGATTGATACAGGCGTTTGTGTCTCAAAGCATTAAGGCCTCAGTCCCAACGAAGATTTTTCCCGGTCCCGAGCGCGGCGAGAATCCCTGGCTCACTGAATTTGTGTGCCTGAAGCACGGTGTGAACCATGTGAACACGGATATGTCGTGAAGCGTGATTCGTCAAAAGATCGGGAGGATATGGATCGCTTGCGCTCCGCCACACAAAATCGACAGCGGCCTTTGTCGGGATCCCAGCTGAGCCCGGGATCTAATAAAATTTTCGTCCTCACCGGAGCAGGAATCAGCGCGGAGAGCGGGATCCCCGTCTTTCAAGGGACCAGTTGGCGCGGCCACAGCCATTACGAGTTGGCAAACATCGAGGCCTGGGAGAAAGATCCAGGTCTGGTTTGGCAGTATTACTCTGATCGTCGTGCCCACGCCTGCGATGCTAAACCCAATGCCGCACATGTTGCGCTGGCACAGTGGAATACAGAGTCCAGCGACAACAGATTGTTTCTCTGCACTCAAAACGTGGACGGTCTGCATGAAGCCGCGGGCTCGGAAGATGTGGTTCATATCCACGGCAAACTTTTTGAGAGCCGGTGCGCCGCCGATTGTGGCCGTCCCCCGTTTGCTGACTCCAACGGTTACGCGGCGGGCGAGTTGCCGCGCTGCGCTTGCGGCGCGCTAGTGCGTCCGAATGTCTGCTGGTTTGGCGAGCAACCGTTTCAGCTTGACCGAATTTATGACGCGCTGGAAGGGTCCGACACATTTATCGCAATTGGAACGTCGGGATCAGTGCAGCCGGTGGCGAGCTTTGTAACCATGCTCAAGCAAAGACCGCACTCCGCACGGACGATTTTTCTGGGGCTGACGGAACCAGCGAATGCCTTGTATTTCGACGAAGTTCATCTTGGGTCGGCGGCGGAACTGGCGCCGAAATTGTTGCAGTCGTGGATGAAAAGCAAATAAGCAACGTCCTTAAAGACTGTTGGCCCAAGGGGAATTTCATCGGTAAGAACTGGAGCGGGAGACCGGGATCGAACCGGCGACGTCCAGCTTGGGAAGCTGGCATTCTACCACTGAATTACTCCCGCCCGTGATGACTGTAACTGCGGAAATTGTAGCACTTTGCGCGACCTTACTGAACATGCCCGCTTCGGCTGAAAAGGCGGGCGCAGAGCAAACTTACGTTTCGCTGGTGGAAACCGGCAAGCAGGAGCCATGTCTCTGCAACATCGAACTGCTAGCCGGCGGCCTGGGTGTAAGTCTCAGAACGATCTTTTGGGATTTGTAAGGGAGCAAAAGGGTGCCGCACCTACGGCGCTCTGTTTTCCCTCAATCTTTTCCCAGCGCTTACCCCTTCAGCGCGCTAAGCGCGCCTCGGGCCGCACTGGGCTAACCTGTCGTCGCGCCTACGGCGCTTGAACCATGGGCGCAATTGCATCGCAAAGAACCGGATAAGAAATTTCCTCGCGCAGCGAAGCGGAGCGTCGCACAAAAAGAGATGCCATATATTCCTGTTCTTCCTTCACAAAAAGAGCTGGGGCACCCGACACCTTGTGCCCCAGATTCCTATTACATGCCCAATGTTCGTTTTCCTTGGCTGAGCAATTGCTGACCGAAGTAAATGATCGCCATTGCCGCAAGGATTTGAACCAACGCTTCCATTTTAGGACTCATGTTTTGGCCTCCTTTCATGAGACCTATTTAAGCCCGTAAGAACAGGAGAGAACAGAACGTGGCTAGCATGGCGTGTGGAGTTTCGTACGTACGCTCAGGGCAGTTTCAAGCTACGGTCGTACGTAACACCGCTACTGTTTCGAGAGCGCGTCATCGAATGCGTGTAAAAGTCTCGAGGCGATTGGGAATGATTTATCGAGTCGCGCATACGTGCGTATACGCCAGACACGGTGCGCCGTTTCGTCGTAATCTGACTTCTGAAGGGCCGCACCGGTCAGCGCTGAGACTTCGCGATCATGGAATTTTCCTGTCTTGCTTTTAACGAGGCCTGCAAGTGCATATTTTGCGAGCTCCACAATTGAATTTGCTCCGATGAAGTCATAGATTGGTTCACCCCAGGTCAACATCAGTGCGTAGTGCTTTACGCCATTGGTTGTTGCCTCAAGACTCGGGATTTTGCTAAGTCCGTCGGGCATGCCGGGGACAAGTTTATTCATGCTCTCCAAAACTGCAGCGGCGGTTACTAGGCTTCTTGCATTCTGTTGACGAGTGCGTTTATTGCCAAAAAGATCCTTAAAAAGGTAATCAGTCGCTGGCGCCATATTTATTAACATCAAGGCAACGCCCAAGGTTTCCTTGTTGATACCAAAATCAACCAGCCTTTGGATGTCTGGAGCGATGTGGAATTCTTTTAGAAGGTCAAGCCGCCACTCCATCCACCGAGAAAACTTGCCGCCTTTTCTCAACCCAATACTTAAAAGCGCCTCAGTTAACTCGGAGACGGAGATTTCGGTCAAACGCGAGCGCATTTCTTCTATATCGGGAGGCAAACTGCTGCTCTTTGCTGTGCGCATCACGTGTCGTCCTTTCTGAGCTACTGGATCGTGGCGCCCTTTGCGTCTGACGGTTCTTCGTTAGGCAGGCCCAAATCCGGGAGCGCGTTTACGATTTTCACGGTTTCGAGGCTCACGGTAATCACTTGGCCAATGAGACGGAGGATGTATTCCTTGTCGTCTTCGCGGTTGGGGGCATTGGTAATGCCGGAGCGTTTGTCGGTTGAGACCTGATATTGGTCAATCACCCATTGCAGCGCCGAGCGGTTGCCCAGTCGGTAGTCGTATGTTTCCTTGGGAAAGCCGGTGACGAGCTGGCCGAACTGGTTTAAGGCGTTGTAATAGTCCTTAACTTTGGCCGAGGTGGGTTTGAGGGATAGTTCCATGCGCGCAGTTGAGCGGAGTTTAGCACATCAGTTGGAGGCGAATGGCAACGGTTTGGGTGAAGATCCGACGTGGTTAAGGGGCTTTTGGATGGATTTTAGGTGCGCTTCGCCTTTGGCTGCGCGCGGGCCGCAGGCGCGAGGAAGGGGAGTTGTTTACATCTTTTCACGGCCCTAAAGGGCCGTTCTTCCACCCAGCGCGCTACGCTGCGCGCGCCTTTCATGACGCCACGCGAAGCGCACGGGCATCCACCCCGTCGAGCCAAAACCGGGCTCGTCGGGGACCCCGGGCCTTCGGCGCAAGGAAAGAGCTTGCGACAATTCATTACCGCAGACCAGCACCCCGTTTCGTCCGACAGTTTGGAGTTTACGGCTGCATTTTGGTTATTTTGTTTTTGACCCTAGGAGCGAACAAATGGTAGAGTTAGAAATTCGCTCCAGAGCGGAAAAGTGGTGTGTTGAACGATCTTTGACATAAAAAGCTTTTAGCTACTAGCTGCCGGCTCCTGGCAAAAATTGGTACTTAGTATTTGGTACCTGAAAGCTTGCGACCCTCTGCCGACCGAACAGTAAAAGCGGAAAAAGAAGGCTGAAATTGAACCTGATTTGACCGCTGAAAAACGCCAAAAAAGGCTTCGACAGGCCTGTCGAAAGGACTGTCGAATTGAGGTTGGGCTTTTGTTTTCAACAAACCTCTTTAGGGGGGTGGGGTCTCTGGCTGAGGGACGCAGGCAGAGGGCCGTAAAGATCGGGTGATCCGGCGATCGGGGCATCTGGTGATCGGAAAAGCAAGGTCGCTCAACTCCATGCCAATCTCTGCCCATTGGGTTTGGGATTGCGTGGCCCTTGGGTGGCCCAAGCGTGGCCCAAGCGTGGCCCAAGGGCCACCCAAGCGTGGCGCAAGGGTCGCCCAAGCGTCGAATTGAATAAGTGCTTTGTTTGCAACGAAAGTCGAAAAATAGGGGGCGGGGGGTGTGGCAGGTACAGAGGTACAGATCGGGCACATCGCTGACAGAACAAAACGCTCCCCGACTGCAGACAAACAGGGAACGGAAAATTGTCACTTTGGAAGTGGTGGCCACAGATTTGGCGGATGCATCAATCGGGAGGCCACACTGGAGTTTGTCCGTAAAATGTTTCGACCAGCGAAAAAACTGGTCAGCGCATTCGAACGTGCAAAGGTCTCATTTTACCGGCAACTGATCACCGGGCAGTGAGACGCTGCCATGATTCGATACGCTACGCTCGTGCGGACGTGAACTCCCGGAAGGAAAGCGTCCCTCACACCCAACACAATCATGTCGGCGTTTTTGTCGTGCGCAACTTTCAGGATCGTGTCCACTGTTTCCCCGGATTCGATCACAAATTCGGTCTGCAAGGGCGCAAGCCGTGGTTCAAAGATATGGACCATGTTCCTGCAAACTGGCTCTGAGAGCTTCTGCGTGTCAGGGTTACCGGCAGTTTCCACCGGCAAAACATGGAGTACGGTAACCTTGGCCCCGTAAGCTCCGGCGAGGCCCACAACAAACGGCAGGGCGCGCATGCTTTCTTCTGAAAGGTCTGTGGGCACCAGAATGTTCTCTATCTTTATTCTTGAACTTGGCAGATCAGGGCCAACGGTCAACACGGGGCACGTTGCCACACGGCAAATCCCTTCCACGGCAGAACCCAGCAGCAGACGCCGTAATCCAGTGCGTCCATGTGTGCCCGCAATTATCAGATCAATGTGATTTTGATTGATCTCTTCCTGCAACGCATCCCCCAGGATGCCTGATGACAGTAGGGCCTTGGTTTTGATTCCTTCCAGTTGCGGCGAATGCAGGATGTTATCCAGTTCTTTGGTCGCGGCCTCATACTCAGCTTCATAGAAATAAGGCGCTGATTGGGGCGCCGCGGTGGCCAGCGATGTTGGAGTAATGATGTGGCAGGCAAAAACGGATGCGCCAAACTTTTTAGCAAGGGAGGCGGCATACGGAAATGCCTTCATCGAAGCCTCAGAAAAGTCCGTTGCAAATAAGATATTCTTCAGGGTTGCGACCGGACTCGGAACAATGGATGCACGAACGGTAGCCATATGAACCTCCTTGCTTTGACTATATGCCCGGAAGTTCGCATGTTCTGTGATGACTATCACATGGTTGCAATCGCTGCCGAAAGTGGTTTTCGGCAGACCATTGATTCCACCCGGAACCGCACAGCAGATGTTGTTTAACTTAGAGGGTTGCTAAGCTTTGGCGGCATTGCCTATAAGCGATCCCGCACCGTCAGTACCGGACACTCAGCGTGGCGCACGACCTTGGATGCAATCGACCAACTGGCATGTTCTGACAGCGGACGCGCATGGGTAACGCCCAGAACAATCAAGTCGGCTTTCACTTCGCGCGCGCTCTCAAGGATTGTGCTCACCGGATCGCCACTGGCGATCTTGAAGCCAGGCTTGCACCACAAAGTAGCGTCTTCCGGCACAAGCTGCTCCATCCGTTGCCTGTTTCCAAAAGCATTTCCCTCTTCACCTTTTTCCGGGATATGCAAGAGCGTGAGGTTCCCATTAGATTCCTCTGCCAGCGCCACAGCATATTGCGCGGCACGGAGTGAATGTGGCTCAAGGTCAGTGGGCAGCAGTATGGAAGAGAATCGTTCACCGCAGGCCTGAATGTGAGGTCCAATGGTAAGCACGGGGATACCCATCTCGCGGAATAGCGCCTCCCCGGTTGAGCCGAAGACGAATTTTGCTGCGCTTCCTGCGGCGTGAGTGCCAATGACGAGTAGATCAGCCCGGAATTCCCTGGCCAGCCGGGCGACTTCTTCAACCACGTTTCCTTCTGCCACCTCAACAGCGAAGCGCGTTTCCTTTTTCATGCACGGTTGCAGCCATGCATTCAGGGTTTCTTTCACATTCGCTGTGGTTTCGGAAGGAAGCATCAGGGCTGGATTGAGCACATGAACAACGACCAGAGTCGCGCCGGATCTGTGTGCCAATTCCGTGGCGATCTTTATGGTGTTTGCCGAAGATGGCGACAGGTCAACTGCCACCAGCAGGTGATCAAAATGCACTCGCATGGTTTCCAGGTGTGGTTCCTTCAGCGACGAGAATGCATTCGGATTGTTCATAAAAACCTCCATTAATCCAGTCAATACCGTTGGCTGAGCCAGTCACCAAAAACTTAGGTGCCGGTCTTCAGCGTGAAAGATGTGGACGTGACTTCGGGAAAAGTCTCGCGGTCTGCATCCTGTGACAATTCCATTTCCAGAAAGTCTCCTTCAGACATTTCTTCTCTGAGTTCATGCATCAAATTCAATTGCATTTTGGTCAGGGCTTCATCCAGGGCCTTTGGCGGTCTTTCCGTCAAGCCAAAAGCTCTGGGATTGTTCAATATATGCCCCAGCATCAGATAAACTTCCTTAACTCGGTCTTTCATAATTCCCCTTCCGGCTTAACGCCTTCAGGCCGCGCTCACGGCTATGTTTTTTCTTATTTCAGTGGCGGATTTTGGGGCGATTATCTCCAGGATACCGTTCTTCAGCGTCGCATGTGCCTTTTGTGGCACCACTTCAGATGGCAATGAGATGCTTCCAAAAATCATCTTGATCTCTGATTCGCCTTGGCTGGATTTCTTGGAATCCGTCTGCTTTATCCCACGAATCGTCAACTGGCTCTTTTCCAGGTTGAACGTTACTTCATCGTCATTGAAGCCGCGTACTTCCGCCACGATGCGAACTTCGTTTTGCGTCTCCTTGATTTTCATTGGAATGGGAGCAAGCAGCTCCGATTCTGCCATGAGCCAGTGGTCCAGATCATGACCATTCGCGCAACCGCACTCCTCAAATAGTTGAAATGCGCGCTTGGCGATCTGCTTTGTCATACGATCGGATATGTCCCAGACTTCCATGAGAGACGTGGGATCAACCTGGTCTTTCTTCGTCTTGACGGAGACATGTTTTTTCATCGGGACACTCCTCCGAACTGTTTATTATTCAAGTTCTCTATTGCTCTGGGCTGTGATCACGATCACGCAAAGGAGTGATTTGAAATCAGCATGAAGTGCAGCAGGTATTAGCGCGCGGAGCGGTCTTCTTACGATCGGCGGATTCTCAAGAGATACGGTTCATTAAGGGACAATGACTGCTGCGCCATCAATGGAGTCATGTTTGATCGCAGCCAGCGCGTCGTTTACCTGAGCGAGAGAGAACACTGTGGTCTTTGGGCGGAGATTGATTTCGGCTGCAAGCTTAAGAAAGTCGCGGGCATCTGAGCGCGTCATGTTCGTAACACTTCGGAGTTGCCGCTCGCCCCACAAGAGGCGATCGTAGTCAAACTCAGGGATGCGGTCCAGATGGATTGCATTGATGGCGACCACGCCACCCTTGCGGAGGCTGGCCAGAGCGGCCACAACCACGTCACCGCTGGGCGCGAATGTGACAGCGCGGTCAAGCTGCACTGGCGGTTTTTCTGTCTCGTTGCCCACCCACGTTGCGCCGAGCGAAGAGGCCAACTGGCGGTGAGAAGCTCCTCGCGTGGAGACATACACTTCACAGTTCCACGCTCGCAGCACTGCGGTGGCAAGATGGGCCGACGCTCCAAAGCCGAATAACCCAACGCGTTCCCCATGTTTTACTTCGGCCACACGAAGGCTGCGAAACCCAATAATGCCTGCGCACAGCAGAGGAGCGGCCTGTAAGTCATCGAGCCGGCTTTCCAGCGGAAACGTAAAATCGGCCCGCGCGATTGCATACTCAGCATAGCCGCCATTCACGCTATAGCCGGTGAAAGTCGGAGAATCGCAAAGGTTTTCGCGATCATGCTGGCAATACCAGCAACTTCCATCCACGCCGCCAAGCCACGAGACGCCAACGCGTGTGCCTGCCGTAAGACTAGTCGTGCCCGGATCGACAACTGCTCCAACGATCTGGTGCCCGGGAATGATTTCATTGCAACGTGGCGGAATCTCGCCTTCCACAATGTGCAGGTCCGTTCGGCAAACGCCACAGGCGCGCACACGCAGGAGAACGAAGCCGGGCTTGAGCTCTGGTCGCGGGACCTCGCGCACCTCAAGCGGGCATTTCGAGATATCACGCGGTGAAGAGAGAACAGCGGCTTTCATGGCGCATCAAGGTTTGTTCGGACGTCCCGCAACAAACAGATTACGCCTTGCGTGATGTTTTCGAGAAATAGTAAGGGCCGCAACTGTCAGTCAGACGCGGCCCCTTGTGTGCGAATTACCAGCGACGCACGCGACCAACGTCGACGTGCACAAACTGTTCACGCGCATAATATCCAACGCCGCCTTCGTGCAGCTTCAATGCCGCATCGCGCAGTTGCGTGGTGCTAACGCCCGGCACCCTGATGTCGATTGCCATTGCCTGCATGTGCAGGCTGTGCTGCGCTACGGCTGACGAACGGCTGCGTAGAAATGCATTGCTCCATGGCGTTCGATAGCCACAGACAATGTCGATTTCTGAATTCGGCCGGCCAAGGGAACTTGTCAGGTCGTGAAGCAAGTCGAAAACTCGCGGATCATAAGGACGCACGTCATTCGTCCGATGATCGCGCAGAAAATGCTCCAACTTGTCCAGCGCGACGGGATCATAGCTATCGCCATGTCGATAGACAATATCTAGGCGCTCATTGGTATGCGTGTGATAAAGACGCAGTTCGTAAACAGGCCCCGTGGGAGCCGCAATCCGTACCCCTGGGTTTGACGCCGGGGCTGGAACTAGGAGGGCAACAAGAGACGCAATTAGGTACAACACAACTTTGTAACCTTAACACCTTCTCGGCAAATTGGGAATCGGGGGACTTGCGATTAGATGCTGCCCGCTTCTAATTTGATAACTTTTTCTCTAAGTTATTACAAAGGGTAGGGATAGCCCTTCGCCAGTTCTTGCTCCAGCTTTGCATCCTGCCCATAAATGTCTGCAAAGAAACCGACTTCGCCGCTCTCATCAACCGCGGCCGTGGCGTAGAGGATAAGTACGGGAATTGATTTCGGCAGGTTCACCCGCTGAGACTGTGTTGCGTTCATGGCTGCCTCAATTTTTTCATTCGTCCATTCCGGATTCCCCTGCAACACCCATGCGGCCAACTTTGCCGGGTCTTCTACTCGAACGCATCCGTGGCTCATCGCGCGGTCAGCACGCGAAAACAAGGCATGTTCCGGTGTTCCGTGCATGTAAACGTCATAGTCATTGGGAAAGACAAATTTGATCAGACCAAGAGAGTTGCCGCCACCGGGTCTTTGGCGAATTTCAAGGTCACCTGAGCGGAGCCGGGCTATGACTGAGCTGTCTGAAATATCTGCGTTTACCACCTGGTCCTGTCGAGTCACTATTTCAAATGCATGTTTGGCCATGTAGCCCGGTTTTTTCCTCAGGTCAGGAATGATTTCATTGCGCGTGATCCTGATAGGAACATTCCAATACGGCCGGAATATCAGGTATTCCATCTGGTCCTGAAAAAGTGGCGTCCGGCGTTCTGAGAACGCTTTGCCGACAATCACTCGCATGTCAATTGCTACATGGTAATCGTCATAAGCGCGCAATTCGAACTCAGGAACATTCACCGCGATCATCCGTCCAGGCAGATTACGTGGAAGCCAGCGCCAGCGCTCCAGAGCGAGTTGAAGCTGTACGATGCGGCGGCTGAACGGAGTCACCAGGTTCTGGTACGTCACCTGATCGATAATTCCGTTGGGAGTCAGACCATGTCTATCCTGAAAATTCTTGATGGCTTCAACCACCGCGCCTTCATAAACAGTCGATCCACTTGCATGCCAGTCAGCCGGTGAAAGATCTCCTAGACGTTGCAGTCTTGTTACCAGTGCATTCAACCCAGGATACGCACCACCAGGTTTGATTGCTTTCGTGATCGCGGGAAGCGGCTCACCCTCGCCTTGCTGGGCAAGGTCCATATAATGCTTTAACGCCACTAATGTTCGCCGATATCCGGCATACGCGCATTCAACTTGTTCAAAAACCGCATTTACGTCCGGCGCTTTCACCAAGTTTGCCCGTACGAACTCACCTAATTTGTATCGATTGTGATCGATATTCAGATCAACCCGTAAGCGCCGGGGATCAACCCGGCCCCTGTGAAGAGCGGAGACATAGCGCAGCACGGAAACTGTTAGTGCCAGATCGAAGCGGTCCAGTTCAGCGAGCGATGGCTTGGAGCCTGATGATGCGATGCGCGCCACGCGATCATTCCAGAGCGGCCCATCATAGTCCTCTGAGTGCAGCCCCTTTACCTCAACACTCTGCAGTACTCGAACGATAGCCTGAGCCTGTGGCGTAAGTTTATTTTCGATAGTCCAGGCCTTGGAATAATTCGAAGGCAGATAGAAATCCCGGACTTCGTCGCGAATGTCAGAGAAATCAGGCCACCTTAAGCCATCAAGTCGGCCTGGTCCGACCATAGAGCAGAGTTCCGATTGAGAAGTTGCGGGACAACCGGCGCGAATGATTGTCTGCGGCGTTTGGCTGAAAGCAGAGGTCCATGCGAGCCCTGCAATCGACCACAGGAAAATCAGGACACGGATGAATGGTGCGTTCAGCTTCACAGCTTCATTGTGGTCTTTGCTGGCATGAAAGTACGTGACTGCGATCACATAGCAGACGTTCTGATTCCTCGCGGGCGCGGCTAATATGAGCTTTACTTTTTCTTCGGGGATAAGCTGGCATTTTTCAGAAATGCTCAGCTGCCGCTTGGCCGGAATGTCCTATGCATTAGGAAATGTTTTGCGATTTCCACTAAGAGCAGGTACGTTACCGTAGCTACGGCAAGGAAAGCAAAATAGATAGGTGGCAAGGGGGTGAACCCCAGTCTTGTCCCAAGTGGCAGGAATGGGAGAATAATTCCCAGCAAGACAATCCCGAGTGTGGTGGCGGTGAGCGCGCGGCTGGGGCGGCTACGGAAAGGATTACCGCTGGTCCGGATCACAAACAGCACTAATGTCTGCGTGGCCAGGGACTCGACAAACCAGCCTGTGTGAAATTCCGCTTCTTGTGCATGCAGTAAAGCCAGCAATACATAAAAGGTAAGGAAGTCGTAAATAGAACTGATAGGGCCGATAAACAGCATGAAGTTGCGGATCAATTTGATGTCCCAGTGCTGGGGGGCTCGCACGTAAGCAGCATCAACATTGTCGGTCGGAATAGTGACCTGGGCCATGTCGTAAAGGAAGTTGTTCAACAGAATTTGCGTTGGCAGCATGGGAAGGAAGGGAAGGAACAAAGATGCTCCTGCCATGCTCAACATGTTGCCGAAATTTGAGCTGGTCCCCATCAGCAGGTACTTCATCACGTTGCCAAAGGCGCGGCGGCCTTCAAGGATTCCCGCATGCAGGACTTGCAGTCCGGGTTCCATCAGGATGATGTCTGCTGCATCGCGGGCAATGTCCACTGCCGTGGAGACAGAGATTCCCACGTCGGCCGCGTGGAGAGACGGCGCGTCATTAATGCCGTCGCCCATATAGCCGACCACATGACTGCGATGCTTCAGCGCCATGATGATGCGGTTCTTCTGGGCCGGAGAAACGCGCGCAAAGACCGTGGTCTGCTCTGCAATGTGGCCCAGCGCGGCATCTGTCATCTTGTCGAGTTCAGCCCCCAACACGATCTTTCCCGGCTGGAGTCCCACCTGTTCACAGATCCTGCCGCTCACGAGATCGCTGTCGCCGGTAATGATCTTCACTTCCACACCATCACGCCGGAGCGCCGCAATGGACTCTGCCGCATCGACCCTTGCAGGATCGCCAAACGCCATGTAGCCGACAAGGGTTAGGCTACGCTCGTCAGGAATCGAGTAAGACTGCTTCGCCGGAACGTTGGCGTAAGCCACAGCCAACACGCGAAATCCCTGAGCGCTCAGATCGTTATAGGTTTTCCGGCACTGCGCCAGCACTTCGTCATTCATTGCTAACGTTTGACCGTTGCGTTCGTAACTTGATAAAAGCGGGAACATCCCTTCAGGCGAACCTTTTGTGATCAGCATCCGTTCATTTGCCTGCTCCACAACAACAGAGAGCCGCCGCCGCTCAAAGTCGAACGGAATCTCGTCGCACTTCGTGAATTCGGCGGATAACGTGCACGGCAGGTTGCAAATCGCCACATCGAGCGGGCTTTTAATCCCGGTTTCAAGCTTGCTGTTCAGCCATGCCAGTTGGAATGTCCGGTCCGACGGTGCTCCAAATGGATCCACTGCGCGGTCCAGCACCATGTCACCAGTCGTAAGAGTACCGGTTTTGTCGCTGCATAAAACATCAATGCTGCCGAAGTTTTGAATGGCAGAAAGATGCTTTACGATCACGTTCTTCCGCGCCATCGCCAGCGCGCCTTTGGCCAACGTGACGGAGGTGATCATGGGGAGAAATTCTGGCGTCAACCCCACAGCCAGGGCCACGGCAAACAGCAGCGATTGCAGGGGATCACGGTGCATGACCACACTCACCACGAGCAGGAAAAGCACCAGGAAAACCACGGCGCGCATGATCAAGTTGCCGAACTGTCGAAGGCCGCGATCAAAAGCCGTTTCTTCCGGGCGGGCAGCCAAACGGTCCGCAATGTCCCCAAAAGCTGTTTGCCGTCCAGTTGTCGTGATGATTGCTGTGGCTGTCCCGCTCACCACCGAGGTGCCAAGAAAAACCATATTGCGGGCTTCGGGTGTCGATGACTCCTCCGTGCTACTTACTTCTTTTTCTGCCGGCAATGACTCGCCTGTAAGCGCTGCCTGCTGAACATACAGATCCCGCGAAATTAAAAGACGCGCGTCGGAAGGAACCAAGTCGCCGGCACAAAGCCGGATCGTGTCGCCGGGAACCAGTTTCTTCCGGTCCATTTCCTGCCAGCGACCGTCGCGCAGCACGGTAGCTGTCGGCGCGACCCGTGCCCTCAAGCTTTCTATGGCAATCTTAGACCGGTAAGTTTGGTAAAAATTGATGCCTGCGCCGACGAGTACCATGGCAACGATGATCCCGGCATCCAGCAACTGCCCAATGAAGCCGGAAATGACTGCTGCAATCAGCAAAATGATGCCGAGCGGGTTTACGAACAGCAACAACAGCTCTGTAAGCGCGGAATGACGGTGTGCCGGGGCTGGATCGTTGGCGCCGAATCGTTTGAGCCTTTCCTCAGCCTGTTGGGACGTCAATCCGATGTCGTCAGATGGGTTGCGCTGGACAACTTTTTGAGCAAAGGCCTGTGGCATGAACTCCTCGGAGGAATCTATCGTGCTCTCGACATTTACTATGGGTAGTTAGCCGCTTTACTAATTCAACTTAAATCTTTTTCTTAGAAGGCTCTTGTACTGCCGTCAAAGAGATCGACATTTGTTTCTTCTTAGAAAGAGCGCTGAAACTTTAAGGTAAAGCTGCCTCAGCCTTAGCGATATTGAGTCAAGCTGCTTATACTGTTCGGTTTTGAAAAGCACAAAAAAACAATCGCCATGTCATATCTTGATCTTAGCCAATTATCTTAATTCAATCTGGGCAAAACAAATGATTTTGCCGGCGGCTCAGGGAGAAATCTGGCCTTGGTTATTGAAAAACAGGGTACCCTCGAATTAAATCGAGAGATAATTGTCAATGTGCTGCTACCAGTGGCATGGTTGAATCATTTGAATAGCGAGCATTTTGATCCGGACGCACTGTGGAACCGCGTACATGGTGATGTGACCCTGCTCCGCGAGTTAGTGGATGTGTTTGCCGCCGAAGTTCCAGGAATGCTGGCTAGAATCGAAAAAGCAATCAAGCATGGTTCGCCGTCCAACCTGGAAAAGGCCAGCCACAAGATTAAAGGATCAATGCTTCAGTTTTCGGCGCATAGAGCGGCAAATATCGCGCTTAAGCTGGAACAAAGCGGACGGATTGGCTCAATGGCCGGAACGGGCAATTTATTCCAGAAATTGCGGCAAGAAATCTCTGAATTGGAGCAAGCATTGCGTGCAATGGTGCGGGATGGGGCTCCGCAGTAACGAACTGGGACCGTGCTCCACGAAGATTGCACGAATAGACGTTCAGGGGAGTGGATCTAAAGATGTCAACGCTGGTGATGGATTCGCGACAAACGGAACTCCTTCGAGTGCTGCTGGTCGAGGATAATGCGCTCGATGCGAAGTTCATCACGGGATTGCTGCGTTTACCTACCGCAACCTTGCAATGCCAGCACGTCACCCGATTGGCTGAAGCTTTGCGACACCTTGAAAGGAACCATCCTGACGTAATTCTGCTCGATCTCAACCTTGAAGACAGCGCGGGTTACCAGACTTTTTATCGAATCCGGCAAGCAGCGTCGCTCGCTGCCATACTGGTCCTGAGCGGCTCTGATGATGAGGAACTAGCCATTAAGACCGTCCGCGAGGGCGCGCAGGATTATCTGGTAAAAGGCACGTTCGATGGACGGCTGTTACTGCGTTCTATTCGTTATGCCATTGAGCGCAAACGGTCTGAAGAAGCGCTCCGGCAGAGCGAGGCGACGGTTCGCGCCATTTTTGAGAACTCTCTGGAGGGGATCGTTATTTTTGCCGATGATGGCACCTGCCTGGAAGCTAATGCCGCAGCAGGAGCGCTGGTGAATCTCTCTCGCAATGAACTGATCGGTTGCCGCCTTTGCGACTTTTGCGAAAAGGGGTTTGAGCAGGTGTGGGCTGAGCTGAACGCGTCCGAGAGCGGTCGTGGTCAGTTCTGGGCGCACCTGAAAGATGGGTCGCGTAGGCTGGTAGATTATTGCTTTACCGCGAATGTTCTTCCCGGCCAGCATCTGGCCATGCTGCGTGACATCACCGAACAGCAGGACATGGAAGAACAGCTGCGAGATTCACAAAAAATGGAAGCCGTGGGCCGGCTGGCGGGCGGTGTAGCCCACGATTTCAACAATATTCTTGGCATTATCAGCGGCCATGCGGAGCTTCTTGAATCCAGCGCGTCCAGTCCGGCGGAACGCGGGCGGGCGGAGAAAATCATCTCGGCCACTGAAAAGGCGGCGTCCCTTACTCGCCAATTGCTTGCCTTTGGACGCAAGCAGGTCATGTCGCTTAAGTTACTCGACTTGGCCACGGTACTGGAAGGTCTCAGCAGCATGGTGGATTGCCTGGTAGGCGCTGAAGTGCAAATCAGCATTCAGGCCGCAAAGAATGTTGGCCTGGTGCGCGCGGACCAGAGCCAGATGGAGCAGGTAATCATGAACCTGACGGCAAATGCCCGCGAAGCCATGCCCGAAGGTGGAACCCTGACGATTACCATTGACCGGTATGAGAGTTCCACTGATCAGCCTGAGTTGCCTCCGGGTGACTATGCGCGCTTGTCAGTTAGCGATACTGGCGGTGGCATGAGTCAGGAAGTCCAATCGCGGATTTTCGAGCCGTTCTTTACAACCAAAAAAACCGGTTCCGGATTAGGACTCTCCACCGTTTATGGCATCGTCAAGCAAAGCGGCGGCTACATTACGGTAACGTCTGAAGCGCAGCGGGGTTCAACCTTCAGTGTTTATCTGCCGCTGGTGTGTGGCCGCGATCTCAATCCCGCACCGTCAGAATTGCAGAAAAGGTCGCATGTGCCTGGACACGAAACTATCATGGTGGTTGATAATGAAGAAGATCTGCGCAACGCTTCATGCGAATATCTGGAGAGTTGCGGTTATCGAGTTCTGTCAGCCGGAGACGGTAAAGAAGCGATCGACATTTGCGATCGCCACTCAGGGCCCATTTCATTGCTAATCTCTGATATCGTCATGCCAAAGCTGAGTGGCCGTGGATTAGTGGACCACGTGCGCAAAACGCGTCCCAGTACGAACGTGCTGATAATTTCCGGGTACGCCGATGACGCGGTGTGGCGACATGGTATCGCCCTTGATCCGGTTTGCTTTCTGCAGAAGCCCTTTACTTTTCAAGCATTAAGCGCAAAGATTCGAGCAATACTTGATAAAGAGAATTGACTCCCCAGCCGCACTCCTGGGTAGCCTCTGCTCGTGATACATTCAATTCTTCCCTATGACAGAACGCGCTACTCCGCGCTGGCTTGACGTTCTTTGGCTCATCTTTCTTGGCGGACTTGCGCTTATTCCCCCTGTTGCCGAATTACACAAGCAGCTGATTCTGCTGATCATCGGGATCTCGCAATTGCTGGAGACGCAATTCGTACGGCGTGCGGGAAAACCAGGGCCGGCGATGGCCGTGCTCATCAAGATTGTTCTTGCAACTGTTCTGATCAACCACACGGGCGACCCGGCGGCCATCAACAGCGGTTACTATCCGATCTACTACCTGCCGGTAATGACCGCGGCCATGTATTTTGGACCTGTTGGAACGCTGCTTTGGACATTGGCTGCGTCAGTGGCTTATAGCTCATATCTCTATCAGGCGAACCTGCACTTCACCATCACAGCCAGCAGCCTGTCTGAGCTGTTGATGCGTGTTCTGTTCTTCTTCTTTGTAGCCATGACGGTAAATCGCTTCGTAATGCAGTACAGAGTGCAGGTGCGGCGATATCAAGCCCTTTCTGAAACGCTTACCGAGGCAAATCGCAACCTGAAGCTCGCACAGGACGAGGCGCGCAGGGCGGAAAGGCTGGCAGCGCTGGGTCAGCTTTCTGCTGGCCTGGCTCATGAGATACGCAACCCACTGGGTGTAATCAAGGGTTCGGCGGAGATACTTGCTCAAAAACTGGACGACGCGAACCCGCTCGCGAAAGAACTCGCCGGATATATTTACACTGAAGTCAATCGAGTGAGCGCTCTGGTAAGTCGATTTCTCGATTTTGCACGGCCCTCTCAGCTTGATCTGGGCACCCATGATCTGGCCACGGTGGTTGAGCGTTGTCTTAAGACGGTTTCTGAGCAGGGCGCATGTAAAAAGGTCAGAATAAAGCGTGACTTTGCTCCGGGCTTGCCTCCCGTGATGCTGGACCGCGATTTGTGCGATCAGGTTTTTACCAACCTATTCATGAATGCCTGTGAAGCCATGGGCGAAGAAGGCGGGGATATGCGTGTCAGCGTCCGTGCCGCGTCCGATAAAGACAGAGAGGCCGGGGTGATGGTTGAAGTAGAAGACACTGGGCCCGGAGTGCCGGTGGAATTGAAGGAGCAGATATTCAATCCCTTTGTGACCACGAAGAAGTCCGGAGTCGGGCTGGGATTGGCAATTGTCTCCAAAATTGTCGATGCGCATGCAGGATCGCTAAAGCTTGTGAGCGAGCCGGGACACGGGGCCTGTTTTCGGGTCACATTCCCGGCGGCGGTAGACACTCAGACAGGCGCAAAAAATTAAAATTCAACCCGAAGACACGAGGTACGGAGAAAGCTATTTCCGAGCCGTAGCAACGAAAATCGATTATCCATAAAACTAAGGACGTGAAAGAGGGTTGATCTGTATCTGCAGATCGTTAGGAATAGTGATCCTTCACCCGCACGCCCTGTGGGTTCGGGATAAAAAATATGGCGAACATCCTCATTGTCGAAGACGAACCGCGCATGCGACGGCTGCTGGAGATCAGCCTGGGCGAAGACGGACACAACGTCCAAACAGCCGGTGATGCCGAGACCGGCCTGCAGTTCTTGCGCAAAGAACCGGCGGATCTTGTGGTGACCGACCTCAAGCTACCGGGCATGAACGGCCTTGAGTTCCTGCAGGAAGGGAAGCGCCTGAATCCCGCTCTGCCATTCATTGTGATGACGGCCTATGGCAGCGTTGAGACCGCCGTGGACGCAATGAAAGCCGGGGCCAGCGACTATGTGTTGAAACCCTTCACCATGGCCGAGATGAAGCTGGTTATCAATAAAGAGCTTGACGTCCAGCAGGTGCGCGATGAAAACGTGCGGCTGAAAGAAGCGTTGGGCAAACGCTACCATTTCCAGAATATTGTTGGCCGAAGTAAGAAAATGCAGGAAGTATTGGCATTGGTTGAACGCGTCGCGCCGACTAACTCCACGGTGCTTATCGGCGGTGAAAGCGGCGTGGGCAAAGACCTGATCGCACGCGCCATTCATCAGAATTCGCGTCGCGCTTCCGGGCCGTTCATCAAGATCAACAGCACCGCCATTCCTGATACGCTTTTTGAAAGTGAACTCTTTGGCTTTGAGCGTGGCGCTTTTACGGGCGCATTGGCCAGCAAGCCGGGCAAGTTCGAACTGGCTGATAAAGGTACGCTTTTCCTCGATGAAATTGGCGATGTACCGGCGAGCATTCAGGTAAAGCTGCTGCGGGTCTTGCAGGAACGCGAATTTGAGCGGCTGGGCGGTACGAAGACGTTGAAAGTTGATATACGGATGATTGCCGCAACAAATCGCGATCTACGCGCTGCTCTGGAGGAAGGCACGTTCCGCGAGGATCTTTATTATCGGCTGAACGTTGTGCCGATTGATATTCCGCCGCTGCGGGAACACAAGGAAGATATTCCTGATCTGGTGAGCCATTTTCTTGCGCGATTTGCTGCTGACAGCGAGAAAGAAATTGAAGGCATAACGCCTGCCGCACTCGACGCGTTAATGGAATACCACTGGCCGGGTAACGTTCGTCAGCTTGAAAATAGCGTGGAGCGTGCGGTGGCATTGTCGTCGGGCCGGATGCTTGACGAGAAAGATATCCACCTGGATACAAGACAAAGCAAAGCTGCCGCGGCGTCAACGCCCACTGGCCAATTTCTTCCTGAAGGCATGACTCTGGAGCAGTGGGAAGATAACATGATCCGCGAAGCCCTGAAACGGGCGAACGGCAACAAGAGCCAGGCAGCGCGCTTGCTGGGGCTCTCTCGCAATGCGCTCAGGTACAGGCTAGGCAAACTCGGGGTGGCCGATGAAGGGGAGTGAAGATGATCGCAATAAAAGAGGCCCCACATCAGGGCCTCTTTACTGAACGTGGCACGTTCCTAGCGCTGTCCCCAGAGTGTAAGTTCAGGCTTACCTGAGTTGGGATTGGCTTTGCCATACCAGAGCTCAAAGCTTTTTACAAAGCGGTCGCCTTGCAGCGCAATGGCGCGGCTATGCCCGCCGGCGCGGATTACATCGCGCACTTGAAGAACTTCCGGCTCACCGTCGCCATAGTGGACCACGATGCGGTCGAACTCGATAGGCGCATTCTTGATCCGGATCTGCAGGAAGCGGTAACGTCCGGCGGCTTTGCCCACTTCGATATTGTCATGGTCATGCTGGCCGTCAACGTGGGCCTGACCGAGATAAACCCAGTTATCGGCGTGGGCTGAGGGTGCAACGTAGATCATCAGAGCTACGATAAAAAGTGGAATCAGGGCTTTCTTCATTTTGTGGGTGTTCTCCTCTCAATTTGCATTTTTCCCCGGGTACGGAACCGCGACCATCATGGTGTTCTTTATTCCAGCCGGTCAAGTTCTTAGAATGGTTCCGCTCCATGAAACCCGGAGGAGCAATGTAAGTTGCTGGATTGCAGTTACTAAAGAGTCTCAGAAAATCATGCAACTTTTGTGACGCTGCGGAGTTGTTCAAGAGAAAAATTTGTCCGATTGTCTATCAGTCTGCCGAGACGGCGATCTTTGCTGGCGATGTTGTCAGTAACTTGGTTCGCAGCTTATGGTTAAGCGGCTCGGAATAAAAACCGGCTACCACATGTCCCAGCGCTCCCGTTAATGCCAATGTGGCGAGAAACCAGAGCGGCGACTGATGAATGCTCTGATGGAAATGGAAGAACAAGCCCACCATTGCCCAGACCGCAAACATGTGGGTGAGGTAAACCTCGTAACTGTTGCATCCAAACCAGCGCAGAAAAGCTGTTGAGCGCTGCAGATATTCACTGATGCGGCTCAAGCCAGAAGCACCGGTCGGTTTATCTGAAATGTTGTCCACACGTCTCTCAGCATTCTGCTGGAGCGCAATCAGCAGGAGCGCGCTGCCAATTTCCAGTACCGTTACATCCAGTCCCGCCTTGTAGAACGCGAGCCGGACAGCAATGCCGCGAAACACTGTGATGAGAAGGCAGAGGAGTGCGCCGGTGAATGAGAGTGCCATGTTCGCTTTTCGGGTCAAGTTGATTCTTGCAGCGAACATCGCTGCCAGGCAGCCAAGCGCAATCCCGTCCATACAGGAAAGGTAGCCATAGTCGGCCCAAAGTTCATTTTGGGTGTGAACCCGTGCGAACGGGCCGATCATCACGAAGCAGACGAGCATGGCGATCAGGAGCGACTGCTTTCGCACAAGCACGCACAGAAGCGGAAAGAAAACATAAAAGACCTCTTCCACAGAGAGGGACCAGAGCACGTCCCATGAAGCGGGCAGGTAGCCGGTCTTGGCTTCAAGCCAGTTCACGTGGAAGGTGAGGGCCGCAATCGAGGCGCGTACCAGCGAAGTATGTTGCGTGTTAACGACGAAGCGCGGAACACCCAGCCGGTCCAGCAAAACCAGCACCAGCAGCAGCCCTGCAAGGCAGGGCATGATGCGTGCAAATCGCATCTGGTAAAACTGGCGGATATTGAGCTGGCTGAGTCTGCCCCAGCGTTTCAATGACCATGAAGTGATCAGGAACCCAGAGATCACAAAGAACATACGAACGCCGTAATACCCATTCCAGAACAGCGCACGGTTGGCTGCCGGGCCAATTAGCTGGCCCAGGCTGCTGTCACGAAAATGGATCCGCAGATTGATGTGGTGCAGCACCACGGCCACAATGCAGAGGCCGCGGAGCAGATCAATGCCTGGTACCCGTAACTTGTCTTGTTGTGCAGCAGCTCCAGCCAGTGACATGCATCTCCCTGAGAAATCTTCAAATATGCATAGTAAATCAGGGTCTTGGCTGAATTATTTAGCATTTTGGCCTTTCCGCGGACAACATCTCCTTACTCAGTGGATCATCAGACTGTAAAGACCAAACGCTGATCAGCTTATCTGCGTTGCTGACGCTCAGCCCTGGTCCAGACTAGTTGGAGGATATTTTGCGGACTCAATGGATCGTGCTCTCAGGACTACGCAGCCTTAGAATCGCGTCAAAGGATGGCGGTTCTTGTAATGAATATCGCATTCAAGACCGCTCGGTAGAATTTCGCGCGGTTGACGAGCATGGAAAACCTTATTCTCACCCATCCAAATGGCGCGTCCTTGATGGCGAGGAGATTAAGCTCCATTTCGCCTTGCAAACCCCTGTGGCGGAGTGGCTGGATAAGAACCTTTATTCCCCGGCTTCGGCCTAAGGTGCCTTGCTTGAGGGACGTCGAAATATATGATTACCCGGCGCTTACCGAATTGCGGCCCTTTGCGGCGCGCCGATCTGTTGATCGTAGAGGCGGTCCAGGGCTTTTACCACAACTCGGGTGTTGCTGCTGTTGGGAGCGCGACGGAGAAACAGCTCTGTTTGATGCTCAAATACTCCCAAAGCTTGCTCTTCCATCAAATACGTGCGCTCTCGTGGGTCTGAAACCACCCAGACGTTATCGCTCCTTCGAACAATTGAAAGTTCGCGTTCCATTACTTTTGCCGGCAGGATCCGCCCGTCTTCCTGGCACATCGTTTCACTGATCCCAAGAATTACCGATCCTCTCTCATGCTTGACTTTTATCTTTTCCACTTCCAACCGGCTGAAAACCGAGAATGGATGCGTTACGTCCAGCGTTTCACCGGCAATTAATTGGTTTGCTCGTGCTTTACTGTTTGCAATGATTGCCGCCTCAATCTGTCGTCTGCTTGGCATTTGGTGTTGGGCGATGACTGCGACGATGGAAGGGGACTTATTATCGCTTTCGTCCGTGTTCCTGGTGTCTTGCACTGGCGCGTCAGTGCGTTCTTGCTGCGAGTTGGCAGCGTTACTGTCAGCATTAGCGGAAGAGGGAAGTTCGCTATCGGATTCGCTACTCGCATTACGTCGGCTTGCAAGTTGCGGGAGGTTATCATCGTTCATGATCCTGGCGAGCAAGTTCATGTCGGCATCTGGACCAATACGATAACGATAAAAACGCGGGCGACCGCGCCGGACCCAGTGCGGCGCCGTCCATGATTCAGTAATGATTCCGGAACGCACAGAACTGAGGAACGTCTTTTCCTCCGGCGAAAGCACGATGCCCACATGGCCCAGCCATACAGCCAGGTCTCCAGGCTGCGGCATTTTTACCCGCTGAAAATCGCTTACGCCCCGATAAAGAACACGTGAATCCTGATATGGGTAAATAAGCCCGGCCCGCGAATAGAGTAGATGCACCAGATGAGAGCAATCCGGCTTGGGGTAGCGAATTCGCCTTTCCGATTGCAATGCAAATGCAGCCAGTGCTTCGCCCTGTTCAGGTGACACCAACACTTTAGCGGACGAATCATCATCCGTTTCAGCTCTGGCCGCAGGACTGGCAATTGCCGCCAATAGGCACAAAAACAGCAACGCGAATTTTAAGACACATCGCATCAGATCAAATGATTTGTGGCCAGGTTCATTGTCTGATGCTTTGATCTGATTCAGAGTTGGTTTCTGGCGAGCCAGTCACTCATTGGTACATGGACGCCTGTTACTGATTGCATCTAATCCTGCTTAATTCCCCAGTAATATTCCTCTCTGGCATGGACCACCAAGTCCTTCTGTTTCGTCTTGACGCTGATTTTGTGAAAGCCTTCGCCGGGATCAGTCCTGTCTGGCGTATATCCAAGGCTGTATTGGTTGCGAAGGTCTTCTTCAATCTGGGCATAGATCTTCTCGACCGTCTGCTTGCCGGAAACTTCAAAAAGCCGGCCGCCGGTTTCGCGCGACATCTGTTCCAGTATCTTCTTCCCGTCCACGCGCTGCTCCTGCGGATATTGGTCGCGACCGCCACCCAGGCCGCCGTGATGGCCGCCCATTCCTCTTTCGCCAAAGCCGCCACCGAAGGAACGGTCATTATCATCCTTGAATAGGATCGAATAAATAATTGTGTCTGCGCGTTGCGCGGTTTCAATGGTGGTCAGCAAGGTTTCTTTGCTGCCGCGGTCGTCTCCATCAGAAAGAACAATCAAAGCTTTCCGTCCCGCCTGTTTTTTCATCAACTCGTCCGACGCCAGATAGACTGCGTCGTACAGCAGAGTGCCGCCACCGTGGCTACTGCCATCGTGATGACCTTGGCGCCCGGGATATCCGCTTGGGTTCTGTCCCTGTGAATTGCCTCCACTGGTTTGAGTGAACTGCGGCGTTTGCAGGCTATCCAACGCAGACCGCAATTTCTCTCGCGAAGAGGTCAAATCCTGGTCCAGTTCTACTTCATGATCAAAATGGATAAGGAATGCTTTGTCTTTGTCCGGCCGCAGCATCTGATCGATAAAGCTGGAACTGGCCGTGCGCTCCTGGCCCAATACTCGCCGTTGGCTCATGCTGGTATCCACCAGCAAGCCGAGTGTGAGGGGCAGGCTGCTCTCCTGGGAGAAATAGCGGAGCGTTTGCGGGCGACCGTCCTCTGTCAACACGAAATCGTCCTTCGCAAGATTGTTAACGATGTTTCCGTGTTTATCACGAACCGTGGCAGGCACATTTACCACCTTCACGTGGACAGTCAAGTCAACTTTTTCCTGGCCGCGCATCCGCGTTCCAACGACTAGTAAGCAGAGAATCGCCAGAGTCAGCGAGATCCGCATCACGTGTTTATTCAGTTTGTTGCTTTGCACAACACTCCTCCACAGAGATCGGTTTTTTTGAGTTCCTCTCGGCCGATGTTGAAAGGGAATCAGGGGTTTACGGCGCACATCCCTGGAATTAATCTTTTTGAGTTGATCTCTGGTGTGTGATGCTGATTTTCTCGTCCTGCGGTGAGGTCTGGAGTAAAGACCTTGTAAGGCGGAGGTAAATTACATGGTCGAAAGAACCGGATGAGCTAGCGCGGCATTGCTAGTCTTGCTAAGGGTGCCTGTCCAGAGCTGAATTCGCTGCAAAGAACGGTTGACAATCGCGCCGACATCTCATAGCTTAAGCTCTTAAGACTTAATCGCAATGACCAGCCGCAAGAATCCCGTGCCGCCGACCCGAGCTGAGCTCCGTATCTTGAACGCATTATGGGAGCTAAAGTCAGGCACGATTGAAGAAATCATTCATCATCCCAGTTTTTCCTCGCCGCCTAACTACAAAACCACGCAGACCATCCTTCGCATCATGGAAGAAAAGGGTCTGGCTCGTCACACGACTGGTGGCCGTGTGTTTGTGTTTGAGCCGGCAGTTTCACGCCAGTGGGTGGAAAAGATGTGTGTCCGGACCATGCTGGAGCAGAATTTTGGCGGCTCACCAGCGAAACTACTGGTTAATTTATTGGAATCAGGCCCCGTTGCGGAGCAGGAACTTGAAGAATTAGAAGCCCTGATTCGCAATTACCGCATCCAAAAAGGAGAGATTCAGCACTAAATTCGCGACTGGCGTGGTTACGTCAGGTTTTTATCATGAGCGCAGAGGTCTGCCTACATTTCGCCGCTACTTGCCTGAGTTACTTCATTAAGGTGACTGCGGCCTTTTTTGCCTGCTGGATGTTAACTCGGTTACTGAGCAAGCCTCGTGCGCGATTCGTTATCTGGGTGGGATTCCTTGCGTGTTCGGCTGCGTATTGGCTGGAACTGATTGTCAGCGAATTCAAACCTCTAATGGCTGGAACGTCAGGAGCGGCGAGTGCTACGGTTTCGGCGTCGGCCATCAAGCACTCCCTCATGCTCCCCTTGGCGTGGAGCCACAATACGCTGATCACGATTCAGTGCCTGGGTGCGATTTATGTTGCGGTCTCTCTCACACTGATCGGAATGGCGGTATGGAAGCATGCCAGGATGCGGCTGTTACTCAGGCACGCAATCGACGCATCCCCAGCGCTGAAAGCGCTTTTTCTTGATATCTCTCGCGATTTGCGTTTATCGCAACCGCGAATCTCCCGTACCAGACTGATGGTGCTACCGGGACTTAAGTCGCCAGCCACTGCTGGCTTCTGGAACCCGCGAATTCTACTACCTGAAATCTGCGAGCAAATCGGCCCAACTCCCCAGGTTGCCGACGTGCTTTGCCATGAGTTAGTCCATATTGCCCGCCGCGACTATCTCTGGGCTGGGCTGAGCGATCTGATCTGTTGCGTTTTGTTCTTCCACCCGGCCGTTTGGAAAGCCCGGAAAGCCATGACATTGCAGGGGGAGTTGGCTTGCGACCTGGCGGTATTGGAAACACGTCCCGGCGATCGCGCTGATTATGCTGACAGCCTTACATATTTTGTGCGCCTGCGCATGTTGCAGGAAGGCTTTTCGCTGGGCATAGATTTCGCCGCGTCCAGTTCTCTGGGATTGCGTGTGCGTACGATCCTGACAATGCCCAAGCCTTTGGCTTGGTGGAAAGGGTGTTCGCGGGCGGCAGCAGGACTGGC
>Ga0070734_10001899_pt1 | contig 27927 bp, 23 predicted proteins | sample Coa_R1_8_FD_66444 | JGI IMG/M metagenome (GOLD analysis project Ga0070734, IMG submission 66444) | Surface soil microbial communities from Centralia Pennsylvania, which are recovering from an underground coalmine fire - Coalmine... | ecosystem: Environmental > Terrestrial > Soil > Unclassified ... | reverse complement strand
AAATCGGCCCACTATGCCGGGCCGATATGTGAATCGTGCCGCCGCGACGAACAATCGCGGTAATCTCGTAGAGGGGCAGGCCTAAAACGATCTCTGAGTCGGTCAAACGTATTCTCCCAAAAATGTTTTATCAACTTGGGATCATTGTCTGCCCCCGTTTTTGATCAAGAGCCCATTCACCCGGTTGCTTTTGGACACTTGTCTGGGATAGAAGAAGTGGATAGCATGACTTCCATCCGATTCTCGATCGTCGCGCTGATTGGCGTAGTGGCGCCACTGACGTTGTTTTCCGGATTGGCGACGGCTCAAGAAAAGACGTCCGCCGCGACGGCGCCTGCTGGGCAGCCCAACATCGATATCTCCGGCCTATGGCTGGTGCAGGACCCGGGCTCGGGAAATTGGACCGAGTTCTTTGAGAACTCGACCGGTCCAGCCCCGATCCTCCCCGAGATCGAGAAGTACCGCCAGGAAAGCCTGGCACGCCAGCGCGCCGGCGATATCGTCAATCGGGCGGTACGCGCGGAGGATTGTCCTGCGGGAAATCTCCCGATGATGATGGCAACCTCGCGCCCGCTCAATATCGTGCAGGGACGCGAAGAAATCCTGATTGGTTCCGAATCCGAACGCGGCCGGTTTATCTACCTGGACGGGCGCGACCACTCCATTGTAAAAAACCGGCGCTACATTCCCACCGGCACCGGACACTCCATCGGCCGTTGGGAAGGGAACACACTCGTGGTGGACACGGTTGGTTTTGCGCCCAGGGTCTGCGACAGCCGGTTTCCCATCATGAGGACTCCCGGCGGCGGACTCGCCAAGGACACGACCCATCTTGAGGAACGCATCCAGCTTCTGGATAACGGTGAAATGCTGTCGGTGACCTTCACGTGGGATGACCCTACCGTCTTTTCCAAGCCATTTCGCTACACCTATAAGTATCGAAAGATTCCCGAAGGTTATCCGGTGGAAGATACCGACAGCGCGCGCGACTCGACCTACGAACAGCGCTTGTTGGAATCCGTCACGCCGCCGCCCCAAAAGTAGCAGCGGCGCGGCCGCAATCTACTTCGCCGCGGGTGGCTCCGTCAGGAACCGGGCGCGCTCCGGGTCCTTCGCGTTGCATTGAAAAATGCGCGGATCGCTGATTTCCCGAATGCGGTAATAGCGAAGTTCATAAGTGTGGGGCTTGGTGAACACGCTGGCGTCTTCCCAGGTGAACGTCACGTCCAGGCGTTCCCCGTTTCGCATCAGCCGATAACGCTCCGTCAAATGGGAGTTGGGGGTCCGCACGCCGCCGCCGGGCAAGCGGGTGATGCCGCGGCCGTTGAATCCGATTGTGTCCACCACTAGCACTTCGCCTTCCCACCGCCCGATGGAGTGACCATTGGTGGTCGGCTCCAGTTCGTCCTTCTCCGGATGCTTTCGTCCATCGATATAGATATAGCGTTGCGAAGACGGCGGCTTCGCGACGATGCCAATTACCGAAGCGCTCTGCCGGAGATCGATCGGCGCGCGATCGTCCATGAGCGCGGGTATTCCGATGGGATCGCACCAGCGAATCGCCTCGATGTCGTGGCGCAACTGCGCCGCCGCGCCCGCCAGCGTTCCGGGCGTGACAGAAGCCTGGGGTACGTTCCAACTGTCGTAGCGGAGTTCCCAATAGCCGGATAAATCCGGATGCGGTTGCGCCGCAGCGGCGGCGCAGATCATCGCCCACCCCAAGCCCGCCAGGCAACGCAACGTCAGCCGCCGGCCGTGCTTCGCATTCATTTCCGGTCCAAACATGCCTCTCCCTTTCCCCTCACCACGGACGAACGACGTTCGTAACGTGCTCCCGATCGGGCGAAGTGAGACAGAATCCGATGCACAAATACGGAATTTCCGGATGCGGATTATGGCCCCGATGGAATTTTGCAATCGGTTCGCTGTAAACTTCGCCGGCGCGGGCCCTCACGAGAATTCCTTCCTCAAACTCGGCTTCAAATATTCCCTGCAAGGCGACAAAAAACGTCGCTCCGTTATGGCAGTGCCAATTTGTGTAGCCGCCGGGAGCGATTTCGGCATTATAAATTTGCACTTTGACTTGCGGATCCTTTGGTAAACACGAGACAAGAGTGTCCAAAAGGATATTCCGGTGTAACTCTTGCCCGGGCCGTGTGTAGCCTGCAAGTCGCAGTTTGAGATCGTTCCGCGCATCATCCGGAAGCATTCGATCGTTCCTTTTAATCGCTGCGAGTGATCCCGCCCATTACTGCGGGCGAGGCAATTCCCCTGGTACGACGGGAACCACGCCGGGGGAAATCGCTTTTTGGCTCACGGAATTCATTCTATATCGAGATGGAATCGATCTGTCGATGCGCTCGTGGGCTGGGCGGACAAAGTAACGAATCCGTGGCGGCGCGCTGCCGGCGCGAACGCGAATTGCGCACCGGTGCGGTCGAGCAACCGCTTCCACAGCGTACGCGGCTCGCGATCGAATACGTACCGCTCGCCGTGTTCGAAGATAAACCAGCTGCCGAAATTCACTTCGTTCTGCAGTTGCGGCATCACCCAGCCGCTGTACCCTAGATACACGCGCAAACCGTTCTCATTTTTCGTTTCGTTGAGCGCTGCTTCGATGCCCCGCAGAGTCTGGACTGCGTAGAGATCCGGGGCCACATGCATAGCGTCTGGCGGCGCATTCGGCGAACGTACCAGAGCGGTGACCGTTTCGAGTTCCACCGGTCCTCCCACGTACACGCGATCGGGCCGGTTGCGCGCCCCCTGGAGATCTTTCAGCCGCGACAGAGGCACGGCGGACGGCTGATTTAGCCTGAGGCCCAGGACGCCATCTTTGTCGTAATGAATTAGAAGAATCACCGACTCGGCGAAGTTCGGGTCGGCCGAATTCTGCTGCATCACCAGCACTTTTCCAGTTGCCAGGTCGGCAGCTCGGGTGCTCTGCGCGGGCAGCCTGCCGCAAAGCGCCGTGAAAACGGTAGCGGTCCAGACGATCCGAAACCTTCCGGCCCTCACAATTCCATTTTGCACCAGGCGGCTGTCGGCTGGCATTCGGTAGGCTCGGAGCCCACGCGCCTGCCTAAATGATATCCCCTATTTTCCGGGCCGCATGCGCCCACTATCGTGTGTTTCCCCGATGGCACACTGGACGCGGACGCAACTGAAATCAAGTTTTCGTACTGAAGCAGACAAGCTGCAAAAAGACCTCCGCACCTCCCGGGACGATTGGATAACGCGCACTCGTGTGTGAGCCAAAACCTCGAATGATCTCCACTCACTCGACATAATATGCATTTATGCAAATTATTGAGCGAATCTATTGACTTATTAACCTGACCTGCTTAACATTTACTAATCTCTAATAATCCGGTCGACGCCATCCAGGAGTTTACGAGAGTCGTCTTGGGTTCCTTCGACGCGCAGTGAATCGGTCCGCGTCAACTACGCATAACTCCAGGCGTCGCCAGAAGTCGAATCCTGATGTATCGGGTGCTCATCGCGGAAGCCGAGGTCGCCAGTCAGGCTCACACTATTCGGGAATCCCTCACGGCCGACGAACAGCTTTCGTGTCACATCGCATCCTGGTCTGAACTGGCAGGCCAGGGCCTGGATCCCAAAGCGCACGACCTTGTCATAGTGGCCGCGATCTCACCCGGATTACACAGGGAAATCCTGGAGTGGCTCGCAAGCCAGAATCTGGCGGCTCCGGTACTGGCCGTTCTTCCGGCAAATTGTGGCGAAGAAACGCTCGACTGGGCATCCCGCGCGATTGATGATTTCGTAACCTTCCCGTTTAGTGCGCCGGAGTTGCGCCGCCGGGTGGGAAGGCTGCTGGAGCAGCCGCAATATCTTCTCGAGACAGTTCGACGGCGGCTGCTGGAAGAGATCGGCTTGACGAATCTGGTGGGGCGCGATCCCGTGTTCCTGCGCACTGTCGGCCAGTTGCCGCGCTTTGCGCGCAGTGATGCTCCGGTCTGTATCACCGGAGAGACCGGAACTGGAAAAGAGTTGTGCGCGCGAGCGTTGCATCATCTCAGCAACCGCCGGCCCTTGCCGTTCATCGGGGTCGATTGTGGGGCCTTGCCGGAGCAGCTTTTCGAGAACGAGATGTTCGGGCATGCGCGCGGCGCTTTCACCGATGCGCATCGTGATCACAAGGGGCTGATCGCGATGGCGGAAGGCGGCACGCTGTTCTTGGATGAAATCGACGCGCTCTCGCTGGCTTCGCAAGCTAAGTTGCTGCGTTTTCTACAGGAGCGGAGTTTTCGCCCACTGGGATCGGACCGCTTTGAGGCTGCCGATGTGAGGATTATCGCCGCCACCAACCGCGATTTGGAAATCGTGGTCGGCAATCGACAATTCCGCTCCGATCTATTCTTCCGGTTGAACGTTTTGCGCCTTCGTCTGCCTCCGCTCCGCGAACGCCAGGGTGATGTCGAACTGCTCGCCTACGCGGCTCTGGACCACTGCTCCGCGGTGAACGCCGGACCGGCTCCGGTTTTTTCGTCGGCGGCGTTGAGAGCGCTCGCTCTGTACGATTGGCCGGGCAACGTGCGCGAACTCTACAACGTGGTGCAGCGGGCCGTGGTTGCCTCCGAAGGCGGCCGCATCCTGCCGGAGCATCTGGAGCTGCCTTGTGGAGAGGTCGTGAATCCTCGGCAGCCGGGCTCGGACTTCCGCGCGAGCCGTGCGGTGGCGGTTGCGAATTTCGAGCGCCGCTATGTCTTGGATCTTTTGCGGAAACACAAAGGCAATGTCACCCACGCCGCCCGCGAAGCCCAGCAGGACCGGCGCGCCTTCGGACGTTTTATCAAAAAGTACAACATCGACCGCCGCTCATTAAGCGCCTGAGTGGAACACTGCCCGCTGGGACAAATATGTCCCACCGCGCGACGCAAAACGCCCACTGCGTCATATTCATTAGTCGCCTAAAACGCCCTGGCATGCGAGACGCTGCGGAACGGGCCCGGGCGGGACGTTTCGATCGCACCGGTAAGCGGCTTGAAAAAAGGCCATCTCCAACAAAGCAATCGCGTCGCACTGCGTGGGTGAGATGGCAGACCGCATGCATCGACAGGGCCCGGCAAGCGTTTGCCGGAACCGATGTCACACGACCCATTGCACGCCGTCCCTGTGCGGGCCAAGGAAGTCCTCGAACACTTCCTCCACAACCCGACGCTGTTACAGGACCTCGAGGATGTGGCGCGCTGGCGCATGCCTTACGCGTTAGCGGATCTGACTTTCGATCGCGTCCGCCGCGCTTTGCTCTGGTTGGTTGAGGAAGAGTTCTTAATCGAAGAAACCGGGCCCGGCTTATCCGTGAGATTCCGGCTGAATGAGCACCGGGAGCCGGATGCCTGGAAGTTCATCGCGGATCCCGATTGGCAGCTCTATGGCCACTCGGATCGAGAAGAGGTCCGGCGAAACCGGCTGATGGCGCTTGCCAAGGCTTGGATCGATGCCACCTTGACTCGCTACCTCAAAGAAAATCCTGGCGCGGCCGGCGATCAGCCCGGATTGACCCGAACCCGTGAGTCCGCCGAGGCTCTCCTTGCCCCGCGCGTCATCAGTCAGGGTGAAGGCGTCGATTCGGCGCGGCGCGCGGCCTCCAACGCGGCGCGCGATCTGACCGAGGGATTGAAGACCGCCGGTGACGAGCCGTTGGCCGTTTTGTACCGGGCGCTCCGATTGACCTTCCCGGAGTTACAGGCCTTACTTCTCTGTCTGGCGCCCGAACTCGACACCGATTACCAGACCGTCTATGGCGTGCTGAACGATGATATGAGCCGGCGAGCACCCACGCTCGCCCTGATCTGCAGCTTATTAGGTGATTCCCTCAAGGTCCGGACTGCGTTGGCTGCCTCCGCGGGCTTGACCCGCTGGCGGCTGCTTGAGTGCCAAGGCGACGTCCTGCCCCACGGCGACGATCCGGTACGTCTGGACGCTGCGCTGGTCTCCTGGTTGCTCGGTTCGGCGGAAGCTCTGTTCTCGGACAACGCGGTGGGTCAGGCAATCCGCCTCGTTCCGTGGCCGGGCGGCGCCTGGCTCCAGTCCGGCGGCGACCTCGCTGCAATCGAGCGGTTGGCCGCGCGGCTGACTCCGCCAGGCGAAGATACAAATAATCCAGGCTGGCTTGCGTTATGCGGCGAAGACTTGGACGGTTGGCGCGCCATGGTGGAAGTCGCCGCCCTCAGATCCAAGGTCTCTCTGGTGCGCATCGTCCCTAATTTGGCCGCTATGGCCGCTGCCGATTGGGACGACGCGCTAGCGCGCATCGTGCGCGCCGTTCTCTTGCTTCGCGCGGTTCCGGTTTTGGATTTGAGCGCGATCCAAAACGATGCCGAGGGCGGGTTGGACCGGCTCCGGCGCTTCGCTGCCGCTCTGACGCTCGCGGAGCGTCCCGGCATCGTGATCGTTGCCGAATTGGAGCGCATTGCCGGCGCCATTCCTAGAGAGCGATGCGATTTGTGGCAGCGGGGGGCATCGAACACTGCGGCCTTATCCGATATTTATATGGCCGCCATGTCCGAAGCCGGTCTCTATCTGAGCGCTTCGGACGCCGCCCAGGCTGCCCTCGCTTTCCCGCTGTCATTAGATGGCATTCACCAGGCGGTGCGTCTGGCGTCGCTGAACACGTCCAGTGACGACACGTTCGCCGGCCAGGCTGCCGCGCTGCTGGCGGCCTGCCGGAAGGTGGCTTCACCCGATCTTCCCCGTTTCGCCCGGCGAATCGAACCGGCTTTCGGCCTGGATGATGTGGTGCTTCCACCGGACCGTGTCCAACAACTGCGCGAGATCGTGACGCACGTGAAGTTGGCCCCACACGTTTTGAATACCTGGGGTTTCGGCGGGCAGTTGCCCTATGGACGCGGCGTTGCGGCGCTGTTCTCCGGACCCAGCGGTACGGGCAAAACGATGGCCGCGCAAGCGATCGCCCGCGAGTTGGGTACGGAAGCGTTTGTGATCGACCTCTCGCGGGTGGTCAGCAAATACATCGGCGAAACGGAGAAATTCATCGACGCTACCTTCCGCGACGCGCAACGTGCTGGTGCGGTATTGCAGATCGACGAGGCTGAGGCTCTGTTCGGCCGCCGCAGCGAAGTCAAGGATTCGCATGACCGGTACGCCAACCTGGAAGTCGCGTATCTGTTGCAGCGGATGGAAGCTTTCGACGGCGTAGCCATCCTGACCACCAACCTCCGCCAGAACGTGGACCAGGCGTTCCTTCGGCGGCTGCGGTTCGTCATCGATTTTCCGAAGCCCGATGCCGGCGCGCGCGAGAAGATCTGGCGGCAATGCCTGCCGAAGTCCGTGCCTGTAAGCCAAATCAACTTCCGCCTGCTTTCCCGGCGCCTCGAGTTAACCGGCGGTCACATCCGGCAGATTACCGTTCGCGCGGCCTTTGCGGCCGCCGGCGAAGGATCGAAAACGATCGAGATGAGGCATGTCATTAACGCGACGCGAGCCGAACTGGTCAAGCTCGGCATGGTAACCGCGGAACGCGAACTGGCCGGATGGGAAACGGCACACGTGGTTTAGAGGCGGATGAATGGATTCGACTGCGATCAACACCGTCACCGCGGCCGTAAAAGCGCTTCTGGAAGAAGCCTTGGATCCGGCCCACACGGGAACCCAGCACGTGTTCGTGGGCCCGTTGGACGATGCGGCCGGCGACAAACTCAACCTGCACCTTTTCTTATACCGCGTGGCCGTGAACGCCGATCTGCGCTCCAGCGATCACGTGGTTCCGTCGCAGTTGCCCAATCAGCCTCCTACGGTTTACCAGGGCAGCCTGCCGCTGGATCTTTATTACCTGCTCACTGCCTCAACCAAAGGCGCCGCCGACGAGTTGTCGGACCTCACCATGCTCGGCCAGGCGATGCAGGCCTTGAACGACGCTCCCGTTCTTTCCGGTTTAAGCGTGAAGAACGAAACCGCGCGGATCACGCTGGATCCCATCGGCAGCGAGGAAATGAGCCGGATCTGGGCGTTGTTTCCCACCGCGAATTACCGGACGTCGGTGGTGTATCTGGTATCGCCGGTATGGATCGATCCGGCCATTCCGCAAACCGCGGGCGCGCCGGTCGTCGAAGAGCCCCTCGGGGTTGGGCAGTTGGTGGCGTGATGCCATATACACAACCGCTACGCCAGCAGATACTGTCCCCGGACACGCTGACCCGCAAGGTCCTGCTGGCTTTGGAGATCTTCGACCCGCTCTCGCAAAAATTGCTGTCGAACCAAGTCATCGTAGCTGCCGCCGGACTGGGTCAACCCATTGTGAGTTGGTCCGGACGTTTTGTCTGGCTGGACGAAGGAGGCGCGTGGCCGGCGGAAATCTCTGTGGATCCGGTTGGCCTGCCCTTTGAACGGGAGACCGCGCAGCCTCCCGCGCCGCCGGATTTGGCTCACGCCACACCGGCGCAGCGGTTGGTGCGAATCGTTTTGCGGCCGACCGCTGCGGCCGACTTTTCCGGCGGCGTGACCGCCATTCGCGGACAGCTCTCCGAGGGCCCGGCGGACCCGTCTCCGCCGGTTACTGACGCTTCGGTGCAGCTCGCGTGGTGGGACTTGAGCACCAACGCTTGGATCCCATCGCCGGAGCGAAGCGCCGTTACCAGCGCGTCGGGTGAGTTCGGGGTGTTTCTGCGGCTGCAGCCCGGCAACAACGGGGAGCCGGATCTGCAGCGCCGTCTCCTCAAGGTCCGGCTCCAGTTCGCCCGCCCAAACGCGAGCCGAGCGACTCCTGATGCCTATCCATTTCTTGCGGATCCGAACGCGGCCGGCCGCGTGATCGACGGTGAACTGTTGGGACGTGACCTTAAACTCGCGTGGGCGAACTTACAGCCGATTTAGTGAAATTCCAAAGGAGAAGATGATGCCACAGGATTACGAAAATTGTGAGACTGCCAGGGAGTTATTAAAAAAAGTCAACGCCGAACTGGCATGGTTCGCGGTGAAAAATCTGCCGGACCTCCAGAAGGAACTTCAGGACTTTGTCAACGCGCAGGATGGTCTGATCTCCGACTATGCGTCGAAATTCCCAGACCTCCGTAAGAAGTGGTGTGCCCGCCAGGTCGATGTCGAACGCCTCTGCGCCCACATCCGGTGCGAGTTCCCTCTGAAAGAAGAAAAGTGGAGGCGATTGATCGAAAAATGCATTTGTAAGCCGATGCATGATTTGTGCTGCCTCGGACAGCAGATCGCCAGGCGGAATTACTGCTGCGCCGGCCCGTTTGAACGCAAGCGTAATGAAGCGCAGTGGGCTTTCAACAAGGCTCAGGCACACCTTGCCTGGACCAAGACGCTCGCGAAGAGCCTGGATGATCAACTGGCAGTCAATCTGGATCTGGTGAACCAGATTAACGCGGTGACCCCGGATCAGCGGCCCGTTGTCCTCTATCTGTTCTATCAACTCCGCCGCTCTCACGTGCACATGGCTCCCTTCGATGCTTCCCCCGAGTGCAAGGAGGTTTGCGCCGAATTCGATCCCGACAAGCTCTGCTGTGAAGTGTTCAAGCATCCGTGCCCTGACGAGGACTGCAACTGCACCCCCAAGGGGGAGTGGCCTCATCACGACTGCAGCCATGCTCCCAAGCTCGACGCGCCTTGGCTCATGTCTCCGGACAAATACCGCAATGCCCTCGACTGCGCCTGGGATGAGTATCACAAGGCCAAGGAGGCCTTGGCCAAGGCCGAAGCGGAGCTCAAGAAGCACCCCGACGACCTCAAATCTCTTCAGGATAAGTACGACGCCGAGACCAAGGGTCTCAAGGACTGCATCACCAACTGCTTGAAACGTGAGAAGCCTCCCACTGATGACTGCTGCCGGGAGAATGAGCCCAGGAAAGGTGGTTACTAGCTATGCCGCAATATTTCACGCCCGGTGTTTATGTCGAAGAGATCGAACGCGGTCCGCGTCCCATTGAAGGCGTGCCGACCAGCATCGCTGCATTCCTGGGAGAAACCGAAAGAGGCCCGCTTCGTCCTCGGCTGCTCACCAGTTACAGCGACTATCTGCGGTGGTTCGGAGGCATCTTCGACCCGGCCAGGTACGCGCCGTACGCCGTGAGTGGTTTCTTTGATAACGGCGGCATCGAGATGTATATGTGCCGCATTGTCGGCAACAAAGCCACCACTGCCTCGAAAGCGTACGGTGAATACACGGTTTCCGCAACCGGGCCGGGAGCATGGGGCAAGAACGTTTGGATCAGGATCCAGGACGGGTCGACAAAAGACGGCAGTGGTCACAGCGGGTTCTGCCTGAAACTGGCCTACTGGCCCGCGTCGACCAGGCCGGCGCAAGCCTTCGATCCATTTGACGATCCGCGCATGCTGCCCAGGCCTCAATACATGGAAGTCTACGACGATCTGTCCATCGATCCCCTCTCGGCCGACTTTTTCCGAAAGCGCCTGGTCGACACGTCTACCAATCGTCCGCTGACGACGCTCGGTACCATCGACACGACGCTCCCCGGAGCCATTCCGGCCAACAAACCGCCGCTCACCGCGAATTCGGGAGAGTTTCTGGACGGGAACGCTGTCGATGACCCGAACCCTCTCACCGACGCCGACTACGACGGTGCGATGGGCCAGGGCCGCCTGGAACTGCAGGGGCTTCAGGCTCTCAATCTGGACTCCTTCCGCGATGTCTCTCTGATCTATGCTCCTCACGCGCATGACAATGCGGTGGCGATCGAAACCAAGATCAAGGACTACTGTGAGTTGTCCAAATACCGGTTCGCGGTCATCGATTGCAACCGCGACGATGACCCTGCCAATCTCAATCCTCGCGTCACCAATCATTGGGATAGCAGCTATGCCGCTTTCTACGCACCGTGGATTGTGATCTCCGACCCGGACACGGGTGTGAGAACGACGGTCCCACCGGGCGGATCCGTGCTGGGAATTTATGCCCGAACCGATACGGACCGGGGCGTCTTCAAAGCTCCGGCTAACGAAATTGTCAATGACGCTCTGGATGTCAAGTTCGAGATCAACGACGCGGTCCAAGGCATTCTAAACTCCGGTGGCGTGAATGTCATTCGAAGCTTCCCCACGCGCGGGATACGGGTTTGGGGCGCGCGCACGCTCTCCTCCGACACGCTTTGGAAATACGTCTCTGTCCGCCGCCTGTTCATCTTTCTGGAAAGGTCCATTTACGAGGGTACGCAGTGGGTGGTCTTCGAACCCAACGATGAGCGGCTGTGGGCTCGCGTGAAGGACACCATCCGGCTTTTCTTGCGCACTCAATGGCGGGACGGCGCGTTGATGGGGATCACCGAAGACCAGGCGTTCTTCATTACCTGCGATCGCACCACCATGACTCAGGACGACATCTTCAGCGGCCGCCTCATCTGCGAAATCGGCATTGCACCGGTGCGGCCGGCCGAATTTGTGATTTTCCGTGTGTTCCAGCAGACTGCAGAGCCCCAACACTAAAGGAGACCGCCCATGCCACGCAAAGATCCAATCCGCAACTTTCGTTTTCGCCTGGAAATCGACTCTGTCACGCAGGCCAATTTTAGCGAGGTCACAATCGGTGAAACCATTACCGACGCGGTCGACTATCGCGACGGCACCGATCCGGCCCACGTCCGCAAGCTCGACGGGCTGACCAAATACGGCAACATTACCTTGAAATGGGGCGTCACCGACTCGAAAGAGCTGCATGACTGGCACAAGGCGATTGTGGCCGGCCAGATCCAAAGCAATCGCAAAAAGGTGGCGATCGTCGTCCAGGATGAATCCGGCACCGACAAAGCGCGCTTCGTAGTCAGCGAGGCCTGGCCGACGAAGTATCAGCCCAGCGGCCTCAATGGCAAAGGAAACGAAGTGTTCGTAGAGCTGCTGGAACTGGTCAACGAAGGCATCGAACGCGTTCAATAACCGGGGGACTTTATGAATACGCACGCTCCTGTCCTTCAGACCGAAGTCGAATTCACGTTGCCCAAAGGGTATCTGGATGCGAACGGCGTCTTGCATCGCCGCGGCGTCATGCGGCTGGCAACCGCGGCCGATGAAATTTTGCCCCTCCGCGACCCGCGGGTTCAGCAGAACCCCGCTTACCTGGCGATTATCGTGCTTGCGCGCGTCATTCTCAAACTGGGCGACGTCCCGTCCATCGATACCAAGACCATCGAGGGCTTGTTCGCCGCCGACTTGGATTATCTCCAGCGCACGTACGAGCGTATCAACGGAAGCGACGACGTGCCCGCGCCCGTGCGCGAACCGGTTGCGGCTCCCCTGAACGGCGATCTCGCCGGAAGGGGGTTTCATGCCGTGGGGGAAGCCTGAGGGCCTATCCCGAGCGGCAGTTGCGCGAGGAGATGGCCTTCATCGCTTATCACTTTCACTGGGGACCCAATGAACTGCTTAGCCTGGAACACGCGGAGCGGCGCCGTTGGTGCCGGGAGATTTCCCGCATCAACCGCGAGTTGGATGGCGCTCCCGACAACCCGTTCGAAAACCTCTAGGGAGAGGCCGTAATGCGCAACGATCCGTATCGGGGCTTTCGTTTTCGTGTGGAATTCAATCAGGTCCAGCACGGCGGATTCAGCCGCGTGAAGGGGCTGGTACGGGAAACGAAATTTGAATCCCGGCGCGAAGGCGGGGTGAACGACTACGAGCATAAACTGGCCACGCAGACTACCTATGGGAACCTGATTCTCGAGCGCGGCCTGGTCGACGAATACTTATGGTCCTGGCACGACGCTGTGGTCGAAGGAAGCATCGAGCGCCGGACGATTACCGTCGCCTTGCATGACGAGGCCGACCAGGAGGTCTGGCGGTGGCTCGTGGAACGCGCATTCCCAGTCAAGTGGGCTGGCACTGACCTGGATGCCTTAGCGACCCAGGTGGTCGTGGAGAGCATCGAGCTGGCGCACGAAGGGATTCGAAAGGCATGACGGCCCAACCGCGCATTCGTCCACGCGTATGGCCTTCGGGCGCGCAGCGGCGCGTTCCCTGGTACTGGCCTGTCTCGCTGATCTTCCGAAAAGTACTCAGCCGGTATCAGCCTGCAGCGATAGCGCCGCGTGTGTGGGGTTCTCCTTCCGGCACGCGTTCGTATTTCACCCACCACCACTACCACACACAGCAAGCCACGCGGCTCGTCTCGCAATATGTTGCGGCGAACACGTTCTTGTTGGCGCAGCCGGCATTGGCGGCCCCGCCCGGCGTGGGCGCGCTCCGGCATCTGCACGTGCCCCGCAAGCTGACGAATATTCGCGAGCGCTCCGTTGAAACGCGCCATCTCTTCAGCGGCACGCATGAACTAAGGCGGGCTTTCCGCGCCACCCACCGCGTCGACTGGCTCGAGCGGAACGCGAAGGCCGGAAATACCGCGCCGGCGGCGGGGAGTGCCGGCGACCTGAAACCTGCGCCGGTACTGCGCCAGTCCATCCGCTCCGAGATGCGCGAGCCGCGGGTCTATAGCGCAAACACTGCGCTCCGTACGTGGCTCGCCGCGCCACCGGCCGCGATCGGGCGGTGGCATGAAGACAAACCGGCGATCCACCGTCAGGCATCGAGGTGGCGTCCGGCTGGGGAAGGGGCGCCGCCTTTGCCGCGCCCGGCGTCCACCGCTCCGTCTCCCGTACATCAGGTTTGGCGGCGAAATCCGCCATCATTGCGCGAAGCGCGCGGGGAGACCCCGAGCCCGGCTTCGAATCCGGGTCGCGTGTCGGAGAATGCGCCTTCCCGCGCTTTCCCGGAACCTTCGCGGTCCAGGATCGATTCCGCCCCTGCACAAGCCGCTTTCCGGCTGGAAGGCCCTGCTATGGATCGGCTGGCGGAAGACGTGATGAAGCGTATCGAGCGGCATCTGCGCATCGAGCGCGAGCGGCGAGGCATTTAGGAGGCTCTCTTGAAATTGGAAAAAGCCACAATCGAGGTCCTGGACGGCTCCAAGCAGGGTAATCGCTATGCGGTCCTGTTCAATCCCTTCGAATACACCATTGAACGAGCCAACACTTATAAAGCCACCGCGGTTCCCGGACTCGCCGGCCCTCTGCTGCAATTTATCAACGGGGAGTCGGCCGTTCTTTCGATGGAATTGTTCTTCGACGACTATACCGATGCGCCCAGCGATGGAAAGAGCGTCAAAGACCGCGTCGATGAATTGGCTCAGCTCCTCGAGATCGACGCCGTTTTGCACGCGCCGCCCCACGTGCGTTTTGTGTGGGGAAAACTGAGCTTCACCGCGATCCTCGACAAGCTTTCGCGCAAGATCACTCTGTTTCGCCCCGACGGTACTCCCGCCCGGGCGGCCCTCAACGTCGCGTTCAAGGAATACAAGACGCTGGCCGAACTGGTCAACGATCCCCGGCTGGAATCGGCGGATAAGACCAAGCGTCGCGTGATCGTCGGCAGCGACAGCTTGTGGGCCATGGCTTGGCGCGAATATGGCGATGTTACCCAGTGGCGCGCAATCGCCGGGAAGAACGATCTGGACGACCCGCGCGATATCCGCCCGGGCGATTGGGTGATGGTCCCCTCATTGGAGCCTGCAAATGGATCTGGCGGACTTCTCTAATTCGAACGGCGCCTTTTACGCCCCCACGTTTCTGGTCAAGGTCAACGGCCAGTCCTTGACCCACACGTTGGGCGTGGCGGTTCCGCAGGTCGAGGTCGATTTGGCATTGGGGGCCGCCGGCCGGTTCAGCTTTACGGCGGCGAACACGTTCAGCGACAGCCAGCACGCATTCCTGACAGCTTACGGGCAACCCGTCCTGGAGCTTTTGAAGTTCGGCGCCACCGTGGAAATCGCGCTCGGATACGGCGACTTTTCGCGGCTTCCCACGCTCATCACCGGTACGATTACGGAAATCACCACCAGTTTCTCCGAAGGGGGCTCGCCGGAACTGACCGTAGCGGGTTACGACGGGCTCTTTCCGCTCACTTTGGGCAAGCAGTCGCGAAACTGGAAAAACATCACCGATAGCGGCGTCATCTCCAACCTCGCCAGTGAATACGGGCTGGATGCAGATATTCAGACCACGCAGGAAGTTCACGCCCAAATCGAGCAGAACCAGGAAAGCGACTTCGAGCTGATGAAGAAGCTCGCCGATCGCAATTATTTCGAGTTCTATGTTTCCTCGTCCAAGAAACTGCGTTTCGGTAAACCGAATGACAAGAGCGATGGAATCGTCGATTTGCTGTGGGGCCGGACGCTGCTGAACTTCAAGCCCGAAGCGAACCTCGCCGCGCAGGTGTCGCAAGTCGAGGTGTATGGATGGGATCCTCAGCAAAAGAAGGCCATCGTTGGCAAGGCGGTGGCCGGTGATGAGTCCGGCCGCGACCCGCGGCGCCAGAGCGGCGGCGAGCGCTTGCGCGCAGTCGTGCGCAAGGCTCCCGTTTTGCAGGTGCGCCAGCCGGTGTTCACCACCGCCGAGGCCGATCGGCGCGCCAAGGCCATCTTGAACGAGCACGCCAAGAATTTCTTGACCGGTGAAGCCGAAAGCATCGGATTGCCGGATCTTCAGCCCGATCGCAACATCAACCTCGGTAATTTAGGCGATCCGTTTTCCAAAACTTACTACATTCAGCAGACCACCCACAAAGTCGACGGCAGCGGCTACCGAACCCGCGTGAAAGTGAAGGAGACCTCCTTATGAGCTTGATGCAAGCGCCAGCCCCCAGTGAAGTGACTCTCGAAGCAGGCGGTCATGCCAAGGGCGTTGCCGTCGCCATCGTTCGCCAGAACAAGGACGACAGCGGCCAGGGCCGTGTCAAGGTCAGCTACCCCTGGCACAGCCAGCCGCAGGAAAGCTATTGGGCCCGCGTCGCCATGCCGATGGCGGGCAAAACGCGCGGAATCTATTTCATCCCGGAAGTGCAGGACGAAGTCCTGGTGGCATTCGAACGCGGCGATATGCGCTTCCCATACGTTGTCGGCTCGCTGTGGAACGGGCAAGACCAGTCGCCGGAGACCAACGCGGACGGCAAAAACGATATCCGTGTCGTGCGTTCCCGCAAGGGCCACAAGCTGACCTTCAACGACGGAAGCAAGGGTTTGGTGCAGCTTGAGCTGAACGACGGTAAGAAGATCGCGATCGACGACAACGGCATTGTGGTGGACGACGGCAACGGGAATAGCATTTCCATCCAGAGCAGCGGCGGATCAATTTCCATTCAGGCCGCCACGAAGGTCGAGATCAAGGCGCCCCAAATCTCCATCCAGGCTAGCGGCACGATGGACTTGCAAGCCGGCCCATCCATGAGCTTGAAGGCCGGGGTCATCAACATCAACTGAGGACCATATGGGATTGCCGGCTGCTCGAGTCTCCGATATGACTAGTCACGGAACCCCGCTTTCACCTGGGCCCGGCTGCCCGACAGTTTTGATCGGCAGTTTGCCGGCCTGGCGTGCGGCAGCCGACTTTCACGCCTGCCCTCTCGTCAACGGCCTCCAGCCGCACGTGGGCGGAACCGTCGCCGTGGGCAGCGCGACCGTTCTTGTCGGCGGAATGCCCGCGGCGCGTCAGGGCGACATTATCGTCGAGCCCGGCGGGCCCAACACCATTGCGGCGGGCGCGCCCACGGTGCTGATCGGATGAAGCACCCGATTCCATCGCAGCAGAAGGACTGGCTTGGCGTCGGCTGGGCCCACCCGGTGCGCATTGATCCGCTGACCGGCGACGTCGCCATGGCGGCATATGAGGCCGACGTCCGCCAGGCTATCTGGATCATTCTCGGAACCGCGCCCGGCGAGCGCGTCATGCGCCCCGACTTCGGTTGCGGGATTTACGATCTCGTCTTCGAAGTAATCGACATGGCGTTGGTGACCCGCATTGAGACCACCGTCACCCAATCGATGGTCAAGTACGAGCCGCGCATCGAAGTTCTCGCGGTGCAAGTCGATACCAGCCAGGCCCCTGCCGGTTTGTTGAATATCGAGCTGGATTATCGCGTGCGCCTCACCAATCAGAAGGACAACTTGGTCTACCCGTTCTATTTTCGTGAGGGCGGTGCGGGCCGGCCCGCCGGGAGCCGCGGATGACCAGCTTGCGCGAGCCCCGCTTCGAAACCAGGCGCCGGGCGGAGCTCTACAAAGAGTTAGTCGACCGGGCCAGAGCATGGCTGCCCGAATGGCGCCCTCTCGCCCAAGGCTCGGATTCCGCCGGCGCGTTGCTCGCGATCGCCGCGCGCCTCGAATCGGAAGTCGCGCAGCGGCTCGACAAAATGCCGGAAAAGATGTATCGCGGGTTCCTCGACTGGCTGGGCGTGCGCGGTAAGGCCGCCCAGGCCGCACGTGTGCCGCTCGTGTTCAGCCTCACCGCCAACTCCGAGCCCGTCCTCGCCGCGGCCCCGGTCCAGGTGCAGGCGACTCCGCCTCCATCCAGTTCCGCGGCGTCCTCCGAGCCCGTGACGTTTGAAACCGAAGACGACGTCATGCTGGTCCCCGGATCTTTGGCGTCACTGTGCGCCGTCGATCCCTCCCAGGACGCGTTCTATCTCCCGCCCGCCGGTTTCTCCAGTCTCGACGGGCCGAAGCCTGGGCCCGACAGTTGGACCGTCCAGTCGACCGCCAAGGCGAATTCGCTGCAGATTCAACTCCAGCCTGCCTTGGGACTCGATGCGCTGCCTACTCTATTGCACCAGCCCACCAATCTGCTCTACCGCGTCACCAAGGCTGAAGGTGGACTGGTGACCGTGGATCCGCCGGTAGGCACTCCGGAAATTGTGCCGGGCCAGCCGCCGGCGGCGGCCCAGGATCTGCAGGCCGGCCAAATCCTGACCTTGCAATCGTCGTTCGATCCGTTCGGCGCCGCCCGGCGCAACCTCCAGCAACATGCTCTTTACATTGGCAGCGAATCGCTGCTGAATCTGCCCGCCGACGCGCAAATCGAAATTTCCGGCATCAGCGATACCGATATCACATGGTCGTATTGGGGCAAGAGCGGCAATGACCCGGCGCTCGGTTGGCAGCCGCTGGGCTCCGCAAACGCGCCGGTACTCAACAAGGACCGCGGATCAGTGGAAATGCTTCCGATCGGCGGCAAGTCCAGCCGCTGGTTGAGGGGAACGATCAACCCGCCTTCCGCCGGGGTTCGTACCGCTCCCCATATTTCCCTCCGGGTCAATTCCACCGGCTGCAACCCGGACAACGCCATGCCCTGTCCCCCGGACACGAAATCCAATGTCGCCGTCGAGGGTATTGCCAACACGACGCCCCTCGTGCTGGACTCGCCGTTTTATCCTCTCGGCCGCGAGCCGCGGCTGTTCGATGCGTTCTATCTCGGCTGTCCCGAGGCCTTCTCCAAGAGCAACGCATCCGTCCAGATCTGTTTCGAAGCGCAGGACGGGACGGCGGCCTCGTTTTCCGCGGCGCAGTCCGGCGGCGGGAGCGGCGCCGTGATGCTTTTCGGGATCGGCTCCGATGGCTACCTCCACCGCATGCGTCAGGAGACCAACCCTCTCAAACCGCCCGTCACACAACTGCAAGCCGTCCGGCCTCCCATCAACGACGCCGGCGCCGCCACGGTCAACGCGACTCCCGTTCTGCTTACACAAACTCAGGGCCGTCTGAGCACCTACACCCGCGGCAGTGATCTGCTCGTAGCGGCGATGGCGGAGAAGGATTTGTGGATTTGGTCCGAAAACCCGACGCCGGGCCAGTCCGGAAAATGGTACTCCCTCGGCACACCCATTGCCGGAAGCGACTCCAAGATGGCACCAGCGGTCCTGCTGCTGCGGGATGGCACAAACATCCACGTGATCGTTTTGAGTCACGGTGCTCTGTCCGAGACGACTCTCGCTCCGGGCTGGGAAACGGCGGCAACTCCCACCTGGACGGATGTGCCGGGCCCAGCCGGAGCGACATGGGCCGGCGTTGCGCCGATTTTCACCGACCAGGTGCCGCTGACGGCAGCGCCGTTTGGCAACGGATGGATCGCGGTGGAAAAAAACGGCAGACCGTCGCTGTATGTGCCCAATCCAGGCGGCGCGGCCAGCGTGTTACTGAAGAAGCTGCCGGTGATCCTTCCGGATTGCAGGCCTCTGGCCGTTCGATCGGCTCCGTCGGCGCCGCCGGACGAAGTCCTCTTTGTCGCGCCGACTGCGGCCGGCCAGTTGGACGCTTGGACGTTCGACTACACCGCAGGAGGGGCCGCGGCGTCCCGTGTGAACGTTTCGGCCGGCGTGGTCGGATATTCGTTCGACTGGTGGGATTCCCCGGATGGCATTGCGGTCGTATTCACCACCACGGCTGCCAGCGGCGATCACGAACTGGCCGCATGGTTTCCACAGGCATCCGGAGCCCTGGCCGACAGTTCCGTCCTCTATTTGTCGCAAGCCAGGTCCGACTTGGTAGGTTCTCCCGCGCTTACGCCGCAAAACGCCATCGCGCCTGGCGCGAGCGCCTCGATTCTGGTGTGGCCCTTCAACCCAAGTGGCCTGACCCCAACCGCTATCCCCGACACGAAACTGGCGACGGCGCTCGTTGTCGACGATGCCCCCGACTATCCAAAGAAGTTTGATTTTGTGGACGCCAAATTTTCCGGAGGACATCGCCGGGCCTTCGCGTTGGCCCATGATGCGGCGCTGAACGGCGTCAATCGCTGGGTCCGGGTCGAACATTCCGCGCGGGCCCGTGTCGTCAGCGCAGTCGGTGTTTATCGCAATACCTCTGGAAATCAGTTCGCGGGGAGAGCCGATTCCCCGACGACAATCACTCTGCTCCACACCGATCCGAACAACCCCCAGGTCGGCGACGCGCTGGCCGTTACTCTGGGGACCAGAGTTTCAATTCACACCGTGCAATCGCCGCGGACAGCGGCCGACACAATTACGGTGGCTCCGAACATCCAGGGAGTGGCTGCGCCCACCAGCATTACGTACGAATACGTGCAAGCGGTCACCCTGCAAAATCCTCAGCTTCTGCCGCTGCTCGCCGCACCGTTCCCCTCGCTCGCCGCCGGAGCCTATTTCGGCGGCGCCCAGCCGGCCCCAAACCCGCTCCTGTTTTTAGACCCGCCGGCCCCTGCTGTAGCCGCGGCAGCGATCCTGAAGGATTCCTGGACTCAGCGGCCGGCGGTTGCCGCTCATAACTTTACCCTGATCACCAACGCCATCTTTGGCGCGCTCGTCGTTCTCGCCGCGAATAAGACTGCCAATCCCGCGCTTTCCTGGGAATACTTTGACGGACAAGCGTGGTGGACCATACCCGGGCTCAACGACACTACCTCCAACCTGCTGTCGACCGGCATCGTCAGCTTTTGCGTGCCCAATAACCTGCAGCAGGGAGATGTCGCGGGCCGGAAGAGTTATTGGATTCGCGCCCGCTTGGTTGGCGGCGATTACGGACAGGAGACGGTCACGGTATCGACCAAGCCCGATCCCAACAATCCCGGCGGAACGATCCAAACCGTTAACCGGTCCCTGGATAGCGTTTCTCCGCCCGTCTTGGCTTCGGTCAATCTCACGTATTCGGTTTGCTGCTCCTCCGATCCGGACTACATCCTCACCTTCGACGGCGGAGAGATGCGCGACCAGACTGCCGCCAACACGGCCGCCGCTGCCCAAGTCGAATTTTTCATGCCCCTCGCCGAATCGATCCGCCGGGCATCTTCTTCCACGACACCCGATCCCGGAGCCGGAGACCCCGCCCTCTATCTCGGCTTCGATGCGCCGATCTCCGGCGGCCCGCTCCGTGTTTTGTTCCTCGCGCAGGATCAGGATTTCGGCGACGCCGCCTTCCCCTTGCAGGTCGACGTGCTTCGTGAAACCGGGTTCGAAGCCCTGGTGCCCGAAGATGGCACTCGCGGCTTGGGTGAGAGCGGCGTGCTCACGTTCTCTCTCTCGAAATCTCCCCCGGCGGCGGAATTATTCGGAGTGGGCGCTCTCCGCTGGATACGCCTGCGCCCAAAAGCCGGTTTCGCGGGCGCCAATTGGGCGCCCAATATCTTGGGCGCCTATCTCAACGCGGTCTATGCGCGCGCCTCGCAAACGCAAGAGCTGGAGCATCTGGGCTCTTCCAATGGCGCGCCCCGTCAGACCGTGTTTTTGGCGCGGCCGCCGGTGTTGCAGGGAAGCCTCGAGCTGCGCGTGCTCGAGCCGCTTGGCGACGAAGATGTCCAGGCTCTCCGCCAGGACGATCCCAACAGCGTTCTCGATCAGCTCTCCACCGGCCAGGCAGGGCCCTGGGTCTTATGGCAGCAGATCGATGTCATCGAAGCGGCGGGCAAAGGTGATCGCTGTTACTCGCTCGATAGCGATTCCGGCGAGATTGTGTTCGGCGATGGCGTCCATGGGAGCATTCCCCCCATCGGAACCGATTCGATTGTGGCGATCCGTTATAAACGCGGCGGCGGGGCTGCCGCCAACAGTATCGCTGCCTGGAGCGCCATCAACTTGACGGCCGCGGTGCAGGGCGTTCAACGCGTGGTCAACCCCGACGGCGCGGCCGGAGGTTCCGATCCGCAAACGCCCGAGGAAGTCATCCGCTACGCCCCCGCCAATCAATTCATGCGCGATCGCGCCTTGACGCTTCGCGATTTCGAGAAACTGGCGGTGCAATCGTCGCGGGACATCGTGCAGGCTCGCGCTCTGCCTTCCGGCGCGGGAATCCAATTGGTGGCGGTCGTACGCGGGCAGAATCCGCTGCCCTCCCAGGCTCAATGGCGGGCCCTGCTCGCTGAGCTCGCGCGCTGCACATCCCCCGCGCTCGCGGCGCCTGCGGCCATCGTCAAACTTCCGCCGCGGCTCGTGCAGGTCCAGGTCGCGCTTACTCTGGCGATTCAATCCATCGATTCCAGCGGGTCCGTGGGCCGCGAAACCACCAGGCGCCTTCTGGCCCTCGTCGATCCGGCGACGGGCGGTCTGGACCGGTTGGGCTGGCCGCTGGGGACGTTACCCACCGAAACGGATATCTCCGCCGCGTTGGACGGCGTCCCGAGCCTCGAGTCCATCGAGAGCGTCACCCTCGCCGCGACGTTCGGCGGCGCCGCCGTACAGACGCCGCGGCCCGAAGATCTGCCGGTTATCACGGCCGAAGACATCACCATCCAGTTCCAGACGGTAGACGTGGAGGTGGGGGCGTGACGAATTTGACGCTGTCGTTGAACGCCCTCACGTTCGACGAATTGGTCACTCTCGGCCGCTCCATGATCCCAACGCTCGCGCCGGCGTGGACCGATCACAACGTCCACGATCCCGGCATCATGCTGATCGAGCTGGTGGCATGGATCGCCGAGGCGCAGATGTATTCCATGGACCGCTTGCGTCGTGATGAACGGCAGGCTTATGCGCAGCTCATGGGCATCGAGCCGCATGGCCCGATGCCGGCGCGCGGGCTGATTTGGCCCTCGGCCGACGGCGGCCAAAATGCGTCTCCGGTTTCCTGGCCGGCCGCAACCTTAATCCCGGCGGGCTCCCCCCTGACTGGGAACCGCCCGGACGCGCCGGTGTTCTACACCTCCGACGCCGTTCAGCTGACCACCGCAGCCCTGGTGCGCGTCGAAACGTTGTTCCGCAGCGGAATCTGGCACGACTGGACCCGCGTGAATGCCCAACAGACCGCGACTTTCATGCCTTTCGGCGACACTCCGCAGGCGGGCACTCAACTGATTCTCACGTTCGCGATCAACCCTTCGGAATCCCCCGCCGGTGATGCCCCCATCACGCTCGGGTTTGAAGTCGTCAATGAATCCATCGAGGCCAATCCCGCGATCCGCACTCCCGCGTTGGCTGTATCTCTGGCCGATGCCCTGGGTGAACGCACCATCGCGGTAATGAAGGACACGACCTCGGGCCTGCTGGAGAGCGGGGTTCTTCTGCTGCCGCTGGGACACGTTGCGCCGGAGTCGGGCCGTTTCCAGCTCATCGTGCGCAGCGCGAGTGGCGGCTTTAAGAGGCCGCCGACGCTCCGGCGCGTTGGCGTGAATGTGCTACCGGTCCGGCAGTTGCAACCGGTGTTGGACGATCCGGGATCATTCGGCCGCGGGACCCCCGGCCAGCAATACACGCTGGCGGAATATGGTCTGGTCTTCGAAGGAGACGGCCACGATGCTCTGCAAGTGAACATTGCCGAAAACGGCGTTTGGTTTCCGTGGACTCGCACCGCGGATTTGGAGCAATCCGGCCCCGACGACCGGCATTTCGAGCTCGACCCGTTGCGCGGAGTCCTCACTTTTGGCAACGGATTGAACGGGCGGTTGATCCCGGACGGCGCGCCGATCCAGGTGCAATATGCTGTGAGCGAAGGCAGCACCGGTAATGTCCAGCCTTTCGTCGTTTGGACAGTCAAAGGAGTCGCGGGCCCGTTCGGCACAAATCGCGAAGCGACCATCGGCGGCCAGGACGCAACCACCTTGAACGATCTCCAGACCGGCGCTCGTATCGAGGCCGATTCCGGCCGTCCGCTGGTCACGGCGGCCGATGTGCAGCAGGCGGCCCGATCCTTTACAGACCTCGGAGTCAAGCGCGCCGTCGAGTTGCCGCTTGATGCGGGGCGGATGACGGGCGATCGCGTGCTTGTCGTCACGGGTCCGCACGACGGCCAAAGCTCGAACGCCGTTCTCCAGGAAGCGCCCGAATTTCTGGAGGCGGTACGCTCCAGGATCGCACCCAGGTTGCCGGTCGGGCAGCGGCTGCAGGTGACGGGCCCGGCGTACGTGCCGCTCCGCATCACGGCGACCTTGACGGCGGCGCGCAATACCGATCCCGATACCGTCCAGGCCGCTGCTGTCGCCGAGCTGCAGAAGCGTCTCGCGGTCGTCACCGCGAACGGTCTTGACCAATGGCCGCTGGGACGCCCGGTGAGCGCGCGAGCTGTGCAGGGCTGGCTGCGTCTCCTCCCCGGCGTCGCCCAGGTGCAGAACGTCCAGCTGCTTGCCGGCGCCAACGCCCAGCCCGTTACCGTCTTGCAGTTGGGCCAGCGGGCGCTTCCGAGTTTGCAGATTACGGCGTCGGATATTACCGTGAACCGGCCCCCTGAAGGGAGCACCCGATGAGCGCGGCGACTTTGCGGGCCTACCGGTTCCAGACCCAAAAGCACTGGATGCAGTGCCTCCTGCACCGCTTCGATCTCCAATCCGATGGTTCGCTCCTCCCCGCTGCGCGGCTGGGGTCGTATGCATATTACGTTTCCGGCAAGGCCGGCGGCGCGGCCGGCCGGTCGATTGCCGTCGACGCCTACGGGCAGCCTTTCGTGCCGGAGGGAGCGTCGAGCGCTCTGGGACAAAGCCCGCGTCTGATCGCCGACCGCGAATGGGTATGGTCGTTTGACCCTGGCGGAACCATCGTGCGCCGCGCCGACCCGCGGAGTTTCCAGGTGGATCTGGAGCTCGATACCGGTTTGCCGGTTCGCGATATCGCCGGCGACGGCCGCGAGGGCATCTGGGTCCTGTGCGGCGATTCGAGCCTGCTCGTGCTCCACTTCGATTGCCAAGGCTGCGCCCGCCAACGCTATCCGGCTCCGTTCGAGGCTGCCGGATCCGTGCAGATGGCGAGCGTCAATCGAGGACTCGGCCTGGCGCTGCTTTCACAGGATGGAACGCGCCTGGTTTTCTTGGACAGCGCATCCGGCCAGACCTCGCAAACCGTCAATCTCAGCCAGTTGGCGGCGGGCTGGAAGGTCACCCAGCTCACCTCGGATGCGCGCAGCCGGATTGCGCTGTGGGGCCTACAGGCCGGCCCGTCGGGTCCGGCGGGCGTGGCATTCCTTTTGGACGCTCAGGGAGACATCGTCGATGGACCGCTGGCCGGTCTGTTTGATCGGCCCCGGGGCGCGGCGCCCCCGCGCGCCCTGGATTCCATCCGCATTGCCGTCTATGGCCAGATCATTTGGTTCTCCGCCGATACCGGGCTGTGGCGCCTCGATTCCAGCGACGCCTCCGGCCCGCGCGAATCCGACAGCACGCTGGTGACGCCCGCCTTGTATTCGCCCGCCACGGGAAGCGATCGCGGCTGGCTGCGCGCCGAAGTGTTTCTGGATTTGGATCAGAACGCTGCTCTGGAAGTCCAGGCTGCCACCACCGACGAGTCCCAGGTGAAGGATGACGTCAACCGCATCGCCGGCGACACAACCCTCTCGACATCCCAAAGGCAGGAGGCGATCTGGGAACGACTGTCGCGATCAGATTCCGCGGCGGGCCAGACTTACACCATTCCCGGTCCGGCGTCTGCCACAGAGCCCATCGCCATTCCCCTGCTGGTTCCCGAAGACCAATGGCTCTGGATGCGGGTTTCGGTCATCACTCCGCCGGGAACGGCGCCCGCGCCTTTACGGGAACTGCGAATCCTGTATCCCGATCTTTCGATCGCGAACTCGTTGCCCTCGATCTTCCGCGGCGAAAAGAACGATGCCACCGGAACCGTGCGGGCCCTCGCCGGGGTTCTGGAGTCGACAACCCAGCGCTTCGACGAGCTTATCCGCGGCGCAGCGTCGTTCCTGGATGCCCTGACCGCGCCGAAAGAATGGCTGGACTACCTGGCTCGCTGGTTCGACCTACCGTGGGACGACGGGTTGCCGGTCGATTCCAAAAGGCGCCTCCTGCAGCGGACCCGCGACCTGCTGGACGGACGCGGAACCCGGGCAGGGTTGCTGGCGCTGCTGCAGTCTCTGTTGGGCAGCGGCGTCCAAATCGAAATCCAGGACCTGACGGTCGACCACGCGCCCGTCCGGCTCGGCGGCTGCGGACAGCCTGGGGGAGTCTTGCCGGTTTTGCTGGCCGGTGTATCGCTTCGGACGCCCACGCTGGGCGAAAAGGCTGTGCTTGGCCGGGCGCGCCTTTGCGGCGGTGGCAGCGCGCTTGCGGCCCTCGTTCCCACGCTGCGCATCCGGCTCACCGCGCCCGTCGCGAGCCAGCGCGCGTGGGAGAGTCTGCTGCACCGCGTCCTGGCGCAATATGTGCCGGCCGGCGTCAGTTTCACGGTCCGCTGGAGGGCCGCCGAGTTCGCTGCTCCGGACCTGATTGATGAAAACGGAATCGTGATCGAAGCGCCGGTCACGGGCGCCCTCGGCACCGATAGCGCAATTGGACGGACCCGCCTCGGCGGCCGCCGCTCCGGCCAAATCGGCGACATGGGATTTGAAATGGGCGAGTTGCAGTGAGGCGAAATGCAAGGAGAAACGACGGTGACTAAACAAACAGCCGCGGCACACGGTTCCGGTTGCACCTGCAAGGCCTGCATCACCCGAGAGCGAAATCGCTTCTTCAAGGGCAAGGTGATGAAGGCGGCCGAGTTTGAGATGGAGCAGCGCTACGGCATCGAACGCCGTCGGATGCTCAGCCGGGCGATCGCCGGGTGGGGCGTAGTGCGCGGGCTCGCCCTGAAGGGCTCCCGGCCGCGGCATGCCACGCCGCCTGAACCCTGCGAATCGCTCTGCATTTCACCAGGGCTGGCTCTGGACCGGTATGGCCGGGAAATTATCCTGCCCACCGAATCCGTCCTCGGGTCCGACAACACGTTCGTTGCCGGTGTGGGCTGCGAACTGGCATCCGTCGATAAATTGCAGCCGGGCGACTATGTGCTCGCGATTCACTACGCCGAACGGCTTCTCGGCGAGGTTCTGCTGCCCGGCGATTGCTGCGGCTGCCGTACTGAACAGAATTACGTCTGCGAGACTGCGCTCTTCTCTTTGCGAAGACTGTCGCGCTGTGAAGAGTGTCCCTGCGGAGAACGGCCCTGCCCCCCGGAATGTGAATGCGGGCGGCACGGCTGCGAATGTGAAGGCCGCGCCCGGAACTCGTGTCTGTGCGAATGGACCGCTAAAACCGAGCCTCCCGGCTGCTCCGCAAAACCGTGCCGCTGGCGCGGCTACGACGTCTATGCCGATGACGGCGTCGATTTGGCCTGCATCCGCGTCTGCGAGCCCACCGAGTGCGACAAGCCGCTCCCCTGCAGACCCATCCTCGGATGGATCGTGGACGATTGCGCGCCCCGTCGCATCGTGAAAGGCAACGACCTGCTTTATGACTTGATTCGCGGCTGCGACCTGACGCGCATCAAATGCCTGAGTTGGGGCAAGTGGCATCGCCGCGCCGAGCACGTCCCCTGGGACGAGTTCATCCATAAGATCCACGGGGAGATAACCGAGCACCACGATCTGAAAACCGGGCTCGCCCTTCAATTCACGGGTCCGGTGCTCGAGAAGACCGTCCGCACGGATTGCTTCAGCATTCGGTTTTCCGTCCCCGGCGAGTGGCCAGGATGGCGTTCCGCAATGTTCGTCCCCATCACCCGCGTCGAGAAGCCCCACCATCCCGGTGATCCGCCCGAGACCACCCGGCAGGTGACGCTGTGTGTCCGTCCCGATTGGTACGAGGAATTGACTTCCCACGCCAGCCGCGTGCGCCGCGAAGGCGCCACGGTTCGGATCGAGGTTAACGGCGATTACATTCTCGACTGCCACGGCCAGCCTATCGATGCCAATGCCCGCGGTTTTGCGCTCCGGGAGGAAGAGGATTGCCCGGTCCAGCCCAGCGGAAACGGAACGCCGGGCGGCGTTCTCGTCTCGCAGTTCCGGGTCGCCAGAGGCGAGCAGCCGGCTCAGAGGGAACAGAGACCCGTGGTGAATTTCCAAGAGGAATAAGGCGATGAACAATCAAGACATAAAACTCCCTTCCACCTGCGGATTATCCAGCCTGCAGAGGCCGAAGTTCAGCCCAGGACTGTTGCTGGAAGACGACGACCTGAACGCGGGCGTGTCGTATACCCAGGATCTCTCCCGGTTGCTCTTCCGCTCCCTGTTTGGCTGCGGCGTCATCTGCGGCTTGAACGTCAAGGTCACGCCGATCTGCGCCGGCAAGCAGTGGGATATTACCGTCACCCGCGGCGTGGCCCTCGATTGCATGGGAAACCCGATCTGGGTTCCGGCGGACCTCGACATCACCTATGATCCGGGCTGCGACGATTTTGTGTCCCCTCTGTGGGTCACGGTTTGCTACGTCGAGAAGTGCTGCCGCCCCAAAGATGTCGCCTGCT
>Ga0070734_10001898_pt1 | contig 27934 bp, 27 predicted proteins | sample Coa_R1_8_FD_66444 | JGI IMG/M metagenome (GOLD analysis project Ga0070734, IMG submission 66444) | Surface soil microbial communities from Centralia Pennsylvania, which are recovering from an underground coalmine fire - Coalmine... | ecosystem: Environmental > Terrestrial > Soil > Unclassified ... | reverse complement strand
CTTCCCCCGGTTGCGCCGCGCCGCCCTCGCCGCGGACCCACAGCAGCCCTCCGCGGTCTTCCAGCTTGAGATGAGTGAGATGCGTGCTCGACGGCGCCCCGCTCGCCGGACGCGGGGCACCGTCCCAGGCGAACCGCAGGCGATGCACCGGGCACTCGATGTCCCCCGTCAGCCGGCCGCGGCGCCCGAGAATCAGCGCATGCGCGCCCTGGGGACAACAATTGCGCAGAGCACTGATCGGCCCCTCGTGAGTGCGTATCACGAGCGCCCGCTCCGCGCCGTTCTCGGCGGTGAGATAGTCGCCCGGCTGCTGCAGCTCGAGCGCATGCCCGACGAGCTGCGCGGCGGGACGAAAAACCGCATCACGCTCGATGCGATGAGCGTGGGCATCGAGGTAGCTCCAAAGGGGCAGCCGAGGCACGCGCTCGGGACCGCCCGGCGAGGACCCCTGCGCCTCGAAGCGACCCGGAAAAACCGAGCGCAGATAGGCCATGGCGCGGGCCCGCGCCGCGCCCCGATCGATGTTCCCCTCCGACTGGAATGCGAAATCCTGCCACAGCATCTCCAGCACTCCGATCAGACCGAGCGCCACGGCACCGGCGTCGAGATGCGCGAGGCCGCTCTGCTCGATCAGACGCTCGATGAGCTCCTGCACGAGCGCGGCGAAGCTCGCATCCTTTTGGCCGCAGATGTCGTAGTATTCCTGCCGCGAGCTTGCCTCGCCCCAGAATGCGTACCAGACGGACACCTTGCGCGGACTTGCAATCTCCGGGTCGAGATACAGATCCACCATGCGCTTGAGCGCGCGCACGGGGGTCGCCCGCAATTGCGCAACCGGAACCAGCACCTGCTCCTCGAACTCGGTTGCGAGGAACTGCAGCGAGGCCACCATCATGGCGGCCTTCGAGTCGAAGTAGAATCGCACGATGCCGGGAGACATGCGGGCGATTGCCACCACCTTCTCCACGGTAGTGCGCGAGGGGCCATAGAGATGCAGCGCCGAAATGCATGCATCGATGAGGCGTTGCCGCTGCGGAGCATGGCCGTTGCGCGCGCGCGGCGCGCGCGCCGCGGCCTCGCCTCTGCGGCGGCTCATCTCAGGGATCGCTCCGCGTGAACGCGGAAGCAGAAGCACTGCCGGTGAGCCGGCGGCGCCTGGGGGTGCGCGCCTGGCTCGCGCGCCAGGGGCAGTGGCTCATCATCGGGCCGCCCATGCTGTATCTGCTCGTGTTCTTTCTCATTCCGTTCGCCTTTGCGCTCAAGATCAGTTTCGCCGAAACCGCGGTGCACGTACCACCGTTCACCGACATCCTCAGCTTCGGCCCCGACTGGCATCTGCACTTGAACCTGAACCTCGCCAACTTCAAGTATCTGTTCACCGACGACGTGTACGCGCTCTCCTATGTCTACTCGCTGCGGACCGCCTTCTTCTCGACGCTCGTCTGCCTCGCGCTGGGCTATCCGATGGCGTACGCCATCGCGCGCACCTCGAAGAGCACCCAGAGCATTTTGCTGCTCATCATCATCTTACCTTTTTGGACCTCATTCCTGCTGCGCGTTTATGCGCTCGAGGGGATCATCCGCGAGACGGGCCTGCTCAACGGCGCACTGCTCTGGCTCGGCATCATCCATCAGCCGCTCAAGATCATGCACACCACCGTGGCGGTCTATCTCGGCATCATCTATTCCTATCTGCCGTTCATGGTCCTGCCGCTGTTCGCGACGCTCGAGAAGCTCGATCTGTCGCTCCTCGAGGCGGCTGCCGATCTCGGCAGCCCTCCCTGGCGCACCTTCCTCGACGTGACGTTGCCGCTCTCGGTCCCCGGCATCATTGCCGGATCGATGCTGGTTTTCATTCCCGCCATCGGCGAGTTCGTCATTCCGACGCTGCTCGGCGGCCCGGACAACTTGATGATCGGGCGCGTGCTGTGGGACGAGTTCTTCGGCAACCGTGACTGGCCGGTCGCCTCCGCCGTGTCGATCGCCTTCCTCGTCTTCCTGGTGGGTCCGATCGCGCTCTACCAGCACTACAGCTCCAAGCAGCTCGAGGGCGCCTGATGTCCGAGCGCGTCTCCCCATTCCTGCTCTCGATTCTGTTCATCGGGATCGCGATCCTCTACGTCCCGATCCTCGTGCTCATCGCCTATTCCTTCAATGCCTCGTCTTTGGTGAGCGTCTGGGGTGGCTTCTCGACGACCTGGTACGCGCAGCTTCTGCACGATGATCAGATTCTCGAGGCGGCCTGGCTCTCGCTCAAGATCGGCGTCGTCGTCTCGAGCGGCGCGGTGGTGCTCGGCACGCTGGCCGCAATCTCGCTGGTGCGCTTTCCGCTGTTTCGCGGTCGTCTGCTCCTGACCGGCATGGTGAATGCGCCGCTCGTGATGCCGGAGATCATCACCGGCATCACGCAGCTGCTGCTCTTCATCTCGATGCTGAACCTTCTCGGCTGGCCGCATCGTGGCTTCACCACGATCTCGATCGCTCATATCGCGTTTTGCACCGCCTACGTCACCGTCACGGTGCGCTCGCGTCTGGTCTCGGCGGACCGCTCTCTCGAGGAGGCGGCGATGGATCTGGGTTCGGGGCCCGTGCGCGCGTTCATCGACACCACGCTGCCCATCATTGCCCCCGCACTGATCTCGGGCTGGCTGCTGAGCTTCACGCTCTCGCTCGACGATCTGGTCATCTCGAGCTTCGTCTCCGGCCCGGGGGCGAGCACGCTGCCGATGGTGATCTTCTCCAAGGTGAAGCTCGGGGTGACCCCGGATGTGAATGCGCTCGCGAGCGTCATCATCTGCCTGGTCGGGGTGTGTATCGTGTGCGCGGGCTATCTCATGCGGCGCGCCGAGCGCCAGAGGCTTCTCGAGGCGCAGCTCGCCGAGCGCTGAGCAGCGCGCCCCTAGGTTTTGACGAATGTCGCATCGTGAGCCGGACGCGTGAAGATGCGCTCGACGAGCGGCTCGAAGGTCGAGAGCGGCTCCCAGTCGTAGTTTGGATCGAAGGAGCTCTGGTCCCAGCGCTCACAGAACTGCCGGCAGGCCTCATACCAGGGGTGATCCCGAAAACGGTCGCGACCGTTGCGGTTGCCGCCGAAGTGGTGTGCGTAGTAATAGCTCTGGAAAAGACCGTGCTGCTCGACGATCCAGGTCACTTCCGCGCGCACGTAGGGCTTGAGGATCGCCGCGGCGATCTGCGAATGGTTGAAGGGCGCCAGATCATCGCCGATGTCGTGAATCAGGGCGGCCACGATCAGCTCCTCATCGGCGCCATCGCGCATTGCTCGCGTCGCAGTCTGCAGCGAGTGGTCGAAGCGGCTGACGGGATAGCCCCCGAGCGAGCCCTCGAGCTGCCGCAGGGCGCAGAGGATGCGCTTCGGCAGCGCCTTCACGTACTCGCGCTCGTAGAGCGCGAGCAGCTCATAGTCCTCGACCGTGCCGTCCTGCATGCGCTTGAAGCCGACGATGCGCTCGCCATGAGACTTGGGCTCGACACTCACGCTGAGTTCTCCTTGAGTCGTTCTACTCGGCCGTCTTGATGCGCGTCCAGGTGCGGGTGCGGATTCGCTCCGTCGCCGCGCTCACCTCGGCCGAGCGATAAAGCCGCGCCTCGATCGCCGGCGTCGGATAGAGCGCCGGGTCGTTGAGGATCCGCGGGCTCACGAGCGGGCGCGCGGCGAGATTGTCATTACCATAAAAGATTGCATTGGTGATGCCGGCAATGACATCCGGACGCATCATGAAATTCAGGAATCGGTGCGCGGCGTCCGGATGGGGCGCGCCGACGGGAATCAGGAGCGCCGAGAAGTTCTCGTTGGACCCCTCCTTCGGGACGGTGAATGCGAGCGGCACATCGACGCCCACCGCCTTGGCGCGCTCGTGGACCAGGGCATAGTCGCTCGACCAGGACATGGCGATGCACAGCTCCCGATTGGCCAGCCCGTTCATGTACTCAACCGAATCGAAGGAGCGCACGTACGGCCGCACTTTGAGCAGCAGCCGCGCCGCCGCATCGTAGTCCTCGCGCCGCGTCGTGTTGGGATCGAGCCCGAGGTAGCGCAGCGCGAGCTGGATGACATCCTCGGCGGAATCGAGAAAGGTGACGCCGCAATCGGCGAAGCGCGAGACGACCTCCGGCTTGAACAGCATGTCCAGGCTGTCGAGGGGGGCGTCGGGCATGCGCGCGCGCACCATGTCGATGTTGTAGGCAAAGCCGTTGATCGCGTGCATGTACGGCACGGCGTGAGCATTGCCCGGATCGTAGGCGCGCTCGATCTCGAGCGCGCGCGGATCGAGATTCTTCCAGTTCGGGAGCCTCGCCTTGTCGAGCGGCTGATAGACTCCGGCCTTGATCTCGCGCCCATAGAACTCGGTCGAGGCGACCACGATGTCGTAACCCGATCCGCCGGCGAGCAGCCGCGCATCCATCGTCTCCTCGCCATCGTAGACATCGTAGGTGACCTTGATCCCAGTCTCGCGCTCGAACTGGGCGATGGTCGAGGGCCCTATGAAGTCCTGCCAGTTATAGACGAAAAGCCGCTTCTCCTCGGCGCCGACGCTTGCCGCGCTCCCGAGCAGCAGCACCAGCAGCACCTGCAAGAGTCTGGTCGCAAGAAAGTGCATCAAAGCGCGGCAACGCCCCGCGTGGCGGCGCTGCGCGCCTCGCTCTCGAGCACCTCCTCGAGCGAGCGCTCGAGGATCTCGACCGCCTCATCGACATGGTGCCGGCCGATCATGAGCGGGGGCATGAAACGCACGGTGCTCTGCCCGCAAGACAGGAGAATGAGGCCGTTGTGATAGGCCCGGGTGATGAGGGCATCGCAGAGCTTGCGCGCCGGGGTGCGCTCCGCTCCCTCGGACACGAGCTCCATGCCGATCATGAGGCCCTTGCCCCTCACCTCACCGATGACCTTGTGACGCTCGGCCAGAGCGCGCAGCTTCATCATGAAATGCTCGCCGACTGCGGCCGCGTTGGCACAGTACTGATGCTCGACGAGATCGAGCGTTGCAAGCGCGGCGGCACAGCACAGCGGATTGCCGCCGAAGGTGTTGCCGTGTGCGCCGCGCGTCCATTTCTGCATCAGGCTGCGCTTCGCGACCATCATGCCGATGGGCATTCCCGATCCGAGGCCCTTGGCGAGCGTCATGACATCGGGCGCCACGTTCCAGTGCTCGGCCGCAAACATGCGCCCGGTGCGTCCCACGCCCGATTGCACCTCATCGAAGATCAAGAGGATGCCGTGCCGGTCGCACAGCTCGCGCAGCCCGGCGAGAAATCCATCGGGAGGCACCAGATAGCCGCCCTCGCCCTGGATCGGCTCGACCACGATGGCCGCGACCTCGGCCGCCGGAACGTTGCTCACGAACAGCACGTCCTCGATGTACTTCAGCACCGCGCGTCCCTGCTCGCCGCCTGCGAGCAGCGGGCGATAATTGTTCGGATAAGGCACGTGGGTGACCCCCGGCATCGCCGGGAAGAAGCCCTTCTGCTGGGTGTATTTGCTCGAAGTGAAGGCGAGCGAGCCCATCGTGCGGCCATGAAAGCCGCCGAGGAAGCCGATGAAGCGGCTGCGGCCGGTGACATAGCGCGCGAGCTTCAGGGCCGCCTCGACGCTCTCGGTCCCCGACTGACAGAAGAAGCTCATCACCGGGGCCTTCATCGGCGCAAGCGCCTCCAACCGCTCCGCCAGCTGCACCATGCCCTCGTGCCAGTAGTCGGAGGAGATGTGAACGAAACGCTCGGCCGCCTGCTGAATCGCGCGCACGACGGCCGGATGGCTGTGACCGGTGCTGCACACGGCGATGCCGGCCGCGAAGTCCAGAAAGCGATTGCCATCGACGTCCCAGGCCTCCGCGCCGCGTCCGTGCGACATCACGAAGGGGTAATCGCGCGGATAGGAAGGGGAGATCACCAGCGCATCGCGCGCGATCAGCGCGCGCGCCTTTGGACCCGGCAACTCGGTCTTGATGTGCGCACTTTTCATCTCTTCTCCCCCGTTGGCGTCGGCTCGAGCCGCAAACCGCTCGAGCCACAAATGATATCGTCCTTGCGCGAGCCAAGCGACTTCCGCGATGATGCCGGCGATGCACAGGATGTCCGGGATGCACACCGTCCGCACGATCGAGCGCCTGCGGTGAGCTCGGGAAAGCATCCGCACCATCTCGGATTCTGGATGTGCGTCGCGCTCGTGATCGGTAACACAATCGGCTCGGGCGTGTTCCTGCTGCCCCTCTCGCTCGCGCCATACGGCCTGAACAGCGTGATCGCGTGGCTGTTCGTGACCAGCGGTGTGCTGATGCTGGCGGTCGTCTTCGCGGTATTGAGCCGTGCGTTTCCCAAGGCCGGCGGTCCCTATGCCTACGTCGATCTCGCCTTCGGCCCTCTCCCCGCCTTCATCGTTGCCTGGGGCTATTGGATCTCGATCTGGGTCGGCAACGTCTCGATCGCGACCGGAGCGATCAGCTATCTGACGCCCTGGATGCCGTGGCTCGCGACGCTGCCCGGCGCTTCGGCGGCCCTCACCCTGGCGGTGCTGTGGATCCTCACCGCGGTCAATTGCTACGGCATCAAGGCGGCCGGGTGGGTGCAAAGCATCAGCACGGTCCTCAAGGTGCTGCCGCTGATCGCAGTGTGCGGCCTCGGGCTCACCGCGCTCGACGCCTCTCACATTCAGGCGCTGCGCAACGTGCAACCCCTTTCGCTCGGGGGCACCACCGCGGCGGCCACACTTGCGCTGTGGGCGATGCTCGGCATCGAGTCGGCGACCATTCCGGCGGGCAAGGTGCGCGATCCCACACGCACCATTCCGCGCGCGACCCTGACGGGCACGATCATCACCGCGCTCATCTGCATGCTGGCGTGCACGACGGTGCTGTTGCTGCTCGGTCCGAAAGCGCTCGCCACATCCAACGCTCCCTTCGCCGATCTGGCGGCCCGACACTGGGGTGAGGGCGCCGGCAAGCTCGTCGCGCTCGCAGCGGCCATCAGCGGCTTCGGAGCGCTCAACGGCTGGATCCTGCTGCAGGGAGAGCTGCCCAACGTCATGGCGAAGCACGGAGTGTTCCCGAGGGCGTTTGCGCAGGAGTCCGCGCGCTTCACGCCGACCTTCGCGCTCGTCTTCACCAGCGCTCTGGTGAGCGTGCTCGTGCTCATCAATTATCAAAAATCGATGGGCAGCATCTTCACCTTCATGATCACGCTCTCGACCTCCGCCTGCCTGGTGCTTTATTTGATGTGCTCGCTCGCACTCCTGCGTCTGCTCTGGACGGGCTATCTCGGCGCGCGCGGCGCGCGCGCCGCGGCGCTCGCGCTCCTCGGTGCTCTCGCGGCCGGCTTCTCGGTGTGGGCGCTGGCGGGCGCCGGGCGCGAGCCGTTCTGGTGGGGCGTGGCGCTGCTCGGCTGTGGTGTGCCGATCTACGCCTGGATGCGGCGCGGGGTGCTCTCATGGGGCTGAACGATGCCCGTGCCCTGCTCGCAGTCGCCGTGGGCGGCATGCTCGGTTGCGTGCTGCGCTGGATCCTTGCGCTCGCGCTCAACCGCTACTTCCCGGCCGTACCGCCCGGAACGCTCGCCGCCAATCTGATCGGTTGTTACGTGATTGGCGTCGCACTCGCCTTCTTCACGCTCAATCCGCATCTGCCCGTGGAGTGGCGCCTGCTCGTGACGACCGGCTTCTGCGGCGGCCTCACGACCTTCTCCACCTTCACGGCCGAGGTCGTGCTGCTCTATCAATCGGGGCGTATCGGCGCCGCGCTCTGCACGCTCGCAGCCAATCTCATCGGCTCGCTGCTGATGACCGCCGCGGGCCTTGCGACGGTCTCGGCCCTGCGCCGTTAGGTGCTCAACCCGCTCGGCGCAGATGGGCCAGCTGGCGCAACAGCCGCGCTCGCGAGGCGAGGCCCCGCACCACCACGTTCGAGTCCGGCCCGGGCTGGATGATGAGCAGGTGCGTGAGGCCGGTGGTTTCGAACACGCGCAGCAGATCCGCCGCCCGCGCCTCCTCGATGCTGCGCCACTCGAGAGCGCGCAGCCGCTCCCACGGCGTCATGATATGCGCGACGCGCAGGTCCGCGTGGCGACCGAAGGTCGATGAAAGCAGGAACTGCATCGGCTTCTCACCCTGAATGTCGTACGAGGTGATCAGGCCGATCAGCCGCTCCTCGCGCGCGACCAACAGGGCTCGCACGCCCAGATGCACCATCTCCACCAGCGCATCGTCGATGCTGCGATCGGGATCGACCGTGACGGGATAGTCGCGCGAGAAATCCGTGATGGCGTAGACCGCGGGGTCGCTCGGGCTGAGCCCGCGTCCATCGAGGAGGCTGCGCTGCGGTAGATGGGCATTGAGCCAGCCGCGGCTGGCGACGGAGACTGGCTCGAGCAGCGCCATCGTCATAGGCATTTCGAGCGAATTTTGCCGGCGAGGTTCCGGTGGGGTCACCGGGAGATGCGGTCATCGCCCCATGGTATACTTAGAATACTAATCATTAGGGGGCTTTGCAATGACCGTCGCCGATCTTGAGGAGCGATTTGCCGATGCTTTGCACGGCACGGCGCGGGCCTGGCGCCAGGCGGTCGACCGGCGGCTCAAGTCGCTCGGCATGAGCCAGGCGAGCTGGATGACCATCGCGGTCGCCGCGAAATCTCCCCGACCGATGTCGCAATCCGAGCTTGCGGACCGGCTGGGCGTTGAGGGTGCGACGCTCGTCGCCATGGTGGACCGCCTGGTCAAGGCAGGACTCGTCACCCGCCAATCCTCGCCGACCGATCGGCGCGTCAAGCACATCCTCGTCACCGAGGCTGGCACCCGCCTCTATGAGATCGTGCGGCGCGAGGCCGTGGCCGTGCGCCGCGAGCTGCTCGGCGAGCTCGATGCGAAGCGCCTCCAGGTTGCGACCGAGCTGCTCGAATCGCTGCGCGGGCGGCTCGATGCGCCGCCGTGAGCCTCGAGCCCAACCGCCGCATGATCACGCTCTCGATCATGGCGGCGACCATCATGCAGACGCTCGATACCACGATCGCCAACGTCGCCCTGCCGCACATGCAGGGCACGATGTCGGCCTCCCAGGATCAGATCGCCTGGGTGCTCACGGCCTACATCGTGGCCGCCGCCATCGCCACGCCTCTCACCGGCTGGGTGGTGGATCGCTTCGGGCAGAAGCGCGTTTTTCTCGCCTCGGTGATCGGCTTTACCGTCGCCTCCACGCTCTGCGGACTGTCCAACAGTCTCGTCGAGATCGTCCTCGCCCGGCTTCTGCAAGGCCTGTTCGGAGCCGGCCTCGTACCGATGTCCCAGGTCGTGCTCATGGAGATCAACCCGCCCGAGAAGCAGGGCTCCGCGCTCGCGGTGTGGGGCATGGGGGTCATGGTGGGACCGATCCTCGGGCCTACCCTCGGCGGATGGCTCACCGATACCTACGATTGGCGCTGGGTATTCTTCATCAACATTCCGGTGGGTGCGCTCGCGACCTTCGGGATCTGGCGCTACCTACATCCGCAGGCGGCGCCGCGCCGGATGCGATTCGATGTGTTCGGCTTCGCCACGCTGAGCCTCGCCATCGGCGCGCTGCAGATGCTGCTCGATCGCGGTCAGCAAAACGATTGGTTCTCCTCCGTCGAGACCTGGGTCGAGGCGATCGCCGCAGCCGTCGCCTTGACGTACTTTCTCGCCCACACCGCGCTCACACCGCCCCAGCGCTCGTTTCTTGATTACCGGCTGCTCACCAACCGCAATTACATCTCCGGTCTCGGCTTCATCTTCATCGTCGGACTCGTGCTGTACGCAACGCGCGCACTGCTGCCGACCATGCTCGAGGATCTGCTCGATTATCCGGTCACCACCACCGGTCTCGTCACGGCGCCGTCGGGGCTCGGCACGATGCTCGCGATGCTGGTCGCGGGGCGCATGATCGGCCGCGTCGATCTGCGGCTGCTGCTGCTCGGCGGCTTCGGGCTCACGGCCTTCTCGCTGGGGCAGATGTCCGGCTACTCGCTCGACATCGATCAATCCGCGGTCATCTGGCCCGGGGTGATCCAGGGGATCGGCCTCGGTTTCGTGTTCGTCCCCTTGAGCGCCGCCACCTTCGTGACTCTGAGCCCGGAGCTGCGCTCCCAGGGCACCGCCATCTTCAGTCTGGTGCGCAACATCGGCAGCAGCATCGGGATCTCGATGGTGCAGGCGCTGCTCGTGCGCGGCACGGTGAGGGCCCACGCCACCCTCGCCGAGCAGATCACGCACAAGAACCCCGCGTGGACGAATCCCGCCATCGCGCACGCCTACGATCTCGCGCGCTCGCACTCCGCCGCCGCTCTCGATGCGCTCATCGAGCGGCAGGCGACGATGATCGGCTACCTCGAGGACTATCGCCTGATGATGGTGCTGACGATCGCGGTCCTGCCGCTCATCCTGCTGCTGCGCGCGACTCGCCGCCCGGCTGCCGTGCTCGAGGAGCATGTGGTGCTCGAGTAGCCGACGCGCTCAGTGGGAGCGCGCCGGAGCAGCGAACTCCTGAGTCCAGTACACCGCCAGGTGTCGTGCGGTATTCACCGCGAAGCCAATGCCGGTATCGCGAAAGCGCGGGTTCATGATGTTGCGACAATGGCCGGCGCTCGCCAGCCAGCCGCGCACGGCCTCATCCGCCGTGAGCGCACCGGCGGCGATATTCTCGCCGACGAGGGCGATCGGGTATCCCGTCGCCTGCACGCGCGTGTGCGGTGTACTGCCGTCGAGGCCGATGTGATCGAAGTGCCCGCTGCGCGCCATGCTGCGCGAGTATTCGAGCGCCGCGCCATTGAGCAGAGCGTTGATGCTGAGGGGCGGTGCCGGCGGATAGTAGCGTCCGCCACAGGTGTGGCCCGCCGCGCGGGCGGCATTGACGCTCTCGAGTACGGAGTGGTCGATGGCCGCCGCGTCGCGCTCCTCGGGCACGCCGAGCGGCTGGGCGAGAACGATGAGCAGCGTCCCGGAGGCGCGCGCGAGGCCCCAATCCTGCAGTCTGGGATCGCTGAGCGTCGCGCAATGCTCGCCGATCAGCACGCGCGAGACGACGGCCTCATCGAGGGAGCCGGTGATTCTGATCTCGGCCGAGTGCGTGGCCCGATAGGCGCCGTGCGTCATGGCATGCGCGAGCGTGGCTCCACGGACGAGCTCCGCGGCGATGCGGTCGAGCCGCGCGTCCTCGTGCAGCGGTGGGAGTGGAGTGTCTGCACGCGAGGCCGCTGGGCAGCCCTGCGAGCGGGCCCAGCGCAGCACCCCGGGAACATCGGCCCGCGCGACCTTCGACGCCAGACCGCCCGCGCTCATGACCAGGAGCAGCACGCCCAGGGTGAGGCCTGGGCGCGCCCGGTACTGGCGCTGCACGCCTCTCAAGTGACCGGGTCGGTCCGTGCCGGAACGTCGGCGGCCGCAGCACCGTGCGCTTCTCCGGCGACGCTTCCCACCGGCTCGGCCAGCAGCCGCGCGGCCTTCGGCGCGAGCCAGCGCTCGATGTCGTCGACCACGGTGAAGGCGGTCGGCACGATGACGAGCGTCAGGAGTGTGGAGGTGATGAGCCCGCCGATGACCGCGATCGCCATGGGGGAGCGAAAGTCCGCATCGCCGCCCCAGCCGAGCGCAACCGGCGTCATGCCCGCGATCATGGCGATGGAGGTCATGACGATCGGGCGTGCCCGCTTGTGTCCCGATTCGTGCAGCGCCTCGACGCGTGACTTGCCGGCGCGCATCTCCTCGATGGCAAAGTCGACCAGCAGGATCGAGTTCTTGCCGACGATGCCCATCAGCATGAGCACGCCGATCATCACCGGCAGCGACAGCGGCAGATGCGTGATGAAGAGCGCGGCGGCGACGCCGCCGATCGAGAAGGCGAGCGCGCTCAAGATCGTGAAGGGCTGGAACAGGCGCGCGAAGAGGAGCACCAGCACCGCCAGCACCATGAGCACGCCTGCCGCGATGGCGAGCAGGAAGTTCTTCGCCATCTCCTGCATGTACTGGCTGTCGCCGCGCGGCACGATCCGCACCCCTTCCGGCAGGTGCGCGAGCGTCGGCAGCGCGAAGACCTTCTTCGTGGCATCGCCGATCTGAACACCGGGAGCGAGATCGGCATCGAGATAGGCGCGCCGGCTCTGATTGAAGCGCCTCACGACCGAGGGACCCTGACCAAAGCTCAGATCCGCCACGGTCTTCAAGGGCACGGCACCCCCGCCCGCGGTCGGGACCGGCAGATTTTCCAGAGTCGACAGATCCCGGCGCGAGCTCTCAATGAGGCTCACCCGGATCGGGATCTGCCGATCGCTCAAGGAGAACTTGGCGCCGTTCTGCGGCAGCTCGCCGAGCGTGGCGATGCGGATCGTCTGGCTGATGGCCTGCACGCTGACCCCGAGCTGCGCCGCGATGTCGAGGCGTGGGTGCACGATGATCTCGGGACGCGGCAGATCACCGCGGATACGGGGAGTGCGAAGATCGGAGAGACCCTTCATCTCGTCGAGGACTTTATGGGCGGTGCGCTCGACGAGCGCAGGATCGTCGCCCACCAGGAAGAACTGCAGATCCCGCCCGCCGAAGCTTTGGCCGTTGAAGCTGACGTGCCCGTCGGGAACCTGACCGAGGAGCGGCGTCATCTGCTGCTCGAACTCCTTCTGGCTCATGGAGCGCTCGCGACGCGGCACCAGCACGACCTCGAGGGTCGCGCTCTGCACCTCGCCCGACTCACCGACGAACTCCTCGACGTCACGCACGGCGGGGGACTGGCGCAGGATCGCAGCCGTCTGCGCCGAAACGCGGGCCGTGTCCTCGAGGGTGCCGCCCGGCGGCAGCTCGATGCCGACCTCGGACTGCGCCCAGTCCTCGGGCGGCACGAACGACTGGGGGATGGTCGAGAGGGCGACGACCGACAGGGCGACGAAGGCCACCGCGCCGCCGAGGGTCAGCCAGCGGTGACGCAGGCAGCGATGCAGCCATTTCAAGTAAAACGCCATCACGGGTCCGTCCCCGTGCCGATGCGCGGGGGGCGCATCGCGCAGACCATAGGCCGCCAGCACGGGGGTGATTAACCGCGCCACCAGCAGCGAGAAGAACACTGCAACCGCCACGGTGAGGCCGAACTGCCGGAAATACTGGCCCGTGAGCCCGCCCATGAAGCTCACCGGAGTGAACACCGCAATGATGGTGAACGAGGTTGCAACCACGGCCAGTCCGATCTCATCGGCGGCATCGAGCGCTGCGCGATAAGCGCTCTTGCCCATGCGCATGTGCCTGACGATGTTCTCGATCTCGACGATCGCATCGTCGACCAGCACGCCGGCGACCAGCGAAAGACCGAGCAAGGTGATCTGATTGAGCGTGAATCCCATCCATTGCATGAAGGCGAAGGTGGGAATGGCGGACAGCGGAATCGCCAGCGCGGAGATGATCGTGGCCCGGGCGCTGCGCAGGAACAGCCACACGACGAGCACGGCGAGCGCCGAGCCCTCGAGCAGGGCCTCGAGCGAGGAATGGTAGGTGCGCAGCGTGTGATCGACCGTCGTGCCGATGAGCGTCGTCGAAACCTCGGGATTTTCCGCATGGATGCGCTCGAGCTCGGCCGTGACCTCGCGCGCGACGGCGACGTCGGAGGCGCCGCGCGCCTTGTACACATCGAAAGCGACCGCAGGCCGGCCATTGAGACGCGCGATGGAGCGCACCTCGCCGATCCCGTCGCGCACCTCGGCCACATCGCGTAAGCGAAGAACGCGGCCGCCGCTCGCGACGATGCGCGTGTCGGCGAGGTCCTCCGCGCTCTTCGCGCCGCCGAGGACACGAATCGCCTGCTCGCCCCCACCCACCTCGGCGCGGCCTCCGGGGGCATCGAGATTGAGATCGCGCAGCTGCTCGTTGACCTCCACCGCGGTGACGCCCATGGCCTGCAGGCGCGCCGGATCGAGCAGCACCCGGATCTCGCGATTGACGCCACCGCTGCGGGAGACCTTGGCGACGCCCGGCAGGGCGAGCAGCCGCTTGGTCACCGTGTTGTCGATGAACCAGCTGAGCGCCTGGGGCGTGAGCCGCGTCGTCGTCACCGCGTAATAGGCGATGGCGCCGCCCACCGCGTTCTCCCGGCGCACGATCGGCTCCATGATCCCCTGCGGAAGATCGCTGCGCACCCGGGCAACCGCATCGCGCACATCGGCGACGGCGCGATCGATCGGGGTGCCGATGTCGAACTCGATGCCGATGCCCACCTCGCCCTCTGGAATGTAGGTCTGCATGCTGTGCACATTGCCGACGTTCGCGATCGAGCCCTCGACCTTCTGAGCGATCTGCGTTTCCATTTCCACGGGCGAGGCGCCCGGTTGCAGGATGGTGACGGTGACGACGGGATAGGCCACGTCGGGATCGAGATCGATGGGCAGGCGGATGAAGGCGAAGGCGCCCATGAAGAACAGCACGACGAACAGCACCAGCGGAGTCATCGGGTGTCGGATCGCCCAGGCGGATAGGTTCTTCAAGAGATGCCCCGGCGGCTAGGAGCCGGTCCGCTCAACGGTCTTCACGACTTCGCCTTCCTGCAGGAACGCGCCCGCGGTCGACACGATCTCATCGCGGTCCTCGAGCGCACCGGCGACCGCCACCCCGCCGCCGGCGAAGCCTGCGACACGCACCGTGCGTCGCTCGATCCTATGATCGGCCCCGACGACGAGCACGTAGCTGCCCTTGTCATCGCTGAGCACCGCCGTCTGGGGCAGCACGATCTGCTCGGCGTTGTTGACCAGCACCTCGGCACGGGCGAACGCGCCGGGACGCAGGTTCGGGTCCGGCTTGAGCGCAATGCGCACCATTCCGAGCCGCGTCTGCGGATCGATGACCGCGCCGAGGAGACGGACCTTGCCCTCGAAGACCTGGCTGCTGCCGGTCAGCTTCACGCGCACCGACTGTCCGACCTTGAGAAGAGGCAGATCCTGCTCGGCCACCTCGCCGCGCAGCTCCACTTCATCCCCTTCCGCCATTCGAAACAGGGCAGGCCCGCCGGGCGCGACCGTCTGACCCACCTCCACCGTGCGGGTGAGAAGCAGGCCGTCCGCCGGCGCGCGCACCTCGGTCCGCGCGAGACGCGCCTCGGCTTCGGCAAGCTGGGCGGCGGCCACCTTGACCTTGGCCGCAGCGGTGACGGAGCTCGAGCGGCGCCGCTCCGTCTCTTCCTTGGACAGCGCCCCCGCTCCACCGAGCGCGAGGGCGCGCCGATACTCCGCGGCGGCGAGGTCCGCCTCCGCCTTCGCCAGCTCGAGCGCGGCTTCGAGATTGGAGACCTGGGGCTTGATCACCGAGTCGTTGATGCGCGCGAGCACCTGACCGCGGTGCACGCGATCACCGGCCTCGACGTAGATCGCCGCGACCCGGCCGCCGTCACCCTCGACGCCGATCGGCGTGTCATAGCGGGCGGCGATGTTGCCGATGATGCTGACGGTCGTCGGCACCACACTGCGCCGCACTGCAGTAACCGACACCGTCGGCACGTTGAGCTTGGCGCCGGCGGCGGGCGGGGTGGCCGCCGAGCCATGCGTCAGGCGCATGAGCAGCACTGCGCCCAACGCCACGACCGCGATGAGGACCCCCCAGATGAGGTGGCTTCCAACCCGGCGCGACATCCCGATCGAGCTGCCTTCGCGCAATGAGATGCTCATGCGAGGGAAAACCCCCAAACCGCCTTTAGAGAATGTCCCAAGGATAACGTTCCCTGTCGAGGATGAGCCCCGCGAGCGAGCCCATCTCCTCATCTTCGTTGCGCAGGATCCTGCGCACCTGCTGCGCCATCCGCCGCCGGGCCTGTCGCGCGAATATCCCACCGATGGCGAGCGCCTGGCGGCCCTCCGCAGTGGCCTGGGCGCCCAGCGCGGCCGAGCGGGACAATACGCAGAATCCCACGAACAAATCAATCGTGAGCTCGGCGATGCGCTTCAGCGCGAGCTGACGCCCGGCAATGCTTTTGCCGTACTTGCGCAGCAGGTGATCCGCCGCCTTCGACAGCTCGACCGTGTAGCTTTCGAGCGTCGTCTGCGCCTCGCGCAAGGCGGGCGGCAGCTTGCCGGCGAGCTTGTCGCGGCCCACGCCGGTCACATGCGTGATACGCCGCTCGGCATACTCGCTCAACACCCCGAAACCCTTGATCGGGTGGTTGAAGATCGCATCGACCGCCACCTTGAGCTCCCCGAGCTGCTTGCCGACCTCCTTAAGACACGCGAGGGCGACGTAAAGTCGCAAAACCTCGTTCGTGCCCTCGAAAATCGTCAGGATGCGGGCATCGCGAGTCGCCTGCTCGTAGGGGTACTCGCGCATGAAGCCGTTGCCCCCTGCGATCTGCAGCGCCTCGTACGCCACCCGCTGAATGGCCTCGCTCGCGAACACCTTGCTGATCGCTGCCTCGACCGAGTAGTCCTCTTTGCCCGAGTCGATGTAGTGGGCGACCATCCACACCGTGCTTTCGGCGGCAAAGCAATCGATCGTCATCTGCGCGAGCTTCTCGCGGACGAGAGGATACTCGCCGATCGGCTCGCCGAATTGCTTGCGGGCGAGCGCCTGGCGCGAGGCCAGCGCGATCAGGGCGCGCATGCCGCCGACCGAGCCTCCCCCCAGGCCGGTGCGCCCGTTGTTGAGGATCGCCATCGCGACCTTGAAGCCCTTGCCTTCGGCATCGAGCACGTTGGCCGCGGGCACCTTCACATCCACGAAGCTCACGGTCGTGGTCGAGGAGGCGCGAATGCCCATCTTGTCCTCATGCGCTCCGTGGCTCACACCGGGCCAGGCGGCCTCGACCAGAAACGCGGTGATCTTGCCGGCCTCCGAGTCGGTGCGCGCGAAGACCGTATAGAGGCCGGCAATGCCGCCGTTGGTGATCCAGATCTTCTCGCCGTTGAGCGTGAACGTGCCATCGGGATTGCGCACGGCGCGCGTGCGAATCGAGGCCGCGTCCGAGCCGGCACCCGCTTCGGTGAGGCAGAAGGCCGCAATCATCTCCCCGCTCGCGAGCTTCGGCAGATAGCGGGCACGCTGCTCGGCCGAGCCGAAGAGCAGCAGCCCTTTCATGCCGATCGAGCTGTGGGCACCGATGGTGAGCGACACCGAGCTGTCGTGAGTGCTCGTCTGCGCGAGCACCCGCGCATAGGCGGCATTCGACAGCCCGAGCCCGCCGTGCTCCTCCGGGATGATGAGCCCGAACAGCCCGAGCTCGCGCAGCCCCTCGATGAACTCGGCCGGCTGTTGCGCTTCGTGATCCCAGCGCTTGAAGTCGGCGTGCTTCGGCTCGAGAAACTCATCGATCGCCTCGAGCATCGAGCCCAGAACCTCGCGGTCCTTCTCGAGCATCTCGGGGTACGGGAACAGGTCATCCTCGAGGATGCGGCCCCCCATCAGGTTTTTGGCGACACTCATGGCTTGAGGAACCTCGGGTGTTACTGAGCCACGCGATCGATCACGAGATCGCGCGCGCCGTCGCGGCCGACCTCGTACGTGAGCTCTCCGTACAAATCGCCGGCCGCAGGCATCGGCTGGCCGCTGAATGAGACGCGTGCGGTAATGGAAATGCGCTGGCCCTGGCTGAGCGCGCGTCCGGGCACCATCGAATCGGCCGCCGAGAGATGAACTTGAGTCCCGATCGCCGCGCTCGTCAGCCGCTTCACTGCGAGGGGCGGTCCGGAGGCGCCCGGCTCGCGCGCGAAAACGAAGAGCATCGGGTGGCCGGTGAGCTTGCTCTTGAGCGCCGGCGCGATGCTCAGGTTGATGGTCGCTTCGCCGCCGCCCGCAGCGCCCGAGGCGGCCTGCGCGGCCTGCCCGCTTCCCCCGCTCGCGCCCGCCGGCCCTGCACCCGCGGCCTCGCCCGGCCCGGCCGCCCCGAGCTCGGCGATGCGTTGATCGAGAATCGCCACGATCTGCGGAGGCGGGTTCAACTGCTTGAGCGCCTCCCAGCGTGCCCGGGCGAGCGCCTTGTCGCCGCGCACCGCGGCCGCAAAGCCGCCGTACAGCAGCGCCCGGGGCTCCTGCGGCGAGAGGGTGAGCGCGCGCTCGAAGAGGTCCGCCGCCGGCGGCGGGATCGAGCCGCCGGCGCGCATGCTGAGCGCCTCGCCGAGCCCCAGCATCGCCTCGACGCTCGAATCGTTGAGCTTGAGCGCGTGCACGTACGCCTGGCTCGCATCCTCGAACCGCTCGAGCGTCATGTAGGACCGTCCCAGCATCAGCCAGCCGTCGAGGTCATTCGGCTGCGCGCGCAGGCGCTCTTCGAGGCGCGCGACCATCGCGAGCACCTCGGGGCTGCGGGCCGCGGACGGCGCCCCGCCCGCCTCGTTGTGCCAGTCCCAGTTCGACCAGCGTGGATAGAGCACGGCGGCCAGGGCGATGAGGACCCCGCCCGCGACCGCTCCTTGCCAGCGCGTGCGGCGCTCCTTGAGCAGCGGCCACGCGACCGCGGCCGCCGCGCCCGCCGCCATCAGGGCCGCGATGAGGATGAAGGTCGTCATCGACCGCAACTTCCGTGCGTGGACATCCTCAGGAGGAGTCCGATGCGCCGGCCGCGGGCGTATCGTCGAGCGGCTGCTGCGCGCGCTGGCGCACGACGCGCAAGATGATCAACGCGCCGAGCAGGAGCATCACGAAGGGAGCTCCCCAGATGAGCAGGGTCTTCGGCTCGAGCGGCGGGCTGAAGCGCACGAACTCGCCGTAGCGATCCGTCATGAACTTGAAGATATCCTCATCGCTCCGTCCCGCAATCAGCATCTCACGAACCTGGCGCCGCAGGTCCGAGGCGAGCTCGACGTTCGAGTCGGCAATCGATTCGTTCTGGCACACCAGACAGCGCAGCTGCGCAACGATGTGCTCGTAGCGCCTCTCGAGCGCGGGGTCGCGCAGCTCTCCATAGGCATCCACGGCGTCCTGCGGCCCCGGGGCCGGCACCGGGGCCGGTGCGCCGAGCGCGGGGAGCAGTGCAAAGAGCGCACCGAGCGCGATGCCGAGGGCCGGCCCCCTCACGCGCCCCCCTTGCGTGCCGCCTCGATACGCGGCAGGAATTCCCGGGCCCACACCTGCTGGGTCATCGGCGAGATGAATTTGTAGATCACCCGCCCGGCTCCATCGACCAGGAAGGTCTCCGGCGCCCCGTACACCCCCCAATCGATGGCGGTGCGGCCGTCGGTATCGAATGCGACCGCGTTGTACGGATTACCGAGCTGTTGCAGCCACTGCTGCGCCTTGCTGCGCTCGTCCATGTAGTCGAGCCCGATGATCGGCACCACGTGCTGTTGCGCGATGGTGAGCAGATCCTGTTGCTCCTGGCGGCACGCGACGCACCAGGTGCCCCACACGTTGAGCACGTAGACCTGTCCTTTGAGATCCGCATTGCTCACGATGCGGCTCGGATCCGAGACATCGGTGAGCTTGAAGAGCGGCGCGGGCTTGCCGATCAAGGGCGAAGGAATCGCGTGAATGTCGCGGTTGGGATTCAGGCCGAAGGCGAACAGCACCGCAAGCGCGATGAAAGCGACGATGGGCAGAATGAACTTCCACATCAGGTCGAACCGAGGCGCGTGCCTGCGGCCGCGGTCGCATCGGCGGGCACCACGGCCTCCCGCGTACGCAGCCGGTAGCGGCGATCGGTGGCGGCGATCAGGCCGCCGAGCGCCATGACCAGCGCACCGAGCCAGATGTAGCGCACCAGCGGCTTGTACTGGACGCGCATGCTCCAGGCGCCGTTGCCCAGCGGATTCCCCATCGCGACGAACAGATCGCGCATCCAGCCCACCGAGATCGCCGCCTTGCTGTTGTCGGTCTGCTGCACCCAGAAGTGCCGCTTCTGCGGCTTCAACACCGTGACGAGCCGACCCTTGTGCGTCACCTCGACCGTCGCCTCGACGGCGTCATAGTTCGGGCCGCGCACATCGGCGGAGGATATGAAATGAAAGTCATATCCGGCTGCGACGTAGTGATCCCCGGGCTTCAAGGCGACATCCTTCTCGATCTTGTAGCTCTCGACCCCGCTTGCGCCGATCGCAAAGAGGCCAACCCCGAGATGCGCAATGCACATGCCGAGCATGCCCTGCGAGAGGCGCTGGCGATTGCGCAGCCGGCGCACCGGCTCGATGAGCGCGGAGAGCATGATCCAGAAGCCGAAGGCGAGGCCGATCAGCCCGAGGCCATGCAGCGCACCGAACCCGCCCGCTTGCACGAGAAGCGCGAGCAACACCCCCACCGCGAGCAGGCCCAGGAGCAGTTTCAGGCTGACGGTGAGCGTGCCGCGCCGCCAGCCGGCGTGCATGCCGATGGCGAGGAAAGCCATCAAGGGCACCATCGGCACGAGGAACATGAGCGCGAACACGGGCGGCCCCACGGAGATCTTGCCGATGTTCATGAGCTCATAGACGAGCGGCGAAAGCGTGCCCCAGAGCACGAGTCCGGCGACACTCACCAGCACCACGTTGTTGACGAGCAGGAAGAACTCACGTGACCAGAGCTGAAAGCCGCCCGGCACGTAGAGCTTCGGGGCGCGCCAGGCATACAGCGTGAGCGAGCCGCCGATGACGACGCAGAGGAAGGCGAGAATGTACAGGCCGCGCGCCGGGTCGGTCGCGAAGGAGTGCACCGAGACGAGGACCCCGGAGCGCACGAGGAAGGTCCCCACCAGGCTCAAGGAGAATGCAATGATCGCCAGCAGCAGCGTCCAGCTCTTGAAGATGCCGCGCTTCTCGGTGACGGAAAGCGAGTGCACCAGCGCCGTTCCCGTGAGCCAGGGCATGAAGGAGGCGTTCTCCACCGGGTCCCAGAACCACCAGCCGCCCCAGCCCAGCTCGTAGTACGCCCACCAGCTCCCGAGGGCGATTCCCACGGTGAGAAAAAGCCAGGCGAAGAGCGTCCACGGCCGGGTCCATTTGGCCCAGGCCTGATCGAGCCTGCCCTCGAGCATCGCCGCACAGGCAAAGGCGAACGCCACCGAGAAGCCGACGTAACCCGTGTAGAGCATCGGCGGATGAATGGAGAGCGCGAAATCCTGCAGCACCGGGTTCAGATCCGCGCCATCCGGCGCGGGTGGCACCAGGCGCAGGAATGGATTCGAGGTCCAAAGGGTGAACAGCATGAACCCTGCGCTGATCAACCCCATGACGCCGAGCACGCGCGCCGCAAAGGTGATTGGCAACCCGCGACTGAACGCCGCGACGGCGAGACTCCACACCGAGAGGATCAGGATCCAGAGCAGGAGCGAGCCCTCGTGCGCGCCCCACAGCGCCGCCACCTTGTAGAACACGGGAAGCTGCGAGTTCGAGTTGCGGGCGACGTAGAGCACCGAGAAGTCGTTGTTGACGAACGAATAGACGAGGCAGGCGAAGGCCATCACCACGAACACGAACTGTCCGCTCACCGCCGGCCGCGCCACACTCATCCAGGCCAGCTGACCGCGCCCCGCGCCCACCAGGCCGAAGAACGCCTGGGCGAGCGACAGCACGAAGGCGAGGATCAGCGCGAATTCACCGAGCTCCGGCGTCATGTCAGCCCCTCATCAGCTGCGCGGCGAGCCGGGCGCCGGGCCGGGAGCGGCGCTCGGAGCGGCCGGCGCCTCGCCCTTGCGTTTCAAGGAGGCCGCCACCTCGGGCGGCATGTACTTCTCATCGTGCTTCGCGAGCACCTCATCGGCGACGAAGGTGCCGCCGTGCATCGTGCCCTTGGCAATGATGCCCTGACCCTCGCGAAACAGGTCCGGCAGCACGCCCGAATAAGCGACCGGCACCTCGTGCGCGAAGTCGGTGAGCACGAAGTGCACCTCGAGATCGCCCGGCTTGCGCGTCACGCTCCCCTTCACCACCATGCCGCCGACTCGAAAGCGCTTGTGCACCGGGGCCTGGCCGCTCGCGACCTGCGTCGGGTCGAAGTAGAAGCTCACGTTGTCGCGCGTCGCCACCACCGCGAGCGCCACGGAGGCACCCACGCCCGCGAGGATCGCGAGCACCACATACAGACGTTTACGTCGGGGAGTCATGAGTCGCTTCCAGCCATGGCGAGCGCGCGTTGCGCACGCCGTCGTGCCTGCACATGATACCGGCGAGCGGCCCAGAGGTTCCATAAAAGGACGGCAAAAGCGAGCAGGAAGCACGGCCACACGAAGCGCGCGTAGCCGCCCATCGCCCAGAAAGCCGCCCAGCCGTCGGCCATCAGCAGCTCGCCCTTCATGGACTGAGCGCCTCGCGCACCCAGCGCGCCTTGAGCTCGCGATTGAGCACCTCGCCGCGCAGGCGCATGCACAGCACCGCGCCGTAAAAGCACATGAAGCCGAAGAGCATGGCCAGAAGCGGCCAGAGCATGCTCGGGGTCATCGCGGGCTTGCCGAGCTTGGCGACCGTGGCTCCCTGATGCAGCGAGTTCCACCACACCACCGAGAAATGAATGATCGGAACGTTCACCACGCCGACGAGGGCGAGCAGCGCCGCGGCGCGATCGCCGCGGGGGGCATCCTCGAATGCGGTGCGCAGCGACATCACGCCCACGTACAAGAACAGCAGAATCAGCTCCGAGGTCAGGCGCGGATCCCACGCCCAGAACGTCCCCCACATCGGCCGTCCCCACAGCGACCCCGTGAACAGCGCCAGGATCGTGAAGGAGGCGCCGATCGGCGCGCTCGCCGCCGACACGGCGTGCGCCACCTTGATTCGCCAGATGAGACCGATCGCCCCGCTCACGGCCATCGTGACGTAGCAGAAGAGCGACATCCAGGCGGCGGGCGCGTGCACGTACACGATGCGAAATGCATCCCCTTGCTGATAATCCGGCGGCGCGAAAACGAGCCCATCGATGACGCCGTAGGCGATCGCGATCAGCGCCGGGATCAGGAACCAGGGCGTGAGCGTCGCGGCCAGCCTATAGACGTGCGGCGGCGAAGCGAGTCGATAGAACCAGGTCCACATGCGGAACTTCCGTCTCCTAGTCGAGCGCGATGCGCAGCGCCGCAGCGGCGGCGAACGGCGCGAGGGTACACGTAAACACGCACAGCGAGGCGAGCAGATAGAGCGCGCCCGTCGAGCTCACCTCGGCCAGCGCGCGATCCGTCGCGCCGGCCCCGAAGATCAGGAGCGGCATGGCGAGCGGCAGCACGATCAGCGAGAGCAGCACGTTGCCACGCTTCAACCCGACGGTCAGCCCCGCCCCGATCGACCCGAGCCAGCTCAAGGTGAGGGTCCCGAGCGCGAGGCTCGTGAGCATGGTCCCGAACACCGTCGAGGGAATTCCGAGCGCGATCGCGATGAGCGGCGAGACGAGCACCAGCGCCGCGCCGCTCACGAGCCAGTGAGCCACCGTTTTCGCAATCACGATGACGGTGAGTTCCTGCCCCGAGAGTGCGAGTTGCTCGAGCGTGCCGTCCTCGGCATCGCTGCGAAACAGCGCATCGAGCGAGAGGAGCGAGGCGAGCAGCGCACCGACCCACAGCACCCCGGGCGCCACCTCGCGCAGTGTCGCCAGATCGAGACTCAGGCCCAGGGGAAAGAGTGTGGTCACGATGAGGAAGAACACCAGCGGCTGCAGCAGTTGCTCGGGCCGGCGGAAACTGAGACGCAGGTCACGACGAATGAGAAGCAGCAGGGCCGATCCGGCCCCCACGCTCATGCGGCGAGCTCCAGCCGCCCGCGGGCGCCGCTCGCACCGATCTCATGATGCGCCACGACCAGCGCGATACCGCCCCCGCCGATGTGCTCCTCGAGGAGCGCGGAGAGCAGCGCGCTGCCCGCAGCGTCCAGATTGGTATAGGGCTCATCGAGCAGCCACAGCAACGCCTCCTGCGCGAGCACCCGGGCCATGGCGACGCGACGGCGCTGCCCGGCGGAGAGCACGCGCACCGGAAGGTCCGCGCAGTGCGCGACCCCCGTTCGCTCGAGATAGGCGCGAAGCTCGGGGGTGCGGACAGGCCGCTTCAGGCCCACCAGGTAGGTGAGATTCTCGAGCGGCGTGAGATCGCCCTTGAGCGCAGGCTCGTGGGACGCATAGGCCAGCGCTCGCTGGTACTCGGAGCGGATGCGCCCGATGGGCTCGCCCCGCCAGCGCACCTCGCCTTGATCCGGACGCAACAGTCCGCAGATGACCCGCAGCAAGGTGGTTTTGCCCGTGCCATTGGGCCCGAGCACATGCAGCAGCTCCCCAGGCCGCACGCGGCAACTGACGCCCTTGAGAACGTGCCGCTCCCCGCGCCACGCGTGCACACCCTCGACCGCCAAGCCGTCGCCATTGTCCATGGGGTCGAGAGCTTAGCTAAATCAAGGGGTTGTGGCTACCAATTAATCTTTGATGCAGCTCTCGTTGCCGCTCGCCGCCGAGCTCCACGAGGCGGACCCGCACGCCCGCCCGCCCGACCAGGATCTCACCCGCCGCGATCGGCAGCTTGAAGCGTCGCGGCCCCGCGCTTCCGGGATTGATGCACACGAGGCCGTCCGCGCGCTCGAGGATCCGCGGCCGGTGCGAATGCCCGTACACCACGAGCTCCGTTCGGTCGAGCTTCCGTGTGCGGAGCTTCCGAGTGTCGAGCCTCGGTGGGTCGAGCTTCAGGGCGTCGAGCTCGTGCACCACCGTGAGCGCAAGGCCCGCGAGGCTGACCCTCGCCACCCGCGGGAGCCGCTCGGCCCACGCGCTCGTGTCGTTGTTACCCCGAACCGCGCTCACGGGCGCGAGTGCGCGGAGCGACTCGAGAATGGCCTCCCCGCCCACATCGCCGGCATGCACGATGTGATCGGCGCCGCTCAGAAACCTCACCGCCTCGGGCCGCAGCAGCCCATGCGTGTCGGCGATCAGACCGATACGAAAAGAGGGGTTCGCATTCACGGCTCGAGGCTCCGGCCGGATCCGGAGCCCCGAGCGCTCAGCGGGTCGCTAGTGCTCCCAGTGCCCTCGCTCGTGATGCCAGCGCTCACCGTGCCGCTCCCAGCGATCGGGCACCCAGCGATAGCCCGGCCGCTCGACGATCCAGTGACCGCCCACCCAGACATGGCGCCCGTCGCGCCATTCCCAGAACCCCGGAGCCCAGACGTAGCCTGCACGCGGCGGCGGCACCACCTCGACCTGGGGTGCAGGCGGCGCGACGGTCACATCGATGCCTACCTGCGCGAAACCCAGCCCCGGTATTAACGCGCCCGCCAGACACACACTGCAAAGGACTGTTTTGATGCTCATTGCTCGGTGCACCTCTCGTGGGTTGATCAATGCGCCGCTGCACACGGCGCCGCATCAATCCTCCCTGGGTGCGCCTACAAGGTCTGTCGGCTCTCATCCCTCCTCGCTGTCCGAGGAATACGGGGTGACCGCCTCGGCGCGGATGCTGGGCAAGGTCTTCACGCTGCGGATCACCTCGAGCCGCACCGCCACGAGCGCGAGCGCGAGCGCGGCGATGCCTGCAAATCCCAGCGCGGCTCGCAGGCCGAAATGCTCGCCGAGCCAGCCGCCCCAGAGCGCACCCGGGCCGGCGGGCAGCAATATGAGCCAGCGCATCGTGCTCGTCATGCGTCCGAGCATCGGCCCGGGCGTGACCGATTGGCGCAGCGAGAGGAAGTTGATGAAGATGAAGACCGCTCCGATGCCGTAGAGAAGCAGCATGAGCGCATAGGCGAGCACCCCGAGCGGGTTGAGGGGCGCGCAGGCGAGCCCGAGCCAGCCGGTGCCGCACACCGCGAAACCGAGCACCAGAGTCGGGCCGGGTCCGAGGCGCCGGACGATGCGGTTGCCGAGTGCGCTGGCCGCCACCGTGCCCACGCCCAGCGCGACATAGGAGAGGCCGACGGCCCGCTCGCTCAGCCCCAGCAGACGCGTGGCGAACAGGATTTGCACCACCATGGCGGACTGATTGCAGAGCTGCCAGAAGCCCACACAGCTCGCCATCGCGACGAGCAGGCGGTGGCCTCGCACGAAGTCGAGCCCCGCCTGCATCGCCGGCCAGAAAGGCGCGTGCTGCGTGCTCGGTCGCTCGCGCACCGCCACGCCGCGCAGGATGGAGGCCGATACGAGCAGCAGCGTCGCATCGGCCAGCAGCGCAAGCGGCGCGCCGGTGACCTTGATGAGTGCACCGGCGGCGCCGGGCCCCGTCACCTCCGCGGTCGATGAGGCCAGCGCGTTCTTGGCATGGGCCTCCACCAGGCGCTCGCGCGGCACGATCTGCGTGAGCACGATCTGCGCCGCGCTGCCGGCGGTCGTGTTGACTGCGCCGATCACGAAGCCGACGAGGTACAGCCAGCTCATCGACAGCCAGCCAAAGCGCCAGGCCACGGGCACGCTCGCGACGGTCGCCGCGACCGAAAGCTCCCCGACGATGTACACGGGAAGCTTGCGCACCCGGTCGAGCCACACGCCCGTCGGCAAAGAGAAGAGCACGAACGGCACGAGCTCCGCGGCGGTGAGCACGCCCATCTCGGTGGGCGAGGCGTGCAGCAGGACGGCCGCCGACAGGGGCAAGGCCAGAAGCGTCACCTGGCCGCCGAACGAGGAGATGAGGATCGAGCTCCAGAGCCGACGATAAGTTGCATCGCGCAGCAGATCGGTGGGGCCGAGCGCGAAGCGCCGCCGCAACTGTGCAATCGGAGAAGGCCGGGCGCCGTCGTTCATGCAGTCTCGCCCCACGCCGCGCGGGGAAAACCACGAAGGATAGCGGAGGACGGCAGCCCACTGCGCTTCGGCGACCCGCGTGAATGGTGAAGCCTTACAAAATCTTCAGCTTTGTCCGACGCCGCGTTCGACGCTGGACGTTCAACCAAGCGAAGCCCGGCACGTTACAACTCAAGTGCGGGTTCTGAATCGGGCGGCAGGGATTTCTGGACATGGCTCAGTTTATGTACGAGGGGCGAGGGCTCCACTACCTTGAAAGAGGCCGAGGGGAGGCGGTCGTCCTCATTCACGGGCTGGGATCGAGCGGCGCCGACTGGGCGCTGCAGGTGCGGGTGCTCGAGAAGCACTTTCGGGTGATCGTTCCGGATCTGCCCGGCAGCGGTCACAGTGCGCCGATGAAGCAATACAGCATCGACCGCTTCGCGCGTGCGCTGTGGGGGCTCATCGATTCTCTGCAGCTCGAGCGCGTCAATCTCGTCGGCTTCTCGCTCGGCGGCGCGGTGGGACTGGAGATGGCCTTGCAGCGGCCGGAGGCCGTGTCGCGACTCGCCCTCATCAACAGTCTCGCCAGCTACCGCCTCGATCATTGGACCAAGTGGCTCGAGGCCTGCTTGCCGATGGTGCTGATCCCCCTGCTGGGCATGAGCTGGGTGGCCCGGTTGGGAGCGCGGCGGTTGTTTCCCCAGCCCTGGCAGACCGCGCTGCGCGCACGTGCGGCCACCGTCGTGGGTGCCGTTCCGGCGGCGTGCTACCTCGGAACGGGGCGCTCGCTGATCGGCTGGAGCGCACTCGAGAGGCTGGGTCGCCTCAAGGCGCGCACCCTCATGATCGCCGCCGAGAACGACCTCACGCCGCTCGCGGAGAAGCAGCTTCATGCAGCCCGGCTGGGTGCCGACCTGATCGTCGTGCGCGGCTCGCGCCATGGCACGCCCTTCGATGCCGTACGAGTCACCAACGCCAGCCTGCTGGCGCTGCTGACCGATTCGCCCTTGCCGCCGGCGGATCGCTGGCTCTGCGATCGCACCGCGCACCCGCTCGCCTTCAACGGCAGCCTGGCGGAGGAGCACGCGCGCGCGGGGGCGACCCGCCGGCGAATTGACAGCCTGCACCCCGCTTTCTAGCATCGGGTCTTTCCGGCATCGCGGCGATCGACCGCAGCGTACGCGGCGCGAGGGAGGCTCCTGAATGGCCCCGGCAGAGTTGGCCGCGCTGCTCGAGCGTGAGCACCGCGAGCGCGTGCCCTTCCACAGCCTGCTCCGCGAGGCGCAACTCCCGGTGGAGGCCGCCTCACTCGATCATGCCTATGCGGTGCAGGATGCCTTCGTCGCATGCCTTAGCGATGCGGCCGGCGAGCCGTGC
>Ga0070734_10001897_pt1 | contig 27966 bp, 28 predicted proteins | sample Coa_R1_8_FD_66444 | JGI IMG/M metagenome (GOLD analysis project Ga0070734, IMG submission 66444) | Surface soil microbial communities from Centralia Pennsylvania, which are recovering from an underground coalmine fire - Coalmine... | ecosystem: Environmental > Terrestrial > Soil > Unclassified ... | reverse complement strand
ACGGCCACCAGGCGATCTTCAAATTTCGGGGCATAGATTCGATTTCTGACGCCGAGAGATTGGCCGGGGCCGAAGTCGCAATCCCCGAGGAGCAGCGCGCCGGGCTGGCGGGCGATGAATATTACCAGTCAGACCTGATCGGTTGCGAGGTGTGGACCGCGGAGGGCCGGCACCTCGGGACCGTGACCGGATGGCAGGAGACTGGAGGACCGCTGCTTCTGATCGTGAAGAGGCCCGTCGGGACAGAGCTGTTGATCCCGTTCGCCAAGTCGTTCTTCACGCGCATCGACGCGGCCGCGCGGCGCATCGAGGTTGCCCTGCCCGAAGGCTTAGAAGACTTGAACTGAGATGGTATTCCACATTCTGACGATTTTCCCCGAATTTTTCGAGGGCCCGTTCCGCCACGGCGTGCTGGCCAAGGCCGTCGAAGCGGGGCTCGTCAAGATCCGGATTCATGACCTGCGCAACTGGACCTCTGACCGGCACCGCACGGTAGACGATCGGCCGTTCGGCGGCGGCGAAGGCATGTTGCTGAAACCCGCGCCGATCTTCGAAGCGGTAGAGAGCATCTGGCCGGAGCGCAACCCCGATTCGCAGCGCCTCGTTTTGCTGTCGGCGCAGGGCAAGCGATTCACCCAGGACACTGCGCGGCGCCTGGCGAGCTGCGAAGAGCTGTTTTTCATCTGCGGCCGATACGAGGGCGTCGACGAGCGCGTAGCCGAGCACCTCGCGGACGAAGAGCTGTCGATCGGCGATTTCGTGCTGAGCGGCGGGGAGCTGGCGGCAGCCCTGATGATCGATTGCGTCACGCGGCTGCTCCCCGGCGTGCTGGGCAACGCCGAATCGGCCATCCAGGAATCGTTCGGCCAGGAAAATCTCCTGGACTGCCCGCAGTACACTCGCCCCGCCGATTTTCGGGGTTGGAAGGTGCCGGAAACACTGATTGGCGGCAATCACGAGCAGATCCGCCGCTGGCGCCGGGAGCAAGCCCGGGCCAAGACGGCACGGAACCGCCCGGATCTATTACAATAGAATCTTCAACCAAAGATTCAAGGGATTGTAACCATGCGGAACCTTCTACTGACCAAAATTGTCGCCAAACACAAGCGCCCGGTGCCGGAATTTCGGCCGGGCGACACCATTCGCGTGCACGTCAAGATCAAGGAAGGCGACAAAGAGCGTCTCCAGGCATTTGAGGGCACCGTCATCGCCCGCAAGAACACGGACCTCGGTGAGACCGTGACGGTTCGCAAAGTGAGCTTCGGCCAGGGCGTCGAGCGCATTTTCCCGATTCACGCACCGGTGGTGGATCATATCGACGTGATCCGCACTGGCCGCGTTCGCCGCGCCAAGCTATACTATCTGCGCGACCTCAAGGGCAAGGCTGCGCGCCTGCGCGAACGCGAGTAGCAGTCACCGCTCCGTGAGGCGGCCCGAGCGCGAGAGCGGCGGATTTGATGAGATGCCAGGGCAAATACGAACGGGGAGCCCGCGCACAGGGGTTCGAGCGCATCGCCGGCGTCGATGAGGTTGGGCGTGGCGCGCTTTTCGGTCCCGTCTTTGCCGCGGCTGTGATCCTTTCTCCGGATCGACCCATCCGCGGCCTGCGCGATTCCAAGCAGCTGGTGCCCGAGCGGCGAGAGGTGTTGGCCGAGCGGATCCGCGAACGGGCTGTTGCCTGGGCCTTCGGTGCAGCCGACGCCTTCGAGATCGATCGGATCAATATTTATCAGGCCTCGCGCCTTGCCATGCGCCGCGCCGTCGAACGCATCGCACCTCTGCCCGACTACTTGATTGTCGACGCCGTCACGGTGGATCTCCCTATCGAGCAGCTCGCGCTGATTCATGGCGACGCGCTCTCGCAGTGCATCGCCGCGGCGTCGATCCTGGCGAAGGTCGAGCGCGACGCCTGCATGCGCGCCTGGGATGAAGTTTTTCCGCAGTACGGGCTCAAGAATCACAAGGGCTACTCCACCGACGAGCACTGGAAGGCGCTCGAGAAGCACGGCCCGACGCCCTTGCACCGCTTCAGTTTCTGGCCGGTGCGGGAACATTGCCCCGACACCCTCTGGACCGGCTATCCGCGCCAGCAGGAGCTCTTTTCGCCGGATGCGGCGTCGTCGGACGGGGAAGAGGCCCGGCTCGTCTCGGAAATGGCGGCATGCAACCGGTAGAGCGGTCGGACTTCGCGGCCTCATCCGAGCCGGCGCCCGTAGCGCCGCCTCTGCAGCCTACCTGGCTGCGCCGGCTGGGCATCCTCTTGTTTGTCATCCTCTCCTTCGAAGTAGGCTTGTTTTTGACGGTGTTTCCGTGGCTTGAATCCTGGGATCAGAATCGAATCGCGAGCTTCACGCCATGGCTGCGTGATCTTTGGGACACCGGATATTTCCGCGGCGGGCTCAGTGGACTGGGCTTGGTAAATGTCTACATTTCGCTCGCCGAGATTGCCCGTTTCCGCCGAGCCCGGGCTACCAGACTGCAGCGCTAATTAAGGCTGTTAGAATAGAAGCGTCGCTGCCATGAAGCCGTTCACAGAGCCCAAGACCGCGGTCGCCGACGAAGCCCGGAATAGTGCTCAGACGCCCGCGCCTGGCGAACCGCCGCGAGGCGCTATTGCCGAGTGGGCCATCACGATCCTGTTGCTGCTGTTCGGCACCACGACGCTGGTGCAGGCCTTCGTCATTCCCACCGGATCCATGGAAGACACCCTGCTGATCGGCGATCACCTGCTGGTCGATAAGCTGGCCTACGCGCCTGCGGGATCCTTCAGCAAGTACATCCTGCCGTACGAGAATCCCAAACACGGCGACATCATCGTGTTTCGCTACCCGGTGGATATTACCCAGACCTTCGTCAAGCGGGTGATCGGCGTTCCGGGCGATCACCTCAAGATCATCAACCAGATCGTCTATCGCAACGGCCATAAGCTGGATGAGCCGTACGTCTACCACAAGAATCCTTACCCCGATTCGTTCCGCGATAATTTCCCGTCGAGCGAGCCGAACCTCATGCTGCTCGATCCGGCGCGCGACATGCTCGCCAACAACGTCGTAAACGGCGAGGTGGTCGTGCCGCCCGAGTCGTTCTTCGCCATGGGCGACAATCGCGACAATTCGCTCGACAGCCGTTATTGGGGTTTCGTTCCGCGAGGGAATATTATCGGCAAGCCGTTGATCATTTACTGGTCCTACGACGCGAATACCGAGGCGTTGGCCGGCTCGTCGGTGAACAGCCTGGTCGGGCACTTCATCGATCTGGGCGAGCACTTCTTCACCAAGACCCGCTGGAGCCGTACGTTCCGCCTGATTCATGGCTACCACAGCAACGACTAAGCCCGCCGAAGCGAAGACCGGCGCGCAGCGCAACTCGATCGCCGAATGGGCGCTGACGATCCTTATACTGCTGTTCGGAACGTCCACCATCGCCCAGCCTTTCGTGATCCCCACGTCGTCGATGCACAACACGCTCTACACGGGCGACCACTTGATCGTCGACAAGCTGGCCTATGCTCCGCCCGGATCGCTCAGCCGCTACTTTTTGCCGTACGAAGACGTCAAGCGCGGCGACATCATCGTGTTCAAACATCCGACACTGACCAACGTCGATTATGTCAAGCGCGTGATCGGCTTGCCGGGCGATCACGTCAAGCTGGTTCACAAGCAGGTGTACGTCAATGGACACGCGCTCACCGAGCCGTATGTCATCCATCAGGACACGTACTTCACCTACCGCGACGATTTCCCTCAGGGCGTGCCGGAGTACACCGGCGATGAAGACATGGCTGCTCGCGCCGCGCAGATGATTCAGGACGATGTCCATGACGGTGAGCTAATCGTGCCGCCGGGAAACTACTTCGCCATGGGCGATAATCGCGACAACTCGCTAGACAGCCGCTACTGGGGTTTGGTCCCGCGCGACAACATCATGGGCAAGCCGGTGGTCGTGTTCTGGTCCTACGATGCGCCGACGGATGATTTGAAGGATTACAACCTGCATCATTTTCTCGATCTCGCCACCCATTTCTTCACTAAGACTCGCTGGAACCGCACTTTGAAACTCATTCACGGGTATCCGCTGGGCGGATGAGCAAGGGCAACGCGTACGGCCTGATTCTCGCCGGTGGCCGGGGCACCCGCTTCTGGCCGCGCAGCCGCCGCGCACACGCCAAACAGGTGCTCCGCTTTGGTAGCGAGCGCTCGCTGATCCAGCAGACCGTAGACCGCCTCAAGCCGGTGCTCCCGCCGGATCGCGTCTGGATTCTCACCAACCCTCGTCTGCGGCGCGAGATCGTACGGCAGTTGCCCGAAGTGCCCGCGCGCCAGATCCTGGCCGAGCCCGCCCAGCGCAACACCGCGCCGGCGATAGGCCTGGCGGCCCACATCCTCCAGTCCATCGACCCGAATGCGAGCATGGGCGTGTTTCCAGCCGACCATGTCATCTCGAAGCCGGCGCGCTATCTGCAGTTTGTACGCGCCGCGTTTCAAGCGGCCTCCAACGGCAAGATCGTCGTGCTCGGCATCCAGCCCCGCTGGCCGGAGACCGGGTACGGATACATCGAGTTTCCGAAGGGAGTTCAGGCCGGCTCCAAAGAGGCTCTCGCGGTCGCCAGCTTTCGCGAGAAGCCGAACCTCGAGACGGCAACTCAATATGTCTCCGCCGGCAATTTCTACTGGAACGCCGGGATGTTCTTCTGGAAGACATCGGTGCTACTCGACGCGCTGCGTGAATTTTTGCCGAGGACCGCGGCGCTGCTCGCGAGCCTGCCCGTGTTTTCTCATCGCAGCTTCGCCTCCAGACTGAAGGACGTGTTCCCGCAGTGCGAGAACATTTCGATCGACTACGCGGTGCTCGAAAAAGCGCCCAACGTTGCGGGCTTCGCCACCGACGACTTCGGTTGGAACGATGTCGGTAGCTGGAACGCCGTCTACGAGCTTTTCGCGCGCGACAAAGAAGGCAATGCGGCCCGCGGTGAGATGCTGGCCCTCGCTAGCACCGGCAATTACGTGGACGCCGAGAAGAAGCTGGTCGCGCTGCTGGGCGTGAAAGATCTGGTGATCGTGGATACGCCCGACGCACTGCTGATCGCCGACCGCTCTCGCGCGCAGGAAATAGGCGATCTGGTGAAGCGTCTGGAGAAGCAGGGACGGGAAGATCTGCTTTAGCTGCGCCGCCTACTTCGCCGGCGGCATGTTTTCCTCAAACCACTTGCTCACGCGGGCCCACAGGTCGCGCATGTCTTCCGCTTTGTGGAAACCGTGCCCCTCGCCGGGGTACAGAACGAATTCCGTCTTCACGCCGAACGTTTTGAGTGCGTGCCAGAACTCGTAGGATTGCGGCGGCGGGCATTCTCCGTCACGGTCGCCCACGGCGATCAGGGTGGGAGTCTTCACCTGCTTGATGTAGGTGATCGGCGAGCTCTTCGCGTACACGGCCGGATCGTCGTACACCGACGCGCCGAAGTACGGAATCATCCACTGATCGATGGAATTCTCGCCGTAGTAGCTCTGCCAGTTCGAAATGCCCGCGCCGGCGAAGGCCGCGCGGAACCGGTTTGTCTGGGTCACGGCCCACATGGTCATATAGCCGCCGTAGCTCCACCCCGCGATGCCGACGCGCTTGTCGTCGACCGGGTAATCGCGGACCACGGTGTCGGTTCCGGCGAGGATATCGCGCAGATCGCCGTTGCCGAAGTCGCGCACGTTCGCGCGCGTGAAGTTCTCGCCGTGGCCGTAGCTGCCGCGCGGGTTCGGGAGGAAAATGAAGTAACCTTTGGCCGATAGAAGCTGCATCGGGAGCAGCTGCCGCGGCCATGCGGCGCGATACTCGGCGGCCGGTCCGCCGTGCACCAGCACGACCATGGGATATTTCTTCGACGCGTCGTACTGCACAGGCAGCACCAGCCAGCCTTGCACCGAGTCGCCATCGCTCGTCCAGTTGACTGTTTTCACTTCGCCCCAGCCGGCGTGGATCGCCGCGTTGGAGTGCGTGACCTGATTCCATTTGCCGGTGGCTCCGGCCCAAAGCTCGGGCGGCTGATTCCAAGTGGTTCGCACAACCGCGCTCACCGTGGCATCGCCCGTAAATGTGACGGACTCCTGTCCCTTCCACAGAGTCTCTGAGCTTCCCGACGGGATGTCGAGCGTCGAAATGGCCATCGATCCCGAGACGCCCTCGGTGAAAAGAATCTCGCGCGAGGACGGCAGCCAGCGGAACCAGTTGGGCGAGCTTTTGCGGCCCGGCGTAAGGTCGCGCGCCTCGCCGCCCGAAGCCGCAACGGAAAAAATGTCGCCGCCCGTGGATCCTTCGTCGCTCATTAATCCGCCGATGAAGGCGATCTGCTTGCCATCCGGTGACCAGCGAACATTGGCCGCCTGCATGGACGGCTTGAGGATGTGGCGCACCGCGCCCGAGTCGGCGCGCATCGCGTACAGTTCTGCGATGAACCAGTTGCCATCGCCCGCGCCCGGCGCCGCCAGATAGGCCAGTTCGGCGGCATCCGGTGACCAGTCGAATTCGTAGACGTACATATCCGCGGGCGTCTGCTTGACTTGCCGCGTGTCGAGATTCAGGACGGTCAGGCGCTGCTCATCGAAGCGTTCCTGCACTTCGCCCGCGTCGGCGACTGTGGCCTCGGTCGGTCCGGGTGTGCGGCCGGCGCCCTCGATCCAAAGATACGCGATCGAGCGGCCGTCGCTGGACCACTTGGGGCCGCCCAGGTAGCCCGTAGCGTTCGTCAAGCGGCGCGGTTTGGACCGCTTATCCGCCGGTTTCTCCACGATGAAGAGTTGAACTTGTGACCCTGAGTCGCTCGCGATGTACGCCAGCCTGCCGTCGCGCGACCAAGCCAGGCCGTTCACCGATTCGACCGGCTCGACCACCCGGCGCGGCGCAGCGCCGCCATCGCGCATTTCTTTGACGAAGATCGTGGAGCGCAGTGGCTCGCCCGGCTCTCTGGTCCGGGCGGCTTCGGTCCACGCCAGCAGCGAGCCGTCGGGCGACAGCGCCAGATCGTGGAACTGATGGAGAGCGTTGAGGGAATCGAACGCCGCGGTCGATGCCGGATCGAGCGTCGGGCCGGCCCAGGCGCCGCAAACTAGAAGGAGGGAAGCGAGCCCCAGTGTGCGCACACCATCATCGTAGCGCGCACCGGAGCGACGCTAACTTGGCGGTTTACTGCGTTACGGCCGCCGGACGGCCCGGGCGTCCCTGCTGGATCGTGTAACCCGAGGGCACGGTGAACAGAGCCGGATCCGGTTCCGCGCGGCTGACGTTCGACAAGGTGTAGGTGGTCTCGCCGAAGCGCGGATCGGTGGTCTTGCTCATGACCACCATTTGCAGGTCGCTCGAATACCAGGTTTCGCGGACGATGGAAATGGCTTTGTCGTTGCCTTGGGCCCCCGCTGGAATCGTGCGGGTGACCCGGGTGCCCTGCGCGTTGACGCCCGCCACCACCTGCGTGCCCAGGTCTTCGGTCGTGGTATCCGCTCCACCTTTGCGAGCATCAGGACGCGGACCTCCGCCCGGCCGAGGCGCACCTGCGGGACCCGGCCCCGGGCCCGGTCCACGCCGTCCACCGTTAGAGGAAATCTGCATCTGGCGCGCCGTGTGAGACGCGGCGTCCAGCTCGTAACTCATGCTTGCTACTGGATCGTGAATCGAGACTAAGGTACGAGCGGCAGTTCCCGAAGCATCCAGCCTGCCGATTGCAGACATGCTTCTCTCGATACGCGTGCGCCCCTGGCTATCCCGGGCCAGGATCGCAGACGAAGAATGCTGGATGTGTGTTCCATCGGCCAGTGTCTGCATTACCTGAGTTACCGCCTGCGCCGAGTAAGGCGCGCCGGTGACCACCTTTCCGGCGAAACCGAACTGACCGCCCAGGAGCGCGAAATCTCCGGGGCCTCCGGGCGGCCCCATGCGGCGGCCACCGGGCTGGGCCATCAGGCCGGAAGCACCGGCCAGCGTCAAAACAAAGATCGAGAAGCGATTCATATATTCTCTCCGTGAAGTTCGACTATTCAACAATTCGGACTCCCCGCGCCAAGCCGTCCTGGCCCAGCAATAGATCCGCTTGCACCGGATCCGACCCGGTTTCATTCAAAGGCAAACCCATCAATTCTAGCGACCCGGCCGTCAGCTGCACGCGCACCACCATGACATCATCGGCGGGCGGCAGACCTTCGGCTTCGGGCAGAGGGTAAAAACTCGCCGACACTTCATCGGTGCGGACGACAGCATCGCTTGCCATCGGCGCGCTCGCATCGGATGCTCCGGCGATGGCGGACGCGTCGTCGGTCTCGACCACGGCAGCCGTTTGGGCGGGCGGCACAACCTTCGCGCTGCGCCCAGACATCAGAGCGAAGACCGTCAGGCCCGCCGCGATCAAGCCCGCTCCCGCCGAGCTCCAGAACGCCCACCGCCGTCGGCGAACTCTGTGCCGAAAAGCCGCCATCAGAAATTCTTCGACGCGGGGAGGCGCACCGGCCGATTCTTCTTTCCCCAGCGCCCGTAGATTTTTGAGAAGTTCCTGCTCATTCATCCTGCACCTCTCACACCGCGCACCGCTCCAGCGCCCGCATCTTTTCCACCAGCAGAGCGCGCCCGCGATGCAGTCGCGATCGCACGGTCCCGATGGCGCATGCCAGCGTAGCGGCCGCATCGGCATAATCCATCTCATTCAGATCGCAAAGCACAACCACTTCGCGATAGGCGGGCGGCAGCGCCAGAACGGCGCGTCGCAAAGCATCCACCCGCTCAATGCGGGTCAGCTCTCCGTCGAAATCGCCGGGCGTCGTCACCCGGTTCGACCAATCACTCCCCGGATCGTCGAGTACGGTCAGATAGGGCTTCTCCCGCTCCAGGCAGCGCAGCACGAAGTTGCGCGCGATTCCGTACAGGTACGAACTCAGCGAGCCGCGCGCCGGATCATAGTCCTGGGCGGCCCGCATCAATACCAGGAAAACCTCTTGCGTGACTTCTTCGGCAATCTCCGGCTTCCCGCTCATTTGCAGCGCGAAGCGATAAATGGCGCGCTGATGCCTGTGATAGAGAGCTCGGAAAGCGTCCTCGTCACCCTTCAAACTCAGCCGAAGCAGTTCGCCATCACTATGGGACGGGGAATCCAGCATTAGTTTACTCGACGAACTGCATCGGCTGTTGTTAGAGATTCAGCCCGATTGCGGAATGAGTTCCAATTTATTGCCGGAGCGTTCCGAGGTTGCGGTGCGAGGTAACCGTTTAGCGCAACGTGACGACGGTGGCACCCCACCCGCCCGCCTCGGGCGGAGCATCGCCGAACTTGTGGACGAAGGGCGTCCGCGACAAAATCCGGCGCACAAGCTCCCGCTGGACTCCGATACCGCGTCCGTGGATGATCCGTAACGCCTTTAGTCCCAAGCGATTGGCCTCGGCAAGATACTCCTCCACCACTGCTTCGACGTCGCGTGCCGGGACGCTGTGCAGGTCGAAGATGTCGGTGACCGGAATCCGAACCGGATCTGGGTCCATCGTTCATTGCGATTGTGCGCATCGCCGCGCACCGCCATGCCCTACTGCTGTTAGCCTAACATTGTGAATCCATTAGCGGAATATCGGAGCCGCCTGGAGGCTCGCGGAGCTCTGCGGGACCGCGAACAGCAACTCTTCCGCCTGATCGGCAATCTCCGGCTTTTTGTCGGGATCGCGGGCGTCGTGGTGGCGTTCTTCGTGTTCGGAATCACGGCGATTTCGGCCTGGTGGCTGGTCATTCCGCTGGCTTCGTTTTCGATTTTGGTTGTAATTCATTCGAAGATCGTGGAGCGTCTCGAAGCGGCTACCCGTGCCGTGACGTTTTTTGAGCAAGGCATCGCAAGGCTGGAGAATCGTTGGGCGGGCCGAGGTGAGCCGGGAGAGCGCTTCCGGAATCCGGCGCATGTTTACGCCGACGATCTGGATGTTTTCGGGAAAGGATCGCTCTACGAGCTTCTCTGCACCGCGCGCACCAGGGCGGGAGAGAATTCCCTGGCCGGCTGGCTGCTTCACCCGGCGCGGATCGATGAGGCTCGGGCGCGGCAGGACGCTCTGGTTGAACTGCGCGCACGTCTGGATCTGCGTGAGGATTTCGCGGTGCTCGGCGAGTCGGTACGGTCCGGGATGGATCCGGACGTGGTGGTGCATTGGGCAGCGGCGCCCGAAATTGGGTTCCCTCGATGGACGCGAGCGCTCGCGGCGCTGTTGGGCGCGGCCGTAGTGCTCACGCTGGGCCTGTATCTGGCCGGCTGGTGGAGCCGCACGCCGTTCCTCGCGGCTCTGATGCTGGAGTTGGCTTTCGGATTCTCCTTCGGGCGCAAGACGCTGGCGGTGGCCGGCGCCGTGAATTCGCCCGCGCGCGATCTGGCGCTTCTCTCGGAGCTGCTGGAACGGATCGAAGGCGAAACATTCGCGTCGCCGCTACTAGCGCGATGGAAGGCGCGCCTCGATGCGAGCGGCCTGCGCGCGTCGCGTGAGATCGCCAGGCTGCGCGGACTGGTATCGCGGCTTGACTGGCAGCGCAACGTTCTCTTCACGCCCGTCGCCATGGCGATTCTCTGGAGCCTGCAAATCGCCATCTCGATCGAGCGCTGGCGGCGCGTCTCCGGGGCGCACATCGGCGAGTGGATCGAAACGATCGGCGAGTTCGAGGCGTTGCTCGCGCTCGCAGGCTACAGCTACGAGCATCCCGACGACCCTCTGCCGGAGCTGTCCGATGCCCCGGGCGGGCTTTTTGACGCCGAAGCCATCGGGCATCCGTTAATGGCGCCCGCAGATTGCGTGCGCAACGACGTGCGGCTGGGAGGCGATTTGAGGCTGCTGATCGTCAGCGGATCGAACATGTCCGGCAAAAGCACGCTCCTGCGATCGGTTGGACTCAATGCGGTCCTGGCGTGGTCGGGCGCGCCGGTGCGCGCCAAGGCGCTGCGGATCTCGCCGCTCGCCGTGGGCGCTTCACTGCGCATACTCGATTCGTTGCAGGACGGCCGGTCGCGTTTCTATGCCGAGATTACGCGGCTGCGCGAGGTTGTCAATCTTGCGGGCGGCGAGAGGACCCTATTGTTCTTGATCGACGAGCTGCTGAGCGGGACCAATTCGCATGACCGGCGGATCGGCGCAGGAGCGATCGTGCGTACCCTGGTGGATCGCGGCGCCATCGGGCTGATAACCACGCACGATCTGGCGCTGGCGCAGATCGCCTCCGATTTCGGCGGTCGCGCGGCCAACGTGCACTTTGAAGACGCGCTCGAAGACGGACGGCTTCATTTCGACTATCGATTACGCCAGGGTATCGTGGAGCGCAGCAACGCGCTCGATCTGATGCGCTCGGTGGGACTCGAGGTTTAGATCAAGCGCCCGATACCGTTGCGCCGGTGTCTCGCCGAACCCAGCGATGCACCGCTTCGCGCAGCTTGTCGATGCCCACCGGCTTGGTCATATAGTCGTCCATCCCGGCGGCCAGGCACTTTTCGCGATCCCCTTCCATGGCGTTCGCCGTTAGCGCGCAGATGGGCGTATGGCGCGCGCTTCCTTCGTGGTGCCGAATGACGGCGGTAGCCTCGAAGCCGTCCATCACCGGCATCTGGCAGTCCATCAGGATCAGGTCGTACTTCTTCTTCTCGGCCGCCTCGGCGGCCTGTTGTCCGTTGGTAACGGCGTCGGCGGCGAACCCCAGCTTTTCCAGGAGCCGCAAGGTGATGCGCTGGTTGATTTCGTTGTCCTCGGCGAGCAGAATGCGCGTCGAGGCCCCACTCCCGGCGGAGGCTGCAGGTGCGGGCTTGTCTGGCGGCTTGGCCGCCGGCCGGGGAGTTACGGCGGGGGCATTCAGAGTGACGCGCTCGGCGGGCGCGGGTGGAAATGGTTTCATCACGGGCGGTGTCGACGGAGTCGCAACCGTGCGAGTGCGCTGCCGCGGCGCTGGGGCGTCTTCTCCGGGCGTCGGTCTTCCGAATGCAGCGGTGAACCAAAACCTGCTGCCGCGTCCCAGTTCGCTTTCGACTCCGATGTCGCCCCCCAGCAGGTCTACAATCTGCTTCGAGATGGCGAGGCCGAGGCCGGTTCCCCCGTATTTGCGCGAGCTCGATGTATCGGCCTGCGTAAAGCTTTCGAATATCTTTTCATGCATCGACTTGTCGATGCCGATGCCGGTGTCGTGCACGACAAAGCGCGCGCGGATGGTCTCGAGCGTTTCGCCGATGATACTCGCCTTGACGCCGATGCGGCCTTCCTCGGTGAATTTGATGGCGTTGCCGAGCAGGTTCGTGAGCACCTGGCGCAGACGCTCGGGGTCGCTCGCCACCGTGACAGCCAGGCCGTCGTCGATCTCGCAGGTAAACTCGATGCCCTTGCCGCGGGCCTGCAGCGCGAAGAGCGACGCAGTCTCGTCCACCAGCTTTCGGAGCGGGAACAGAACGCGGTCGACGCGCAGTTTGCCGGCCTCGATGCGTGAGAGATCCAGGATGTCGTTGATCAGCACAAGCAGCGACCGCGCGGACCGCTGGATGGCCACGGCGTATTCTTTCTGTTCCTCGTCGAGCGCCGTTCCCATCAGAAAGTCCGTCATGCCGATGACGCCGTTCATCGGCGTGCGGATCTCATGGCTCATGTTCGCGAGGAACCGGCTCTTCATCCGGGTGGCTTCGCGCGCCGTCACCAGCGCGGCTTCCAGCTCTTCGTTCTTGCGCTCGAGTTCCTGCGAGTACTCCTTGAGTTTGTTCTCGTCTTCCTTGCGGCCAGTGATGTTTCTGAGGACAGCGATCCATTGCTCCCATTCGAGCGGCAGCAACCGCGCTTCATAGGACTTTGAACTGGACTGCCCCTCGATCGAGAATTCGATGATTTCCATCGAACGCGTCTTGCGCACGCGCTCCTGGGCCACCCGCATCTCGGCCATGGCCCCGGCGGGAAGAATCTGGTCGAGCTTTCGGCCCGCGAAATGCGCGCACGCCAGAAAGGGGTCGGAGCTTTGACCGCCCTTAGCGTCCAGCACATTCCCGTCGCGATCTACACGCAGGAACAGGTCGGGAAATGCTTGGAATAGGGCCTGGAGCGCCGCGGCGGCCTGATAGGCCTTTTGCTCGCTTTGCTTGCGGTCGCTCACATCGAGCGCGGCCAAACGCATGCCGCGGACGCGGCCGCCGGCATCTTCGAGCAACTGCTCGTGGATTTCGAGCGCCGCCGTGGTTCCGTCCGGCCGGATGAAATCCCGAAGGTGGGGCGACACCGCGATCTCGCCGGCCATTTTGAGGTTCAATTGTTCTTGAAAACGTTCGCGCTCAGGTGTCGGCACCAGATGGGCACAGGGCTTGCCGATCAGTTCCGGCTCGTCGAGCCCTAGCAGTTTGCATTGGCGGCGGTTGACGCGCCGCACCACGCCCTTGCGGTCAATCTCGATATAGCCTATCGGCGCGCCATCGAACAGATCGCGTGCATCCGCGCTCAGACCGACGCCGGCATCCTTGGCGCCAGCGGATCTCGAGCCTCTTCGGAGATGGTTCAGCACCATCCCGAGAATCACCACGCACAATAGCCAGATGATGGGTTGAGGAATCGACACGTCGCCCCGGTAGCTTGAATTTCGCTATCAATGAGATATCGGTCGAAGACCCTAACGCGTTTAGATGGATGATTTAGCAGTTGGCGCAGCGACGGTGCTTGCTTTAACTGCCAACCAGATTGATGGCGCCGATGCCGCCGCGAATGTCCAGCCGGATGGTGGTCTTGGAGTGCCCATACGCCTGGTTGGTATAGCGACCGTCCCGTTTGGTAAGACCACGCGCGTTGATGCCTCCGATGCCCCCCTGTGCATCCGCGATAACTCCCACCCCATCAGGAAGATAGACGGTGGCTTCGCCGATGCCGCCATGCACGTGGACCGAATAGTCGGTGTGAGGATGGCCCCTGAGGTCGAGTCGCAGCGAGCCGACTCCCATTTGGATTTGAACGCTTCTCAAGTTCAGGCTGCCCAGGTCCAGACGACCCTCGCCGGCTCCGAAATCGACTTCCAGGTCCAGCGGTTTCTCGTCGTTAAGCTTGACATCCCAAAGGTACTTTCCGTTGTTCGCATGGTGAATCCCGGACGGCTCGGCAATGACGAGATTTCCGCGAAAGCCGCTGGGGTCGTAGCGGATTTCGGGCCGAAGCATGGGCCGCGCATAGGTGAACTCGCCATCCATCAGCTTCGGAGAGCCGCCGCGGACGCTTAACTCGCCGGCACCCATCTTGAACTGGACGCGCGCGAGCTCGGAAGTGTCCAGATCAATGGAGCGCATCTCGGTCTTTTCCGGACCGGCCGGAGACATGTCCATGTCGCAAGCCGTTAGAAAAAGAAAGCTTATCGGGGCGAGGCTCACCGCTAACCGCTTTGCGAGCGTCATCATAGTCGGTTCACCTGTAAGCATCTACGAGCGAGTCCACCCGCAAAGTTCCGCGCAAGTTGGGAATCGAACGTGTCTAAGGTTCCAACCTTAAATCCATCAAAACACAACCCTGGGCATAAACCACTATCTTCCCTTAGTACATTTTCTTGTCCAAACCCACTTGGTACACTGGGGCATCATGGTACAGGGTACCGTGTCCTGTCTGTACTGTCGGAAGAAGATCGGGCCGCTTCGCCGGCTCCGCGACCAGCAATTTTGCTCCGCGGATCATCGGCAGAAGTTGATGTCGCGGTCTGCCCGTGCGATCCGGGAAGCAGAGGATCTGTACGGCTTCGATGCCGCTTCTCCGAACTGGCGGGCCGTGAGCCAGTCCAAGATCGAGGATAAGCCCGAGCGCCGCTCCGGTTACGGTTCTTTGGTTTTTGTCGCGCTTGCCGTTGTTTTCCTTGCACTTGCGATGTCGCAGGTGCCGGGTGGCGGGCCGGCGGCCAAGCCGATCTCGAAACTGCCGGACACCAATCCGCACCGTTCGGGTTTCGGGGACACTCTCGCCACGTTGATCCAGCGCGGCACCTCGACCACCTTGCGCGAGGATTTTCATTCGGGTTTGTCGAACTGGGAAGGCGTGCGATCGGCCAATGTCGATTGGTCGCTCGAACACGGTGAAGTGCGGCCCTCGACGCTCCGGTTGTGGAAGCCATCGTCGTCGCTTGTCAATTACGAGATGGAATTCATGGGCCAGATCGAGCATCGCGGAATGGACTGGGCCTTCCGCGCGCCGGACGCGAAGAACTATTACGGAACAAAGCTGATCATCACCAGGCCTGGGCCGCTGCCCAACGCCGGCCTGGTTCGTTTCGTGGTGCTGGACGGCAGGGAGCGCGAGCGCGTGGAGTTGCCGCTGCCTCTGACTCTTGAGCCCGGTGTCGATTATCGCGTGCGCCTCAGCGTGCAAGGGAACCGTTTCCTGACGTCGGTAAACGGGCAACTGGTGAGTTCGTGGAGCGACGCGCGTCTGCCTCGCGGCGGCGTCGGCTTCTTTTCCGAAGATGGCGAATCGTCGTTGGTGAAATGGGTCAGCGTTTCCGACCGCGATTCGTTCCTCTCTAGAATCGTGTCGCACTTCTCGCTGCTTACCTTTCCCTCGGCGGTCCCGCCCGCGGGTCTTTGATCTTCCATCTTCACAAACCACTCGCGACTTCTCGCCTGCTGTGCTACTTTGAAGCTGTTTAGCTTTCCGATGCGGCGCTGCTCGAATCTGGCGGTCTTGATGGCCGTGGCGGCGACGGCGGGGTTCGCTGCCGACACCAAGCGGGCACAGAAGTCCTACCAGGATGGTCTGCGCCTGGAACAGGCCAAGCAGTGGAAAGAGGCCGACGCCGCGTTCTCCGAGGCGATTCGCTTCGATCCCGACGGCGCCTCGTACTATCTGCATCGAGGGCGGGCCCGCATTTCACTCGGAGATGACCCCCACGCGCTCGAAGACGGCGACGCAGCGGTACGGCTCGCGCCGAAAGATCCCGAGGCTTTCGAATTGCGCGGCGACGTCTACCACCAGCTGCACGACGAGCGCATGGCGCTCGAGGACTATACCCGCGCGATCGAATTGAATCGTGACACTCCGGCGATTTATAGCAAGCGAGCGGCGGCGCATGCGGCACTGGCCGACTACGACGACGCCGTGGCCGATTACTCGGTCGCGATCAAGCTGCGGCTCGACGATCCGGAACCGATCAAGGCACGCGGCAACGCACTCGCCAGCCTGGGTCGCTACAGCCAGGCCATCGACGATTACGACCAGAGCATCAGTCTAAGGCCGGATTACGCCGACGCGTTTCTCGATCGCGGGTTCGCCTGGGGCCAGAGCGGCGATTTCCGGCGCGCCATTCAGGATTTCGGTAAAGTGCTGGAGCTCAGGGCCGGGGACACCAAGGCGTACACGCTGCGCGGCGCTGCGTTTCTGAGACTCAACGAGAACGAAAAAGCGCTGGCGGACTTCACGGCAGCCCTGAACGGCAGTTCGCAGGATCCCTATATCTATCTGGCCCGGGCGGCCACGCTGGTGAGGCTGGGCCGCAATGTGGAAGCGCTCGAAGATCGCGAGCACGCCGTGCAACTGGCCCCCAAATCCGCCGAGGTTTACCTGGCGCGCGGCGGATCCTATCACGCGCTGGGGATGCACGAGAAAGGCATTCTAGACAGGACCAAGGCGATTGAGCTGAACCCGAATTTCGCCGAGGCCTGGTTTGCTCGGGGCAGTGCGTACTACCTGCTCGGCGATTACGAAAAAGCTCGGGACGACATCGCGCATGCCGTCCGGTTGCGTCCCGATTACAAGGAAGCTACGGATGTGCTGGCGAAAACGGAGGAGAAACTGAAGGCCACAACAGCCGCAGGGCCGGCCAAGCCTCCCATGGAAACGTCGGGGCCGGGGAAATTCGAGACTCCCGCGAGCGCGGCGGCTTCCGTGCCCACGCCAGCGCCTACTCCCAATCCCGTGAAACCCGCCGCTCCCGCCGAGACCAGAAAGACCGTGGCCGCGGTGACGCCTCCCCCGGCCGCGGCGCCGGCTCCGAAACCGGCACCGATCGCGACGCCGCCCAAGCCCGCACCTGCGGCGCGCTCGCTCTCGGCTGAAGAGCACGAACAAAAAGGCCGCGACCTCACCGCTGCCGGCAAATACCAGGATGCTCTGGCCGAATTCGCCGAGGCGATTCGCATCAAACCCGACGCCGCACGAACGTTCAATGCCCGCGGTTACGCCTATCTGAGGCTGCGCGATTATCCGCACGCGCTCGACGATTTCTCCCAAGCCATCCAGCTCGATCCCAACTACGGCAACGCCTATCGCAACCGCGCGGTCACGCGCAAAGCTCTGGGTGATGCCGCGGGCGCCGCCGAAGACGAGAAGAAAGCGAAGTAACTAGACCGCCAACAGCGCCCCGAGTTCCGAGGAAGGGCAGCGGATGCCGACATAGAACGACCCGAACAGCGCGTAGACCGCGCTGACCTCATCGAAGCGCATCTCATAGATAAGCCTCTTGAAGACCAGTGGATCGTCGGCGAACAGGTCCACGCCCCACTCCCAGTCATCGAAGCCGATCGATCCGGAGATGATCTGCTTTACTTCTCCCGCATAGCGGCGGCCCACCATGCCGTGCTCGTGCATCTGGCGCTGCCGCTCGGCCATCGGAAGGCGATACCAGTTCTTATCCTCGCCGCGCTTGCGATCCATCGGATAAAAACAAATATATTTATTCGGCGGGATCTCCGGAAACAGGCGGGGCCGCATGGCTTCGCGCTGGCGCGCCAGGACTTGACTGATCTCGGTGTCCCATTCGGGGCCGAAGGGCGGAATACCTCGTTCGGCGAGCGCGCGATAGGTTTTCAGGCTGGACTCATAAAGACCCAGTTCGACCACCGAGAGATAGGACGTCGTGGGCTCCAGGTAATCGTAGAGGCGCAGTTGCGCCAGGCGCGTCTCGGCCTGGTTCAGCTCGTCGAACGATTGCCGGAAATGGACCAGAATCAAGTCGCCTTTGTGGCCGAGCAGCCGGAAGGCCGCACTTTGCCCGGAGACGTTGGTTTCCATCTCCCTGAGGACGCCGGCCGCTTCCTGCACGATGCTGGTACGATCCACGGGGCTCAGGGCTTTCCAGGCGCTCCAGCGGATCCGCAACATCTGGTGCAGCACGCTCGCGCCTTCGAGCGTTAACGGAACCTCCGGAAGAGCGTCTGTTACCTCGGCGGGTGGAGCATTGGGGATGACGGACATGTAGGAAGTTCCTTGTGCTATTTTATTATTCTTCGGCAAAGATGAGTACTAGCCTTCCCGCGAGCAGCGTAACTCGAGAAACCCTGCGCAGCGATCGCAACCTTCGCCCCCTCGAACTCGAGGAAGAAGGCACGGCTCTCGATAAGCAAGCCGCGGGCGTCTATGGCTTCACCTACGGGCCCGATCAGCCGGCGCCTCCGCTGTTCAGCCGGCACAGCTATCACAGCTTCGAGGTGCACAAGGACGCCGATGGAACCGGCTACCTGGTGGGCTTCGTCACATCGAAAGAGGCCGGCCAGGTTGAAGCGGGTGAATCGGGCGCGCGGATCCGCATGTTCCCGGATGCTTTCGGAGAAGCGCAAAGCCTGATCCGTGTGCAAGTTTCCGCGATCGTACCGCCGAAGCGGATGCCGCGCGAAGATGGAAATCCCCTGCCCTTCACTCTGGTCTGATCCAGGACCCTGGCTCATGCCCGAGGGCCGCTATAATCAGGCGACGAGGTGGAACCCATGTTGAAGCTTAAGGCCGCGGCGGTGCCGCTGGTGACAGCCACGCTGGTATGCGCGGCGGAAATCAATCCGCCACCTCCCACCAAGGCCGAGCCCGTGACCGATACGTTCCCTGGAGTCAAGATCACCGATCCTTACCGTTGGCTTGAGGATCAGAACAGTCCCCAGACGAGGGCCTGGCTTGACCAGCAGGAAAAATACGCGCGGTCGTACCTCGACAAACTGCCCGGCCGCGCCGCGCTCGGCAAGGAACTCGCCGCGCTGCTCAAGATCGACGCCAAAGGCATGCCGATGTCGCGCAACGGCAGGTACTTCTTCAGCCGCCGCAAGGCCATTGAGGACCGCTCATCGCTCTGCATGCGGCAAGGATTCAACGGCGCCGACGAGGTGCTGGTGGATCCGAACACCGTCAGCAGCGATAAGACCACCTCGGTGATGTACATGGACGCATCGAACGACGGCAGCCTCATCGCTTACGGCATCCGCCGGGGCGGCGAGGATGAGACCGAGGTCCGTGTGCTCGACGTGTCGGCGCGCAAGGAACTGCCCGATACGCTGGCGCGCGGCCGCTACATGGGCTTCTCCATCAAGCCCGACAAGACCGGCTACTACTACGCGCGCTTCACCGTGGGACACGGGACGCTGGTCTATTACCACGCCATGGGAACGGATGCGGCGAAGGATCAGGAGCTGTTCGGCAAAGGCTACAAGCAGGACGCGCTGATCGGCGTGGGTCTTTCCGACGACGGCCGGTGGCTGGTGATTTCGGTCTCGGACGGCGTGCCGGCCAAAAAGAACGAGATCTACGTGCAGGACGTCCAGCATGCCGGGCCGCTGGTGACCGTCGTCAACGATATCCAGGCGCAATTTGAACCCGATTTCGCCGGCGACTCGTTGATCCTGTCGACCAATTGGAACGCGCCCAATCGCAAGCTCCTGCGTGTGGATCTGAAGGACCCGGTGCGTGCGCATTGGAAAGAGATCGTGAAGGAATCGCCCATGGCCATCGACAGCTTCTCCACCGCGGGCGGGCGGATCTTCGTGTCCTATCTCGAAAATGTGGCCAGCCGCGTGAAGCAGTTCGACCAGGACGGCAAATACCTGGGCGACGTGAAGCTGCCCGGGCTCGGGTCGGCGACTCCGCCTTCCGGCCGATGGTCGGACAAGGAGACGTTTTACTCCTTCACATCGTTTGTGCAGCCCACCGAATCGTTCCGTTACGATGTCGGGACGGCGAACCAGGATTTGTGGTTCCGGCCGAACATACCGATCCATACCGACGAGATGGAATCGAAGCAGGTCTGGTACACGTCGAAGGACGGAACGCGCGTGCCCATGTTCGTGGTGCATCGCAAGGGACTGGCGCTTGACGGTAACCGGCCCGTGCTGATGACAGCCTACGGCGGGTTCAACGTTTCCCTGACGCCCACATTCTCGACGGTGGCAGCCTGGTGGGCCGAGCAAGGCGGCGTTTTCGCGCAGCCCAATCTGCGCGGCGGCGGGGAGTTCGGCGAGAGCTGGCACCACGCGGGCATGTTCGAAAAGAAGCAGAACGTCTTTGACGATTTCATCGCGGCTGCTGAGTGGCTGATCAAGAACAAATACACCAGCCCGGCCAAGCTCGCCATCGAGGGTGGATCGAACGGCGGCCTGTTGATGGGCGCCATGATGACGCAGCGGCCGGATCTGTTCGGCGCCATCGTTTGTGTCGCGCCGCTCCTCGATATGCTGCGGTTCCAGAAGATGTCGGTCGGATCGTGGTGGACGGCCGAATACGGATCGGCGGAGGATCCCAAGCAATTCCCCTATCTTTACAAGTACTCGCCCTATCAAAACGTCAAGAAGGGGACCAAATATCCTCCCATCATGTTTGTCACCGGCGACGCGGATACGCGCGTGGACCCGGCGCATGCGCGCAAGATGGCGGCGCTCATGCAGGCCGAGAACGGGTCGTCGAATCCCATTCTTCTGCGCTACGACACCAAAGGCGGGCACAGCGGGATCGGGTCCGTAGACAAGGTGATCGAACAGCAGGTAGACATCCTCAGCTTTGTGGCCGACCGGCTGGGCGTCAAAATTCAATAGCTCGGTGGGTGCGATTTCCGGTCGGGACGCCGCACTAATCGTGCATGAACAAATTCCTCTCTACTTCCCTGGCCGGCATTTTGTTGCTCTCGGCTCCTGCGGCCTTCGGTCGATCGAGCAAGCCGTCGTCCCCCCGGACTGAAAAAAAGCACGGCAAAACGGGCCAGAACAAGCGGACGCCGAAGCATAAGGTGAGCAACAACATTCCCGCGAAGTAGCGCGCCCGACGCGACCCGGCAGGTGAGGCCGCGGCTGATACACTCGCGGTATGTTCTCGTCGCGCCTCGCCTGGGGCGCACCCAAGAATCCGCTCACGCTGCTGCTCGAAGAAATGCGGGCTCGAGGAGAGGCCATCCTCGATCTGACCGAGTCGAACCCGACGGCTGCGGGTATTCAATATCCGGTGGATGAGATTGCAGCCGCTCTTGCCGATCCGCGGGCTCTCCGGTACGAGCCGGCTTCGGCCGGGATCCTCGAGGCACGCGAGGCCGTCGCCCGTTATTACGGCGGTCGGGCGCCGGTCGAGAAAATACTGCTGACGGCCAGCACCAGCGAAGCCTACGCGCTGTTGTTCAAGCTGCTGGCCGATCCGGGCGACGAGGTGTTGGTCCCTCGCCCTTCCTATCCACTCTTCGAATTTCTCGCCGCGCTGGAATCCGTGCGGCTGGTCGAGTATCCGCTCACCTATGATGGCCGCTGGTCCATCGATCTCGAGGCCCTGGAACGAGCCGTCGGACTGCGGACCCGCGCCATCATCCTGGTGAATCCCAATAATCCGACCGGGTCATTCCTCAAGCGCGCTGAATTCTCGAGGCTGGCCGAGTTGTGCCGCGCCCATGATCTGGCTTTGATTTCGGATGAAGTCTTCTCTGATTACGGCTTCGGAGCCGACTCCGAGCGCATGTGCACCTTGGCCGGCCAGGATCTGGCCCTGGCGTTTTCGCTCAGCGGGCTTTCGAAGGTGGCGGGATTGCCGCAACTGAAACTCGGCTGGATCGCCGTGAGCGGTCCGGCGCCTGAGGCCGCGCGCGCGTTCGAGAGGCTGGAACTGATTGCCGACACCTACCTTTCGGTCGGCGCTCCGGTGCAATGGGCGACCGGCCGGCTGCTCGAAATGCGGGCGGGAATTGAGCGGCAGATCTTAGAACGGGTGTGCGCGAATCGACTCTATCTGGAACGCCAGATGGGCCCCAGTTCGCCTTGGCGCATCCTCCATGCGGAGGGCGGATGGTACGCAATCCTGGAGGCCCCCCGCATCCATACCGAAGAAGAATGGGTATTGAGCCTGCTCCGAGAGGATCGGGTTCTGGTGCAGCCGGGCTTCTTCTACGATTTTGAAAGAGAGGCGTTTCTGGTGATCAGCCTGCTAACGCCGGAAGAAACGTTTCAGGCCGGTTTACGCAGGCTGCTGGCACGCGCGGACTGATCGGCGCTGGCGGGCTCGGCGCAGGCGATCCGCTCGTTGGCGATCCGCATCAGCTTTTCGCAGCAGCCGGCCAGCGAGACATTCATATTGCGCAAGGAATCGCCGTGGAACCGCACCCGGGGAGGCTGATTATGGTCCGGACAGCGGACCCCGCGCAGCTTCTCCTCGGTGGCTTGCCTGAACCGTTCGACGCGATTCTTGTCGAAGTCCCCGAGCACCGAGAACATTCTAGCACGGATTTGTTTGAGATCCGCGATCCCGAGGGGCTCCTCCGCCCGCCATCCCTGCGGCCGGACTAAGGCCAAAACCAGCGGTTCGGGGGCTTGACAACCGGATCGACATGCTTAGAATGGGGATAATCTGGTCTCATATGCCGCCCTGCAAGCATACTCGTACCGAGATACTCGCAAGACGAGACGGCGTAGATTACGTGCGTTGCCTCGATTGCGATCAGGTTTTTGAAGCCGAAGACCTGGAAATTGTCTCCGCCTACGAGGATGACGAACAAGCCACCGTCTGACGCGTCCCACCGGCCGAGCGGACGAGAGTATCCGACGCGCGCCGGTACTTAGTTCCTATCTCGGGTTCTGGGACTGGATGGACCGCGTAGGCCAGCCTATGCCACCTGGAACCTGCGATGCTATTAGTCATGGCGCCGCTTCGGATCGTCGCAATCGGGGGAGGAACGGGCCTTTCCACGCTGCTGCATGGGCTGAAGCGCTATGCCCGGCCGCCCCAGGAGATCGAGATTACCGCGGTGGTCACGGTGACCGACGATGGCGGCAGTTCAGGCCGCTTACGGCGCGAATTCGACGTTTTGCCTCCCGGCGACATCCGCAACTGCATGGTGGCGCTGAGCGAGGATGAGGCGCTGCTTTCGAAGCTCTTCCAGTATCGCTTTTCGGGCGGGAAGGGGCTGAAAGGCCATAGCTTCGGGAATCTGTTCTTGATGGCCCTGACCGATCTTACCGGCGATTTTGCCCAAGCCGTCAAGCTATCTTCGGAAATTCTGACCAGCCTGGGCCGCATCTATCCTTCGACCGCCGCCAATGTGACGCTCGAAGCCGAGCTGGAGAACGGGCGCAAGATCGTCGGCGAGACCAAGATCAGCAAGAGCCGTTCGCCCATCCGGACCATCCGGCTGCGGCCGCGCATCTCGAAGCCGCTGCCCGAAACACTGGAAGCCATCGAGCAGGCCGATTTGATTTTCCTGGGCCCAGGTTCGCTGTTCACCAGCGTGATTCCGAACCTGCTGGTGCGCGGGGTGCCGGAGGCGATCCGCCGCAGCCGCGCGTTGAAAGCTTATTTTGTCAACCTGATGTGGCAGCCGGGCGAGACGAGAGGTTTTCGCGCGTCGGACCACGTGGCTGCCATCCATCGCCACGCCGGCCTGGATTTCCTGAACGTCGCGGTGGTGAATACCCGGCCGATCAGCGCCCGGCAGCGGCGCAAATACGCCGCTGAAGAAGCACAATCGGTACTGAACGACTTGGACCGCTTGGCTAAGATGGGTTTGCATGTTGTTGCGGCCGACCTGCTGGCCGAGGGCGCGATCGTCAGGCACGATCCGCGAGCCACGGCTGAGGTGGTCATGAATCTGGCGCGACGGGGCCGGGCGGGGCGCAGCAAGATGCGCGTGGTGGGAGAGGTATAGCGCCGCGTTTTGATGTACCCGGTGGACGAATCGGAATGAAATCACCCCTGAACGTGGTGATCCTGGCCGCGGGCCTGGGCACGCGGATGAAATCCAAGAAGGCCAAGGTGTTGCACCGCGCTGGCGGGATGTCGCTGGTCGAGCACGTGGTCCAAACTGCGACTGCGGTCGCTCCGGCAGAGCGCGTCACGGTGGTGGTGGGACATCAGGCCGAAGAGGTCCGGCAACTGCTGGCTCCAAGCGGGGTGCGATTCGCCGAGCAGAAGGAGCAGAAGGGCACCGCGCACGCGCTCCTGGTGGCACGCGAGACGGTGGATTCTGAAAAAGGCCTGCTCCTGGTGCTTTACGGCGACTGCCCGCTGCTGGCCCGCGCGACGGTAGAAGAGTTGTTGCGGCGCCAGTCTGCAAGCCGTGCGGCGGCTACCGTGATTACGACCCAGCTTGAGGATCCGGCCGGCTACGGTCGCATCCTGTTCGGACCCGACCGCGCGATCGAGGCCATTGTCGAGCACAAGGCGGCCACTGAAGAGCAGCGCCAAATCCGGTTTATCAATTCCGGCATCTACTGCTTTCGCGCCGAGCTGCTGTGGAAGCACATCGGCGAGATCCAAACGAACAATCCGGCGGGGGAGTATTACCTCACGGACCTGGTCGAGATCTTTCGGCGCGCGGGGCATGGCGTGCTCGCCATGGAAGTGGAAGACAGCCGCGAACTACTGGGCATCAACACGCGGATCGAACTGGCGGAAGTCGACCGGATTTTTCGCCAGCGTAAGGCTCAAGAGTTGATGCTCGCCGGCGTGACGATTGAAAAGCCCGATACGGTGACGATCGATCCGGCGGTTGAGATCGGAGCCGATTCGATCATCGGCCCGTTCGCCCAGCTCCTGGGGCGATCGAAGATCGGGGCGGACTGCTGCATCGGAGCCTCATCGATCGTCGCGGATTCGACGCTGGCCGATGGAGTGGAGATCGCTCCCTTCACGTCGATCGTGGATTCGACCGTCGCCGCAGGCGCTGCCGTAGGCCCCTTCGCACGTTTGCGGGGCAACGCGCGGGTGGGAGCAGAAGCTCATATCGGTAATTTCGTGGAGTTGAAAAATACCGAATTCGGCGCGGGAGCCAAGGCGAATCACCTGGCCTACCTCGGCGATTCCGAGATTGGCGATCGCACCAATATCGGCGCGGGGACCATCACCTGCAACTACGACGGTGCCAACAAGCACCGCACCCAGATCGGCAAGGATGCGTTTGTCGGGAGTAATTCAACGCTGGTTGCTCCGCTAGAGATCGGCGATGGAAGCTATATCGGCGCGGGTTCGGTGATCACCGACCCTGTGCCCGCCGATGCGCTTGGTTTGGGCCGAGCCCACCAGGTGGTGAAGGCCGGCTGGGCAGCCGATCGCAAGAGAAAGATCAACAAAAAGCCTAAGGCCTAGCTACTTTTTCGGGGCGGGCGCGGGGCGCGGGGTGCTACGAACCACGATGAGACGGGCGATATCGCCGCCTTCGCCGGAAACAAAACCAACCGTCACTCTCACCCTCACCCGCAGTTTTCCCTCGATGCGAGTGTCGGAATTAATGACGAACGTCCGCTTTTCGGCAGGCTTGCCCAAAATGCTGCGTGAAACCGTGACCTTCACGCCGGAAAATTCCACCACTGGTCCTGAAAACGTGTCGGTGTAGGCGGGCTCGCTCTTGGGGCTTTCCTGGTGGTGCGAGCCTTCCTCATCATCTTGCGCCGCGGCTGCGACTCCGGCCAGAACCATTCCGGCCAGAATCAGCGCCATGGGTCTACACACAATTGAATAATAAACCAAGGCGCCCAAAGCGTGACCTCGACTAGAAGTTAAACTTGCTTCATTCGTTTGAAGCCCTTAGAAAACCAGGATGGGGTGGTAAAGGTGAGGTAACCGCGCTTCGCCGATGGCGATCAGCTCGCCTTCTGAGCCAATGGCTTTCACGTACTTAGCATCGGCTCGGGCCAGGAACGGCGATATGCGGAAATCCCGGCCCTGGCGGATCTGACCAGCGGTGAGCTGGTCGACCGTGGCCGCGGGGAACTGAGGGAGCAGCTCGGAGGCGGGGATCAGAGACTCGCCCAACCGGCCGTCAGCAGCCAGCGATCGAAGCTCGTCGATCGACCGGGCGCCGCTATCGCGGAAGCCTCCCACGGCGGTGCGGTGGAGCATGGTTAAGAAAGCGCCGCAACCGATCGCGCGGCCCAGGTCGTGGGCGATGCTCCGCAGATAGGTTCCGGTCGAACAGTGAACCGTCACCTCGGCGACAGATCCTTCCAGGCTTACCAGATCCAGGCCGAAGATCTCCACTTCCACCGGCGCGAGCTCTACGGGAATCTTCTTGCGGGCCAGGCGGTACGCAGGAATTCCGGCGATTTTCTTGGCAGAAAAGGGCGGAGGCGTCTGGCGGATCGCGCCCCGAAAGGCGGCCAGGTTTCGTTCCAGGCAGTCCCGATCGATCCGAGGTTCCACGGGATCGGACGTTGGCGACCCCTCGCGATCATAGGTGTCGGTGGACCATCCAAATTGGATCCGGCCCCGATAGTGTTTGTCGCCGGTTGAAAGAAACTGGGCCAGGCGCGTCGCCCGGCCGACGACCAGCGGAAGAACGCCCGTGGCCATGGGATCGAGTGTCCCGAGATGGCCGACCTTACTGGTATTGGCGAGCCTTCTGATCTGGCCGACGACGTCGTGGGAAGTCCAGCCTTCTGGTTTATCGACTATGATGACGCCGTCCACAACCACACTCTATCAGGGTGCGAGTAGCGGACCGAAGCCGGCGTGAGAACTATCCGATCGGATAGCAGGGGCGTGCCTTTAGCTCTCGTAAAAAACTTTCATTATTCCTGTGCGCGTTGGCGGACAAATGGGGTAAGATAAATTTCCCCCAACGTGAGTTGATACATTATGGCTTCTCAAGCGTCCGGCGGGGCGGCCCCGCGCCATCCGATCAACCTCCCAGCATTGAATCTGAGCCACGCCCGAACGCTCGCCGGGGTTACGCTCGAACAGATCGCGGAATCTACTAAGATCAGCACGCGCTTTCTGCGCGCTATCGAGAGCGAAGAGTTTGAAAAGCTGCCGGGCGGAATTTTCTCGACGAGTTACTTACGGCAATACGCCGCCGCCATCGGCTACGACGAAGAGGCGCTGGTCTGCCATTACCACGTCAAGATGAACCTGCCGATGCCCGGCGCAGAAGTGCGCGAAGAGACCGGCAGGAATCGCCGCGACCGCTGGTTCCGGATTCCGGCGCAGGCATCGCGCCAGCTCTAAACCTTCACTTCGCCGGCGCAGCCCCGGCAGGGCGTGATCCCGACTCACCTGGTTTGCTGTGATCCAGTCCGAACTTGGGGTGATGCGAATCGCCTTCTACCTGTACCCGCAAGAATGTCCCTGCGCCGTTCTTTGAAAAGAACGGGTCCACCGGCTTCAGCAACCAGCGCTTGAGTCCGCTTTGAGTCTGGGAGAGCTTGGCATCGAGCGCGAGCGCGCCGTGAAAGTTGACCTGATCCTTTCCCAAGTCGTATGTTCCGGCCAGGACGACCGACGCACCAGGCACCTCAAAGGAAAACGAGCGAAACGTCATCGATTGATCTTCCAGTTGGAATGAGCCTGTCATGTTGGAGGCCACCTGGTCGATCTCCTCATCCTTCGGCTTCCCTTGTCCCTTACGGCTCAGGCCGTCCACCTGGCTCTGAATGGTAGAGCGCAGAAATTTGGCGGCCTCCAGCTCAAAATCGCCGTCGAGGTAGAGTTTGTCTTTGATCGGGCCAGAGAGCGGCGGGATGCGGATGGTCGCGGTCATGTTGAGCGCGCCTTCGAGAAATGGGTCGCCTTTGGCGGCCAGGCGCAGAAGATCGCGCACGTCGCCGTGCGGCATCGAGACCTTCAGCTCGATGGTTCGCCGAGTTTGCTTTTCGTGTTTCACGACTACGCCGGTCGTGGTGAACGCGGCGCGGCCGAGGCGCGCCTTCACCGGCTGCAGGATGGTGTTGCCGTTGGTTCCGTCCACCAGGACTTCGAAGTCGGTGGATAGGGGAACAGCCTGGCCGACCGATTTCAGCCGAAAATTCGGAACGGTCGCCTGACCCTGGGCCGCGACTGCGT
>Ga0070734_10001890_pt1 | contig 28025 bp, 22 predicted proteins | sample Coa_R1_8_FD_66444 | JGI IMG/M metagenome (GOLD analysis project Ga0070734, IMG submission 66444) | Surface soil microbial communities from Centralia Pennsylvania, which are recovering from an underground coalmine fire - Coalmine... | ecosystem: Environmental > Terrestrial > Soil > Unclassified ... | reverse complement strand
GACGTCGGGCAGGTGACCACCGGTCTGTTCGGGTTCGGTGATCTGCCGGGGGTGCTGTGGGCGGTGGGCCTCGGGCTGCGGTACCTGACGCCGATCGGACCGCTGCGCGTCGACCTGGCGCGCCGGCTCCCGTTCGGGACGCTGCCGCCGCTGTACGCGGCCGACGCCGCCGGCAACATCGTCCCCCAGTCGTACACCGTCGACCAGAGCTGCTTCGGCCTGTTCGCCCCTCAGTCGGCCTCGGTGGTGACCGACGGATCGTGCGTCCTGCAGATCTCGATCGGGGAGGCGTTTTGAGGCTCCGCGCCGTCCTCCGCGTCACCGGCCTGCTCGTCTTCGCGGTGCTGGCCGCGGTCCTGCTGGCGGTGGGCGGCCTGTGGACGTTCGCCGAGACGCCGCTCGGGGGCCGGGTCATCCGGCGGATCGCCACCACGCAGCTCAACCGCCGCATCGCGGGTGACGTGGCGGTGGCGCAGCTGCGGTTCGGCGGCGACCGGCTGACCCTGGACGGCATCATCCTGCGCGACCCCGCGGGGGCCGCCGTGGCGCGGATCGGCAGCGTCGACGTCGAGTTCTCCCCCTGGGCGCTGCTGCGCCGGCGGGTGGAGGTCCGGCGGCTCGCCATCCGGCGGCCCGAGCTGCAGCTGGCGCTCGACGCGCGCGGCTCCAACCTGGCACGGGTGTTCGCGCCCGCGCACCCGGCGCCGCCGGCGCCGGCGCCAGCGCCGGCCAACCCGGGCGGCCCCAACCTGGTGGTCGAGGTCGCGGCCCTGTCGGTGACCGGCGGCGCGCTGACGATCCGCTCGAGCGCGCCCGAGGTCCACGTGGCCGCGATCGAGGCCGAAGGGTCGGCGCGCTACGACGGGCCGGCGGGGGCGCTTCGCGCCGAGCTGCGCGTGGTGACCGAGGCCGGGCGCGTCGAGGCACGCGGCGACCTCGATCTGGCACGCGGGCGGCCGGGCCCGGCGGGGCTGGCGGTGCACGCGCGCGATCTCGACCTCGGCGCGCTGATGCGCGACCTGCCGGCGACGCAGCTGGCGCTCGACCTCACGGCCGACGGCGACCGCGCGAGCGTCGACCTGGACGCGCGCGCGCCCGGCGCGACCGTGCGCGGGCACGGGACGCTCGACGGAGAAGAGGTGGACGCGACGCTGCGGGTGGAGGCGAGCGACCTGGCGGCGACGGCGCGCAGCCTGGCGCGTTGCCGCCTGGCGCCGCCGGTCGCCCTGGCGGGGCAGGGGCGGATCGATCTGGCCGTCCACGGGCCGCGCACGCGACCCGCGGTACGTCTGGCGGGCCGGATCCCGCGGCTGACGGTCGGACACGATCTCGTGCGCGGCCTGACGGTCAGCGCGACGCTGCCGCGGCTCGACGCGCCGACGGCCGTCGACCTCGACCTCGCGGCCGACGGCGCGCGGGTGAGCGGACGCACGTTCGGCGGGGTGACGGCGAAGGTGCGGGCGGCCGGACGGGGCGTGACGGCCGAGGTCCGCGTCGCGCGCCCGCTGCCGCTCGCGCTGGTCGCCTCGGGGCGCCGGCTGTCGCCGAGCACCGTCGAGATCGCCCGGCTGGCGCTCCGCACCCCGGAGGCGAGCTGGGCGACCGCGCGCCCGCTCCGGCTCACCGTCGGCGGCGGCCGTCTGGCGCTCGCCGGCCTCGATCTGCGCTCGGGCGACCAGGTCATCGCCGCCGACCTCGAGAAGGCGGGGCGGCGCGGGCACCTCCGGCTCCACGTCGCGCGGCTCGATCCGGCGCGGCTGCCGCGGCTTTTCGTCCCGCCCGCGGCGGCGACAGTCGGGCCGGTGAACGTGGATCTCGATCTGACGTTCGCGCGCGCCCGGGCCCGCGGGCACGTCGCGGCGCGGGCGCTGGGGACCGGCCTCGACGCCACGTTCGATCTGCCGCTGGGCTGGCCCCCGCGCCGTGGCCGCGCCGGTGCCCCGCTGGCGCTCGAGCTCACGACCGAGGAGATCGATCTCGCCACCATCGCCGGCACCGCCGGGCGCCTGACCGGGAGACCGTGGCCGTACGATCCCCGCGGCAAGCTCCGCCTCTCGGCCACCGTCGACGGCGACGCCGCTCATCCGCGGCTCTCGCTTCAGGTCGAGGGGCGGGCGCTGGCGCTCGCCGGACGGCCGCTGGGTGACCTGACCGTCGACCTCGAGGGGGACGACGACCACCCGCTGGCGCTGCGCCTCCGCGCCACCCGTCCCGCGGAGCCGCCCGCGACGTTGACCGCCTCGACCTCGCTCACGCTGCGCGCGCTGCTCGAGCGGCGTCCGAGCCGCGCCGCCCTCCTCCGTACGCCGTTCGAGATCGAAGGCCAGATCGAGCGCGCCGAGGTCGCCCGGCTGGCCAAGCTGGCGGGCCTGCGCGGGATCCGCGGCGGCACGTTGTCGATCCACGTCGCGGCGCGCGGCACCGCCCGCGAGCCGACCGGCACCGTGGCCCTCGATCTGAACGGCGTGGCGGCCGACCGGTTCCCCGCCACCGACGCGCGCCTCGAGCTGACGCTCGATCGGCGCGCCACCCTGGCCCACCTCCGCGTCGTCCGCCTCGGCCACCCCCTGCTGGCGCTCGAGGCGCGGCTCGGCGCCGACGTCGCGGCGCTGGCCGATCGGCACCGGCTCGTCGAGGCCCCGCTCTCGGTGCGCGCGGTGGTGGGACCGCTCGACCTGCGGCGGCTGGGCCTGCCGCCGGTGCTGACCGGCGGCGCGCGCGAGGCGGCCCTGCGCGGGCAGCTCCACGCCGATCTCTCCGTCGACGGCACGCTGGGCGCGCCGCGCGCCGTGGCCCACGTCCAGGCCGGCGACCTCCGCCTCGACGAGGCGCAGGTCGGCTACGCGAACCTCGAGGCGCGCTACGCCGAGGGGAAAGCGCACCTCGAGCTGCGCGGCGCCTCCGCCAACGGCGGCACGGTGGCCCTGCACGCAGGCCTGGAGCTCGATCTGGGCCTGCCCGCGCTGCGCGCGCGGAAGATCGACCCGCTCCGCCTGCCGTTCGACGTGCGGCTCGAGGCGGAGAAGCTAGATCTGCGCGTCCTCTCGGGGGTGACCCCCGCCGTGCGGCGGGTGGGCGGCCTGCTCGACGCGCAGGTGGCGGCGCGCGGGACGCTGCGCGATCCGCACTTCTCGGGACGGATCGACTGCACGGGCTGCGAGGCGCAGCTGGCCGGGGTGGGCGAGTTCCGCGAGGTGCACCTGGCCCTTCACGGCGACACCGACAAGATCGTGCTCGAGGAGCTCTCGGCCAAGAACGGCGAGGGCAACGGGCGAGTCACCGGCAGCCTGACCCGCGATCCGAAGACCGACAGCTACCGGGTGGAGGGCGCGATCGCGGCCAAGGAGATCCCCGTCTACCAGGAAGGGCAGCCGCTGGCGCACGTCTCGCTGGACGCCAACGTGGCCGGGACCTCCGGCGGGCGCGGGAGCGCCGCCGACGTCAAGGTGGCGATCCGCGACGCCCACCTCAAGCTCTCCGACGAGAAGCGGCGCCAGCTGCAGCCGATGCGCACCCCCGACGACGTCGTGGTGGTCGATGACGGCCAGCCGGTCGACCGGGCGCAGGCCAAGAAGCTGCGGGCGCTGGCCGGGCGCGCTTCCGTGCCGCCCGGCCTCGGCGCCCCGGGCAGCGCCGCGCCGGCACCGCCGAGCGAGAGCCAGTTCTGGAAGCGGATCAACGTCACCCTCGAGGCGCCGCGCCAGCTGTGGGTCAACGGCGGCGGCGCCAACCTCGAGCTGGGCCTCGAGCCCGGATTCCAGATCGTGCTCGGGCGCGAGACGCGCCTGCACGGCCAGGTCATCGTCCGGCGCGGGCGCGTCGACGTCCTGGGCAAGCGCTTCGATCTGAAGGCCGACTCGACGCTGCAGTTCGACGGCGCGCCCGATCGCCCGACGCTCGACGCGACCGCCCAGTACATCGACAACTCGAGCGACGTGGTCGTGCTGCTGACGGCGAAGGGGCCGCTCGACCACCTCTCGATCTCGGTCACCTCGGCGAACCACCCCGAGCTCAACGAGTCGCAGCTCTACGCGCTGATCATCACCGGCCACCTGCCGGGGAGCACCGGCACGGGAAGCGGCGGCGTCGGCGCCACCGCCTCCAACGAGGCGACCTCGCTGGTGGCCGGCGTGATCGCCGGGCAGCTCCAGAAGACGCTGTCGCGGCACCTGCCGCTCGACGTGCTGACCATCGACAGCGGCAGCGGCCAGGGCTTCACCGGCACGCAGCTCGAGGCGGGGCGCTACGTGACCGAGCGGCTGTACGTCGGCTACGTCGGACGGGTGGGCGCCGATCCGACGCGCTACCAGAACAAGAACGCCGTCCACATCGAGTACCAGCTGAGCCAGCGCTGGCAGGTCGCCGGCGAGTACGGCGACGTCGGCACCGGCTCCGCCGACCTGATGTGGCGCAAGAACTACTGACAAGGGGACCCTCGAAGGGTCCTTCAAATCCCCCGGCCCTACTGCGCGCGGGCGTCGCGCGACAGGGCGCGCGCGCGGACGTCCTGGGGGGCCGGCTGCGGGGCGCCGGAAGAGGGGAGCTCGACGGCGAAGGTGCAGCCCTGGCCGGCGACCGACCGAACGCCCACCCGGCCGCCGTGCGCCTCGGCGATCCGCTTGACGGTCGCGAGGCCGAGCCCGATCCCCGGCTTCCCGGTCCCCGGACCGCGCACGTAGGGATCGAACACCCGCTCGCCGAGCCCGGCCGGCAGCCCCGGTCCGTTGTCCTCGACCTCGAGGTGGACGCGCGGGCGGCCCAGACGCTCGTCGACGGTGCAGGCGCGGACCACGATGCGCGGGGCGGCGACGCTCCCCGCGTACTTGATGGCGTTGCGCAGCAGGTTCGAGACCAGGCTGGCCAGCACGCCGGGGTTGCAGGCGGCCACGCCGGGCGAGGCCAGCTCGGTCACGATCTCGAACTCCCGCTCGCCCCCGGCGGGGGTGATCTCCTTGATGGCACCGGCGACGACCTCGGCCACGTCGGCCTGGGCGCCCGGCTCGGGCCGCGCCCCCGCGCGCGCGAACGCCAGCAGGCCGTCGGCGATCAGCTTGGCCCGCGCGATGCCGGCGCGTCCCGATTCGATCGCGCGCGCCGACCGCTCGGGCGGGGCGGTCCCCCGCGCCAGGAGATCGAGCGAGAGGCTGGTGGCCGACAGCGGCCCCATCACGTCGTGCGCGACCCGCCCGGCGAAGGCCTCCAGCTCGTCGGCCCGCTGCTCGAGCAGGGCTGTCGTCCGGCGCACCAGGCGCCAGGTCAGCAGGCCCGCCGTCACCGTCAGCAGCACGCAGATCGCGTCCAGCACGACGGCGTTGATCACCGACTCCCGGCCCAGCCGGCCGATGGTGCGACCGAGCTCGCCGCCGCGCGCCGCGTTGGCGTCGATGAGGCGCAGCACCGCGGCGTCGAGGCGGTTCGCCGCCGGCTGCAGCTCGCGCTCGAGCACGCTGCGCACTTGCACGCGATCGGGATCGTCCTCGATCTGTTCGAGCCGGGCGATGGCGGTCGACAGATCCTGCTGCGCCTCGTCGGCGGCGGGGACCAGCGCCGCCTCCTCGGGGAACGAGGGGAGCGCCCTGTAGCTGTTCCAGTCGCGCTCCAGCGAGGCGAGCGCGCTGTCGATCCGCTTGCGCTGGAACGGCGGGCGCCCCTCCAGCGCGGCGTCGAGATCGCCGTCCCCCAGCAGCGTGATGCGCCGGAGATCGGCCCGCAGCAGCGACAGGTGCTCGACGCTGGGCGCGGTGTCGCCGGCGATCTGCTCGGCGGCGCGCCGGATCGTGACGTCGCTCCACTCGGCGACCGCGGTCGAGACCATGAAGGCCACCGCGACGACTCCGAAGGCCGCCAGGAGCGTCCTCCCGGATGAGTCGAGCCGCTGGTCCGCCCGCCGCATGAATACGGGTCTAGCAGGCCGGGCGGCGGGGGCAACTCGGGTCGACCCCCCGACTCGATCCCCGCACCTGGGGAGCACAACCGATGGCGAAGGAATGGTAGAAACCCGACCATCGGTCATGGCGCGCATCCTGGTCGTCGAGGACGAAAAGGACCTCCAAGAAGTCCTGAGCTACAACCTGCGCCAAGCGGGGCACACCGCCATCATCGTGGGGGCCGGCAAGGACGCCCTCTCGGCGGTCACCGAGCACCGCCCCGACATCGTCCTGCTCGACCTGATGCTCCCCGACGTCTCGGGGGTGGAGATCTGCCGCCGCCTCAAGAGCAACGCCGAGACCAAGGACGTCCCGATCGTCATGGTTACCGCCAAGGGGGACGAGGTCGACCGGGTGGTCGGGTTCGAGCTGGGGGCCGATGACTACGTCGTCAAGCCCTACAGCCTCCGCGAGCTGCTGCTGCGGATCGAGGCCGTCCTCCGGCGCACCTCCCCCTCGCCCGCCAGCGCCAGCCGCGGCATGCTGGTCTTCGGCAAGCTGCGCGTCGACCGCGACGCGCACCGGGTCTGGGTCGACGAGGAGGAGGTGACCCTCACCGCGCTGGAGCTGCGGCTGCTCTCGACGCTGCTCGAGCGGCGCGGCCGGGTGCAGTCGCGCCCCGCCCTGCTCGACGACGTGTGGGGGATGAGCGGCGAGGTCACCACGCGCACCGTCGACACCCACGTCAAGCGGCTGCGCGAGAAGCTGGGGAGCGCCGGGCCCTACATCGAGACGGTGCGCGGCGTCGGCTATCGGTTCACCCCCGCCCCGGATCACGAGGCGGCGACCGGCCGCGTCGACGACGACGAGCCATGAAGCTCAGCATCCGCGGCAAGCTGTTCGCGGTCTCGCTGGCGCTGATCGGCGTCTCGGTGATGGCGTCCGAGCTCTACCTGCGGCCGGCCGTCGAGCAGAACCTGCTCGATCGGATCCGCACCGATCTGTTCGCGCGGCTGGCGCTGGTCGAGCACGCCGCCCGCCGGCAGACCGATCTTCTGCCCGCCCACTGGGACGCGCTGGCCGACGAGCTGGGGCCGCGGGCGAACGGGCGCGTCACCTTCATCAGCGCGGACGGCGTCGTCCTCGGCGACTCGCAGGTCCCGCTCGAGGGGCTGGCGCAGGTGGAGAACCACCGCTACCGCCCGGAGGTGGCGGCGGCGCTGGCGGGCGGCGCGCTGTCGTCGACCCGCAACAGCGCCACCGTGCACGAGCAACTGATGTACGCGGCGGTCCCGCTGTCGCTCCCCGACGGCTCGCGCGGCGCGGCCCGCCTGGCCGTCCCGCTGGACGAGGTCGATGCCGCCGTCCGCAAGCTGCGCCAGATCCTGTGGGCCGCGCTGGTGGTGGCGCTGCTGGTCGCGGTGGTGCTCTCCAGCGCCGCGGCCCAGATGCTCTCGCGCGCGCTCAGCCGGATCATCGAGGCGGCGCGGCGGATGGCCGCCGGCGATCTCGAGGTCCGCACGCGCCCCAGCGGCACCGACGAGATCGCCGAGCTGGGGCGGGCGCTGGACGCGATGGCCGGGAACCTCGCCTCCACCCTGACCGCGCTGCGCAGCGAGCGCGATCTGCTGGGCGTCATCCTCGAGTCGATGCAAGAGGGCGTGCTGGTGCTCGATCAGGAGAGCCGGATGCTTCTCGTCAATCCAGCGCTGCGCGCGACGTTCTCGCTGCGTGAGGACGCCGAGGGGCGCGCCGCGCTGGAGCTGATTCGCAACGCCGAGCTGCAGTCGATCCTCGAGCGCGCCGGCAAGGGGGCGGGCGCCGTCACGGGCGAGATCGAGATCACCGGACCGAAGCCGCGGCGCCTGCTGGTGCACGCGGCGCCGCTGCCGCCGGCCGGCGGCGCGCGCGCGCAGGGGATCCTGGCGGTGTTCGTCGACGTGAGCGAGATCCGGCGCCTGGAGACGCTGCGCAAGGACTTCGTGGCCAACGTCTCGCACGAGCTGCGCACGCCAATCACCGCGGTCCGCTCGGCGGTCGACACCCTGCGCCTGACGCTGGAGCGCGACCCCGCCGCCTCGGACCGGTTCGTCGACATCATCGATCGCAACGCCCAGCGGCTGGGCGCGCTGGTCGAGGACCTCCTCGACCTCTCGCGCATCGAATCGAAGGAGTACCGCCCCGACGTGGCCCCGGTCCCCCTGCGCGCCCTGGCCGACCAGGTGCTGTCGCTGCTGCGCCCGCGCATCGAGGAGAAGTCGCTCGACGTGGGCAACGAGATCACCGCCGAGCTCGCGCCGGCGCGCGCGGACCGCAAGGCGCTGGAGCAGGTGTTCACCAACCTGCTCGACAACGCGATCAAGTACTGCGGGCCCGGCACGCGGGTGCGTCTCAGGGCGCAGCAGACTGGGAACACGCTGCGGGTCGAGATCGCCGACTCGGGGCCGGGCATCGAGCCCCGCCACCTCCCGCGGCTGTTCGAGCGGTTCTACCGGGTCGACAGCGGCCGCTCGCGCGACATGGGCGGCACCGGGCTGGGGCTGTCGATCGTCAAGCACCTCGTCGAGGCCATGAACGGGACGATCGGGGTCGACAGCATCCCCGGGCGGGGCGCCACGTTCTGGTTCACGCTGCCGACCGTCTGACCCCGCGGCCCGCTCTGCTCCCGCGGCCAGGACGTGACTCCAAACACAGTGCTACCCAGCATTCCGCCTAGGGTTTCCGCCGCAGCGCGCCCAATTTGTCACACATTCGTCACGCGGCCGTATCGACGCCGTGGCAAGGTAGGCCTCTCTTTAACGACTCATGTCGGCCGCCAAGCGAACGCTCCGGAAGGTGATTGGGTCTTGGCTGAAGGGTGACAGTCAGGCCCCCCAACTCTTGCGCCGCTGCGAGACCTGCGGCGAGAAGTCCTGGCGGCCGCTCGAGGGGGCCATCCGGCGGGTCGAGGTCGACGCGCACCTCCCCAACGGCGCCCGCGCCGATTTGCTGCTGACGGATGCGCAGGGCGGGGTCCAGCTGGTCATCCAGCTGGACGGCAGCCGCCTGCCGAACCGGGTCGACCCGCGGGCCGGGCTGCCGCTGGTCGTCCTGCGGGCGGCCACGCTGGTCGAGGACCCGGGACGCTGGTCGACGCTGCGCGAGTTCGGTCTGCCGGCCTGGCGCTGCCGCTGCGCGGGGACGCGCTCGCTGCCGGTCGACGACGACTTCTCGCTGCGCGCGCTCGGCTGCCCGATCCACCTCCGCCACGACGGCAGTCAGCACTTCGCGCGCGTCATCGAAGACTGCGGGCGGTGCGCGTTCTTCGTCGGCATCGGGTACATCGGCTCCGATCGCCGGCGCATCCAGCTGCGCTGCGGTTTCGGCGCCCCGCCCGTCGAGCGGCGGCCGGCGGTTCCGGCGCCGCTGATCGAGCTCGGCCCGCGTCTCCAAATCGTGGCCGGATCGTAACGGCCCTCCCCCGCGCCGTCGGCCATCATGCCGGGGCAGGAGGAGACGAGGCCGAGATGTTCGATTTCGACGTGCTCAAGATCAGCGAGGCGGCGGACGGGGAGCCGACGCCCGACCAGATCCTCTCCGGCCAGCTGTCGCCGGAGACGGAGGCGACGCAGCCGCTGGGCGCCCTCGGCCTGCGGCTCGACGTGCGGGTGACCGACATCCCACGCGGGCCGGCGCTGACGCTGGCGCCCGGCGCGGGCGTGGCCACCGCCATCGCGGCCATGCGCGAGCGCGCGCGCAGCGCGGCCGTGGTGGTCGAGAACCACCGCCCGGTGGGCGTGGTGACGGATCGGGAGATCCTGACGCGCGCCTCGGCCGATCTCGACGACCTCCGCTCGATCCCGCTCGCCGACGTCATGCTCCCCTGCCCCGAGCCGCTGCGCGAGACCGACACGCTTGGCGCGGCCCTGCGGCGGATGTGCGCCGGCCGGCGCTGGCACCTGCCGATCGTCTGCCAGCGCGGGCTGTTCCTGGGCGCGCTCGACATCGCCGACATCTCGTTCTGGCTGCGCGATCGGCTGACGTTGATCTCCGTCGACGAGGCGCTGGGCGCACACTGATTTGATCCGGGGGTTGGGTCAGGGAGAGAGACCCGGGAGCGGCGCGCGGAGGGTGGGCATTCGATCGGTCGAGGAGAAAACGGCGGCGCGCCGTTCCCGGGGAGCTCGTGGGTGGCCGGCCGCTCAGAGCATCTGCGCCTTGCTCTGCCAGGATCGGTGCGCGTCGGCGTCACCGAGCTCCTGCGCACAGCGGGCGATGCGCTCGTAGATCCGGCGGCGCTCGTCGGGGCCGAGCGCAGCGTCGCAGTTGTGCAAGATGCTGCGCGACAGCTCGAGGCAGTCGCGCCACTCGCCGCGCGCCAGGTGAATGTCGGCGTAGCGGTTCCAGACCCGGAACTGATCGCGCATCCGGATCCACTCGGGCGGCAGGCGCATCTCGACCGGCGTGGCGCGGCGGAGGACCGCCCCCACGCGCAGGATCAGCTCGCGCATGCTGAACGGCTTGACCACGTAGTCGTCGGCGCCGAGCGCCAGCCCCTTGACCCGCGCGTCCTGCCCCGCGCGCGCGCTCACGAACATGATCGGCACGCGGCGCGTCCGCGGCGACTCGCGCAGCCGCCGGCAGACCTCCACCCCGTCGATGTCCGGCAACATCTGATCGAGGAGGACGATGTCCGGCAAGCGGCGTTCGACCTCTTCCAGCGCCTCGGTCCCGGACAGCGCTCCCACCACGTCGTAGCCGGCGCTTCTCAGGCCTTCGCGGACCGCTTCGTTGATATCCGCGTCGTCATCCACCACCAACACCCGGAACATCTCCGGCCAGCCTACTCCCAATCAGCGACGCGCGGCGTGACGGATTGGTGACGCGGCCGTTGCGCCGATTGCGTAACTCAACTGTCACCGAGGTGTCGGACGATCCACGCGGCCGCAACACTTCCTGGAATGGCCGCGTTCTGCGTTGACCCCGTCGCTTGCGCTGCGATACGCGTTCCAGCGCACGCACAAAACCCATGCATTTTCTCGGAGGCCATCAATGACACGTATGACTCGCTTTGCCGTCACGTTCATCGTGACCGCAGGTGGGCTGCTGGCTGCGGGCGCTGCACGCGCCCAGGACGCCGGCACGACCCCGACCTGTGCCAGCCTGCCCAACCCCGTCTACCTCGACGGCTCGAGCGCGTTCGAGCCGACGGTGGCGCAGTTCGCCGTGAAGCTCAACAACTCGTCCACCCCGATGACGGTCGTTTACCTCAAGCCGGGGTCGTGCGCAGGCGTCAACGCGATTGCCTCCAACGCGGACATCACCGGCACGGCGACGTACTACACGCTCACCGGGACCACGCTCAACAAGCTGAGCTGCACGCTCCCCGCCTCCGGCCGCAAGGCCGACATCGGCGTCTCGGACGTGTTTTACGGGTCGTGCGGCGCGGCCGCCCCGGCGACGCAGCCCACCACCCTCAAGGACTTCCCGGGCCCGGTCCAGGCGATGGAGTTCGTGGTCGCCAAGGCGAACACCGCGACCCAGTACCTGACGGCGGCCGAGGCGCAGGACGTCTACGGCTGCGGCTCCGTGGCCGGCGTCGCCACCTTCACCCAGGCGAACGGGATCTTCTGCCGTGACCAGAACTCGGGCACGCAGATCATCATCAGCGACAACATCGGCCTGCAGCCCTCGATCCCCGCCGCGCCGATCTGCGTCTCGGAGAGCGGCAGCGGTCCGCTGGCCACGGCCGTCTCGGGCTACACGACGCCGAGCGCCGCCATCGGCTTCCTCGGCGCCGACGTCTACGACAGCAACCGCTCGACGCTGAACGCGCTGGCGTTCGCCTCGGCCGGTCAGACCAAAGCGTTCTACGCCGACTCGACCTCCTCGGCGGTCGATCGCCAGAACGTCCGCGACGGCCACTACGCGATGTGGGGCTACGAGCACATGTTCACCTACGTCGACGGCACCGGCGCGCCGACCAGCGCCAACGCCGCGCGCCTCATCAATCTGATCCTGGGCACCGCGACCGACCCCGCGGTCGGCGACTACGTGGCCATCGAGGGGAAGGCCGGGACGATCCCGGTCTGCGCGATGTCGGTCCAGAAGCTCAACGACTCGCCCGGCTACCTCTCGGCGACGGCGGCGGCGCCGACCTGTGACTGCGCCTACGTCAAGGCGGCCAGCGGCACGGCGCCCGCGTCGTGCGTGGCCTGCGGTGGTGGTTCGGACGGCGGGGCCGACGCGGCGGCCGGCGGCTGCACCGGGGGCAAGACCTGCCAGCACGGCTACTGCGAGTGAAAGGACTAGATGACCATGCGTAGACAACTGACAAAGATTCTCTTGGTGGCGACACTGGCCGGCTTCGGCGCGGTGGCCTGCTCGTCGAGCTCGAACACGACGGGGACCGGCGGCAGCAGCGGCGGCGGGACGACCGGCGCCAAGGGCGGCGCCGGCGGCGGCTCGGGCGGGACGACGGGGACGGGCGGCGGCGCGGCCGGGACGACGGGGACGGGCGGCGCGGGCGGCAAGGGTGGCGGCGGTGGCTCGGGCGGCGGGCAGTCGGCGGCGGCGGTGAACCTGGCGCTCCTCAACGCGACGCCCGCCAGCGGCGTCACGGCGGTGGCGACCACGGCCCGCAACCCGCCGACGGTCCAGTACCCGACCTGCCAGTAACACCACTCCCAGTAGCCCGTAACGTTCATTGCCGTCCCTCCTTCGGCGAAGGGGGGGCGGCAATGAGTTTCTCCTCACGACGATCTTCAATTTGCCAAACAACGCTTCTGTTCAATGGGTACGGTTTCTCGTCGCAGGGTTCCTTTCGGTAGCCTCCGCAGAGGCCGCGGCCCAGACCCCCGGGGCGCCGCCGCCGGCGCCTCCGACCAAGGGGCCTGACGCCGCCGCGACCGTCGGCGCGCAGTCTCCGGCCGACTACGCGGCCGACCGAGCGGCCGCCGAAGCGGCGCTCCACGCGCAGCAGGCGCGGCTCGATCAGCAGGCCAAGGAGCTGGCGCAGCTGCGCGCGGACCTCGAGATCCTGCGCAACCAGCAGGTCGAGGACCGCCAGGTGCGCGCCGAGGCCGACGACAGGTTGAACGCCAGCGTCGACGCCGTCGCCACGCAGGCGGCCCACGCGCCGCCCACCGTGATGTCCGCGCGGACCGGCCTCAGCCTCACCGGCTTCATGCAGGCCGACTGGACGGTGAACAACCAGTCGTCCCAGAACCAGCTCAGCCCGTCGGGCGCGCCGCTGAACCAGAACGAGATCTTCATCCGCCGGGCGCGGCTGCGCGCCGCGGTCGATCGCGACTGGGTGGCCGGGCTCGTCGAGTTCGACGGCAACACGGTCAACGGGACGCAGGGGCGCCTCATCGGCGCCGAGGCGTCGCTCAAGTACCCGCCCGAGCACGGCACGCTGCCGCTGCTGATGGCGACGGTCGGCCTGTTCAAGATCCCGTTCGGGTTCGAGGTCGGGCAGAGCGACCGCGAGCGCCTCTTCCTCGAGCGGTCGACCGCCGAGCACGGCCTGTTCCCGGGCGAGTACGACGCCGGCGTACGCCTGCAGGGCGCCTGGCGCTTCACGCGCTACGCGTTCGCCTTCATGGACGGCGAGCCGATCGGCGAGAAGGGGACCTTCGCGCTGCACGATCCCAACGGCGCCAAGGACTTCCTGGGGCGCGTCGGGATCGACACGCCGCTCGCGCCGATGGTCTGGGTGGCGGCCGGCTTCTCGGGCCTCAGCGGCACCGGATTCCACCCCGGCACGCCGGCCACCAAGGCGACGCTGCAGTTCACCGACCGCGACGGCAACGGCGTGCTCAGCGGACCGAGCGAGATCATGGTCATCCCCGGCGCCGCGGCGACGCCGTCGGCCAACTTCTCGCGCTTCGGGTACGGCGCCGACCTGCGCTTCGGCGTCAACGAGCCGTCGCTGGGCGCGACCGTCCTCTGGAGCGAGCTCTACTGGGCGAAGAACCTCGATCGCGGGATTCTGCCCGCCGATCCGGTGGCCTTCGGGCGCGACTACCGCGAGTTCGGCCTCTACCTCGGCGTCACCCAGGAGCTGGGGCCGCACGCCCAGGTGGGGTTCCGCTACGACTTCTACAACCCGGACGCCGACTCGGTGAACACGGTCATGGGCGCCACCAAGCTGACCGCGCTGGCCTACCAGACCTTCGCCTTCGCGGCGGCGCTGCGCGCCCCCTCGGGGCGGCTCATCGCCGAGTACGACATCAACCGCAACCACAACGGCCGCGACAGCGTCGGGATGCCGGTGAACCTCCCCTCCAACACCTTCATCATCCGCGGCGAGGTGAGCTTTTGAGGCGCGTCTGGGCGGGAATCCTGGGCGCCGTGCTGGGCGCCGCCGCGGTCGGGTGCGGCGAGAGCGCCAGCTCCGACACGGGGATCACCGCGCTCCTGCGCGTCCCGGGCGCGCAGTTCGTCGAGGGGGCGCTGGCGCCGGACACCTCGGCCACCGGCAAGGCCGTCATCAGCGGCGTGGCCCTCAACAACACCACCATCTATCCCGGCGAGCAGAGCTTCCCGCTCTCCGGGACGGTCACCGGCGCCACCGCGCTGGTCGGCCTCAAGGGGGACAGCGGGTACTGGATCGTCCCGGCGCCCATCCCCGATCTGACCACCGTCGGGGGCTACGACTTCACGACCTCGCTGACGTTCTCTCCGCTCCTGTCGATCGGCTCGCAGACGCTGATCCTGCGCGGCGTGGCCGCCGACGGCACCGTCGGCCCGGCGCAGATCTTCATCCTGGAGTCCCAGACGCTGGCGCCGACCGGGTTCCCGCTGGTCGTCACGCTCGAGTGGGACACCGAGTCGGACATGGACCTCCACGTCGTCATCCCGAACACCATCGACGACTCGGGGCCGATCGAGGTCTGGGCCAAGCACACGGTCGGCGTGCCGCCGCCGATGCTGGGCGTGACCCTCTATCCGTCGGTGGTGGCGGCCGCGCCGTACCTGGACTTCGACTCCAACGCCAACTGCGTGATCGACGGGCGCCGGCAGGAGAACGTGATCGTCCCGATGGGCGCCACGCCGCCGTCGGGCGACTACACCGTGCGCGTCGACGCCTTCTCGCTGTGCGGCCAGCCGGGCGCGCAGTGGACGGCGACCGCCACTCAGTACGACGCCTACGGCAACGCCAACGTCCTCGGCACCGCGCAATGGCAGGCGACCGACGCCGACACGCGCGGCACGCACGGCGCCGGATCGGGCCGGCTCGCTTTCAACTTCTCGATTCCGTGAAACACCAGCAGGAGGGGAACACATGGGCGCGAACGTCCTGATGCAGAAATTGGTTTTCGTTGCCTCGATCGCGAGTCAGGCGGTGCTCTACGTGCTGCTCGCGCTGTCGGTGCTGTCGATCGGCCTCATCATCGAGCGCTGGTGGTACTTCCGCCGCCGCAAGGACGACCTCGACGGGCTGTCGGAGCGCCTCAAGAAGGCGTTCGCCAAGGGTGACGCGGCGGCGGCGCGCAAGGTGCTGGCCGGCAGCAAGTCGGTCGAGGCGCAGATCGTGGCCGAGGCGCTCGAGTGGTACGAGGAGGGGCCGGAGGCGGTCGAGCAGATCCTGGCCAAGGCGACGCGGCTGCGGCGCAAGTCGTTCGAAGCGGGCCTGCTGTTCCTGGGGACGCTGGGCAACAACGCGCCGTTCATCGGCCTCTTCGGCACGGTGCTCGGCATCGTGACCGCCTTCCGCGAGCTGGGGACCAACTCGATGGGAGCCATGGGGAACGTGATGGGCGGCATCGCGGAGGCGCTCATCTCCACGGCGGTCGGCATCCTGGTCGCCCTCCCCGCCGTCATCTACTACAACGTCTTCCAGAAGAAGGGGTCGGACATCGAGGAGCAGGCGGCGGCGCTGGGGAACGTGGTCATCGCCACCATGCGCGGCAGCCTTCACGCCGCGCCCTCGGTGACCGATCCGGTCGCCGACCGCACGGCCGAGCACCTGGGACGCGCGGCGGGGGTGGAGGCCTAGCATGGCCGGGACGATGGGAGGCGGCCGCGGCCGCGCCCGCACGATCGCCGCCATCAACGTCACGCCGCTGGTCGACGTGGTGCTGGTGTTGCTGGTCATCCTGATGGTCGCCTCGACCTACATCGTCGCGCAGACGCTGAAGGTGCAGCTGCCGCGCGCCAAGTCGACCGACGGCACGGCCGAGAAGCCGACCAAGGTGGAGATCCTCAAGGACGGGCACCTGCGCTGGAACGAGGTCGACACGCCCGAGTCGGCGCTGGCCGACAAGATGAAGGCGGCCGTGGCGGCCGATCCCGACATGAGCCTGGTGGTGAGCGCCGACAAAGAGGTCATGCACGGCAACGTCGTTCATGTGCTCGACCTGGCGAAGCTGGCCGGTGTCACCAAGTTCGCCATCAACGTCCAGCAGAGCGGGGAGTAGCCGTTGCGGCTGACCACGGTCGTCCTCTCCGTGGGGCTGCACGTCGGCCTGGCCGTCGGCCTGGTCGCGGTCGCGCAGAAGCGCGAGCTGCGCCGGCGCGCGATCTCGGTGGCGGTTCAGGACGAGAAGAAGAAGGCCAAGCCGCCCACGCCGCCGCCGCCCAAGCCGATCGTGGCCCACCCGAAGGTCGCCAAGGTCGAGCCGGTGGCGCCCAAGGCGGCCGCCGCGCCGGTCGCGCACGCCGCCGCTGCGCCGGTGGCCACCAACCTCAGCATGTCCAACGCCGGCCTCGACGTCGGCCCCGGCATCGGGCTCGAGGGGCGCGCCAAGCCGACCGCCGCGCCGGTCAAGGTCGCCTCGGCCATCTCCGAGCGGCGCACGCAGCGCGCGCGCGAGGAGGCCGGCGGCGCGAGCCCCGACGCCCCCTGCCAGGAGGAGCCGACCAAGCCGGAGGCGATCGTCAAGACGCCGCTCGATTACACGCTCTACCCGCAAGCGCAGGCCGACGGGGTGGAGGGGAAGTTCAAGGCCCGCCTCACCATCGACGCCGACGGGCAGGTGACCAACGTCGAGGTGACTGGCAGCATCGACTCGGCCTTCGACGCCGCGATCGTGGCCGCCCTGCAGCGGTGGCGGTTCAAGCCGGCCATGGCCTGCGGAAAGCCCGTCGCCGGCGGGACCTTCGTGGTGGCCAGGACGTTCGAGCTCGGCGACTGAGTCGATGAAACGCGCCTCTCGTTCGACGTCGTTGATGCTGGCGGTCTGTCTTGGTGGATCGCTCGGCGGTGCGCTCGGCGCCGCGCCGGCGCTCGCCCAGAGCTCCGGTGACTCGAACGAATCGGGTCCGGTCATCACCAAGCCGCCCAAGCTGATCAAGTTCGTGGAGGCGATCTACCCGAAGGAGAAGCACGACGCGCACATCACGGGCTCGGTGCTCCTCTCGATCGAGATCGGCGACGACGGCAAGGTCGGCGAGGTCGAGGTCCTCAAGGGCGCCTCGACCGACTTCGACACGGCCGCCACGGCCGCCGCCAAGCAGTTCGTGTTCGAGCCGGCCGAGATCGACCACCAGCCGGCGCCGGTCAAGATCACCTACCGCTACGACTTCACCATCAAGGAAGAGATGGTGAAGGCGGGACCTCAGATCAACTTCGACGGCGTCATCCTCGAGCGCTTCAAGAAGAAGCCGCTCGCGCGCGTGACCGTCACCCTGGTCGATCAGGACGGCGTCAAGGCCATCACCGACGAGGACGGGAAGTTCGCCTTCCTCGACGTCCCGCCCGGACCGCACAAGATCGAGATCTCGAACCCCCGCCTCATGACGGTGACGACGGAGGAGACGATCGCGATCGGCAAGCGCCGCACCGTCAAGTACCTGGTCGAGGAGAAGGAAGAAGGGGTCGACGACGCGGCCGTCGTCCGCGCGCCGCGCATCAAGAAGGAGGCGGTCGAGACCCGGATCCGCACCGAGGAGGCGCGCCGCGTCCCCGGCACGCAGGGGGACACGCTGAAGGTGGTGCAGAACCTCCCCGGCGTGGCGCGCTCGTCGTTCGGCTCGGGCGAGCTGATCGTCTGGGGCTCGGCGCCCAACGAGACCAAGGTCAACGTCGACGGCGTCGAGATCCCGGCCCTCTACCACGTCGGCGGCTTCCGCTCGACGATCAACTCGGACCTGGTCCGCTCGATCAACCTCTCGCCGGGCGCCTACGGGGCCGAGTACGGCCGCGGCCTGGGCGGCCTGGTGCGCATCGATCTCGGACCGCTCCCCAAGGACGGGACGCACGGCTACGTCGCCGCCGACGTGCTGGACGCCTCGGCGCTGGTCTCCACGGCGATCACGCCGAAGCTGCGCCTGGCGCTGGCGGGCCGGGTCAGCTACCTCGATCGGCTGCTGCCGCTGGTCACCTCGGCCGACGTGGGCGACTTCGTCCCCATCCCGCGCTACGACGACTACCAGGCCCGCGCCACCTGGAGCCTGCGGCAGGACGAGGAGCTGGCCCTGACCTTCCTTGCTTCGGACGATCACCTGCGCCGCGCCATCCCCTCGGAGACGGGCGATCCGACCGAGGTGCGCTCGCAGAACACCGACACCTCGTGGAAGCGGATCATCCTGCGCTACGCGCGCCTGCTCCCCGACGGCGCCTCGGTGGTGGTGACCCCCTCGTTCGGCTACGACACCGCCAGCAACCTGGAGAGCTTCGGGGAGACCCCGGTCGATGTCCGGTCGCACACCTATCAGTACGCGCTGCGCGCCAGCTACCGGCGCAAGGTGGCCCCCTCGACGACGCTCTCGTTCGGCGTCGACATGCAGGCCAACAACTGGACGCTCGACCGCAACGGCTCGCTGACGCTGCCGGCGCGGGAGGGCGACCCCTTCGTGTTCGGCCAGCCCCCCCGCGACAACATCGCCTCGGATCACTGGAACGTCCTCATCATCGACACCGCCCCCTTCGTGAACGCCGAGATCAACGTGGGGCGCCTGGCGCTGGTCCCCGGGCTGCGCTTCGAGCCGGTGCTGATCGAGGGGAGCCCGGCGCTGCCCGCCGGGGGGCCGACCCCGCCCAACGGCTACTCCAGCTTCACGCTGCCGCAGAACCCCATCGACGAGCTGCCCAGCGACGGGCTCACCCGCGCGCTCAAGCCGCTGCGCTACCTGCCGAACCCGCGCCTGGCGGCGGCCTTCCGCGCCACCCGCAAGCTGACGCTGACCGCCGGGGCCGGCATCTACGGCCAGCCGCCCGATCCGCAGGACATGAGCCCGGTGTTCGGCAACCCGAGCATCCTGATGTCGCGCGCCGCGCATCTCTCGGGCGGGTTCAACTACAAGCTGCGTCCGACGCTGTCGCTGGAGATAGTCGGGTTCTACAAGCGCATGTGGGGCCTGGTCTCGCGCAACCTGAACGGGTCGCCGCCGGTCGCCGACTCGCTGGTCCAGGAGGAGGTCGGCCGCGCCTACGGCGGCCAGGTGCTGCTGCGCCAGGAGCTGTTCCACGGCTTCTTCGGCTGGATCACCTACTCGCTGACGCGCAGCGAGCGGAAGGACCACCCGACCACCGACTGGCGGCTGTTCGACTTCGACCAGACGCAGGCGCTGGGGGTGGTGGCCAGCTACCAGCTGGGACGCGGCTGGGACGTCGGGACGCGCTTCCGCTACACGACCGGCTTCCCGCGCACGCCGGTCATCCCGAACCCGACGGTGGCCGACATACCCAACAACCAGTACGAGCCGACGTTCGGGCCCTACAACTCGATCCGGATCCCGGCCTTCTACCAGCTGGACGCGCGCGTCGAGAAGTCGTTCGTCTACCGCCGGGTGAAGATCAACGTCTTCCTCGACGTCCAGAACATCACCGACCGGCAGAACCCGGAAGAGATCATCTACAACTACAACTTCACGGTTAAGTCCTACATCACCGGGTTCCCCACGCTGGCGGTGCTGGGCGGGAGGTTCGAGTTCTGATGAAGCGCACCGACCTGACCGCCGCCCTCCTGGTGCTGGCCGCCGCCGCGGCGTCCGGCTGCAAACCGGATCTCGGCGCGCCGCAATCGCTCATCCAGGGTCCGACCTTCCTGGCCATCCGCGGGACGCCGCCCGAGGCCGCCGAGAACGGCATGGTCACCTACGACACCCTGGTCGTCGACAGCAACGGCACCGTCGACAATCCGCCGATCGCGTGGGCCCAGTGCCTCATCCCCGATCCGCCGGCCAACACCAACGACGTGGCGCCCGGCTGCCTCACGATCCCCGACGACGACCCCGGGCCTTCGCCCACCTTCACCGCGGCGCTGCCGGCCGACGCCTGCACGCTGTTCGGTCCGGAGACGCCGCCCCCGATGAAGGGCCAGCCCCCCGCGCGCCCCGCCGATCCCGACACCACGGGCGGCTTCTACCAGCCGGTGCGCGCGACCTGGCAGAGCGACGCCGGGCCGCTGCTGGCGTTCACGCTCGAGCGCATCACCTGTCGGCTGGCCAATGCCCCGGTCGACATCGCCGCGATGTACGCGATGGACTACGTCCCCAACAACAACCCGCAGCTGGCGGATCTGGTCCTCGATCCGGCGGGCACCATGCTCCCGCTCTACATCGCCGGGTCGACGGGCGCGCCACCGGTGGCTACCGTGTCGGCCGGGCAGAAGGTGGCGCTGCAGGCCGACTTCAGCGCCGGCTCGGCCGAGACGTTCCTGGTCTGGAACGTGGTCACGCTGGCGCTCGACACGCAGCGCGAGTCGCTGCGGCTCTCCTGGTACGCCACCGGCGGCGAGTTCGATCACGACGTCACTGGTCGCGGCCAGACCGAGACCGAGACCTTCACCCAGAACGTCTGGACGGCGCCGGACACGCCGGGCCCGGTTCATTTCTGGACGGTCCTGCGCGACGATCGCGGCGGCGTCGACTTCGCGTCGGCCGAGATCGACGTGACGCCGTAGGCCCTCGGCACGCGGCGGCGCGGCAACAGCCGAACCGCACGCAACAATCCGCGCAGCGGCCGAGTTTTCTCGGTTTTTTCCCGTCTGTAACGGGTTCGTCACCGCGGTCCTTTAGTGTCGCCCCCGCATGACTGGGGAAACCAACGTCGACCGCCGCATCTTGGTCGTCGAGGACGAGCCCGATCTGCGCGAGCTCCTGACCTACAACCTGACCGCGGCCGGCTTCACCGTCCAGGCGACGGAGAACGGCACCGACGGGCTGGAGGCGGTGCAGCGCTTCGCGCCCGACGTCGTCTTGCTCGACTTGATGCTGCCCGACATCCCCGGGACCGAGGTCTGCCGGCGCATCCGCGGCGACACCGCCGCCCGCCAGCCGGCGGTGATGATGCTGACCGCCAAGGGCGAGGAGATCGACCGCGTGGTGGGGTTCGAGCTGGGCGCCGACGACTACGTGGTCAAGCCGTTCAGCGTGCGCGAGCTGGTCCTGCGGGTGGGCGCCATCCTGCGGGCCCGCCGGCCGCCGGCCGCCGCGTCCCCGGCCGCGCCGCAGCGCCGCCGCTACGTCGTCGGTCCGCTCGAGCTGGACGTGGACGGCTACCACGTCTTCGTCAACGGCGCCGAGATCCACGTCAGCACGCTGGAGATGCGCCTCTTGGCCTACCTGGTCGAGCACCGTGGCCGCGTCCGCTCGCGCGAGGACCTGCTGGAGGACGTGTGGGGCTACAAGCCCGGCGTCTCGACCCGCACGATCGACACCCACGTCAAGCGCCTGCGCGACAAGCTGGGCGACGCCGGGGCGCTCGTCGAGACTGTGCGGGGCACCGGCTACCGGCTGTCGGCGGAGCACCAGGTCGTCGTCAAAGACTAGCTCGGCTGGTCCGGATCGGCGGCCACCAGGACCGCCACCTTGCCGATGGTCCGCCCCGTCTCGACCTGGCGGTGAGCGTCGGCGAGGCGCGCCAGCGGGAGGCGCGCGCTGACGTGGGGCCGCAAGAGGCCGCGGTCGACCAGCCGGGCGATCGAGGTGAGGATCGCCCCCTGGCGCCCGGGCGCCAGGTCGTTGGCGACCCGGGCCCCCATGAACTCGTAGTGCACCGTGATGCTTCGGTAGAGCAGGACGGGCGCCCGATCGCCCGGCGTCGAGGGCAGGATGGTCACCAGCTGGCCGCCGGGCGCGACGCAGTCGATGCTGCGCCGGAAGGTCTCCTCTCCGACGGTGTCGAGGACGACGTCGACGCCGCGCCCCTTCGACAGCGCCCGCACCGCCTCGACGAAGTCCGTGCTCCGGTAGTCGATGACCTCGTCGGCCCCGAGAACGTCGCGGCAGAAGGCTATGGAGGCGGGATGTCCCGCCGTGGTGATCACCCGGCACCCCTGGAGGCGCGCCAGCTGGACCGCGACGTGACCGACGCCGCCGGCCCCGGCGTGGATCAGCACGGTCTGACCCGCCTCGATGCGCGCGCGCTCGTGCAAGGCCTCCCAGGCGGTCAGGCTGACGAGGGGAAGGCTCGCGGCCGTGGCGTGGCCGACCGACGTCGGCTTCCTCGCGGCCGCGCGCGCATCGAGCAGGACGTAGTCCGCGTCCGCGCCGGGGCCGAAGAGGTTCGGCGAGCCGAAGACCAGATCTCGCTCCACCCGACCACGTCGGCGCCGCAGGCGCGCACGACGCCGCTCGCGTCGTAGCCCAGGACGATGGGCATGGGACGCGTGGCCCCTCCGCCACGGCGGACCTTGGTGTCGACCGGGTTCACGGAGGTCGCGTGGACCTCGACGAGGAGCTCGTGTCGCCCCGGCGCGGGGCGCGGCAGCTCCTCCTCTCGAAGGACCTCCGGCCCTCCGTGTTCCCTCAGGACGATGGCGCGCATGCCGCGAGTCTAGCCGCGGGAACCCGCCGGGGGCACATCGGGGCTAGACCGCCAGGGGCGCCGGGAAGCTGGACTCGGCCCCGAAGGCCTCGGCGGCATCGTCCCAGGGGGCCGGGACGTCGAGCCAGAGCGGCGCGCCGAGCAGCTGGCCGCGGCCGTCGTGCGCGAACACCCGCACGCGGCCCAGCTCCGTCGACGAGCCGGCGTTGAAGACGTGCATCGGCCGTGGCGCCCCGAACAGGCGCGCGCCACGCGGGATGTGGCGGTGGCCGTGCAACACCAGGTCGCAGCGGCCACGGACGCGGGTCAGAAGGTCGCGCCCGCGCGCCAGCTCCGAGGTGAAGATGAAACCCAGCCACGACGACAGGCGCTCCGCCACGTGCTCATCTGGCATCGGGAGCACGTGGTGGTGGAGCGCGATGACCACCAGGGCGCCGGCCGGCGCCGCGTCCAGCGCGGCGTCGATGGCGTCCAGGTCGGCGTCGTCGAGACTGCCGTGACCATTGATCCAAGACCGGTTGTGCGGCGCGGTCGAGTTGACGCGCACCACGTAGAGCCCCGGGCGGCTCTCGGCCTGCACGCGCGGGCCGCTCATGAGGTCGCCCGACACGTCGTCGCCCAGACAGTCGTGATTGCCGGGGACGGTGATGACGCGCCCCTGGGCGATGAGCGGCGCGAAGGTCGAGTGGAATTGCTCCAGCTCGCGCCGCAGGCCCCGGTGGGTAAGGTCGCCCGTGGCCAGCACATAATCGATTCCCGACTCGAGCAGCGAGGCGCAGAGCCGGGCCGCGTTGGCGTCGTTCTCGGCGCTACGCCCGAGGTGGAGGTCCGAGATGTGCGCAAACCGTGCGGCTTGCTTCATGCGAACAGAGTACGGGGCCCTGGTGAACGCGCCGCTTCAACCTCGTGCCGGCGACGAAACAATGCCGGCACGAGTTCGGTACCAGCGCGTATTTCCAGGCTAATTGATGGGGAAATATCCCACCTTGGTGACGATCCCCTGCCCTTCCTTGGACAGCACCCAGTCGGTGAAGGCCTTGATCTCGGCCGACGGGTTGGCGCGCACGTAGAAGAACAGCGGCCGCGACAGCGGATAGGTGCCGTTCTTGATCGTCTTGTCCTCGGGGGCGATGGCGGCCGAGCCGGCGTCCTTCTTCACCTTGAGGACCTTGATCCCCTTGGCGTAGGCGGCGCCGCCGTAGCCGATCCCGAACTTCTCCTTCACCACCGCGTTGACCACCGCGGCCGTGCCGGGCATCGCCTGCGCGCGCGGCGTGTAGTCGGCGTTCTGCAGCACGTGCTCCTTGAAGAAGACGTACGTGCCCGAGCTGTTCTCGCGCGAGTAGGGGATGATCTTGGCGTCCGGCCCACCGACGGCCTTCCAGTTGTCGACCTTGCCGGTGAAGATCTGCTTGAGCTGATCCATCGTCAGCTCGTTGAGCGGGTTCGTGTCGTTGACGTAGACCGAGAGGCCGTCCTTGGCCACGGTGATCTCGACCGGCGGCGCGCCGGCCTTCTCGGCCAGCTGCTTCTTCTCGGCGTCCTTCATGGCGCGCGAGGCCTCGCAGACGTCGGTCGTGCCGTTGATGAGCGCGCTGATCCCGGTGCCCGAGCCGCCGCCGGTGACCTGGATGGTGGTGGCCTTGTTCTTCTTCATGTACTCCTCGGCCCAGCGCTGGCCGAGCACCACCATCGTGTCCGAGCCCTTCACCGTCACAGTCCCGGCCAGGGCCGGCTTGGCCCCCAACGCACCCATCGTCAGCATCGCCGCGAGGGCGGCCTTGATCATGATCCTCATAGTCATCTCCCCTTCAGGTTTTGGCGGCATCGTGCCCGGGCCACGTGACACGACGGTGACGGACAGGAAACGTTTGGGCAGAGGATCACGCTCGGGCCGCCGCCCGACGGAGACAGCGCTCAGAGCGCGACGGCGAAACGGAAGAGGAGCTCGTTCTCCCAGGCGCTGGCGAAGCCCTTCAGCGTCGGGGTAGCGTCGGCGCCGCGATCGAAGTGGTTGAGGACGTAGTTGAACGTCGCGCGGAAGCGCTTCGAGTGCCAGTAGTTGACGCCCAGCTCTCCCGAATCGACGATCGTCTTGCCGACCGCCTTGTTCCCCAGCGACAGCGCCGCCGAGCTGGCGTCCTCGGTGAGGTTCTCGTCGAGGTGCTCGTAGCGCGCGGCGATCATGACGCCGTCCTGCGGCGGGCGAAGCTTGAACGTCGTGTAGCGCAGAAATGGCTCGAGCCCCTGCTGGTCGCCGATGATGGTGTCGTCGCCGAGCAGCCAGACCCAGGCTTCGCCGTAGGCCGAGTAGCCGCGCAGGTTGGCGCCGCCCAGGTTCATCGTCGAGGCGCCGCTCGAGCCGATCACCTCCTCGGAGAGCGGCTGGTGCTTCCAGACCAGCTCGCCGCGCACGCCGTACTTGTGCGCGACCGGGACGTTCAGCTCGACGGCGAACGCGTTCATGCGGCCGACCTGGCGCAGCTGCACCGTCTCGGCGGTGGTGCCGCCGGCCGGCGTGCTGGTGAACGCCGCGGTGGGAAGGAACGTCAGCCCCCCCTGCGTCATCTGCGCCATGGGCGCCAGCGTGTTGCTGCGATCGCCGGTCCACAACGAGCCGCCGATCGCCACGTCGTGCAGCGGCCCGGGGCCGGCGAAGGAGAAGGGCGCCACCCAGGCGCGGCCCATGACGTCGAACTCGTTGTCGACGTTCTTGAAGTTCTGCCCGTCGCCGTTCACGACCGCGATCGAATAGAGGAAGTTTCGCGGCTCGTTCCAGCCGTGCAGCATCGCCCCCATCTCCTTGTTGTCGGGGATGCCGAACGCGCGCACGGTGATCGAGCGCTCCATGAAGTCGAAGTACTTGTCCGAGGTCCGGTTCTCCAGGGTGAAGGGCGCGTCGAACTGGCCGATCTGCAGGATGGCCAGGTTCTTCCAGGGCGCCAGCGCGACGAAGTCGTCGGTGGTGGCGATGTTGGCGGGCGCGGCGGGCGCGGCGCTGGCCGGCGGTGACTGCGCGAAGTCGCCCGCCAGGTAGAAGTAGACCCAGCTGCCGATCCAGCCGGCGAGCTCCAGCCGCGCGCGGCGCAGCAGGAACGTGTCCTTGGGGACCGAGGTGATCCCGCTCTTGAAGACGTAGGTGTCGACCTGGAGCCGGCCGTTGGGGAAGAAGATGAAGCTGTTGTCCGGCGCGCGCAGGAACGCCACGCCGTCGCTGAACCCGGCCAGCGGCTGCTCGGCGAGCGGCAGCGAAGCGGGCGGCGCCGCGGCAGGAGGCGCGGGCTCGGCGGGTGCAGCCGGGGCGGGCTCGGCGGGAGCGGGCGGGGCCATCGGGGGCGCCTCGGGGACCGGCGGAACGACGGGCGGCGGGGGCGGGAGCGGCGCCGGCGGCTCGGCCTCGGGCGGCAGCGTCGGCGGCGGCGCGGGCGGCAGGTCGGTCTGGGCGCGCGCCTCGAGCGTCAGGGCCGACACGCAGGCGGCGACCAGCAGAGCCGGGAACAGGCGTGGCGGGCGAACGGTCCGGGAGGAGAACATTCTGTCTCTTTCTGCCCGCGACGGGCGGCCGAGAAATGGGCTGGGGGGTTGTCGAGCTCGAGCGCGCGGACAATATCTCCCGACCGGATTTCTGACGAAGTGACAGTTGTCAGCGAGCGCTCCCCTTGTCGCTTAGCCGTGGTTTCGGCCGTGTAACATGGTTGTCACAATCGCGGCACGCGTTCGTCAACCGCGAATGCTTTCATCCACAGCGTGTCGACACCCGAAGGCGCGCTGGCGATGGCCCGGCAAAAGAGAAGCAGCAGCGCCAGAATCACCGTCCCGCCCGCACGTCCGCCCAAGCTGACGCTGGCGCCCGCGCCGCTCTGGCACCGGGCCGCCGAGTGGACCCTGCGCGTCCTGGCCGTGTCGGCGATCGTCGCCATCGTCCTCATCCTGGTGTTCATCGCCAAGGAGGCGGCGCCGATCTTCTACAGCGCGGCGGTGCGCGCCGAGGTGACGCTGTCGAAGATGTGGGTGCCGCAGCTGTGGCCGGGGTACGACGAGTCGGCGTCGATCTGGCAGCCAGTCTCGGAGATCCCGAAGTTCGGGATCTGGCCGCTGATTCTGGGGACCCTGAAGATCACCTTCGTCGCCATGCTGTTCTCGATCCCGCTGGGCGTGGGCGCCGCGCTGTACGTCGCGGAGTACGCGCGCCCGCGCACGCGCGAGATCCTCAAGCCGTCCGTCGAGCTCCTGGCCGGGATCCCCTCGGTGGTGCTGGGCTTCTTCGCGCTGATGGTGATGGCCACCTGGTTCCAGGACTGGTTCCACCTCGAATCGCGGCTCAACGCGCTGGTCTCGGGCGTGGCGCTGTCGTTCGCGGTCATCCCGGTGATCTTCACGCTGTCCGAGGAGGCGCTGCGCGCCGTCCCGCGCAGCTACGTCGAGGCCTCGACGGCGCTCGGCGCGGCGCGCTGGCAGACGACCCTGCGCGTGGTCCTGCCCGCCGCCAGCCCGGGCATCGCCGCGGGCGTCGCGCTGGGCCTCGGCCGCGCCGTCGGCGAGACGATGATCGTGCTGATGGCCTCGGGCAACGCGGCGATCGTCTCGGCCAGCCTGGTCGACTCGGCGCGCACGATCTCGGCCACCATCGCCGCCGAGCTGGCCGAGGTCGTCTTCGGCGGGGCGCACTACACGGTTCTGTTCTTCCTGGGGACGCTGCTCTTCCTCACCACCTTCTGCATCAACTCGCTGGGCGACTGGGCGATCCGCCGGATGAAGCGCCGGCTGGGGGCGACCTCGTGAGCGCGACCGGCGCGGGCGCCGTCGTTCGCCCCGACCGGGAGGCGCAGGCGCGGCTGGCCGCGCGACGGACGCGCCGCAACTTCGTGGGCGACGGGGCGATGGCGATCGCTTCGGGCGCCGCCCTCCTGATCGTGCTGGCGGTCCTGGCCATCATCCTGGTCGACATCCTCCACAACGGGCTGCCGCGCCTGTCGTGGGCGTTCCTGACGCAGGAGCCGCGCGAGGGCATGACCGCCGGTGGAATCTTTCCCGCCATCGTCGGAATGGTCCAGATGGTCATCCTGATGACGCTGGCGGGCGTGCCGGTCGGCGTGGCGACCGCCATCTACCTGCACGAGTACTCGTCGCCCGTCTCGCCGGTGACGCGCGCGATCCGCATCGCGGTGGCCAACCTGGCGGGCGTGCCGTCGATCGTCTTCGGGCTGTTCGGCCTCGGCTTCTTCATCCAGTTCCTGGGCGCCGGGATCGACAAGGTGTTCTTCCATGGCCAGAAGGTCTACGGCCAGCCGGCGCTCATCTGGGCCGCGCTGACGATGGCCGTGCTGACGCTCCCGGTGGTCATCGTCGCGACGGAGGAGGCGCTGCGCGCCGTGCCGCGCGAGCTGCGCGAGGCCTCGCTGGCGCTGGGCGCCACCAAGTGGCAGACGGTGATGCACGTGGTGGTGCCGCAGGCGGCGCCG
>Ga0070734_10001889_pt1 | contig 28029 bp, 26 predicted proteins | sample Coa_R1_8_FD_66444 | JGI IMG/M metagenome (GOLD analysis project Ga0070734, IMG submission 66444) | Surface soil microbial communities from Centralia Pennsylvania, which are recovering from an underground coalmine fire - Coalmine... | ecosystem: Environmental > Terrestrial > Soil > Unclassified ... | reverse complement strand
TAAGCCATTCACGATCTCCTTTGCTCGGAACAGCGGCCGGATAATTTTCCACACTTCTCGTTTCCGGCGATCTGCGCTGGGTTCTATTTGGCCTTTGGCCAGCGAACAATACTTCTTGATTGTACGCGGCACGCTTGCGATTCTCAACTGACGCACCCGAAGAGGGTGCGTCATCCTGAGGGAGCATCGCGACCGAAGGATCTCAGCGTAAACAATCTATGCTCGACACCAAAGCCAATCGCATCACCTACTTCGGCCACAGCACTTTTTCGCTCACAGCGCCCTCCGGCCAGGTCGCACTCATCGACCCCTGGGTCGCCACTAATCCGTTTTGCCCGCCAGTCCTGAAAAATTTGCAGCGGCTCGACGCCATCTTTCTCTCTCACGCGCACACAGACCATTTCGGCGATCTACTGGCACTCGCAAAGCAGTTCCATCCCAGGATCGCCGCCATCTTCGAAACTTGTCTTTACATCGGCGAGAAGGGTTTCGAAAAAGAAGTCTGTCCCATGAGCAAGGGCGGCTCGCAAACGATAGGCGATTTTCACGTCACCATGACCCACGCCTTCCATTCGAATTCCATCGAAGACAACGGCGTCCGCATTTACGCCGGCGAACCGGCAGGCCTCGTCATTCGAATGCCCGGCGGCTTCACTGTTTATCACGCCGGCGACACCGCCGTTTTCGGCGACATGCAACTCATCGGCGAACTCTACAAGCCCGACCTCGCCATTCTCCCCATCGGCGATGTTTTCACGATGGGCCCGCGGGAGGCGGCTTACGCCATCCGCCTCCTCGGCGTGAAACACGTCATCCCAATGCACTACGCAACCTTCCCGGTGCTCACAGGCACCGCCGAACAGTTGCGAAAGGAATCCGCCGACATTTCCGGCCTCACCATCCATGCGCTGACACCTGGCGAAACTCTTCCATAACATAAGCGAGTGCCCCTCAAACAAACTCCCTTTTGGCTACTACTCCCGCAAGCGGCATTCTACGTGTTGTGACTAAGTCATCCGGGCGTCGAAAACCCGACTCCAACAATTTGCGCTAATATATTGCCGCTTTCCCTCCTCAGATTAGGAGCGCCGCCATGCAAAAGTCTGTCCTGGGCCTCTTTCTCCTGTTGTCCATCTATCCATCATCGGCATCGCCAGCTCCGGCAGATTCTGCAAACATCGAAGCGCGTCGCAAGCAACTGAAGAGCCTGCTGGCCGAAGAGTGGGAATACGAGATGCGCGAGTGGCCGGAAAACGCCACCGTATTCGGAGATTATCGGTACAACGATCGCTGGAGAGATTTCTCCCTCGCTCACATTCCGCAGCGAAGAGCCGACCTCGCAAGCTGGCTCTTGCGATTTTCCGCCATAGACGCCTCGGATTTCCCCGAACAAGAGAAACTCAACAAGGTTCTTATGACTCGGAACCTGAAAATGCGAATTGAAGCCATCGACCTCAAAACTTTCGAAATGCCTATCGATCAGTTCTCCGGTTGGCACCTCAATTTTGCTCAAGCCGCCAGCATAGTGCCCTTCGACACGCCAAGACACTACGAAGACTATCTGGCCCGTCTCCACCGGCTCCCCGCCGCGATCGATCAGATCATCGGCGTTCTCAAGCAGGGAGAAAAAGACGGGTTGATGCCGCCGCGATACCTTCTGGAAAAGACCGTCGAACAATGTAAATCGATCGCCACTCCGGCCGGGAAGGACAGCCCGTTCGGACAGCCGCTGGCTCACTTTCCCGAGTCGATGAGCGCCACAGATCGCACCCGTCTTGGCGAAGCAATCATCGCAGCGATTGACGTCGACGTGCGTCCGGCCTACCTGAAACTCGCCAATTTCCTGGCGGCGGAATATGCCCCCAACGGCAGGACAGACTTTGGCGTTTGGGCTCTCCCCAACGGCGACGCGCTCTATCGTTTTTATATCCGCGAGCAGACCACGACAACGATGGAGCCGAAGGCGATCCACGAGCTTGGCCTCAAAGAAGTCGAGCGCATCGAGGGCGAACAGCTTGTGATCGCCTGGAAGCTCGGCTTCGCGGATCTAAGGAGCTTTCGCGCTTCTTTGAAGGACAATCCCAAACTCACGCCAACTTCACCCCAGCAGCTTCTGGACCTCTATCGCCACTACATCGATCAGATGGAGCCGCAACTTCCCCGGATGTTCGGGCTTCTTCCAAAAACCGGTCTGGATGTGCGGCCGGTCGAGCAGTTCCGCGAAAAAGAGTTTGCTATGGCAATGTATTTCCAAGGCACGCCGGACGGTTCGCGTCGGGGCACCGTGTTTGTCAATACCGGCGACTTTGCGCATCGATCGCTGGTACAAGTCGAGACGACTGCCTATCACGAGGGGATTCCCGGACACCACATGCAATATACAATTGCCCAGACCTTGCCCGAATTGCCTCCCTTCCGCCAAAACGGCGACTACACCGCTTATAGTGAGGGTTGGGCGCTTTACGCCGAGAGCCTGGGGAAGGACCTGGGTTTCTTTCAAGACCCCTACTCGGATTACGGCCGCCTGTCCGGGGAGCTTTTGCGTGCCGTGCGGCTCGTGTTGGACACGGGCGTCCATTACCAACACTGGACTCGCCAGCAGATGATCAATTACTTTCACGAGCACACTTCCGAGGATGAACCGGACGTGCAGAACGAGACGGATCGCTACATCGTTTTCCCCGCCCAGGCCCTGGGATTCAAGCTTGGGCAGTTGGAGATCAAGCGGCTTCGCGAGCAGGCGCAAAAGCAACTAGGCAGCCGCTATGATGTCCGCGCTTTTCATGATCAGATTCTGAACGGCGGCGCTCTCCCTTTGGATGTCATGGATGAGCGCGTCAGTGTTTGGACCGCGGCTCAGAAAAAAAGCGAAACAGCTGCCAGTGCGGCAGCGAAGTAAGGACTGCAACTTATCTGCGAAAAAAATTGCGGATTAAAAAACCAACGTTCGCCGGACGCTCCGCCAGCCGCCGCATGAAATACGGAAACCAATCGTTACCGTACGGAATATAGACGCGCACGCGATAGCCATCGCGCACCAATCGCCTCTGCAAATCCGTCCGCACTCCGTACAACATCTGAAACTCGAAATCTTCCTTCGAAATCTTCTTTTCCGCCGCGCACCGAATCGTTGCGCCAATCATCTTTGGATCGTGGGTGGCAATGCCATGATAGAAGCCGCTCGCCAGAAGCATCTTCATCAGCCGCACGTAGTTCCCATCCACGTCCGCTTTTTTCTCGAACGCGACTTCCGGCGATTCCTTGTACGCGCCTTTGCAAAGCCGGATGCGGCATCCGTACGCGAGCAAATCCTGCACATCTTGTTCGCTGCGATAAAGGTAAGACTGAATCACCGTGCCAATTGCAGGGCTCTGCGAACGTACTCGCTTCACAAGCTCAATTGTCCGCTGCGTATAATTTGAGCCTTCCATGTCCACGCGCAGAAAATTATCCGCCGCGCCTGCGCGCTCCACGATCGACAGCACCAGCCCCTCGCAAAACTCCGTGCTCAAATCCAGGCCCAGCGCCGTCAATTTGCACGAAACGTTCGCATTCAACTGTTGCGCCGCGATTTTGTCGAAGACTTCCAGGTAGGAATCCCGCGCGTGTTGCGCATCCGCCGTCGAAGAAACGTTCTCACCCAGATAATCCAGGCTGACCATCATCCCCAGGTCGTTGCAGACCTTCGCGGCGGCCAGAGCCTCGTCCAGCGATTCGCCCGCAACGAACCGTCGCGCCATCGTCCGCGTCTTCGCGTTCGAAGTGACCCAGTTTGCGAAACCTTTGCTTTGTGAAAGCTTAAGGAGTGTCGACCGAAGCATACTTACTTATTATGACTTGATACGAAGTGTCTTACGAGCCGGTGTGCCCTTCCAGGAACTTTTCCGCGTCCAGCGCCGCCATGCACCCGGAGCCCGCCGCCGTAATCGCCTGCCGGTACCGGTGATCCTGCACGTCGCCGGCAATAAACACGCCCGGAATCTCCGTGAGGCTTCCGTGCGTGGAAATCAGATATCCGTTTTCGTCCGTCTTCAATTTCCCCTTGAAAACAGTTGTATTCGGATCGTGTCCGATTGCGACGAAAACTCCATCCAGCGTGATTTCGCGTTTCTCGTGGGTTTCCGGATTTGCCACGGTCAAGCCCGTCACCAATCCTTCGGGCGCGTGAATTGTTTCGACCACCGCCGGCGTGACAAATTCAATTTTCGGATTTGCTTTCGCGCGGTCAATCATGATTTTCGACGCGCGAAACTCCTTGCGCCGGTGAATCAAATAAACCGTGCTCGCATAGCGCGAAAGGAAATTCGCCTCTTCCATCGCGGAGTCTCCCCCGCCCACCACCGCAATCGGCTTCCCGCGGAAAAAGTATCCGTCGCACGTCGCGCAGGTCGAAAGCCCGCGGCCGATCAATTCGCGCTCGCCTTTCAGTCCAAGCAGGCGCGCGGAAGCTCCCGCCGCAACGATCAACGTCTTTGTCTCGACCGTCTCTTTTCCAAACGTGACTTTGAACGGCCGTTTCGTCAAGTCCACTTCCGTCACGGTTCCGGACTTGAATTCCGCGCCGAATTTTTCGGCCTGCTTCCGCATATTCGCGATCAATTCCGGGCCCAGAATTCCTTCCGGAAATCCCGGAAAATTTTCCACGTGGGTCGTCAGCGAAAGTTGCCCGCCGGGTTCGTGGCCATCCAGCACGATGGGCTTCAAGCTGGCGCGCGCGGAATAAATTGCGGCGGTTAGTCCTGCGCATCCGCTGCCGATAATGACTACGTTCTCCATGCGATCGTTCTCCACGCCGTTAGATTCGGACCCCACCTCTTAAGATACAACGGCCCTAAATTGTAGCATTTACAGTCATTTCGCCCTCTTCGCGCCGTCTGTGCCGCGCCGCGTCGTCACCCAATTGCGGAAGTCGTCCAAATTGGAGCCTGTCTTTATTCCGGCGAAATTGACGTAGGTTTTTCTTCGCCGGTATTCTCTTTCTTTCCACCTTTTCCCAAGGAGAAACCGCTCTATGGATCCACGTTACCCCATCGGTGATTTTCAAATGCCCGCAGCCGTTACGCCCGCGCTGCGTCAGGAGGCGATTCAGAAAATTGCGGAAACTCCGGCGAAGTTTCGCGCCGCAGTGAAAGGTCTGACGGAAGCTCAACTGGAAACACCGTATCGCGACGGTGGGTGGACGGTGCGCCAACTCGTGCATCACGTCCCCGACAGCCACATGAACGCGTACGTGCGGTTCAAGCTGGCGCTGACGGAGTCGACGCCAACCATCAAGCCTTACGACGAGGACAAGTGGGCGCGGCTGGCAGATACGCCGTCGACTCCAATCGAAGTGTCTCTGGCGCTGCTCGAATCGCTGCATACACGCTGGGTGGTTCTACTGCGCTCCATGGCGGCCGATGATTTCTCTCGCAAACTGATTCATCCCGAACGGGGCGAACGAAATGTCGACTGGCTGCTATTCATCTACGCCTGGCATGGGCCACATCACACCGCGCACATCACGGAATTGCGCAAACAAAATGGCTGGTAATCGGGGCGTTTGATTCTTGTTTTTTGCGTCTCCTTCAGCTCATGAGAGCAAGTTCGTAAAGATATTCGATATGAGAGAGGACGGCGCCGTCCATGCCCTGCACTTTGGGATTTGAAGATTCGATCAGGTAATACTCGTCGGGGGCGTGGGCTCCGTTGCCATGGCCGAGTCCGAAATGGCTGGCGGGTAATTTGAGCGGTTCACCGGTGAAAACATAGCCGGGCCAGGAGCCGGCAAGGCGCGGCATTTCGATCGGGTCGATTCCGGCGCGGTTGTAGACGGCTTTTTCGGCGCGCGAAATCAAAGCGTCCATCGGCGTGGAAGTGGGATCGTAGCCGCCGGTGACATTGACTTCGATGTCACCGAAGCCGCGCTTGGCGAGATGAGCTTTCAGCGCCTCGGCCGCTTCCGTGGCTTTCATATCGGGGACGAGGCGGAGATCCATTTTTGCGACGGCGCGGCCGGGAAGGATTGTTTTACCGCCGGGACCGGTGTAGCCGCCTACAAGACCTTCGATGTTGACGGTGGGTTTGGAAACGAGCAGTTCAAGAGATTCCTCAAAACTGACGTCGTGGACCCAGTGCTGCACGCCCATGGATTTTTTCACGCTGGCTTCGTTCAAACGCTTGGCGGCGTTGGCGATCATTTTCTTTTCGGCGTCGCTGAGAGGACGAGCCTTGTCGGCGAGATGATCGATGGCGGGATCGTTGCCATCGGGCGAAACGAGCGTGGCAAGTGCTTCGACGAGATGCCACGCAGGGCTGTCGAGGCGCGCCTTGTTACTGGAGTGAACGTCTTTCATCGGGCCGCGTCCCCATTTTGCGCCGCTGGAGACAAGTTCGAGTTCGATAACGCCCTTTGCGCCGTAGAACGTGGTGACGGTGCCGTCGAGATCCTGCGATGCGAACGGCATGTAAACGCCAATGGATTTGCGAAGTGCTTCGAGAACTTCCGGTTGACGGACAACTTGCGCGAAATGCGGAGAGCCGATTTCTTCTTCGCCTTCGGCGACAAAGACAAAATTCACGGGCGGTTTTTTGCCGGCTCCACGGAGAGCATGAAGCGCGGCGAGGAATGTGGCTTCCGGTCCCTTTTGATTTACGGCACCGCGGCCCATCAAAATTTTTCCGACACCGGGGCGGTCGACGATGGCGGCATCGAGCGGCGGCGAAGACCATTCCTTGGGATCGAACTGCTTCACGTCATACATGAAATAGAGGCCGACGGTTTTGGGAGCGCCGGCGTCAAGCGTGGCGAAAACTCCGGGATGGCCGTCGGTCGGCATTTTCTTGACCATGCCGAAGCCAGCTTCCTTGAGCATGTCCGTCATGAGCTGGCAGCCTTCGTTCATGTTGCGGTTTTCGGCGGCAATGCTGGGGAGCTTGATCCAGTTCTGGAGACGCCGGACAGATTCGTCGTGGCGTTTTGCAATTTCGGCTTTGATGGAGCTGAAGTCTTCAGCCGGCATCCACGTCGGAACGGGCAGCCCTGTTAAAGAAAGTCCTGCCGCACTTGCCATTGCGCCCTGCAGAAATTCACGTCGATCGGTCATGGTTTCCTCCCACTCGCGGGCGGAAGACTACAACTTTTTTTAGGCGGTAAGCAAACGGGATGAGAGTGGAATTCCCAAAATGGAGTAGCCACCCCACTCCCCCTATTTTGCGTAAGTATTAGGAACAAAGGAGTTAGCGCGGGGGTAGGGGTCGGATTGTTGGCAGGTTGCAAGTCGAAAGGTCGGAAGGTTGGGGATCCGGAAGAATTGATACCCCACTCCCCGGGGCGTTTGTATGAGTATCAAAAGAAGGGGGTTGCGGGAGGAGGCATTTGCATGAGTTTGAAAAGAAGGGACTTAGCTGACGGTGATCAGAAATCAGAGGGCGGAGATCAGTGGGGGCCGAGGAACGGAGTACCGGCGGGGGCAGGAGCGGGAGAGTCGGCGGAACGGGATGGAGCGACGTAAACACAAGACATGGTAACAGCTTCTGTTGCTAAAGTCAACAAGATAATTATTAGGTATCGTTCGAATGGGAGAGGGGCGGGAAGTAGCTGTTAGCTAACAGTTTGCGGAAATGGCAGGATCAGTCGGGAGCGAAGGAGAGAAAAGTCAAACCCAAGACCCAGGTTCCCAAAACCGGAACGCTGGGGCACCCGGCGCTGGCACAGGCCAAGTGGACCCTCAAGTGGTTGGCGCGGGTGAGCGATCTTGTGGGTCCCCCCTAGTCCTGCTCTGTCGCGAACTTTGCTTTCTCATTCCTCGAACACGACGCGCGTACCCTTTGTGATCAGGCCGGCGAGTCTGATGGCGTCCCAGTTTGTGAGTCGCACGCACCCGTCAGACTTGGAATAGCCGATCTCCCCCGGATCAGGCGTGCCGTGGATTCCGTAGTGGGGATCGCTGATACCAATCCATACCACACCCACTGGATTGTTGGGACCCGGTGCGATCTTCGCCGTGGCACCTGCGGGATCAGCGTTCCAAAACAAGTCTGGATTGTAGTTGTAGGTTGGATTTCGCACCACGTCGATGACCTTCCACTTTCCCAAGGGTAGCGGATTGCGCGCGCTGCCGCTGGTCACCGGAGCGAAAAAAATGATCCGGCCTCTCCGGTCATACACTTTCAGGATCGATGCCTTCTTCGAGACAACCACCTTGACCATCCCAGCGCGGGCCCGCGCTGTGTCCAGCACTTTTTGCGCGGAACGCGACACGTTCGGGACACGGATATCTTCTCCCGCGCTGAAATGGGCGCCGGGATTCAGCCGCTTGAGCAGGGCCGGTGCCGAGTGGAATTTCTCGCTAAGCTCTTCCAGCAGGGATGTGTAGTACAGGCCAGGAAGTTTCGATTTCTCGATCATGTCTTCCGGAACCTTCTCGCTGAACGGCCCCGCCGCGTCTTCCGCTGTGATCCTATAGGAAACAATCGGCTCAACACCGGCACCAAGCGCCTTGAGCACCGCGTCACGACTCCGCGAGCCTGAAGCAATCCCCCGCGCGGCCGCGAACGCCTTCAGAGCCTTGCTGCTATTCTCGCCACCGCTTCCGTCAATCTCGCCCGGCGAGAAGCCAGCCCGATCGAGAAGGACCTGCATTTCGATCTCTGTGGTCGCGGTTGCTGGAGCGGACTTTGCCGGGCGTTTCGTTGCGACCGATGCGGATGTGCCAAAAAGAATCGCTACGCTTGCAACGAGACATGACAAGGTCCTAAGACTGAATTTCGTGCCGTATTCCGGCACGACGATGTGACTGCTTCTGGCCATGATGTTGCACCCCGCGCAATGCGACCGTAACAGGTTCAGATGTGGCGCGGCTGTCCAACACCGAACACGTTTGGCGGTATCATTGCCAGAGTTATGATTTACCTAGCGATAGATTGCCAACTCCTGGTACGTCGCGTTACCGGAAACTTGAATCCAACGGACGGTAACGGCGCTTACCAGGATCCAGCGCAACTTCAGCTATAACTTCCGAGTGGCCGACAAACCGGGAGCTGGCCGTGCGAACGATTGAGTTGCGGTGTCTAATATCAGTATGACCAAGCGAAACCGATGGAATGTGAGGGCATCGGTATTTCTGCTTTCGTATTCTCTAGTCGCTTCGCAAGGCACGTGGGGTCAGGCTCCGGCGGCGCCAGCCATAAGTCCGGAACTGTATTTTTACACTCTTCCGTCAAAGCAGCTGTTCTCGTTCGGTGAGGCTGTGGTAATCGTCCTTCAACTTTACAGCCGGTCGGAACAACCGTTTTTGGTCAGTCGCGCACTCGACGATAAGTTTGTGCGTTTCAAAATAATTGGTCCTGACGGCAACGAGGTACCGTGGCAGAGCGAGGCGCGAGCTGGCTCCAAAAAATACTCACCCTCAGATTTTGCTGTGCTGGGGCAATATCAGGAGATTTCAGCGAGCAGAATCATTTCACTGAAAGACGGAGTGGGGTTTGCCTTGAATAAGCCCGGCCAATACTTGCTCACGGCCGAATTCTCGACGGGCGCTCCCGGAACGTTGGCTCCCTTTGAAGGCCAAGCGAAGACTCCAACAGGCTCCTTCCGTTCGACGGTGGCGTTCTGCATCGAGGCATGCATTCTCGAACCTCTTCCGGTACGCAGCAATACCCCGCGGTCAGCTCTTGATGCTGTGCGTACGTTCTACACCTATATCACCAAGTACCGACAGCTCGGAATTCCTTCTGGCCCCGAAGAGAAGGCGCTCCGGCCGCTTCTTAGTAAACGACTTGCTCACCAACTCGAGAGCCTCGTAGCGTGTGACAAAGACTATTGCCGGCGCTACGGGGAGATTCTTCGCGCCAACACATACAAGCCCACAACACCCTGGCTGGAGAATGGCTTGTTTACCGGCCCCAATGACGCGGCAACTCCACGCACTTTTCGTATTCTCAGCAGCAGAGCTATCGGAGAAAACCGCGTCGATGTTGAACTCAGCTTCACAACCGACTTTGATTTTGAAGGTGTTGTGACCGCGATTCTGGAGAATAACCGCTGGGTCATCGATGATTACGTAGCGATGTACGAGAACGATGACCTGCGACGGCTATCTGCTGGCTATTCGGATTGCAAAGACGGCCAGTGGGCGGGAGAAACACCACAGTGAAAGGCCGCTTGCAGTTGTGGGGAGCGTAAGGGCGGGTGACTACGATTGTTGAGGCACGATGTTGGCGTGACGGGCAACCTCTTGCCAGCGTCCATTCTGTTTCATCCAAATTCCCGTGAACCGGAGATGCTCAGTCTTCCCGGCATTCGGCATCTTTCCGCCCCAGACCACTGTTTCGCTTCCGGCCACGATCACCGTCTCACCGTAGCTGCGGACATACTCGATCTGCCGGTCATAAGAAGTGATTACCAGGAAGCCGGACTCAACCATCCCCAAAACCTGCTGCTTGTTCACAAACTTGTTTAAAGGATTGGTGACTACGAAATCATCGGACCACAAACGCGCCATCGCTTTCGGGTCGTTCTGAAGGAAGGCCTGGACTTCTTCCGTATTCAAACGCCGAACTTCTTCAGAGCTCTTCTCTTCCTCTCTCATGCTGGAGGTCGTTTGGGCAAAACAGAATTGTCCAACCACACCAGTTGCTGAAGCCAAGAGCATAGTACTCAGAAAGAATCTCATCATTGGCAAGTCCTTTCGGCGAGGCGGCTGAAATTCGTTCGACTATATCGCAGGGGCTGTACCGATGACAGCATCATAATCCCCGAAATGAATCCAACGGAACTGCTGGATTTGTTGCTCACTCGTGGAGTCGACTCCTGGTTAGTCGCGTTACCGGACTCGTAGGTTCGCGCATCGGGTGTGAGGGGCGATGTCGGCTATCGGCGGGATTTGCGGCGGCGGAGTTTTTCGGGGTCGACCCACCATTTGTCGGGGCCGGAGCGGACTTCGACGATTCGTCGAGGGTCGTACCACCAGAATTTTGAGACCTGGGCGAGGGCTGTTTCGACTGCGTCGAAAAGGCTGATCGCATCGACGTGAATTTCGTGCCGGGAATTGTCTTGTCCGATGATGATTACTGTGACTTGCCGCATTTTGTCTCCTGCGGCAGAGGTGGGAAGAGGATTTTACGCCTTCGGCATGCGATGTTCCAGTGGGACTCGCTGATATTTCGAGAGGCCGGGCTGCGTATATAGAGAAACCGGCACCTCGAATCGTTTGCAGAACCTGGAGGAACACCATGCATCGCAGACTGACCCATTTCGGGATCGCGTCTCTTTTGCTGACCACCATTCCGCTGATTGCTATTCCGTCTGCACGTTGCCAGACGGCTGCTGCGCAGCCGAAAGATCCCGCTGTCGCGGAAGCCAAGCTGCCAACCGCGGACGAACTCTCCGACAAATGCGCAAAGGCGAGCGGCGGCAAGGAGGCGTGGGCGAAGCTTCAGACGATGGTGATGACCGGAAGCGTGGACATTCCCACGTTCAATGTGTCGGGAAAAATCGAAGTCGTTGCGAAGAGGCCGAACAAAATCCTGCGCACAACGTCGGTGATGGATGGGCAATATGTGCGAAAAGAAGGTTTTGACGGACAGGCGGGCTGGGTGTCCGATCCACAACAGGGTTTGAAAGCCGTGGCCGGAGACAGGCTGGAGCAGGAAAAAGTAGAGGCGATTTTCGACATGGACGTACGGCTGAAAGAGGTCTATCCAGACCTGAAAGTTACGGGGCGCACGAAGGTGGGGGAACGCGACGCTTTTACCGCGACGGCCCACGAACCGGGAGGAAAAGCGCTCACGATATACCTGGACGCGCAAACCGGATTGCCCATCGCCGAGGACGCAGAAGGGCCCGATGAAAACGGAACCATAGTGAAAACGAATCTGCTGTTCGACGACTATCGCGCCGATGGCGACGTGCGGATTCCGCATCGGATTCGGATCCATGCGCCGGCCGTCAGCCTGGAAATCAAGATCGAAGACGTGAAGTTCAATGCGCCGGTCGACGATGCGAAGTTCGCGATGCCGGCAGCGAATTGAATCTCGGAGGCTGAAATCGCTGAATTCAGCTGAATTATTCGGCGTGGCTGCAACGTGCCTTTTCAAAGCAGATTCATGAGGTGGCTTTTGTTGTTTGAAAGGAGTTGCGATTTCTGCTTGAATAGCGCCACGGAGAGTCAACGTGAAAATCTATAACGTCATAGGCTATTTGATTATTTTGGCCTACATGCTGGCTTGCGTGTATTTTGCCCCGGCGCATCTGGGGCCGTGGATCGCGATGTTGATCGGCGGAGCATATTTTATTTTTTGCTGGTTTATGGGCGGGCTGTATCTGGCCGACGTTCTTCATCTGGGAATCGCGCACCGTTCGCTCGACTACAAAGAATGGTTCATGAAGACCGTGACGATCGTGAATTGCACGTTTGCAATTTACGTGGACCCGATCGCCTGGGTGAACCGGCATCGCTTGCACCATAAACATTCCGACCACGATGGAGATCCCAATAAACTTTCCGACGATGGTTTTTGGCGGACACTCTATCTCTGCCTGATGCCGTACGAATGCAGGGAAAATGTGGCGGGCGACAGGATTTTGAAGTCGCGCGTCTTCCGGGTGGCCGCAAATCCGGTTTTTGCGATCGTTGTACAGACCGCCAGTTTTGTTCTCTTGTGGAAACTGGTTGGAAGCCTGAAGTTTGCGCTGGCGATGTGGATTGGAATCCGCATTTTTTCACTGTGGGTAAATATGATCCAGAACTATTGGACCCACACTCGAGACTTTGGATACCGGCGCTATCACGATGAGGAAGACAACGCCATGAATATTGGCGAGTGGCTGCCGGTAACGGCGACGTTCAGCGCGTGCCTGCAAAATAATCATCACCACTACGAAGGGCTTTTGCGGCTGAGCCACGACAAATCGGAATATGATTTTGGATTCATAACAGTGAAAGCGATGAAGTATCTGGGACTGGTGAAGGCGACGAGCACCGGCGAACAGATACCCAAAGACGTTCCACTGGACGCGCTCGGCTTTTAGGGCGTTCTTTTTCTTTTTGTGAACGGTTCGATCGTTTGGCCAAGAAAGCTGGGCGGAACCTCTTCCCCGGCCAAGCCGTATTTTTCCGGCCATTCCTCAGGAAAATAATAAGTCCCGAAGATTTTGTCGATCCACGGAAAATGGATCGCGAAATTCTTGTCGATGGACTCTTTCTGGGACGTGTGGTGCCAATGATGGAATCTGGGCATGACCAGAAACTCTTCGAGCCATTTGGCATTGGGACCGAAATTGCAGTGAGTCCAGGTGGCGTGAAGGGTGACGAAGACCAAGTACCACAAGATGATCGTTTGCGAAAATCCAAGCATCATGGGAACAAGGATAAATCCGCGGACAAGTGTGTCGTCCACAAAGTGGGAGCGCGAGCCGGCGATCCAATCCAGCGCCTTCGAAGAATGGTGAATGGCGTGAAAACGCCAGAGAAAAGGCACTTTGTGCAAAGCCAGATGAATGAAATATTCGGCAAGGTCCGCAACGACAACGGCCAGGAAAAATTGCAAAAACCACGGCATGCGGGCGATCAACGCTTGAAGAGCCGGAACGCCCAGGTATTTTGTGGCCTGCGTTGCGGGCAGCAAAACCAGGAACGACAAAATCTGAATCGGCAGATGAGTGGACATGAAATAAACCACGTCCTGGACCCACCCCTTTCTGAATGTTCCTTGTTCCGGATATTGCGGCCAGATTCTTTCGAGCGGCACGTAGATAAGCGCCATCAACAACAAATCAAGCAGAAACCAATCCATGCCGATGGTGATGCCATTGAGCTGGCTCCCATTCACTTTTACGCTCGAGCCGCCCCAAGCTGTTGCCGCGATGGCGAACAGCATTCCCGTTAGCGCCAGATTCTTTTTCTTGCGCAGCAGAGAAGAAATCACTCCAAACGCAACCGCCGCGACAATAAGAAATTGGATCAAGAGGCGCACCGCGTGCAGCGAGTAAAACGGACGGAATTCGGCGGACGTCAGGAACTGCGGAAAATGCAGGCAAAGAACACCGCCGAACGCGAGAAATCCACAAAAGACAGACAATACCCCGCTCCACCAACCCGTTCCGAAGCCGGTGGACTCGGCATCGCTGAAAAATTCGTTGATTTTCTGCTCGAGCACGATGGCTCTAGTTTACGTTCCGCGATGGACGCAGGCCATTGGAAAGATGGCGGCGTGACGCGTTAGCGGAAACGCAAAGTGTGAACAGAGCTCAGTTTTGAGAGACATCCTGCAGGCGGCAGATAAATCCCCAGCCGCCGCCGAGTTCGCTGACAGCGAGCAAGAGTTCGTTGGCGCCCTTTTTCAGAGGCAAGTAGACAGCATCGTTTTCGGGATTGACGATGCCAAGGAAGCGGGGGTCGCGGAAATCCTGCGCGCTGCGACCGCGGTAGAGAATTTTTCCATTGAGAAAAACGGTGACGTCGTCGCTGTAACCGATTTCGAGTTTTTTGATCTGCTCGCGATCGGAGTCGATGGTGGTGCGCGCGTAGAGGACTTTCATGCCGGGTTGCGGCTGAAGGCGCGTCGAGAAGTCGGACTGAAACGTGACGCGAGGATGCGGAGCTTCGCGGTATCGGTAAAGAACGACAAAGCCGGGCGGCTCGGCTTCAACCTCCTGCCACTTGATGTCGCCACTCTCGGATGGCGAGAGAGGCAGTTCGAGATTGCGCGCGAGCCCGTCGTACGAAGGAGAGATGCCCCACTTGGTGAGAGTGTTTGCGGGCATCGGAGGAAGATGGCGCACCCAGGGCGCGTCCGCAGTCGTCTTAATCTCGAAATTGGAAAAATAAGTTTCGCCGGTCAGCGTGAAGAGCGCGACCTGGCCTTTCTCAATGCCGCTTTTCAAATCGTCCATGACGAGCGCGGGCTTTTCCATGTCTTTGACGTAGAGTTTTGCCTGTGCACCGGCAACTTCGAGGCGCATGTGGAACCACACCGCTTTGGGAATATCGACGGCGCCGGTGAAGCCCGGACCATTAAAGATTTGCCAGTTGCGGCCGGTGTTGAGAACCGGCGTGTACTGCATCGCATCGGGATAGCCGGACTGATGCTGGCGCAAGTAGATTTCTTCGTAGTTTTTTCCTTCGCCGTCGATGCGAACGTCGAAGCCGAAGAAACCGCGCGGCGCGGGAGTGGCAACATCAACATCGATGATCGCATCGCGCATTTCGAAATCTTTGACGATGGCCGCGCCACCGTCGATGAGCAGCGCCTTGCGTCCCTGGTATTCGGCAAGCTTTGCCTGCCCTTGCAGCTCCCAGCGGGGCGAATCAGGCGGAAGTTTGAGAGACTCCATCGGCGCGCAAAGAACGATGCAAGCCGATGCCAGCATAAGTGCGGAAGCACACAGAAATCGGAACACCCTATTCCTCCTGCCAGACAAATGTGAATTCAATTTTCTGGCGCGGCTATTGCAAACTCGCTTCCTCAAAAACTGTTTTGATCAAACCATCCGTAAATTGATCCCAATCCGGAATCAAATCCTGATTAGCGCCGATGAAACGGGAACGAAATGCAGAAAGGTCGATTGATCCTTTGACTTCATCCAGAGTGCGGGACATCGCCGGGCCGGTTTGTATGAGCTTCGCGTTCATCTGATCGACGGCGCTTTGCAGCAGGTCGCGGAATAAAAAGATTTGTGACTTGTCGTGGAGCACGGGGCCGTGGCCAGGCACGATCGTGTCGGCGTCCAGCTGTCCGAGATTCTGAAGCGTGTGAATCCATTCGCTCGGATAGCCGTCATTCGCCATGGGAATGGGATAGCCCACGAGGTCGCCGGTTACGACAACTTTTTCCTTGGGCAGAAAGACGACAGCGTCGCCGGCAGTGTTTCCTTTGCCCAGGAATTTGATTTGCACCTCGCGGTTGCCGAGGTCGATGGCGAGATCGTGGTCGAAGGCCAGCGTGGCGCTCTGAAATTTTATCTTCTTGATGTCTTCCACATTGGGGCGGCGATCAGTCATGACTTCTTTGACGTACGAAATGTCATCGGAGGATAGCGCCTGGCCATTCGGGCCTTTGCCTTCGTCGAGCATCTTCTCAAGTCGCGTGCTCAAACGCTCTTCCCTCCCTGCGGAGCCCGGACCGAACATGTCCATGCTTCGTTTGGTTTCTTTCTGGGCGATGATGGTGACCGCCGGAAAAGCTTCTAAGTACAAGGCGTTTCCGAGATTGTGGTCGTTGTGGAAATGCGTGTTCACCAGAAACGTGACGGGCTTGTCCGTCCACTTCCGAATTTGCGCGATGTCGCCGCGCGTCACGGATGGAAGATAAGCCGAATCGACGACCAGCACCTGTCGGCTTCCGATAATTACGGTGGTGTTGCCGCTGAACATGCCGTCGTGCCGATGGCCGGGATGCTCAATCGCGAATACACCCTCGGTCAGCTGCGTTATCTTCCGCTGCGGCTCATCCGCTCGAGCGGCAATTGCTGCGAATAAAAAAGCGAAGATCAGCAACAAGTAGGACGACCGCGAGATGGATTTAGACCGCATTAAGGCCTCCCGTCGCGAAGTTGGTTCATTGAAGCCCGCAATCCTCTCGCCCGTCGTGCACGAGAAAACTCAATTTCTGCTTGCGATGCACCCCGGTTAGTTGCGAAGAATTCGCGGCAGCAGGTTAGACGCAGGAGCTTTCGGAACGTAGGGTGAAGGCAGCGGAAATCCTCCGAACTTTTTTTTGTTTAGATGGAGGGAATGTGCTCTTACGTTACTGAACGATTTGGGAGCGGCTGGCGCCAGGTGGAAAGAAGTGACACCAGGAAGAACAGGGCGATGGAAAGGTTGGCGGAACCGCCGACAAGGATGGCCCCAAGAGGCGCGGGAACGTCGACGGCCAGATACGACAGGACGATGAGGAGGGCGGGATTCGCAAGAGCGGTCCACCGGGGATAATTTGTACGGCGAAACAGGACAAGCCCGAGCAAGAGAATTGCGCCGAGATAACCGGGAATGGAGCCGAGATTGTAGGCGAGCGTCCAATAAGATTTGACCGAGCCGGCGAGATCGACGCACGGCGCGGATTGCGCGTAACAATATTTGAGCGCGAGTCCGCGTGCTGTCCAAAGAGTGTGGATGGCGCTGCCGAAAATCATCAGGACGGAAAAACAAATCAGGATCAGGCGGGCGAGCGGAAGACTGGCGGCGCGAGTATTGAGATAGACATGCCAGAACCCGAGAAGGCAGAGGCAGGCAGCGAACGGGCCGACCAGGCCGCCGGCGTAGAGCCGAGCGTCGGAAGCGTGGGTGACGGTAGTGATGAGGCCAGCAGAGAAATTTGCCCCGGAGCCGAAGTGCCCGTAAAAGAGCATGTCCCCGGCGAAGAAAAGGAGAGCGCCGAAGAAGCCGGCGAAACCCGTGAGACGACGGAGGCTATCAGGGGAATTCTGACGCATGGACAGGTCCTCAGCTGGTGATACGAAAGCCCGGCGCGAATCATTTCGAAAAAAGCGGAGGCATGGTTTAATTTGGGGTCTTGGACGGGCCGAGATCGGCGGCCAAGACGACCGCGAGACGGGCCTGGGAGGGACGATGAAAGTATTGACGATCGTTGTGCAGGTGCTGGTGGGATTGGCGTTTGTAGTCTTCGGGTCGAATGGGATCTTGAATTTCCTACACGCGCCGCCGCTGCCACCGGGGCCGGGCGGAGACTTTGCAAAAATCATGATGGATTCGCACTATACAGCGTTCGTGGGCGCAGTACAGCTGATCGGCGGATTGCTGCTGTTGGTGAATCGGTTCGTGCCGCTGGGGCTAACGTTGCTGGGACCGGTGATTGTGAACATTTTGCTGTTTCATGGATTGCTGATGCACCAGGGATGGCAGCCGGGGGCGGTCATCGCGATTCTTTGGTTTTTTCTTTTCTTCCGATACAAGGGAAACTTTGCCGGAATTTTTGCGGCAAAAGCAATTTAAGGATCCACGAAGACAATTTGAGGGGCGGCCAGGGTAGGGCTGCCCGCCCCTCGTTCGCACAGCTACTGGCAGGTACTGCTGGGCGCTATCCGCAGGCCGTGAGGACGATCAGACCGAGCGGGGCGCCGACCGTGTTGTACGCGTAACTTGAGGCTACGCGCGGACCGTCAACACGGGGCATGTGGCTTGCGAAATCACCTGATGCGCCACGGCCGTCGGCAGATGTGTGGCGCGAATGTAACCCTGCGACTCACGCAGGCCGAGAACGATCAGATCGGCTTGTTCCCTCTCTGCGACTTCGAGAATCTTCTCGCTCGGTGCCCCATGTACGACCAGCGTACGCGGATTGGAAACAAGTCCGGATTCGCCATCGGCAAACGAAGCGAGATGATCGAGCGCGAACTGTTCGAGTTCGTGCGGCTGGACAAGGTCGCCAGTCTTGGGATTTTCAATCACGTGAAGCAGAGTGAGATGCGCTTGCTGTTCCTGCGCAAGACCCACGGCAAAAGCAAAAGTTGTGTTCGCGTTTTCGCTGAAGTCGGTGGCGAACAGAATCTTCCGCAATTTTTTCGCGAGCGGCCGGCCGGCCCCCACTTGCGGGCCGACGGTAAGCACCGGACAAGACGCGTGGCGGAGAATTTCCTCGGCGATAGAACCGAGAATGAATTTGCCGATGCCGCGGCGTCCGTGCGTGCCGAGAACGATGAGATCGGCTTTCTTCGACTGCGCCACGAAATCGACGACTCCGGTGATGCCGCCTTCCATGATGATGACTTCACTGGTGACATCCGGAAAATCTTCCTCGAGCGTGCGCTTAAGGTCGGCGGTTTCTTTTTCGAGTTGCGCAGTGGCGATAGGCCAGATTTCCGTTGCGGGCAAAGCGTAATTCTCCGGTGCTTTTGCGTGAACCGCGAAAAGTTTCGCCCCGAATTCGCGGGCAAACTGTGCAGCAAACGGAAGCGCGGCGGCGGCGGCCGGCGAAAAATCGGTGGCGAACAAAATGTTGTCTATTTGAATGGCTGTGCGAGTTGGAGCGACTGCGGCTTTCATGATGCCCTCCTGCTACCAGTCCCAGTTTGGGCAGGACGCACAGGTCGGGCAGTGATAGCGGTCACGGGATGACGTGATGGGTGAACCTGCGCGTGGAATTCCGGCTCGAAGTTAAATCAACTTTTCGTCCGGGTGGAGCTTGCCGTATTCGGACGTGTAATGCAGGGGAACATCGCCGTACGTACCTTTTTCGAGTTGGTAGACTTCGCAGGAATCGAAAGGCTTCGAGTAAATGTGAATGCTGACCGCGCGCTGCTTGTATTCGGCGAGATTGAGAACCTGATGGACCGGTTCGAGCGGATTGACGTAACAAGGATTGGCTGCGTTCATTTCGTAGATGTCGGTGGGGACCAGCTTGCAAGTGCCCTCGTGATCGGCGACGGCGTGGCGATCTTCGACGCGGAAATTCTGAACTTTGAGGCGGCCGATAGGGGCGGACATCCAGCAATTTTGGTCGCGATGATTGTGGATTCGCGAAGACTGGCCGACTTCCCAGCAGATGGTCATACATTCGAAGAGGTCATTCTTAAAGATGAGGTTGCGCGTGTAGCAGCCCTTCGAGAAATAGAGATATTTTTCGAGAGAGTCGGGACGAACGTGATTCTGAATCACAAAGTTCTGGACGTTCTCGAGGGTGAATTCTTTGGCGGGGATGGCGGAGAGATTCTTGACCCAGTCGGAGATGGAAAGCTGGGCCGCGGTGAGATTGTTGGGCATCGAAAGCCTCCAGGGAATTATAGCGCGGGGAAAACGAAGGAATGAAGTGGTGAGGTAAAGAGGTAAAGAAAACCGATACGCGATATTCTGGGTGTGAGGAATTGTGCGGATTTATGGAATTGCTGGGCAAATCGCGGGAGGAGTTGCGGGAGTGGCTGGCCGGGATTGGCGAGCCGGCGTACCGCGGGGATCAGATTTACCGCGCGCTCTATCAGGAGCGGAATTTTGAGATTGCGCAGATGACGGTGCTGCCGGCCTCGTTGCGAGAAAAGCTCGCGGACGAAGCGACGGTTACTCTGCCGGTAGTGAAGCAGAGATATTTTTCGAAAGATGGGTCGGTGCGGTATTTGTTTGGGCTGGCGGCCGGCGGGCAGAAGGGCGCGACGAAGGCAGCATCGGTAGAAGCGGTTTGGATGCCGAGCGAGAACCGGCAGACCATCTGTATTTCGACGCAGGCCGGCTGCGCGGTGGATTGCCAGTTCTGCATGACGGCGCAATTGGGATTGATCCGGAATTTGACGGCGGGAGAGATTGTTGGCCAGATTTTGGCGGCACTGAAAGAGAACGAGGAGAAACAAGAGGCCGGTCTGGAGACCGGCATTCCGAGAGACAAAAAGCAGACAAATGTGGTTTTGATGGGACAAGGCGAGCCGCTGCTCAACTTTGACAATGTGATGGCGGCGATGCGGATTGTGCTGGACCCGAAAGCCGTGGGACTCGCGCCGAAGCATGTCACGCTTTCGACGAGCGGAATTGTGCCGGGGATTGAGAAGTTGGCGAAGGAAGCCGTGCGGCCCAAGCTCGCGATTTCCTTAAATGCTTCGAATGATGAGCAGCGGGACGTTTTGATGCCGATCAACAAGAAATATCCGTTGAAGGAATTGCTGGCGGCTTGCAAGAAATTCCCAACGGGATCGCGGGAGTACATTACGTTCGAATACGTGCTGCTCGGCGAAGTGAATGATACGGCGGAAGATGCGCGGCGCGTGGCGCGTTTGATGAGCGGGCTGGGGCGCGTGAAAGTGAATCTGATTCCGTGGAATCCCGGCGCGCTGCCGTACAAAGAGCCGGCGGAAGAAGCGGTGGCGGAGTTTCACCGGATTTTGCTGGAGAAGGGCGTGCCGGCATTTACGAGGTATTCACGCGGAAGAGATGTGATGGCGGCGTGCGGGCAGTTGGCGCTGAAAGAAGCTGACAGCTCAGAGCTTACGGTTCTCAGTTGAGAGTAACCACGTAACTTTTCGCCGGTTCCTCGCACTTTCCCCTTGACTAATATTACTTTATGTGATACTCTTCCCCGTGAAAGTCGCCTTCCACTTCGCTAACTCCTTTACCATCTGCAGTTACGAAAAACCGGTCTCTAACTTCTTTAGAATCTGCAGTTGCAAAACAAAGGACTTAAAGTCCTTCAGAATCTGCAGTTATGGAAAAACCTATACCTATCCCCCCTGCCCTTCCGGCTGTTCAGCTTCGGATCGCAACGGCGGAGAGGAGTCGGCCGGAGCGAGCGCCTTGTTTGCGGTAGCTGAAAAAGAGCGAGGGATGGCAGGCGGTGCAGAGGCCGGAGGAGAAGATATTGTTTTCTCGAAGCCCGGCGGCGAGAAGTTGGGAGCGATTGGCTTTGCCCAGATCGAGATGGACGTTCTTGGGCGGTGGCTGGTGGCCGGGTGGCATCATGTTGAGCCACTGAAGAGGATTGGGTTCTTCGCCGGAGCGAGGCTCGTCGAAATAATCGGCGGCATCGGCAAATTGCGAAGTGAATTGGATGACGAGTTCGGCGCCGACTTCGTAGCAGCAGGGACCGATGCTCGGGCCGATGGCGGCGAGAAGATCGGAAGGATTTGATTTGAATTTGGCGACGAGTTCGCCGACGGTTTTCTCGGCGATGCGGGCGAGAGTGCCGCGCCAGCCGGCATGGATTGCAGCGACGGCGTGTTTTTTGGGATCGACGAGAAGGATGGGAACGCAGTCGGCGGTTTGGACGCCGAGGAGAAGGCCCGGAGTTTTTGTGATCGAGGCGTCGCCTTTGCAAGCTTCCTTTGGAGCGGAAGCGAAAGGCCAGACGACGGCGGAATGAATTTGCTTGAGATTGATGAGCGGGAATTTTTCGGCGCCGAGAGCGGTCTGGAATTTTTTGCGGTTTTCGAGGACGTTTTCGCGCGTGTCCCATTCGGTGAAGCTGAGATTCAGGACTCTGTCGCCGTCAAGATCGGACACACCGCCGGGAGCGGTGCTGAAACCGTGAATGAGCCAGGGGAATTTTTTGAAGGCGTCGAGTTCGAGAATTTTTAGATTGCCGGAAGAGCGGAGAGACCAGGGCTTGGCGATTTTTGCGGGCGCGCTGGGACGCGGCGGCGGTTGGCCGGCTTTGCGGCGCGGCAGAGAAGTTTTCGAGGCGACGGGCATCCAGTAAGTATAATCGGGAACGAAAAGGCAGCGAAATTCAGTGGAGAGAAGACAAAAGCCGCAGGCCTGAAGGCTTGCGCTACAGGGCGTGGGAATGATTGTCGGGCTGGGAGTGGACATTGCGGAAGTGGACCGAGTGCGCGATGCAATCGGGCGGCAGGGGGAAAGATTTCTGAAACGGCTGTACACGGAAAAAGAACGCGCTTACTGCGAGAAGTTCAAGAATAAGTATGAACGGTATGCGGGGCGATTCGCGGTGAAAGAAGCGACGATGAAGGCGCTGGGAACAGGATGGAGCCGCGGAGTGCGATGGGTGGATATTGAAGTGGTGCGCGAATTGAGCGGGAAGCCGACGCTGGAGTTGAAGGGCGAAGCGCGAAAGATTGCGGACAAGCTCGGCGTGAAGCACATTGCGGTGACGATTACGCACACGGCGAGTCAGGCGATGGCGATGGTGGTGTTTGAAGGGTGAAGAATGTCGAACGAAGACAAAAATTCCTTGATCACTGCGACCACCAAGCGTAGGCGACTGTACCGATTCCTAGTCATGCTGTTCTTCGCGTTTTTCGTTATGGGCGTGAACATACCGATCTTTGATTACACGAAGCGTGAATCACTTGCCTACATTAAAGAACCATCTCAACGAAATCTGGAAGCGCTCCGAGCAAAACAAGCTGAAGAACGGAGAACTCAATGGCTCTATTCGAGCCCGCTAGCACTACTCGGAGTCGTTTTTGCGATTCCTCTTCTCACAAAGTACCGACGCAGGACTTGAATTACTTGACGACGAGGAAGGGGCCGATGGCGAGGGCGTCGATGCCGGCGCAGTAGAAGGAGCGGACGGCGGAGCGGGGATCGGTGACGAGAGGTTCGCCGAAGAGATTGAAACTGGTGTTGACGAGGATAGGCGCAGGAGCGGTTTCGCCGAATTTGTGTAGCAAGCGCCAGAAGCCGGGATTGGCTTCGCGCTCGACGGTGTGAACGCGAACGGCGTTGCCGTTGAACGCAAAACGTTCGAGGCCTGCGAAGGAATTTTTCAGGCTGCCCAGAGAAGCCATGAAGCGGCAATTGGGGCCGCACTCGAAATATTCGGCGGCACGCTCCGCGGGAACGGAAAGCGCGAAGGGATGAAACTCTTCGCGGTGCTTGATGTACTGATTCACATTTTCCACGACGTATTCGGAAAATGGCGAAGCAAGAAGGCTGCGATGGCCGAGAGCGCGATGGCCGAATTCGGTCGGACCCTGGCACCAGGCGACGATTTTGCCGCGTTCGAGATGTTTGCAGACTTCGTCGTGAAGTTGATCGTCGCCGGACATATAGCGGTAGACGATTTTGCAGTTGTCGAGGACGGTTTTGATTTCCTGCGAGGTGGGCTCGGGGCCGAGAGCGAGCGAGTTGAGTGGAGCGCGGCCGGAGTGGCCGGTAAGTTTTTTGCGAGCGAGAAAACCGGCGCCGAGCGCGGTGCCGGCGTTTCCGGCGACGGGCTGGACGTAGACATTTTTGAAGCCGCTGCGCAGTTCAAGCGCGCGGATAAGAAGGACGTTGAGGAAGACGCCACCGGCGAGACAGAGGGAATCGGCGGAAGCGGTTTCGCGAAAATTGTTGGCGACGGTGATTACGAATTCTTCGAGATAGTCCTGCGCGCTGCGCGCGATATTTGCGCGGATGTGAGCGTCGAGATTTGTGCCGGGCTTGGGCAAACCCGACTCGCGGAAAAAACGCGGGGAGAAAATGCCGCGGCGATCGGGCCCGGAATTGAAATAGCCACGATTCAGAACGGGCAGGCCTTTTGCGCCGAAAGAAAAAACTTTGCGGAAGGCGCCGAGAAATTCCGGCTCGCCGTCTTTGCTGAGCCATTGCAGCTTGTGCTCATCGCGATTTGGGCGAAGACCGAGATAGTGAGTGAGCCGGGAATAAAACCAGCCAATGGAATTCGGGAAAGCAAGATTGCGAAGGGTTTTGATGCGGTCGCCGTCGCCGAGGGAAATCGAGCCGGAACGAGCCATCGATCCTTCGTCGAAAGTCAGAATGAGAGCACGGTCGAAGCCGGAAGTGTAATAGGCGCTGGCGGCGTGGGAGAGATGGTGATCGAAGCGAAGAATGTTGCGGCTGCCGGCGAGCAGGTGACGGAGCTGCTGGAACGAAGCAACGGCCAGAGAATTTTTCTTCGTGCTGGACGGCGGAAGATCGGCGACGGCGATGGCAGCGAGGTCGGAAGGTTTCGTGTGAAAGTGGTCGAGAATGCGCGACATGGCGAGACGCGGAACGTAACCGGCTTCCTGAAGGCGAGTGAGTTTCGCTTCTTCGAGGGCGGCGAGGATGGCTTGATCGTCAAAAAAAGCAGCGGCGGAATCGCGGCTGAGCTTGGAGAGGGCGAGGATGCGCATTACGCGAAGAATATCATGCGGACGCGGTCGCGAGCCGCGGAGTTGAAACAACTTCTGCGTGCAAGAAATGATCTTCTACGGCGGCAGAGCGGACATCGAAAAATCGGTTTGCCGGAAGAAGTTCGGGAATTCGGAACTGGAGATAGTTGGAAGAGAGAGCCGGAGTCCAGCGGGCGTCGAGCGATTTTTCGGGGCGATGGAGTGTAAGTACGCGATGCGTGCGGCAGAGTTGGGATTGGCGGAATTTTTCGGATTTGGATTCGCCGAGGGCACGGAGTTCGTGGGCGCGGCGATGGATGGTTTCTCCGGAAACTTGCGATTCGAGTGCAGCGGCATTGGTGCCGGGGCGAGATGAATATGAGAAGACGTGGAGATAGGTGAATGGAAGCGAATCGATGAAGCGGAGCGTGGATTCGTGGTCAGCTTCGGTTTCTCCCGGGAAACCTGCGATGACATCGGCGCCAATGGCGGCGTGAGGAAGAAATTCGCCGATGAGTTTTACGCGGCGAGCGTAGTGCTCGGTGCGATACCAGCGGTGCATTGCCGCAAGAATATTATCTGAACCGGATTGCAGCGGCATGTGAAAGTGCTGGGCGATGCGGTCGGTGCTGGCGAAGAGGGCGATGAGATCCTGCGTGACGTCCAGCGGTTCGATGGAACTGATGCGGAGGCGAGGGAGCGACGTTTCGTCCAGGATGCGGCGCAGAAGATCGAGAATGTCGGCGCGAGGAGAAAGATCGCGGCCCCAGGAACCGAGATTGATGCCGCTGAGGACGATCTCCTGAAAACCGGAATCACAGAGGCGGCTAATTTCGGCAAGGACAGTTTCCGGCGAGAGGCTGCGGCTCTTGCCGCGAACGAACGGGATAACGCAAAAGGAGCAGCGGTTGTTGCAGCCATCCTGAATTTTGAGAGTGGGGCGAGTGTGGTTCCCTTCTCCGCCGAGGACGGGTGCGACAAGGACGTCGCGGGCGGCGAAGATGTCTCCGATCAAGATGCCGGGCGTTGGAGGTGCCGCTTGCGGCGTCGCAGCAGAAGTTATCTGCACGAATTGATCGTTTCGGGTAGTGATGAGATTGGGAATTTGCGGTTTATGAGAGTTGCCGACCACGAAGGAGACGCCGGGGAGCGCGGCGAGTTCTTCCGGGGCGCGCTGGGCGTAGCAGCCGGTGACGAGAATTCTTGCGGAAGGATTTTGCGCGTGAATTTTGCGGATGGCGTCGCGGGCTTGCGTGTCGGCGGCGGAGGTGACCGTGCAGGTGTTAATGACGACGAATTCGGCGTTGAACGCGGATGAGGAGGGCGAGCAGCCGCGGTCGCGGAGCTGGCGTTCGATGGCGGCGCCGTCGGCTTGGGTGGCGCGGCAGCCGAATTGTTCGATGAAGAAGCTAGACATTGTTCGCACGAAAGGCTGATGAAAAAATTTAACACAGTGGACGCTGAGAACACAGCAAACGCATTGAAGAGCTGGCGGCAAAAAAGATCGTACAACGGCCGAGAGAAAAGCAGATTCCGAACCCGCCAAAATACGGCGGGTTCGGAATGGCACCCGGTGAGAAGGCGGCGCTTGGAAAAAGGGCGAGTGGGCCGATACAATGCGTGAGACGCATGAGCCGACACAGACGAAATCCGCAAGCGTTGAGCGATCCAAAGCTGTCCGTCGTCATTCCCGTTTACAACGAAAAAAACACATTGGAGGAATTGCTGCGGCGGGTCACCGACGACCCCACGCGGAAGGAAATCATCCTGGTGGATGATTTTTCGACCGATGGAACGCGGCAGATGCTGGAGTCCATGGCGCAACTGCAGGCGGCGGGAGAAACGAGTGCGCCGGCAACCGATGGGGGCGACGCGACACCGCTGCGGGATTTGCGATTTTTCTTTCAGGAAAAGAATCAGGGAAAAGGGGCGGCGCTGCGGAGAGGATTCGCGCAAGCGACGGGCGATATCGTACTGGTGCAGGACGCAGACCTGGAGTATGACCCGCGGGACTATCCGAAATTGCTGGAACCAATTATTGACGGGCGAGCAGACGTGGTATTTGGTTCGCGTTTTTTGGGCGGGCCGCAGCGGGTGCATTATTTCTGGCACTACGTTGCGAACAAGATGCTGACGCTTCTGAGCGACATTTTCACGAACTTGAAATTGACGGACATGGAGACCTGTTACAAAGTTTTTCGCACGGAAGTTTTAAAAGGGGTGCAGATCAAATCGAACCGGTTTGGGTTTGAGCCGGAGATTACGGCAAAGATTGCGAAGAAGAATTGGCGGATTTATGAAGTGCCGATCAGTTATGCGGGGCGGACTTACGAAGAAGGAAAAAAGATTACGTGGAAAGATGGAGTGAAAGCGCTCTGGTGTATTTTCTGGTTCTGGATCAGCGATTGATGCGAACGGCTTTGGATGCGTCGCAAGAGAGCACGAAGTAAAAAAAAAGGGCTGCCTCGAAAGACAGCCCTTACAAAGAAATGGAACGCTTTCGCTACGATTGCGGACTCAAGCGGCGCTGGAAAGTTAGGAGGATAAGGTCAGCGCGGCGGCGAACGCCGAATTTGTTGAGCAAATTCGAAACGTGAAATTTGACGGTGCGCTCGGCGATGTTGAGTTTGTTGGCGATTTCCTTGTTGGAAAGATTCTCGAGCAAAGAATCGAGAACTTCCTGTTCGCGGCGGCTGAGATTGGCGACGGAATCGGTCTTCAGGCGGCGCGTTTGATTGGTAAGGATCGAATCCACGAAACCGGACAGAACGGAACGTGGAACCCAAAAGCCGCCGTTGGCGACAAGCGGTAAAGCGCGAATGAGCTGATCGCGCGCTTCTTCGTAAGTCAGGATTCCCTTCACACCGAGGCGCAAGAGCGAAAAACTGTTGGCATCCTGATGCTGATCGCCGACGACGATAAGGCGCGCGTCGGTAAAGCGTTCGAGAATATTGGACAAGAGCGCGCCGGTCGCCTGACGGGCAGCGTGCGCATCCACGATATAAACCTGCGCTTTGGGGGGCTCCAGATTGCGGAGATCGGGAGCGAGGGTCGATTCGAGCTGTTTGGAAACGACCTTGAATTGGGGCTTGTTTAAAAGGCGTTCGAACTCGCTCAGGACCAGCGGGTGCGGGGAGAGCAAGCAGACAGAAAGCTTTGAGTTTGTGCGTTTGGTGGCCACTGTACGACAGGGTAAGTAAAACCTGGCCCAGGGGCAAGCAAGTCAAGGGGATGTGTCGCGGATTTGTTACTGACGGTTTGGGTGTATTTCCAGAGCGGCGCGGGGGCAGAACATAGAGAGCCAAGAGGGCAAAGCCGGCTCGGCGGGCTAGCGAGGGAAATCGCCGAAAAAGGCGCAAATCAAGGGATTCATCCCACGAAACGCTCCGCCCGATGGAAGGAGGTTGGCATTCCCGAGGGAAAGCCACGTAAAATAGGGATTACCTGCGAAGGCTCCTACCCGAGGCTGTGGAGGGGACCGGGAGCGGGCGCCGCAAGGAGTCATCACCAACTTCACTTCCATGAGAAATCTGGCGGAATCACAAAAAGCTCTG
>Ga0070734_10001885_pt1 | contig 28075 bp, 25 predicted proteins | sample Coa_R1_8_FD_66444 | JGI IMG/M metagenome (GOLD analysis project Ga0070734, IMG submission 66444) | Surface soil microbial communities from Centralia Pennsylvania, which are recovering from an underground coalmine fire - Coalmine... | ecosystem: Environmental > Terrestrial > Soil > Unclassified ... | reverse complement strand
AGCTACGCGGTCGGCATCGACACGGACGAGGTCGAGAAGTTCCAGCTCAAGGTCAACGCCGAGCGCTGGGAGCAGACGTTCGCCTACATCCGCTCGCGCCCCGAGCTGGAGGACATCGTGATCTCCGGCGGCGACGCCTATCAGCTGCGGCCCGAGCAGATCACCCAGATCGGCGAGGCGCTGCTGTCGATCGACCACATCCGCCGGATGCGCTACGCCACCAAGGGGCTGGCCGTCATGCCCCAGAAGATCCTGACTGACGACGCCTGGGTCGACGCGCTGACCGGCGTGGTCGAGCACGGGCGCAAGCTGCACAAGGAGGTGGTGATCCACACCCACTTCAACCACCCGCGGGAGATCACCGAGATCACCCGGGCGGCGACGGACAAGCTCATCGAGCGCGGCATCACCGTGCGCAACCAGACCGTGCTCCAGCGGCGGGTCAACGACAACGCGGCGACGATGCAGCTGCTCGTGCGCCGGCTCAGCTACGTGAACGTCCACCCCTACTACATCTACATGCACGACCTCGTGAAGGGGGTCGAGGACCTGCGCACCACGCTGGCGACCGGCCTGCAGATCGAGAAGGAGATCCGGGGCGCGACGGCCGGGTTCAACACGCCGACCGTCGTCGTCGACGCGCCCGGCGGGGGCGGCAAGCGCGACGCCCACTCGTACGAGCACTACGACCGCATGACCGGCGTCTCGGTCTACACCGCCCCGGCGGTCCACCCGGGCGTCACCTACTTCTACTTCGACCCCATCGATCTGCTGCCGCCCGAGGGTCAAGCCCGCTGGGCCGACCCGGCCGAGCACGACAAGATGATCGAGGAGGCGCGCGCGGCAGCGCTCGCCAAGCCGCACCTCTAGTCGCCATGAGCAGCGGTTGTACCAACTGCGGCCAGAAGGGTGGCTGCGACGCGCGCAAGCACGAGATGTTCGGCGCCATCGACGCGGCGCTGGCGCGGCTCTACCCGACGCGGCGGTGGGACGAACGGGACGAGGCGGCCGGGTTCGGCGCCGGGCTCTCGGCGGGGGAGGGGGACGCCCTGGCGGCGGCGCTGGCCGAGCGGCTGCGCGCCGCCACGCTGTTCCGGCCCGGCACCGCCGAGGAGACCTGCGACTACGTCTACGTGCTCTGCCTCGGCCGCACGCCCTCGCTGGTGGAGCTGCGCGAGTCGGCGCTCGACGGGGACGCGGGCGCGGCGCTGCGCGACGCCATCGCCGAGGGGCCGGTGACCGAGGTCTACCTGCGCGTGGCGCTCTCGACGCTGGCGCCGTTCGCGGCCGTGCAGGAGGTGGTCCTGACGGCCGCCGCCGACCAGGCTGACGGCGCGGTCGTCGTGACCGAAGCCCCCCGGGCGGGAATCTTCGAGCCTGGCTTGCTCAAGCGCCTGCAGCTGCTGGTCGGCGTGCTGGCCGAGCGGAACATCCGGCACCTCGACTTCGGCGAGATCGTCGAGCCGCCCCAGGGGTTCGATCCGGGGAGCTACCCGGACGAGTACGGCGGACTGCCCGGGATCGCCAACTACCTCTTCTACCCGCAGCCTCCGGCGGCCGTCGCCACCACCACCCTCATTTGAGCTTGGCCGCCAGCTCGGGCTGTAGGCCGACGGCCATCGCCTTGGCGCGCCGCTCCTCGGGCGGGTCGTAGCGGCCCACCGGCGCCGCCGCCACCTCGTCGACCTCGCGCTTGGCGTCGGCCGGCCGATCACTGTCGAGGTACATCTTCGCCAGATAGACGCGCGCCCGCAGGGCGGCCGGGTTGATCTGGAGCGCCCGGAGCAGGTGCTCCTCGGCCTGCTTGCGGTCCCGTTTCGGCCAGGGGAGCTTGTCGAAGAAGCGCCCCCAGGCGGTCTCCACCCCGCCGTCCTGATAGCTGTCGTCGAGCGAGGCAGCCTTGCCCAACCGATCCCGGAATTTCCCCTCGAGGCCGATCGACAGCGCCTTCACCACGCCCAGCCCCAGCGCGTAGTTGCCCATGTTGACGGCCGCCCAGTAATAGCCGGCCACGTCGTTGGGATTGACGGCGATGGCGTGCTCGGCGATGTCCCAGCCGTCCTTCCCCCAGCGGGACCGCTGCTCGCGGGCGAGGCCGGGATCGTCGCTGGCCCAGAAATAGAACCGGGCCGCTCGCCAGAGGAGGCCGTAGTCGTTCGGCGCGCGCTGCAGGCCCGCCTGCACCAGCCGCTGCTCCTCGGCGAACGCGGCCCGATCGTCACGCCGGCGGTGCAGCTCGTCGAGCCGCGCCAGCAGCCCCGGCAACGGCAGCGCGGCGGCCGCGACCCCGGCGTCGTGGGCGCCCGGATGAGGGTGCGCGGTCCCCGCGTCGCGCGCGCCCCCCGTCGCGCCGTCGACGCAGAGACCGATCGCCAGGGCGGCGGTTAGGAGGTTCACGCGCGGAGTATATAGGTTATGCTCGCGGCAGCCCCGAGGAGGAACGCCGTGCCCGACCAGACCAACCACCACGCTGAGCTGAAAGTCGACGACAAGATTCTGGAAATTCCCGTGGTGGTCGGCACGGAGGACGAACGCGCGATCGATATCGCGAAGCTCCGCAGCGCGACGGGCCTGGTGACGCTCGACCCGGCCTTCATGAACACGGCGTCGACGAAGAGCGCGATCACCTTCCTCGACGGCGAGAAGGGGATCCTCCGCTACCGCGGCATCCCGATCGACGAGCTGGCCGAGAAGTCGACCTTCGTCGAGGTCTCGTACCTTCTCATCTACGGGCACCTCCCCAGCAAGCAGGAGCTGGCCGCCTTCTCCGAAGCGCTGACGCGCCACTCGATGATCCACGAGGACATGAAGCGCTTCTACGACGGCTTCCCGGGGTCAGCCCACCCGATGGCGATCCTGTCGGCGATGGTGCTGACGCTCTCCAGCTTCTACCCCGAGGCGCTCAACGTGAAGAACCGCGTCGAGCAGGAGGCGACCATCGCGCGCCTGATGTCCAAGATGCGGACCATCGCCGCGTTCTCCTACAAGAAGTCGATCGGGCAGCCGTTCGTCTACCCGAAGAACAACCTCAGCTACTGCGCGAACTTCCTCAACATGATGTTCTCGGTGCCGGCCGAGCCCTACGAGATCGACGAGGAGATCGTCAAGGTCCTGAACCTGCTGCTCATCCTGCACGCCGACCACGAGCAGAACTGCAGCACCTCGACGGTCCGCGTGGTCGGTAGCTCGCAGGCCAACCTGTTCGCCTCGATCTCGGCCGGCATCTGCGCGCTGTGGGGGCCGCTGCACGGCGGGGCGAACGAAGAGGTGCTGACGATGCTGGAGGCGATCAAGGCCGACGGCAGCGGGCCCCAGAAGTTCGTCGAGCTGGCCAAGAAGAAGGACTCGGGCTTCCGCCTGATGGGCTTCGGCCACCGCGTCTACAAGAACTACGACCCGCGCGCGAAGATCATCAAGGTCGCCGCCGACAAGGTCATGTCGAAGATGAAGCACCCGGACCCGCTGCTCGACATCGCCAAGTCGCTCGAGGCGGCGGCGCTCAGCGACCCGTACTTCGTCGAGCGGAAGCTCTATCCCAACGTCGACTTCTACAGCGGCATCATCTACCGGGCGCTGGGGATCCCGACCAACATGTTCACCGTCATGTTCGCCATCGGGCGTACGCCCGGGTGGATCGCCCACTGGAAGGAGATGAGCGAGGACGCGTCGACGAAGATCGCGCGCCCGCGCCAGGTCTACACCGGCCCGGCGCTGACCCACTACGTCCCCATCGACAAGCGATAACGCCGGCTGGGAGCCGCCCGCTCGGCTCCCTCTCGCTCCGCTCGGCCTTCCGACGGGGGCAGGCCTCGGCTCCGCTCCTCCCTCCCGGTCTCCTGATCTCCTGAATATTGCGTCTGCCACCCAGGCTCCGGCCAGGGCGCACCGGAGTGCGAGGTCCGTCTGCGGACCTCGCGCGGAGGGGCGCAACCAAGCGCTCGCGGCGTGTGCTCGTGCGCCGAGGCTCGCCGCGCGCGGTAGCCGACGCGAGCCGCGTCGGAGCTGGGGCCAGGGGCCGGAGAGCTACTTCTTGGCCGGCGCGGCCGGCTTGGCGGGCGCCGGCTTGGCGGCCGCGGGCGCAGCGGCGCCGGCCGGCGGGGGAGACGTGGCCGGCGGCGGCGACGTCGAGGCAGGGGCAGCCGGGGCCGCCGGCGCCGCGGCGCCGCCGCTCGAGGCCGACCCCGCGCCGCTGCCGCCTTCGGCCTCGTCACCCTCGGGGGCGCGGTCCCACTTGTTCACGGTGCCGTTGCCCGTCGTGTCGTAGCCGATGCGATCGAGCTTGCCGCCCTCGTAGTACTGCCATTCGTCGACCTTGCCGTCGCCGTTGTTGTCGCGCTCGATGCGGACCAGCTTCTCGTTCTCGTAGTACTTCCAGACGTCGGGGCGCTGATCGAAGTTGGTGTCCAGCTCCTCGCGAACCAGCTTGCCGTCGGCGTAGTAGCGGGTGATGTCGAACTTGCCGTCGAAGTCGAGGTCGGCCTCGTCCATCGTGACCTGCGCGCCCTTGTCGTCGTAGTAGTAGACGAGGTCGATCTTGCCGTCGTGATTGAGGTCGACCTCCTTGCACGCCAAGACCTCGGTCTTCTGGCCGCCCACGTCGACGGTCGAATAGAACTTCCAGACGTCGGCCTTCTGATCCTGGTTCGTGTCGGCGGTGACCACGTTCTTCCCCTTGTCGTCGCACTTGGTGCGGTCGACGTTCGGGGGGGTCGGGACGTTGCTTCCCTTGGCGTTGACCATCTCGGCGTGCTTGGGGCTCTCCCCGCAAGCGACAGCCAGGAAAGCCGCAGAGACCGCCAGGAAACCCAGCGTCAACCAGGACCTAGAATGGGGCATGGCGCCTACGGTAGGGCGGAAATGGTGCGGTATCAAGTGCTTGCGATCTTGACCCGCCACCTATGGTCATGCATGGTCACGGCATGGCGAGGAAGAAGGTTTCCACGACCATCTACATCACCCCCGAGCAGAACGATCAGCTCAAGCAGCTAAACGCGAAGACCCGCGTCCCGGTCGCCGAGTACATCCGGCAAGGGATCGACATGGTCCTCGAAAAAGAACGGCACAACCTGCCGGGGCAGCTCACACTGCACGTTCCATCCGGCCGCTGAACCGCGCCGCCGTCCTCGCCTCATGCCCACGCCGACGCGTCTGATCCGAAACTTCTCCATCATCGCGCACATCGATCACGGCAAGTCGACGCTGGCCGACCGGCTGCTCGACGCCACGGACGCGCTGACCGATCGCGAGCGCAAGGCGCAGTTCATGGACAGCATGGACCTCGAGCGCGAGCGCGGGATCACCATCAAGGCGGCGACCGTCCGGCTCACCTACAAGGCCTCCGACGGAGAGACCTACGAGCTCAACCTGATCGACACGCCCGGGCACGTCGATTTTCATTACGAGGTGTCGCGCTCGCTGGCTGCGTGCGAAGGGGCCGTGCTGGTGGTCGACGCCTCGCAAGGCGTGGAGGCGCAGACGCTGGCCAACGTCTACCTCGCCGTGAACAACAACCTCACCATCGTCCCGGTGATCAACAAGATCGACCTGCCGGCCGCCGATCCGGAGAACGTCCGGCGGCAGATCGAGGAGGTCGTCGGCATCGACGCCTCGGAGGCGATCCTGGCTTCCGCAAAGGAAGGGAAGGGGATCGTCGAGATCCTCGAGGCGGTGGTGGCCAAGGTGCCGCCGCCGACGGGCGATCCGGACAAGCCGCTGCGCGTGCTGCTGCTCGACAGCTGGTACGACACCTACCGGGGCGTCGTGATCCTGGTGCGCATCATCGACGGCGTCATGCGGCCCAAGCAGAAGCTCCGCTTCATGGCCGCCCGGCGCGAATACGAGATCCAGACCCTGGGGGCGTTCGCGCCGTTCGCGCGCGAGATGCCCGAGTTGACGCCGGGAGAGGTGGGTTTCTTCACTGCCGCCATCAAAGAGGTGAGCGACGCCCGGGTGGGCGACACCATCACCGACGCCGCGCGCCCCTGCGCCGAGGCGCTCCCCGGGTTCCAGCCGGCCAAGCCGATGGTCTTCGCCGGGATCTTCCCGACCGACACCGCCCGCTACGAGGACCTGCGCGACGCGCTCGACAAGCTGCGGCTCAACGACGCCTCGTTCACCCGCGAGCCGGAGACCTCGGCCGCGCTGGGGTTCGGGTTCCGCTGCGGCTTCCTGGGGCTCCTCCACATGGAGATCGTCCAGGAGCGGCTCGAGCGCGAGTACAACCTCGACCTCATCACCACCGCTCCCACGGTGCGCTTTCGCTGCGTGCTGAGGAACGGCGACGTCATCGAGCTCGATAACCCCGCGAAATTCCCCTCGGAAGGCGACATCGACCGGATCGAGGAGCCGGTCATCGCCGTCACCATCCACACCCCGCCGGAATACGTGGGGGGGATCCTCAAGTTGTGCGAAGAGAAGCGTGGCACGCAGACGGGGCTCTCCTACGCGGGCGAAAAGCGGGTGATCATTCGATATGACCTGCCGCTCACCGAGATGGTGTTCGGCTTCTACGACCGCCTCAAGTCGGTCTCGCGCGGCTACGCCTCGCTCGACTACGAGCCCAAGGAGTATCAGGCCGCCGACCTCGTCCGCATGGATCTGCTGGTCAACGGCGATCGGGTCGACTCCCTATCCCTCATCGTTCACCGCCAGGGCTCGTACGAGAAGGGGCGCGACCTCTGCGTGAAAATGAAGGAGCTCATCCCCTCGCAGCAGTTCGAGGTGGCGATCCAGGCCGCCATCGGCTCGAAGATCATCGCCCGGACGACGGTCAAGGCCCTGCGCAAGAACGTCACCGCCAAGTGCTACGGCGGCGACATCTCGCGCAAGCGCAAGTTGTTGGAGCGACAGAAAGAGGGTAAGAAGCGGATGAAGCAAGTGGGCAACGTCGAGATCCCGCAAGAGGCCTTCCTGGCCATTTTGAAGGTGGAGTAGCGATGGGCCGCCGCAGCGTTCCCGAGGAGCGAACCCCCAGCTTGCTGAGCTGGTGGCGAAAGCGCTCGGCGGCCCGCAACGCCCGCACCGAGGGGCGCCACCTGGTCAAGGAGGCGGCCCGCATCCTGAAGCGCAAGAGCTACCGGATCCCGGCCGGCGTGGCGACGGAGATCAAGGCCGAGATCCAGTCGGTGGAGACCGCCCTGGGCGGCGACGACCTCGACGGGCTCCGCAAGGCGATTGCCGGCCTCGACGACGCCATGGACAAGCACCTGGCGTTCGCCCGCAAGTCGACCGTCCGCGAGTACTCCGAGTCCATCGGCGTGGCCGTGGCCGTGGCCCTCCTGCTGCGCGCCTTCGTGGTCGAGGCCTTCCAGATCCCCTCCGGGTCGATGATCCCGACGCTGGAGGTGGGCGACCACATCTTCGTCTCCAAGTTCTCCTACGGGCTCAGCATCCCCTTCACCGACACCAAGATCCTGCAGTACGCGCAGCCCAAGCGCGGCGACGTCATCGTCTTCAAGTTCCCGCAGGACCACAGCACCGATTACATCAAGCGCGTGGTCGGCCTCCCCGGCGACGTCATCGAAATGAAGCAGGAGGAGCTGTACGTCAACGGCAAGCCGGTCCAGCGCGAAAGGCTCCCCCGCGTCTGCAACGACGGCGAGGCGCCGCGCGCCGGCGGCCTCTACGATCACGACGACTGCGAGCTGTGGGAAGAGAACCTCGGCGGCGTGAAGCACGAGACGATCCAGGAACCGGGGCGCGGCGGGCGCGACTTTCCGCGCACCGTGGTGCCCGCCAATCAGCTGTTCGTCATGGGCGACAACCGCGACAACTCGTCCGACTCGCGGGTCTGGGGGTTCGTCGACATGGAGCTGGTCAAGGGCCGCGCGCTCATCGTCTGGTGGTCGCGCGCGGAGACCGACGGCTATAGCCCGGTCAGCTGGTTCAAGGCGATCCGCTGGGGACGCTTCTTCCAGCCCGTCAGATAGGGCGAGGGCTGGGGCCCGGCCGCGTCACTGGGCCAGCGTCAGCTTGAACATCTCGGTCGGCGAATAGTCGCCCCCCGGGATCTGGACGACCTGCGCGTTGGCCGGCGCGGCCGCCGTGAGCTGCATGTTGCTGTTGGCGTTGACCAGCGTGTACGAGCCGGCGAGGACCTGCGTCATCCACCAGAGCTGATTGGCGCCGCCGTCGTTGGCCCACTGGATGAGGCCTCCGCCGGCCGACCTGACCGCCCCGCTGATGTCGAGGTAAAGGCCGCTCGAGGCCGAGCGGATCCGGTATTCCCCCGAGTCGCTGAGCGCGTTCACGCGCTCGAAGAAGAACTGCTGGTTGGCCAGCCCGGTCGGCGGGTCGAGGACGATCTGGGCGCCGGCCGCGGACGAATAGCCCGAGACGTCGAGGCACAGGTCGGTGGCCGTGTTGCAGATGGTGTAGGGGACGTTGGGATCGAAGTCGCGAAAGACGGTGACCACGTTCTTCCACCCGCCGCACGCGCCGTAGGCCTCGCCGTAGAACCCGACCGTGGTGCAGGAGTTGCGGCAGAGCGCGTTGGTTCCGAACGGGTTCGAGTAGGGGCTGCCGGGCTGGTTGGCGCCGATGCGGCCGCTCACCGGGCCCCGGTCCCAGTCGAACCCGTTGCAGAAGTAGGCCTGCGGTGGGCTGACGAAGATGTTGCCGAAGAACGCGCTCTCCTGCATCGGGTGGGCGGGATCCCGCCCCCACCCCAGCGGCGCCGGCCCGTCGAGCCACAGGCTGATGTGACGCCCGGTCGTGTTGACGTGCGCCATCAGGCAGGCGGAGACGATCTGCTGGCAGCCGGCGTCGCAGGCGCCGTACTTCCACTGCGGCGCGACGCCCAGCGCCCCGCTGAACGTGTAGGAGTTGCCGTACTGGTCTTGCTTGACGAGGGCGTCACCGGCGGCGAGCGCGCAGCGCACCAGGTAGGTGACGGTCTGGCGGCCCGCCGAGGAGGTCATCAACCCGTTGACCGAGCTGAGCCCGTTCACCGAGGAGAGCCCGTTGACCGAGCTGAGCCCGTTCACCGAGGAGAGCCCGTTCACCGAGCTGAGCCCGTTCACCGAGCTGAGCCCGTTGTCGGACACCAGCGCGCCGCCGGCCGTCTGCTGAACGTCGACGTCGTCCGCGGCGCAGCCCGCCGCCGCCACCGCCGCCGCCGTCGCAACCGTCGCCGCCATCAGAGACGAAAGCGTGGCACCGCGCGTGTAACCCACGCTCGGGACCATTGCAGCTACAATGCCACCCAGAAGCGTATGCCAACGCACAGTCCGCGGGCCGTAGTTGTTGGGCTTTCACCGCGGCATGACAGGCGACCTTGTTGCCTGTGGACCCACCAACTGTTGCCTCCGCCGCAACGGCGGGCGGAACCGGCTAGTGGCGAAGGAAGAAGACGAGGGCGGCGACGACCGCGAGGATGCCGCCCACGACGGCGACGAGGCGGTAGGCCTCGAAGCGGTCGGGGCTGCTGTCCAGCGAGCGCTGGGTGCGCGCGATCTCCTCGCGCAGAGCGTTCGCGTCGGCGAAGCGCTTGTCCTTGTCCTTGGCCACCATCTTCAAGATGATCGCGTCGACGGCGGGCGGGATGACCACCTTGTCCGACAGCTTCGACGGCGCGGGCGGCTCGTGGCGCATGTGGAAGTTGATGATGTCGATCGGGCTCTTCGCGCTGGCGAACGGGAGGGTGCCGGTCAGCATCTCGTAGGACATCATGCCCAGCGCGTAGAGGTCCGAGCGGCCGTCGAGCTTCTGGCCGCGCAGCTGCTCGGGCGACATGAACTCCAGCGTCCCCAGCGTCTGGCCCACCGCGGTCAGAGCGGGAACCTGGCGTTCGTCGGAGACCACCTTGGCGATGCCGAAGTCGAGGACCTTGACGTGGTCCTCGCCCTCGCGCGTCTCGATGAAGACGTTCTCTGGCTTCATGTCGCGGTGGACGATGCCGTTGGCGTGCGCCTCCGCCAGCGAGGCGGCCACCTGGTCGAGGATCTTCAGCACCCGCTCGTAGGGGAGCGGCCCCTCGGACTTCTGGACCTGGTGCAGGCTCTTGCCGCGCAGGAGCTCCATCGCCAGGTAGAGGATCCCGTCGGGCGTCTCGTCGAAGTCGTAGGTGGTGACCGTGTGGGGGTCGCGCAGCTTCGAGCAGGCCTCCGCCTCGCGGCGGAACCGGGCGACGATCGTCTCGTCGGCCACGTTGTGCGGGTGAAGGATCTTGAGCGCCACGGCGCGCCCCGTGGCGATCTGCTTGCCGCGGAAGACCGCGCCGAAGCCCCCTTCGCCGACCTTGTCCTCGACGAGGAAGCGGTGATTGAGCGTGCGCCCGATCAGGTTCTCCAGCGGCTGGGCCGGCGGTCGCAGCCCGGCCAGGGGGCGCTCCGGGCCGGGGGCGGCGGAGGCGGACGCCGGCGCGACCTGGGGCGACGAGTTGACCACCGCGGCGGCCGGGAGCGGGGCGAACGGGTTGGCCTGCGAAGCGCCGGGGGACGCCGCCTGCGGCGCCGGAGCGAGGGGGGGCGGCGGATCGGGGGAGACCTTGATGGTGGCCGCGGCCGGGGCGCCCTTCAGCACCGCCTTGCGCACCGCCTCGACGGCGGCGCGCTGGCTGATGGCCGTGGGGGAGATGGGGCGGCCGCAGGCGCCGCAGAACCGCGCGTCGTCATCGATCTCCGCCTCGCAATGTGGACAACGAGACATGACCGCAGCCTTAAGGGAGGGTCACCCGTCCGTCGGAGCGCGTCGCCTGATCGCGCGCGCACTTCATCACGAAGATCCCGCCGGCGGCCGCCGCCACCAGCGCCACCATGAACCAGGCCAGCAGCGACGGGACCCGCCGCTGCCCGGGCGCCGGCGGCTCGCGCCGCGCGCGCACGCCCGCGGTGTCGGTGGCGTCGGTCTTGGTCGGGACGTCGTCCTCGGCGCCCAGCAGGCCCGTCGGCAGCCGCTCTTCGACCGTCTCGTGGCCGATGCTGGACTCGTCCACCGCGCCGACGCCTCCCATCATGGGCTCGGGAACAGGGTCGTTCCCCGGGTCGTAGCCGACGAACCCCACCACGTCCTCGGCGGCCGGAGACTTCAGCGCCTCGCCGTCGAACCGGGCCAGCGTCACCGTGATGTTGTCCGGGCCGTCGCGATCGAGCGCCTTCTGGATCAACGCCTCGCCGGCCTTGTCGAGATCCGGCTCCGTGACCAGCACCGAGAGGATCTCCTCGTCGGTGACCGGCCCGTGCAGCCCGTCCGAGCAGAGCAGGGCCACGTCCCCCTTGCGCAGCGAGACCTGCGACAGGACCACCTCGACGCTCTCCTGGACGCCCAGCGCCTGGAGGATGATGTTGGCGTGCTCGAACGCCTTGGCCTCGTCGGGGGTCATGGCGCCGGCCTCGATCAGCTGCCAGGCCAGCGACTGGTCCTTGGTCACCTGCGCCAGCTTCCCGTCGCGCAGGATGTAGCAGCGCGAGTCGCCAATCTGGGCCACCACCAGCGTGTCGTCGACCAGGCCGGCGGCGGTACAGGTGGTCCCCATCCCGCGCTCGCTCTGATTGTCGCGCGACTGGATGAAGATCCGCTCGTTGGCGCGCTGGACGGCCCGGCGCAGCAGGCGGGCGAACCCGTCGCGCGGCAGCGCCTCGGCGGTGGTCAGCGATTCGTAGATCGCGTCGGCCGCCATCTGCGCGGCGACCTCGCCCGCCGCGGCGCCGCCCATCCCGTCGCAGACCAGCAGCAGCGCCCCCTTGTCCCCCAGCTTGAAGGTGAAGGGGGGCCGGCCGTCCGAGGCGCGCACCGAGCCGGTCACGTCGGCGACGAGGAAGTTGTCCTCGTTGTGCTCGCGAATCAGCCCTACGTCCGTCTTACCGAAGACCTCGATCGAGATGTCGGGGGGCGTTGGCATCGGCAGGGTGGGCTCTCATCCTATCTCGAACCGCAGCAGCTCGTCTCCCATTCGGATGAGATCCCCGGAATTGAGCCCATGGGGTCCGCGCAGCCGAAGGAAGGTCCCGTTCGAGCTCCCCAGGTCCTCGACGTGCCCGCGCCCATTCCGGAAGGAGATCTGGGCGTGCCGCCGCGACATGAACTCGTCGTCGGAGAAGACCAGGTCGGCCGTCTCACGGCCGAGCACCAGGTCCGGTCGGGTCAGGTGGAAGACGTCCCGGGTCACCGCGGCCGGGGTGATCTGCCGCAGCCGCGCCCAGGGGGGGCGGACCGGCGTCCCGAACACCACCACCCCATGCTCGAGCGCGGGACGCAGGTTCCGCTCGGCGTCGGTCAGGAGCTCGAACTTCAGGACCTGCTTGCCGACCAGCAGGTAGTCGCCGTCCTGCAGGTCGACCGGCCCCCGCAACCGCACGTAGACGCCGTTGCGCCCCTCGAGCGGCGTGAGCACCCGGCCGGTCAGGCTGGCGACGATCCGAGCGTGCCGGGGGGCGAGGTGAGGATCCTCGAACAAGAGGTCCCCCTCGCTCCGCCCGATGTCGATCTGGTCGCCCAGGAGGTTATAGGAGATGCCGTCGGTGCCGTCCCGGTGGACCACCACCAGGCGAAACCCGACCTGCTGCTGGCCGACGCGGATGGCGGCCGCCATCGGGGAGGCCACCGGGCCGCTCTCGACCATCTTGTCGGTCGAGCGGTTCGAGGCGATCACCCCGGCGCGCGCGTTCGCGCCCTCGGACAACGCTTCAACGGGCAGCCGAGTCCCACAGAACTGGCAAAAGACGACCTCGGACCCGTTCAGGTTTCCGCAGCGACCGCACTTCATCATGTCGAAGGGGTTTGCAAGGGGCCGAATCCTTTGATAACAGGCGGCCCGGACCTCTTCACCCCGCGCTGCTCCGCCATTTCCTCGATTTCCTAAGTGCGTCAACAGATAACAACTTCCGACGGTGCGGTCAAACCCGGGCCGGGCCCTTCGGAGGCATCCCGAACCGACGGGCGTGGCCTTTCGCCGGGCCAGGCCCAGCTTCGTCCCCGCGTGACATCCGTGGATCCAACGCCGGCGCCCCACCAGAGTTCCCGCGCCGCTTCGGGCCGGGCGCCGCTCGCCCTCGCGCTGTTCGTCGCGCTGGCGGCGACCGCCTGCGGTCCGCTGGTCGAGCGCGCGCCGTTCGCCGTGCGGCCCGACTCGGTCCGTCCCGCCGACCTCCTCGGCCCGTACGACGGCATCGTGCTGGACGCCGACTCGGATCGACCGGTGGCGGGCGCGACCGTGGCCGCCTCCTGGGCGTTCGAGAACGGGATCGGGTTCCACGCCCCGGCCGGCGCGCGCGAGGTCGTGGTGCAGACCGGCGCCGACGGTCGCTACACGATCCCCCGGCTCGACGACCTGCCCGAGGGGGCATCGACGCGCATCCGGCGCTTCACGCTGGTCATCTACCACCGCGGCCACGTCGGGTGGCGGAGCGATCGCGTGTTCCCCGGACGCCTGGTCCGCCGCGACTTCAGCCAGCGTGGAAACCGCGTGCGGCTCGACCGCTGGCAGCCCTCGTATCGCCACGCCAGCCACCTGGTCTTCCTCGGGGGCGGCAGCAAGATCCGGCTGGCCGCCGCCTGGGAGCTGCAGCCGGCCGCGCTGGAGATGGAAGGGGAGCGGGTCCCGGCGGGGCACGGCAAGACCGAGGCGCCCGAGGCGGCCCGCGCGCTGACGCTGCTCGATGTCTCCAAGCTGCTCAGCGACGAGGAGATCCGCGGCGTCACCGGCTACGTCGGCAAGTTCGAGGACGGCAAGCTGACCGACCTTCCGACCACCGAGTTCTACGACAGCCGCCACTTCAAGGCGCTGGGCAAGCCCGAGAGCTACGACGTCGGCCTCCGCGTCTGGCGGCTCGGCTCGGCCGCCTCCGAGGTGCAATACAACAAGCTGATGGCCACGCTGCCCGGCGCCCACGGCACGGACGAGGTGGGCGACGCCTCGTTCCGCGCGCAGTCGGGCGCGATCGGCGGCCTGGTCTTCCTCGTCCGCGAGCGCGGCGTGGTGGTGTCGATGACCTGCGGCAACGGGCAGTGCCCCGAGCCGGCGCAGCTGGCCAAGCTGGCCAAGCTGGTCGAGTCGCGCCTCCCCGAGCTGCCCGTCGAGCCGTCGCACGCCGTGCCGCCCCCGTCGGAGGGGACGACCCCTGGCGACATCGACAACCCGGCCGTGAAGCCCACGCCCGCACCGGAGCCCAGCCCATGAGACGCCTCGCCAGCCTCCTCGTCGTCGCCGTGGTGCTCTCCACCCGTCCGGCCGGCGCCTACGACCCCGCGACCACGCACGCCGGGCTGACCGAGCGCGCGGTCCTGGCCTCGGAGCTTCACCGCGTCCTCGCCCACCGGCTGTCGCGGCCCCTGGGGCTGTTCGAGCCGGTCGTGCTCAACCGCGCCGATCTCGATCCCACGCTGGCGCGGTTCCTCGGCGGCCGGCTCGACGCGCTCGATCCGGCGGGCGGCTACCGCCCCGGGGACGACGGCGCGGCGCCGGCCATCTCCTGGGTGGTCGCCGGCGCGGTGATCGCCATGACCCCCGCCGAGCGCGCCGCCAACCTGTTCTACGATCCGTCGCGCGGCAACGGCCTGACGCAGGCCGGGGGCGCCTTCCAGCTGGGCCACGATCTGCGCATGCTGTTCGCCGAGGGGGGCGGGATCCGCGGCGCCAGCACCGGGACGACGTTCAACCTGACCGGGCGGCCCTCGACCGAGTGGCTGCTGGCGCCCGAGAACGACGTCGGCCTGCGGGCGTTCTACGACGGCCTCGAGGCGGCCACCGTCGCCGAGCAGCCGGGCCCGCGCGCGACGGCGCTGGCGCGCGCGCTGCTGGCGCTGGGCGGGACGCTGGGGGTGCTCGAGGACGCCGGCGATCCGGCGCACGTGCGCAACGACTTCCGCGCCGCCTACCTGGGCGACGGCGGCTCGAGCCTGTTCGACCGTGGCTCGCGCTTCGAGCGCTACGTCGCCGAGGCGTTCGGCGAGGCGGGCGTCCCCGCGCCGGACCAGCCGGTCAAGCGCCCGACGGTGATGGCCTACATCACCGCTGCCGATCGGCAGGGGCTGGCCGATCGAACGCAGCGGCGGTTCTTCTCCGACGGGACCATCCCCGAGAGCGTCGTCGTCGACCGGTTGACCACGCCGGCCGAGGTGATGCAGGACGCGCGCGCCTCGCTGCCATATGCGCTGCCGCGGGTTCCTCGCCTCGCCGACCTCGCGGGGATGGGTGACATCCACTACGCCTACGCGCCGGCAGATCCGGGCGCCTCCGCCGAGGCGCCCCGGCGGCGCCTCTTCGCCTACCTGCGGCTGCCGGGCAAGGTGCGCTTCTTCCTCGACCGCGCCGTCTACCACGACACCGCGCGCGCGCTGCTGCCCGAGATCGGCGGCTACGCGGCCGGGCTCATCGACCACCTGTTCCGGGCCGAGATCCACCTCGAGGTGAAGGCGGGCACCGTGGCCGTCTCGGTGTCCGGCGCGGAGGGCCAGGTGCGCAAGGGCGAGGTTCGGCTCTACGTCGAGGACGCCCACGGGCGGCGCGCCGCGTTCGCCTCCGTGCCGGCGTCGGGGACGACCGCGCCGCTCACGCTCCCCGCCGGCGCCCGCCGGATCGCGGCGGTGCTGCGGGGTGAGGACGACGCGGGCGAGCTGGTGGCGGTGGCGGAGCAGCCGATTCTCTGACGATCGGCAGCCGGCGGCGCGGCACGACCACCTCGCCCGGGGCGATCGCCTCGAGCAGCGCCGCCGCCTCCGCCCGCTCGTCGGGATCGTCATCCTCGGCGGCCGCGGCCACGGCCCGGCGGAGCGCCTCGAGCAGCCCGGGATCGCGGGCCAGGGCAAGGGCGCGCAGCGCGGCGGCCTCGTGTGGCGCAGCCGCGCGGGTAGCCCAGGCCAGGAGGCGCGCCCCCTCGGGGCCGGGGTCGAGCTCGGCGGCACGCCGGAAGGCCGCCGTCGCCTCGGCCCGCTGCTCGTCTTCGAGCGCCACGCGCCCCAGATCGAACCAGGGCCAGGGGTTCTCGGGATCGAGCGCGGTCGCCTCCTTGAGCGCCCCGACAGCCGCCGCCAGCCGCCCCAGCCGCCGCAGCGCCACGCCGCGCGCGTGGGCCGCGCCCGCCGCGCCGGGATCCTGCTTGAGGGCCCGCTCGGCCTGGCGCAGCGCCACCACCGGGGTGACCTCCTCGCCCGAGGGGTCGAAGACGTCCGGCGCGTACTCGCCGTCCGGGCCGTAGAGCACCTGCTCGCGCGCGACCGTGGCGTCGAGCCAGGGCCCGAACGCCGAACCGGCCAGCGCGCGCTCGTCGGCGCCCGCGTCGTAGCGCACGACGCGCCCGTCACCGTCGAGGGCGTAGCGCTCGCCCGCCGCCGCGACGGCGAACGTCAGCTCGTCGGGCCGGTCGCCCGGTTGCGCCAGCTCGGCCAGGCGGACGGGCGCGCCCGCGCCGACCCCGGCGACGAGCACCGTCTCGTGGAAGAGGTCGGCGCCGTCGAACGATCGCAGGAACTCGCCGTACACCGCCGGGAGCTCCCGCCCCAGCGCCGCAGCCGCCGCCGCCAGCTCGGTCTCCGACGCCGGCGGCATCACGCGGATGAGCCCCGCCGGCAGCCGGGCCACCGCGCGGCGAAAGTGATCGAAGAACTGCTCCGGCTCGCGCCCGCGGCGGCGGTTCACTGGCGGCGCGTCACTTGTTGACGAGCGACGACGGGAGCGGGCTGCCCGAGACGGTGAACGCCGCGGCCAGCCTGGCCGAGACCCCGCGCCCCTGCAGGCGCCCGGCCCCCGGCTCGCGCCGGTTGCCGTCTCCCTGGAACGCCAGGACCGGGTCGGCGGCCAGCGCGGCACCGTCGACGCGCGGCTCGACGACCTCGACCACCCGAGCGGTGCCGTCGGAGACCGCCACCACCTGCACGGCGAGGTCGAACGCCCCCGCCACCAGCGCGGCGGCCGACGCGGGCGAGGCCCCCAGCGCCGCGGAGACGAGCGCCGTGAAGCGGCCCAGCGCCTCGAGCGCGGAGCGCCCCGGGAGCGCGGCGATGATCCCTTCCTGACCGCGCGAGGCGCAGAGCACGAGCTCGCCCAGCTCGGGCCCCACCAGCTCGCCCAGCACCAGGTGATCGGCGCGCAGCGTGGCCGCCACGCGCAGCAGGCCCGCCATGTCGGGGGCGGGCGCGAGGTCGGTCCACCCGCCGCGCGCGCTCGGCTGCGCGGCGCCGACCGCCACTACGCGGCGGTCGGCCGGGATGGCCGAGGCCAGCGCCCCCAGCACGTGCGGCAGCGCCGCGGCGTCGCCGGTCACCAGCAGGTTCCGGCGCGCGGCGATGGCGCTCTCGAACAGGGTCTGGGCGTCCCGGCTGCCGCCGGGCAGCAGATCGCCCAGCGCGCGCTCCTGCAGCACGGGACGCCGGATGGCGGCCACCACGCCGGTCGGGGAGGCGGGCGGGAAGGCGGCCGAGACGCGTGTCCCGTCGGCCAGCCGCACGTCGACCACCGGGTTGTCCGGCGCCGGGGGCGGGAAGGCGGTGTTGGCCAGGCGCCAGAGCGCGTCGGCCACGGCGTTCGGCTCGCCCAGGCTCGTCGGGTGCAGCGCCAGCCCCGACCCGCGATCGACCAGCGCCGCGTCGGGCGCCGTGATGAGGATCTGCGTGACGGCGGCGTCGGCCAGCAGCGCCTCGAACCCGGCCGCGCTCCCGCCGGTCTCCGAGGCCATCGGGGGAGCCGCGCTGGCGGGCGCGAAGGCGGCGGGCCGCTCGGCGGTGCCGGGGCGGGCGGCCGGCGGCGACGCGCGCCGCCCGCTCTCGTCCTCCGGTGCGCTGCGCGCGCCGGCGAACAGGCCCACGCTCCCGGTGTCCTCGGGCAGATCGGCGCTGGCGGCCGGGGCGGCCGGCTCTCCGTAGCCGTCCTCGAAGCTGTCGGAGTCGGAGTCGGCCAGCGAGGAGCTGGCCAGCGGCGTCGGCGGCCGGCGCGGCGGCGGGGGAGGCGGCGGCGGGATCGGCACGCGCCCCGAGCCGGGCGGCCGGGCGGCCAGCCCCAGATCGTCGTCCTCCTCGCTGCCACCGCCGAACTCGCCGTCGTCGTCGGTCGGCAGCTGCGAGGCGCTCGAGCCCGCGCGGCGCGGGGGCGGGGGAGGCGGCGGCGGAATCGGGAGCCGGCGCGCCGCGCTCGTCGAGGACGGACCGTCGAGCGGCAGCTCGGCGCCGGCACCGCCGCCCATGTCGATGCTGATCAGGAAGTCGCCCACGTAGACGCGATCGGAGGCCGACAGCAGCATCGGCGAGCCGATCTTGCGGCCGTTGACGTAGGTCCCGTTCGTGCTCTTGAGGTCGGCGACCTCGATCTGCCCGGGGCTCTTGACGGTGAACCGCGAATGCCGCTTCGAGACGTTGCCCTTGGCGAGGACGATGTCGTTGCCGGAGACGCGGCCGATGGTGATCTCGTCCTTGTCGAAGGTGAGCAGCTTCGGCTCACCGTTCTTCTCTGTCAGCGTCAGCTTGATCATGGAGCCTCGAGGTGGGGTTCAAGCGCACGGACGGCGCCAGGCGACGTTATTCTCGACGATCCCCTCGGTCAAGAACCGCACATGGCCGGTTCCGGTGTCCGTCGTGGGGCTCGTGCGTTGATCGTTCTTGGACGTCTAGCGACCGAGGAGCGCCCACAAGGGCGCGGAGAAAATCGCCACAATTCCACCCAGCGTCAACCCCACCATCCCGACGATCACGACCAGCGTGACGGGATCACGCGCTTCGGATTTCTGCTTGGGGCCGGTGGCCATTCGGGGGCAGTATACAGGCGAGCGCGCGACGAGGAGACGAGGAGGCGACATGACGCGATGGACGCTGGCAGTCTCCGCCGCGGTGATGGCCGCGGCGGCAATCCCGGCCGCCCCGCTGCGGGCCGCGCCGCCGAAGTACTACTTCCAGCTGCAACCGGTGAAGGCCGGCCCCGAGGTCGACGCCGATCTCAAGGCCTTCACGGGAGAGGCGCTCAAGGCGGAGCTCGCCAGCCGCCCCGAGTGGGCCTCGGACGTCGGGCCGGCGGGCCAGGCCGGCCCGGACACCGATCGGGCGGCGCTGGTCGCTGAGCTGAAGAAGCGCAACCTGCGCGGGTTCGACGTGACGGCGCGGATCGAGAAGCTCAAGCAAGAGGTGAAGGATCCGAAGCCAGGCGCCCGAAACAAGCGGCTGGCGGTCCAGGTCGAGCTGACCGTATTCGGCACGACGATCCCCGACGCCAAGCTGGCCTTCAGCGGCGACGGCTCGTCGGGGAGCGAGGCCGAGGTGTCGGACCGGCGGCTGGCGGCCGACACGGCCGACACCACCAAAGACGTCATCAAGGACGCCATCAAGCAGGCGGTCGACCAGGCGGTGCTCAAGCTGGCCATCGGCAAGGCGGGCCCGATGAACGAGAAGCACAAGAAGAAAAAGTAGAGCCGGAACGCCCCCTTCCGGCCAGGTGACGAGGGGCTTTCCGGGGCGTTCTCGTTTTGCTAGCTTCGTGGTTCCCGGCCGATGCAGCTCGTCGAATTTGCCCTGTTCGCCGTGGTCGCTGCGCTGGCGCTGACGCTCATCGGGTTTGCCGTGCGCCCTTACCTGCGGGCGCGGCACCGTCCCGAGGAGCCCCGCGAGGCGGCCCCGGTGCGCCCCGCGCTCGATCTCGGGTCGCGACCGCAGTCGCTCGTCTGCCCCGCCTGCCATCGCGACTTCGCGCCCGGCCTGCGCTTCTGTCCGCACGACGCCCGCGACCTGGTGGTGGCGAGCGATCCGTCGGCGCGCGCCCCGGGCGCGGGCGCCACCTGTCCGACCTGCAAGCGCTCGTACGACGCGGGTAAGAAGTTCTGCGCCTTCGACGGCGAGGAGCTGCTGCCGCTGGCGGTCGCGCTCGGCGGCGGCGACCCGGCGGGCGCCGCCTCGTTCGCCGGCGTCCTCGGCAAGATCTGCCCCAACTGCTCCCGCCGCTACGAGAGCGACGCCACCTTCTGCGGCCGCGACGGCGAAGAGCTGGTCCCAGTCAATTAGGCACGCGCAAAGGTCGGCCCGGTGCGGCGTACCTCACGCGCGCCGGGCGGGCGATCCTGCTAAGCTGCGGACATGCGTTGTAGCTTCGCGCGCGGGCGCCTGCTGATCGCGCTCGTCGCGCTCGCGGCCTGCCACCGCGCCGCCCCAGAGGCGCCGCCCGCCGCGCCGGGCGCGCCGGCGACCATCGAGGTCCTCAAGGGGGGCCGGTGGCTGTTCACCTACGCCGAGACGGCGGGGACCTTCTCCACGACCGACAAGCCCGAGACGATCCCCGAGGCGTGCCGCGGCATCGTGCGGGTGATCGAGCCGACCGAGCAGATGAAGGGCCCCGCCGACCGCGTCTACGTCACCAACGTGACCGACCTGCTGGCCAAGGGGAAGTCGTCGGCCAAGGCGATGTCGCGCGAGGCCTTCGAGACGGCGTCGCTGGCGGCGCTGCCGGGCGGCCAGTCGTCGCCGTTCGCCGCGCAGCAGATGGCGCCCGCGCCGATGCCGGCGCCGGCCGGCCCGCCAGCGACGCCCCCGGGCGGGACCGCCGCGCCCGGGACCACGCCGCTCGTGACCATCTACGGGACCTCCTGGTGCGGGGCCTGTCGGGCGGCGCGCGCGTACATGGCCGAGCACAAGATTCCGTTCGCCGACAAGGACATCGAGCACGATCCGGCCGCCGCCCACGAGCTCGAGACCAAGGCGGCCAAGATGGGCATCCCGACCGACCGCATTCCGATCATCGACGTGCGCGGGAGGCTGCTCCTGGGGTTCGATCGCGAGCGCATCGAGGCGCTCCTGGGGCAGCCGACGTGAGGCGCGGCGCGCTGCTGACCGCCGCCGTCCTGGTCGTCGCGCTGGCGGCCGCGCGGCCAGCGCAGGCGCGCCTCATCGACCTCTACGCGGGGGCGACCGCGGGCGGCGTGGCGGGGTGGGGCACGACGCCGAACACGCCCGACTTCTTCGACACCACGCGCGGCGGCGGCGCGGGCTTCGATCTCGGGCTCAAGCTGCTGATCTTCGACTTCTCGGCCAACTTCTTCCAGACCTTCAACGGCTCGGGAGCGGCGGGGACGCTGATCCAGTTCCTGCTGGGGACGGAGGTCGACATCCCGCTCGGCGACGCCAAGCTCCCCGACGGCCAGAGCCGGAGCGTCCTCAAGCCGGAGATCGCGGGCGGGTTCGGGTTCGGCACGCCGGGGCCAGTCAACCCGCCGCTGACCGACAGCCAGGTCTCGGCCAAGGGAGCGGTGGTGAACGGCACCGTCGGCTACGAGTACTACCTCAACCCCTTCATGGCCATCGGCGCGCAAGGGACGTTCGGCTATCACTATTTCTTCGGCGGCGACGAGGTGAACGGCGTCTCCGGGCACTCGTCGGGCTACCACCTGATGGGCCTGGCGACCTTCCGGTTCCACCTCGGGTATTGATTCAATCAGGAACCCTGAGGGGGTTCCTGTGACCTCCCGCGACGAGCTCCGGCGGGCTGAGCCCGCCTTCGCTCACGCGATCTGCGCATCTCCCGCGGTCGGGCGCCTCACGGCGCGCGGCCGAGGAGCCCTAGGAATTCGTCGGGCGGGACCAGCGTATCGGTCTTGGCCACCAGCGCCCCCTCGCGCGAGAGCACGCGGATGGCGGGGAGGGTGTCGGCGCCGTACTTCAGCTTGATGGCGCCCACCGCCGGATCGTCGAGCTCGTGGGTGACGTCGACGCGCAGGAGCGTGAAGCGCTGCATGGCCGCGGCGACGTCCGGGCGCGAGAAGACCTTCACCTCGAACTCGCGACAGGGGAGGCACCAGCTGGCGGCGAAGTCGACCAGCAGCGGGCGCCCGGCGGCGCGCGCGCTGGCGACGGCGGTCGGCTCGTCCGACAGCCAGGCGAGCTGGATGTCCCCCTTGGGCGCCAGCACGTAGTTCGTGGCGCCGAAGAGCCCGACCGTGGTCAGGCCGACCGCCAGCGCCTTGCGCACGCGCTCGGAGGTGGGGCCGTGGAAGCTGGCGTGCACGGCGCCCAGGCCCAGGCCGACCAGCACCAGCGCCGCCATCGCCAGCGCGAACCGGCTCGTCCCCGACCCGAAGTGGGCCAGCGACGGCACCACGTTCTTGAGGTAGTAGAGGGCGGCGGCGAAGAGCGCGACCCCGAAGACGCTCTTCACCCACTCCATCCAGCGCCCCGGACGCGGAAGGGACATCGAGAACCCGGCCAGCAGCCAGAACGGCAGGCCGACGCCGGCGCCGTAGGTCGCCAGCAGCAGGAAGCCCCAGGTGGCGTTGCGCGTGGTGGCGACGTACGCCAGCAGGGAGGCCAGCGGCGGCCCGGTGCAGGGGGCGGCGATGATCCCGGCGACCAGGCCCATCCCGAACGCGCCCAGGAAGCCGCGCCCGCCGACCCGCGCCAGCCGCCCCTGCAGGCCCGACGGCAGCGCCACCTCGAAGGCGCCGAACATCGAGAGGCCCATGGCGAAGAAGAACAGCGCCAGCGGGACGATGACCCAGGGGTTACCGAGGAACGAGCCGAACGCGCGCCCGAGCAGCCCGAAGCTGGTTCCGAGGCCGCCGAACATGCAGGCGATGCCCGCCACGTAGGCTGTGGCCAGCGCCAGCGCCCGCCCGCGCGGCACACCGGCCTTGGCGCCGAAGATGCTCACGGTGATGGGAATCATCGGGTAGACGCAGGGCGTGAGCGCGGTGAGGACGCCGTAGCCGAGGGCGAAGAGGAGGCTGGGGTGGGCGGCAGCGTTCATTTCAATGCCGAGCTCCTGTTGATTATACGGGCGTTCGGCGTTGCGGTTACGCGCGACAACCGGTAACTTTCGCCGCGGTGAGCCCCCAGCAGCACCCGGTCTGCGCATGAGCACGCAACGGCGCTGGTCCGGGCCCGCGCTCGGCCGGATGGCGGTCATGGGGGCCGGGCAGATCGGCGGCTCGGTCGCGCTGGCGGCCCGGGCGGCCGGCGCCGTCGACGAGGTGGTCGCCTGGAGCCGCACCCGCGAGAAGCTGGAGCGGGCGCGAGCGCTGGGCATCATCGATCGCTCGGCGGCCTCGGCCGCGGAGGCGGCCACCGGCGCGGCGCTGGTCGTGCTGGCGGCGCCGGTCCGCAGCCTGGGCGAGCTGGCCGCGGAGATCGCGCCCGCCCTCGGTCCGGGGGCCATCGTGATCGACGTCGGCTCGGTCAAGGCGACGGCCATCTCCTCGGTCGAGCCCAAGCTGCCGCCGGGAGCGTTCGTCGCCTGTCACCCGATCGCCGGCACCGAGCGGGTCGGCCCCGACGCCGCCAGCCCGCTGCTGTTCGAGGGGAAGCGCTGTGTCCTCTGCCCGACGGCGCAGAGCCGCCCCGAGGCGGTCGCCACCGTCGAGCGCCTGTGGACGGCGATGGGAGCCGAGCCGGTGCGGATGGACGCCGAGCTGCACGATCGCGTGCTGGGTGCGGGCAGCCACCTTCCCCACGTGGCCGCCTATGCGCTGGCCGCCACGCTGGGCGCCATCTCGGGCGACGTGATCGAGGGGCTGCGGCGCCTGCCGACCCCCAGTCTGCGCGACACGACGCGCGTGGCAGCCTCGAGCCCGGTCATGTGGCGCGACATCTTCCTCGACAACCGGGCCGAGGTGCTGCCGCTGGTCGAGGCGCTCGGGCGGCAGATCGAGGCGCTGCGCGCCGCCATCGCGGCCAGCGACGGCAAGCGGATCGAGCAGGTGCTGGACGCGGGCAAGGCCGGCCGCGATCGGCTCGTCCCGGGTTAGCGGATGAACGGGTCGTCGCGCGCGCGGTTCGCCGCCCTGGCCGCCGCGATCATCGTCGGGTCCGTCGCGCCGCTGGGCTGCGCCGACATGTTTCAGCGCGAGCCCGGGCCGGCCACCGCCTCGACCGCGGGCCCGCGGACCGCGCCGGACGACAGCGATCTGTGGAACCTGGCCCCGGCCAGCGCCGACCTGGTGGCCGAGGTCGACCTGGCGGCGCTGCGCGCCTCGCCCTGGTCGAAGTCGCTGATGGCCAGCGACGTCTCGGGCCAGCGCGAGGAGGGGCGGCGCCTCTATGGCTACGACGTCTTCAGCGAAGCCGATCGCCTGCTGGAGGTGGTGTCGGAGGCGGGAGGGACGCCGCACAGCCTGACGATCGTCCGCGGCACCTTCGACCCGGCGCGCGTCGGCGCCGCCTTCACCGCCGCCGCGCCGGGGGCGACCGCCGATCGCTGGCGCGAGAGCCCGATCTGGGAGGGGGGCGGCCAGGCGGTCGCGCTCGTGACGCCGCGGACCCTGGCGGAGGGCGATCCCGGCTCGGTCCGGGCGGCCATCGACGCCGCCTGGGGCGTGGTCCCGGACGCGCGGACCGTCCCGCTCGGCGCCGTGCGGCGCTCGCTGGACGCCGACCACGGGGGGCCGGCCGCCTTCATCGCCTTCAACGTCACCGACAGCATGCGGGCGCGGGCCTCCGGCGTCGGCGTCGACCTGCCGCCCGGGCTGGCGCTGGGCGCGGCCCGCGTCGACCTGGGCGACGATCTGAACGTCGAGGTCACGGGCACGCTCGACACGCCCCCCAACGCGCTCGCGGCGGCGGCGGCGGGGACGGTCGCCGCCCGCGCCTACGCCCAAAACACGATGGTCAGGCTCCTGGGCCTGGCCCCGGTCCTGGCCGGCGTCACGTTCGGGGCGGAGGGGACGCACGTGCACGGCCACCTGCGCATCCCGGCCGAGCGGCGCGAGGGCCTGGCCGACAAGCTGCTCGCGGTCCTGCAGATGGTGGCCGCCGCGCGCCACTGATCTCGTGGTAGTGAATCGGGCGATGTCCTCCTCGCTCCATGTGCGTCGTTCGCCCCCGCTGCGTGGCAGCTGCCGCGTCCCCGGCGACAAGTCGATCTCCCACCGCGCGCTGCTGTTCGGGGCGCTCTGCGACGGCGTCGTCGAGGCCAGCGGCCTCGGCCAGGGGGGAGACAACCTGTCGACCGCGGCGGCGCTGCGCGCGCTGGGGGTCGACGTCCAGCTCCAGCTCGACGAGGGCAACGTGCGCATCGCCGGCGTCGGGTTCGGCGGGCTGCGCGCCGCCGCCGAGGCGCTCGACTGCGGGAACTCGGGGACCACGATCCGCCTGCTGATGGGCCTGCTGGCCGGGCGGCCGTTCGAGACCGAGATGCGCGGCGACGCCTCGCTGACCCGGCGGCCGATGGGGCGGGTGGCGGCGCCGCTGCGCCAGATGGGCGCCAGCATCGAGGGGCGGAGCGATCCGGCCCGCCCGGGCGACGTCTACCCGCCGCTGCGCGTGCGGGGCGGCGCGCTGGTCGGGATCAAGCACGAGCTCAAGGTGGCGAGCGCCCAGCTCAAGAGCGCGCTCATCCTGGCCGCCTTGCAGGCGCGCGGGCCGAGCGAGCTGCGCGAACCGGCGCGGTCGCGGGACCACACCGAGCGGATGCTCGGCTTTCTGGGAGCGCCGATCACCGTCGCCGCCGGCGGCGAGATCGTCGTCGATCCGACCGGGTGGAACGGACGGCTCCGGCCGGCGCGCCTCACCATCCCCGGCGACCTGTCGTCGGCGACGTTCCTGATCGTCGCCGCGCTGATCGTGCCCGGCAGCGACGTGGTGGTGGAGAACGTCGGCCTCAACCCCACGCGCGCCGGCGCGCTCGACGTGCTGCGCGCGATGGGCGCCGACCTCTCGATCGAGCCCACCGGCGAGGCGATGGGCGAGCCGGTGGGGCGCGTGCGGGCGCGCGCCGGCACGCTGCGCGGAACGCGGGTCGCCGGCGAGCTCGCGCTGCGCGCGATCGACGAGATCCCGGCGCTGGCCGTGGCGGCGGCCGCGGCGGAGGGGGAGACGACCTTCGCCGATCTGGCCGAGCTGCGGATCAAGGAGTCGGACCGCATCGCCGCGCTGGCCCGCGAGCTGGGACGCGCCGGGGCCCGCGCCACGGAGCGCCCGGACGGGTTCGTCGTCGAGGGTCTGGGCGGCCGGCCGCCCGCGGGCGGCGCGGTCGTCCCCGAGCACGATCACCGGATCGCGATGGCGGGCGCCATCCTGGGCCTGGTCGGCGCCGACGAGACCACCGTCCCGACCGCCGACATCGGGACCTCGTTCCCGACCTTCGCCCAGACCCTCGGCGCGCTGGGCGCCGCCATCGACGTCCGCTAGCGGCTACCCGCCGCCGCCGGCGTCGGGTGGCTGGTTGGCCGAGCAGACCGTCCCCGACCCGCACTTGGTCAGCGTGAGCAGCACCGCCAGCCCGTTGCAGTCGGTCGTCGAGTTGATGGCGTCGAGGCAGACCGTCAGCTGGTGCTGGTCGACGTGCCCCTGGCAGGTCGTGGTCGGCCAGGCGCTGGTCCAGTTGCCGTTGACCTGGCTCGTGCAGTCGCCGGACGTGCTGTAGGTCTTCCCGTTTCCGATGTCGCCGCACATCTGGAAATAGGCGCAGCTGGCCGCGGTGGCCTGGTTGCGCGCGTTGACGACGTCGCTTCCCGAGACGCCGCCGCAGCCCGCGACCGCCCCCAGGCCGCCGACGAGCGCCGCGAGCGCGATCTTTCCGATGATCTTCCGGACCTTGCTCATCGCCACTCCTTTGGTTTCACCACCGCCAGCCGACGGCGGCGCCGGTGATCGGATCTCCGCCGCGCGCTCGCACGATCGTCACGTAAGCCCCCGTGAGCGTGAACGCCGCGCCGGCGCCGAGCAGCACGCCGCCGCCGATGTTGCGCGCGCGGTTCTCCGAGCAGGCGTTGGCGGCGCATCCGGACTGCGAGGCGAGCACGGCGGCGCCGGCGGCCACCGCCAGCGCACCGACCATCGTGAGGAGGGCGGGGCCGACCAGGTGAGGCGCGGGGGGCGGCGGCGGCGGCAGCACCGGCGCCGGGGCCGGGGCGGCCTCGTCGACGTGCGTGCGGACGGCGTCCGCCAGCCGCAGCATCGTCTGGCGCGCCTCGCCGACGGTGCAGACGTCGCAGCTCTTCGACTCTGTGGCGATGGGAAGGGCGGCCGGCGCGGCCCCTTCGGTCGAGTAGAGACGCGCGACGCTCTTGTAGCTGTTCCCCGCCACCTCGACCTTCACCCGCACCAGGTACCCGACGTCGAGCAGCTGGCCGATCGACTTGAGACAGGGCGAGGCGTCGCAGCGTTGCAGCTCGGGATGCCCTTCCAACCTGCGCGCGGTGTCACCCGGATCGAGGACCTGGAGCCCGCCGCGCACGAGGCCGAGCACGAACCCGTCCTGCAGCTGGTTGGTCAGCGCCGGCGCGCCGCCCTCGATCTGGAACTCGGGGATGGTGACGCGCCCGCGTGCCTGGGCGGCCGGCGCCGCGGCGGTCAATGCGACGAGGACGGTCAGGCCCAGCGCGAAGGCGGGAAGAAGGCGCATCCTCGACGACATCTTACCTCACTCGGCGGGTGGGGGGATCGCCTGGAGGGCGCCAGGCGCAGTTTACGGAATCGAGGTCACGCCCGCGTCGGCGCCGCCGTCCCTGCCGGCGTCGGGCGGCGACGTGCCGGCGTCGGGCGGCGCGCACCTCGGCGGGAGGCTGTGCGGACCGAGGCCGAAGCAGTAGTGGATCGACGTCCGGTCGGGCAGCTGGGGACAGCGGGCGGCCGCCCAGCAGGCGCTGCGCGGGGTGTCGGTCTCGCAGGAGAAGACGGCCCGCGCCGACGACGACAGGTAGTCGAGCTCCATCCGCGCGCGGCCCAGCGCCGCCGCCCCGACGAGACCGTCCAGCTCGGGGCCTTCGGGGAGGATGTCGAACCGGAGCCCCTGCAGGAACGGCTCTTCGTCGGCGATGACGGCGACGGGGACGGCGCCGTTCACCTCCAGGTAGGCGGCGCTGTTCTGCGCGACGCCGCTGTTGTTGGGATCGATGTCGCAGGTCGCGCCGCACAGGTCGCGCGTCGGGTCGGTGGCGTTGGTGTACGAGACGATCTCGGTCCTCCTGGCGCGCGCGAGCTCGACGCACGGGCCTGGGTCGTCGTTGGTCCCGGCCTCGAGGTTGATGAGGGCGTAGCGCGGGATGGTGGTCCAGAGGAGGACGCCGATGGGATCGGGCCAGGTGGCGACGTAGAGCGGCGGCGTGGAGGGGGATGGCGCGGCCGGGAGAGGAGGGAGCACGAACGGCACGGGCTGGCTCTCGGCGGCGGCGGCCACGACGCGCGCCCAGGCCGAGGCGGCCAGCACCAGCGGGCCGACGCCGGTGTCGACCATCAGCGA